>WFLX010122342.1_pt1 | contig 11102 bp, 11 predicted proteins | sample 4967041 | NCBI WGS metagenome assembly WFLX01 (sample SAMN12857096, study PRJNA449069) | gut metagenome | isolation source: stool from male and female vole | host: Microtus ochrogaster | place: USA:Florida | collected 2017 | reverse complement strand
TATGTGACTAAAATTCCTGATCATATTTTAGTGTGAGAGGCCCGGACTGAATTGAAGCAGTCCGGGCCTCGTTTTTAGATGACTTATTCACCGCGTTCCTTGCGGGCTGCGTCAATGCGAAGCATTATGAAAAGGAAAATTGTGAAGCCCCATAGGGCCGAGCCTCCGTAACTGAAGAATGGTAACGGAATACCGATAACCGGACAGAGGCCAATGACCATGCCCACATTTATGCATACATGGAATATCAGACAGGCCACCACACAATAGGCATAAACCCGGCCGAAAGGTCGGCGTTGTCGTTCTGCAATATGAATTATTCTCAGTATAAACGCCAGAAAGACTACCAGCACTGCCACTGAACCTACAAATCCTTCCTCCTCCCCGATTGTGCAGAATATGAAATCGGTGTGCTGCTCGGGCACATATTTCAGTTTGGTCTGTGTTCCATTGAGGAACCCTTTCCCTGTAAATCCACCTGAACCTATGGCAATTTTTGATTGGTTGACATTATATCCGGCTCCTCGGATGTCATCCTCAATGCCAAGTGCAACCTTGATTCGCATCTGCTGATGGGGCTCAAGGACATTACCAAATACATAGTTGACCGAAAACAGGAAGAGGACAGACATAAGTGCAAACCCCACCGTGATAAGAAATTTCTGAATCTTATGCCGGAACATGGCAATAAGTGTGTAGATGATTGCCAATCCCAAGACAGTACAGAAAAATACGATACCGTTTATAATCACTCCGCACATGGCCAGGACAGTCACAATGATGCCTGATGCCACGAAGCCTAATATCACATTTCTTGCTACGAACAGATCTTTGCAATAAAACAATAGCATAAGGCTATATATGAGCAGAATGATTATAAACACCGAGAAATCTCCCACAGGAATACCCAAGACCAGGGGAGTGGCAAACTTTACAGCCACTACGAAATAGAGCACGGCACAGAACACTGAGAAAAGCACCAATCCACTCATTCCTTCTCTATAAAGCACGAATATCAGCGACAGATAGACCAAAGCACTTCCTGTCTCTTTCTGCAATAGGATAAGGCAGATGGGGAGAAATATTATGATCAGGGCCCGGAAATAGTTGCTTATCTTTGCATTTAACGAGAAGTTATATGAATTAAACAGCTTTGCCAGGGCAAGGGCAGTGGCAAACTTACCGAACTCTGCCGGCTGCAGACTGACAGGCCCGAATACAAGCCACGACCGAGAGCCCTTGATGTCGGGGGCAAGGAAGATAGTGGCTATCAGCACGAGAATGACGACCCCATAAATAGGATAAGCATAGGCTTCGTAGATGCGGTAGTCAAGTAGCAGTATGACACAACCGATTACGAGAGACAGTCCTATCCAGATGAATTGCTTTCCGGAAAATTCCGAAAAATCAAACATACTGGCATTATCGAAATCATAGCTTGCCGCGTAGATGCTGACTGCCCCTGCCGACACTAATATCAAATAGAGGATAACTGTTATCCAATCAAGCGATCGGAAAACAGATATGCTGGCCTCAGTGTTTCGTGACTCCACTGTTAATGATTGTATTTGAGTTAAACATGCGTTCTTCAAGCCCTTTCCTGCCATCAGCAATTTTCCCGGTAAGATATTTTTCCATCATGAGGCTACCTATAGGCACTCCGAAGGCCGCGCCAAAACCGGCATTTTCCACATAGACAGCTATTGCGATCTGGGGGTCATGATAGGGCGCGAACCCCATGAAGGCTGAATGGTCTTTACCATGAGGGTTCTGGGCTGTGCCGGTCTTTCCACACACTTCTATCCCCGGGAGATTAGCCAGACGGCAGGTGCCTCCGGTCACAGCCATGCGCATTCCCTCCGCTACCGCCTCATAATGCTCCCTATTGATTTTCGGAGCATGCTTGACACGGTATTTTTCATCTATTACTGTGTCAGAGATAGCCTTGACAACATGTGGAGTGTAGAAATAACCCCGGTTGGCGATAGTGGCACACAGGTTGGCAATCTGCAAGGGGGTGGCAAGCACCTCGCCTTGTCCGATGGAGACTGATATGATGGAGTTGGCACTCCAGCGCGGCCCTCGGAATGATTTTGAATAAAAGTCGGCATTGGGAATGAAGCCTCTGCTTTCTGAAGGAAGGTCAATACCAAGCCTGTATCCATATCCCATCTCGACAAGATAATCTTTCCACTTAGTAAGCTGGTCATAGGTCTTTGTGCCTCTCTTGTCGATCATGTTTTTGAATCCCCAGCAGAAGAAAGCATTGCATGAGGTCTGAAGTGCCGGTTTCAGTGGAAGGGGTGAACCGTGTCCGTGACATCCCACGCGCAGGCCATTGACGTAACCGTGATAGCAGGGATACATGGTGGAGGTGGTTATGACTCCCTCCTGAAGGAAAATCAGACCCTGAGTAGGCTTGAAAGTAGAGCCGGGAGGATATGCACCTTGCAGTCCCCGGTCATACAATGGCTTCAGGGGATCGTTGACCAATGTGGCATAGTTTTTCCCGCGTTCCTTACCGATTAGCAGGGATGGGTCGTAATTCGGGGAGGTGACCAGTGCCAGGACTTCTCCTGTTTTGGGTTCAATTGCCACGATTGCACCAATCTTGTTTTGCATGAGCTTCTCTCCATACTCCTGAAGTTCGATGNCGATTGNGAGTTTGATGTNTCTTCCGGATGTAGGCGCCACATCATGCATGCCATCCTCATATTTACCTTTGATTCTTCCTAAGGCATCTTTCATAAGGATCTCCACTCCCTTTTCGCCTCTCAGGTGTTTCTCATAACTTTTCTCCACGCCCAGGTCACCGGTATAATCCCCGGAACGATAATAACGGTCGTTCTCTACATCTTTTGCCGACACTTCCCTGAGGTTGCCGAGAATATTGGAGGCGGCGGCATAGTTATATTGCCTGATGGTGCGTGTCTGGATAAAGAAACTTGGAAACATGTAAAGTTTCTCCTGTAGTCGGCCGTAGTCTTCAGTAGAAAGGTGGGAGATGAGCTTCTGAGGAGTGTAAGAGGAGTAACCGGGATTTTTTCGCGGATTTTTCATTTCCGCCCATTTTTCCTCAAGTTGCTCTCGGGTGAGGTTCAGTACGTTACAAAGGGTTGTAGTATCGAAATGCCCCACATCTTTAGGAATAAGCATCACATCATATGCGGGCTGGTTGAAAACCACAAGTTTGTCATTACGATCATATACAAGTCCGCGTGCAGGATAAATAACTCTTCTTAAAAACGCATTGCTTTCGGCATTCTCCTTATATTTCTCATCGCCTACCTGCAGTGTGAAAAGTCTGAAGACGTAGATGATGACTATTAAGGTAATAAATCCGCCAATCACATATCTGNGTTTGGCTAACTTATAGTNTTTTCTCACGATTTACTAATGATTAAACAATCAATTGCTAATAAGGAAACAAAAGTGAGCGCACAGCTGGAAGCTGAGAGTATCACTATTTCTTTAACGTCGGCAAAGTTAAAATATTCTATTGTAAAGGCAAGCAGACAATATATTCCCACCATTGACACCAGATATTTGCAATAGACACTTACCCCCATTGATGAAATGGTAGGGGTCAGCTCTTTTGTCTTATCATCTTTTGGTATATAAGCATAGTAGACAGGTCGCTTAAGGGCGGCCAGGATGGTGCAGGCAAGGGAATTGACACCGGGGGTGTCGGAAAAAATGTCCACACACAATCCTAAAAGAAATGCCATTGTAAACAAGGCTCCGTTGCCGAGAGCGATGGGAAGGCGAATTATGAAATAGATGAAGATGATAGGCACCGCGACATTAAATAAGGCAATGTGGTTACATATAAGCACCTGCACCATCACCATTACTATAAACAAAATGCTAAAAATGATTATGTCTTTATTCATGTCTGCCGCAGCTTAATGTTATTTTGTAGGATTAAAATCAAACGACTGGAGTGAATCAATATCGGTCTTGAAATCGTCTTTAATCACTCTGACCGTACTGAGGGCTTTGAAATCTGAGGTGAGTCTGAGTTTGAGGATAAAGAAGTTGTCGTCTCGTCCTCTTATGCTGTTCATGACCACACCTACGGGTATGTCTGCCGGGAAAGCTGTGGAATAGCCGCTTGTCACGACTGTGTCGCCCGCCTGAAATTTGGCATGACGGGGCACTTCCTCCATATAACCTATAGAAGGGTCGCCGCCTTTCCAGACCAATGAACCGATATATGCGGTGTCTTTAAGCTTGACAGAGAAATGCTGGGTTTCATTAAGAAGCGAAATCACGCGGGAAGTGTGTTTGCCGGCTACATTTATAATGCCGACTATGCCGTTTTGGTCTACCACTCCCATCCCGGTCTCCACTCCGTCAAGGGTGCCTCGGTTGATTGAGAAGTAGTTGCGTGGGTGGCGCACACTGTTGTTGACCACAGTTGCAGATACATAATCAAATCGTTGAGGGAATTTGACATACTGGATTGTATCGGATAAGAGTGTATTGAGTTCCGCCACCTGATGACGCAGGTTAAGCACCTCATTCTCCAGCCGGGCATTGCTTGCCTGCAGACTCTCGTTGATGCTTCTAAGATGAAAATAACCTGTCACCTCTGATGCTGTGCTGTAGACGGCACTCGTGACCGTGTTGGCAGAAGTCAGGAATACCGATTGCTGGTAGGCATTATGACTGAACAGGAGCACACAGCTTATGATCACATAGAATGCAAACAGAAACCATGTGCCATAGCGGATTATGAAGTTTAGCAGATTTCTCACCTTATAATTGTTAAATGCCGCCATCCGGAAGGATGGCAGCAGTTATTGTCGTATCTGACAATTTATTCCTTCTCTTGAATTATGGACAAGGAATAAATATCAACGGATAAGGAACGAGAACTTATTGATGTTCTTAAGAGCCACGCCGGTGCCTTTCGCCACTGCGTGTAACGGATCTTCGGCTATCTTGAATTCTATTCTTATCTTGTCGGTAAATCGTTTGGCAAGACCTTTGAGAAGGGCACCGCCTCCGGCAAGATAGATGCCGTTTTTAACGATATCGGCATAGAGCTCCGGTGGAGTTTCCTCAAGGGCGGCCAGGATGGCTGCTTCCATCCGGGAGATAGATTTATCGATGCAGTGTGAGATTTCCTCGTAAGTGACGGGCACTTCCATAGGGAGAGCCGACATTCGGTTTGGACCGGTCACGATAAACGGCTCCGGCGGATTGTCAAGGACCGGAAGGGCAGAGCCTACATTGATCTTAATCTTTTCCGCCATTGTTGCTCCTACTTTAAGATTATGAACCCTTCCCATGTGTTCCTGGATGTCGGCCGTGAGATCGTTGCCCGCAAGACGGATGCTCTTGTTGCTGACTATGCCTCCGAGGGANANGANGGCAATCTCAGTNCTTCCNCCGCCTATGTCGACAATCATGTTGCCTTCCGGAGCCTCCACATCAAGGCCAATGCCGAGGGCGGCTGCCATCGGCTCATAGATCATGTAGACGTCACGGCCACCGGCGTGTTCTGATGAGTCGCGCACTGCGCGGATCTCCACCTCAGTTGAGCCTGACGGGATGCAGACCACCATGCGGAGAGAGGGGGAGAACCATCTGCGTTTTGAGCTTACCATCTTTACCATGCCTCGGATCATCTGCTCTGCAGCATTGAAATCAGCTATGACGCCGTCGCGGAGCGGACGGATGGTGCGTATTCCGGGAGGCTCTTTCCCTTCCATCTGGTGAGCGGCCGTGCCGACAGCCAACAGCTTGTCGGTCTTGTTTTCTATAGCCACTACAGAGGGCTCGTCTACTACAATCTTATCGTTATGTATTATGATGGAATTGGCTGTGCCCAAGTCCATTGCTATTTCCTGTGTGAATGAAAATATTCCCATTTTTTCTATCCTTTATAGAGTGGGTGTTGACATCAGTCGCTTCAGCAGCGATGACATTGTTGAAAACCAGTGCAAAGTTAAGCAAAAAAAATAAGCTGTTGAAATAAAAAAGGTATTCAAAAGCAAAAAATCATTAAAAATTTGTCAGGTTTGCATAGAATGAACNCATTCTATGCAAACCTGAGGGCTTAGCGTGTGGATATGCAATTAAAATACGCGTCTGCCATTGTTTGCTTAAGCTTCTATGTCATGCTTTTTTTAGGCGTGGATCATGCTTGAGGAGCCATTGGGCAATCTGCACGGCATTGAGGGCCGCCCCCTTCTTTATCTGATCGCCCACCACCCAGAAGCTAAGGCCACATGGATCGCACAGATCCTTGCGGAGACGCCCCACATACANCGGANNCTTGTCGGCGATATCAAGAGGCATAGGATANTCTNTCTCGGCCGGATTATCCTTTACCACGAGTCCTTCTGCATTTTTGAATGCCTCGGTTACTTCGTCTAAGTTGAGTGGCCTTTCAGTCTCGACCCATATTGCCTCGCTGTGCGCTCTCAAAACGGGTACACGCACACACGTTGCACTTACCTTTATCTTGTCGGAGTGCATGATTTTGCGGGTCTCGTTATACATTTTCATTTCTTCTTTCGTGTAGCCGTTGTCAGTGAAGACATCCACATGAGGAATGAGATTGTAGGCAAGCTGATAGGCAAATTTCTCAATTGTGGGTTCCTGACCGTCTCCGATTTCCTGGAATTGGGTTACAAGCTCCTGCATTGCGGAGGCTCCCGCACCACTGGCAGCCTGATAGGTGGCTACATGTACGCGGGTGATGGGGGAAAGATCGTTGATGGGTTTCAGTGCCACCACCATCTGAATCGTCGTGCAGTTTGGATTGCCGATGATATTGCGCGGACTGTCAAGTGCATCTGCGCCATTTACTTCGGGCACTACCAAAGGCACATNAGCATCCATACGGAATGCGCNGCTGTTGTCAATCATCACCGCTCCATGACGTGTGATTACTTCGGCATACTCCTTGGAAGTAGATGCCCCGGCTGATGTGAAGGCTATGTCGATTCCTGAAAAATCTGAATCATGACTCAACAGCTCCACAGGTATTTTCTTTCCTCGAAACTCATATTCCTTCCCAGCGCTTCTTGGCGATCCAAAAAGACGAAGGCTACTTACGGGGAAATCCTGTTCATTGAGCACCCTGAGAAGCTCCTGGCCTACCGCGCCACTTGCTCCAACTATAGCTATATTCATCGTTATTACTTTTTACTGCTTGCCGGAAGTGGCTACATTGCGGTTGATTTTCTTCACAAGACCCTGAAGCACGGCACCTGGACCAAGTTCAATAAACTCATCCGCACCGTCGGCGATNATTGCCTCCACATCCTGAGTCCAACGCACCGGGGCAGTGAGCTGCTTGATAAGGTTAGCCTTGATTTCTTCGGGATCAGTGTGAGGNTTACCATCGACNTTCTGATATACNGGGCNTACNGGAGTNTCAAATTTNGNNNCNNNNATAGCTTCNGCAAGTTCCTCNTGNGCCGGCTGCATGAGGGGACTATGGAAAGCTCCACCCACTTTCAGCTTCAGGGCGCGTTTTGCACCCGCTGCCAGCAGCTTCTCACAGGCAGAGTCGATTCCTTCGAGTGTGCCTGAGATCACCACCTGACCGGGGCAGTTGAAGTTGGCAGGCGCAACAATATCATTCACCTCTTTGCATATTTCCTCAACCTTATCATCGGGGAGGGCAAGCACTGCTGCCATCGTGGAGGGACGTGCCTCACAGGCTTTCTGCATTGCGTGGGCGCGTGCCGAAACGAGCTTCAGACCCTCTTCAAAAGACAGGGCGCCCGCAGCAACGAGAGCAGAAAACTCACCGAGACTGTGACCGGCCACCATGTCGGGCTTGAATTCATCGCCAAGGCTTTTGGCCAGAATCACACTGTGGAGAAAGATTGCAGGCTGAGTCACCTTTGTTTGCTTCAGATCCTCTTCTGTGCCTTCAAACATGAGGTCGGTGATTCTGAATCCTAATATCTCGTTTGCCTTGTCGAAGAGTCGGCGTGCCTCAGCGTTGGTCTCATAGAGGTCTTTACCCATACCTACAAACTGAGCACCCTGGCCCGGAAAAACATATGCTTTCATTACTTTTCTGATTAGTTTTGCTCCGAGAGCGTTAAAATATCATCTATGGTTTGCGTATTCATTCGCGCTGCAAATTTAATATTTTTTCGCGAATTATAAAAAAAGTATCATAATTGGTGGAAAATGATTCCGCCAATTATGATGCCTACACTTAAAAATAACAAATCAGTTAGTATTTGAAAAAATTTTGGGAATGGACTATTCTAAGCTTTCGGCGCTCTTCAGGTGAATCACAACATTCCATTTCTCTTTCAGCCTTTATACGTGCTTCTTCATGATAGTGCATGTTGCGGGAGAAGTCGCTCCACATCTTTTTGGTGCCCTCGGAATCTGCGTCGAAAGCCATGGCATTGTTGATATTCATTTTGCTTGCCACTGCATCGACATCAATATTGGCACCTATGAAATTGATGGTCCATCCCATCTCCTTCATCTCCGAGATGAGTTTAGCCACCATTTCATACGTGTACTCCCGCGATGAATTTTCCATACCGTCGGTGATGATGGTGATAGTGCCTGTGGAATCCTCATGGGTTGAAGCTACGGCGCGAAGATCCACGATAGTAGATCCGACAGCATCAAGGAGGGGAGTGCATCCCCAAGGACGATAAGTGTCGGTGGTCATGTTGTTCACCTTTGCTATCGGCTGGTTCTTATATACATAGCGTGAAGGGATCTCAGTTCCGCTTTGGAAGAGATAGATGCTGACGAGATTGCGCTGAGTGTCGCCGTGCTGCTGCTCAAGGGAGCGGACCACATTGAGGGTTTCGTTGCAGCCATCAACAGTCTGTTTTGTAAGATCTGACATTGAGCCGCTTTCATCAAGAATGATGAGGTTGAATACAGTTGTTTTCTCCATAATTTAATTTTGATTTGAGAAAGTTTTGATGGTTGTTTTTCTATTTTGTTATGGCGGAATTTTGTTTCCCGGTTTTAAGACAGTGGAATAAGATGTAAGTCAGCGGGAGGATAGGTGACGAAGGAAGTCAAACAATCCTTTGGTAGGCGCTTTAGGCTCTTCCTCTCGTGCTTTGCGTTCTTCCTGTCGTGCTTTACGGTTGGATTGCGACCTAAACTCTTCCTCTGCTTTCATGGCGTGACACACCGTAGCGCCAAGTAAATCTTTAGATGAGCTGCTGTCGAGTCCTGAAGATGAGACATATTCTTTATTAACAGTATACAATCGTGGATTACGATGGTTGTTAACGTGAGAATCGGCAGTGGGCACTTCTACGATTACTTCTGAGTCAAGGGCTGTTCTGAGGAAGTTGCGACGGTCGTAAGAAGTGCGGTTGATCACTTCATATACAGTTTGCAATTCCGAAATTGTAAACTGTTTGTTGAGAAGTTCAAACGCTACCGGCTTGAGACGCAATGTCTCCTTCAGATACTCGCGAGCCTCACATATTATTTCACGGTGATCAAAGGCAAGGGGAGGGAGCATGTCGTAATTAAACCAAATGGCATTTGCAGCATCATCACCTGCGAGCAATTGGTAATCAGTTGGTCTGACGAGGGCGATGAAGGCCACCGTCACCACTCTTTCCCTGGGGTCGCGTTCAACACGACTGAATACCCTGAACTGGTCGAGGTAAACGTTTTTCAGATTGGTCTCTTCTGCAAGTTCTCTGGCGGCGGTCTGTTCAATAGTCTCGTCTATTCGCATGAAGCCGCCGGGGAGAGCCCAATAACCCAGATAGGGTTCGTTGCCACGCTCAATGAGGAGAATTTTCAGCTCTTTGCCGGTAAATCCGAAAATCACACAGTCAGCCGTGATAGCCGCATGCGGGTAGCGGTAGCAGTATTTACTGCCGTTATCCCCTTCGGAGGCATTGAGCTTTGGTATGTCGTTTTTAACTGGAATCATAACTGATGCGTAATTTTGACGCAAAATTAGTGCGTAAAAATGACACATACAAATTATAGTGCGTAAAAATGACGCACGTTAACAAATATTAACATTTGATTGATGTCATAAATAAGAATTCAGAACGTAAATAGGGTAGACACCAACCGATTTTATGGATCTAAAACACGCAAGTCATGGGTAGGCATGATCTTACAGACACCTTCACACGCCTTCGGCAACGATTGCAGGCATTGGCAACCTTTATTCTAAGGAATGAAGAAGATGCTGAGGATGCTCTTCAGGAGGCATTCTGCCGAATGTGGGTCAGAAAAGATTTGTGTGATAAAGCTCCGATGGAAGGACATCTGATGGTGGCTGTAAGAAATGTATGCATAGACTATCTGCGTCGAAAGAAAAATCGCAAGACTGATTCAATTGAAGTTCATAACGCTTCAGAATTGCGTGCGGCCGAGGGAGTGGTTAACGACATCTCGCTATGGGAGGAGGCAGAGGTGAAGGAATTGACAGCCCAGCTGATGTCCAAACTTAGTGATACACAAAAATCGGTATTTGAAATGGTTAGCGGCGGCATGGACTACGATATTATAGCTATGCGGTTGGGCAAATCGGAAATAAGTGTCAGGCAACACATGTGCAGGGCACGTAAGATTTTGGCAAGTGAATATAAAAAGTGGTTGGAAAATGGATAAGGATAAGATTACACTAAGTAAAGAGGATATAGAGAGACTCTGTAGCCTCTATATGGAGGGTCAGTTGTCAGTGGCCGAGGAGCATGATCTGTCAATACTGCTTTCACAATATGTCGACTACGATAGTGAGCTTATTGACGACACATTGTTGATCATGGGATTGTCAAGGTCAGCAGCCGTAAGTGGCGGTTGTAAATCCAAGAAAAAAACTTGGTTTTGCCATTTGTTTACTGCCGGGACGGCGGCCGCAGTGCTTTTGGCAATGATTGGAATGGGTTGGCATTTTATGGCACATAAGGGAAGAGACATGGGTCCAGAAACTATCTTTGAAGTTTATGTTGGAGGTAAGAAAGTGCTGGATACCGAAAAAAGTCGGGAAATAGCATTGGAAAAATATAATAGCAGCATGGAGCTTCTGGCAAACATGCGACAACTTGAAATTGAGAGCCGCCAGCAGCTTGAAAAGATGGAGGCAACGCTTTAGCATTGGAAATGAACAGAGA
>WFLX010037441.1_pt1 | contig 11103 bp, 11 predicted proteins | sample 4967041 | NCBI WGS metagenome assembly WFLX01 (sample SAMN12857096, study PRJNA449069) | gut metagenome | isolation source: stool from male and female vole | host: Microtus ochrogaster | place: USA:Florida | collected 2017 | reverse complement strand
TGTCAATCTCGACAAGCTGACTTATGCAGGCAATCTCGCCAATCTCAAGGACATCGAAGACAAGCCAAACTATACTTTCGTGCGTGCTGACATCGCCGACCTCGACGAGATGCGCCACATCCCGTCATAATCCACTCCCAGACCGCCGCCTATATCTACAAACTCTATCTTGAAGCCCATTTTGGAAAGTTGCACATAAAACTGCATAGCCTCGCGGAGAGCGTTTTTGATACGTCTGATTTTGGTAATCTGGCTGCCGATATGGAAATGTATGAGTTTGAGGCACTCTGGCATCTGATGCTGCTCAAGAAATTCGAGTGCTTCCAGGAGTTCTGAAGAATTAAGTCCGAATTTGCTGACGTCGCCGCCCGACTCTTCCCACTTGCCGGAGCCGCTGGAGGTCAGCTTGATGCGAATGCCGAGGTTGGGCATTACGTTGAGGCGTTTGGCCACATCGAGGATTAGTTTCAGTTCATTGAGTTTTTCTACGACGAGATAAACGCGGCGTCCCATCTTTTGGGCAAGCAGAGCGAGCTCTACGTAGTCTTCATCCTTATATCCGTTGCAGATGATGAGTGAGTTGTCGTTGGCATCAACGCCGAGCACGGCGTGAAGTTCCGGTTTTGAGCCGGCCTCAAGGCCGACGTTGTATTTATTGCCATGACTTACGATTTCTTCCACCACCTGACGCATCTGGTTGACCTTGATGGGGTATACCACATAGTTGGAGGCTTGATAGCCATATTCTTGTGCTGCCTTGTCAAAGCAATTTGAAATCTTGCGGATACGGTCGTCAAGTATATCGGGAAATCTCAGCAATACCGGAGCAGAGACGTCGCGCAGTTTCAATTCTTCCATCACCTCTGCGAGGTCAATAGGAGCCATTCCTGCGCGGGGAGTCACCTGTACGTGTCCCGCATCATTGATAGAAAAATATTTCAAACCCCAGCCTCCGATATTATATGTTTCGGCGGAGTCTTCAATACGCCATTTTCTCATTTTTCTTAAATATAAATAAGTTTAAGATAGATATTTCTTGTTAAGAGCCATGTTATGCCGGGCCCCCGAGGAGTTCGAGGGTATCCACATCGATTACCGCTACACGTCTGTGTATCTTGAATTTATCTTCATATTCGCGGTAGCGGAGTTTGCCCTCTACGTAAAGTTTGGAGCCTTTGCGGATATATTTTTCGGCAATTCTTGCATTATGGCCGGTAAGCATGAGGGTGTGCCATTCGGTCACCTCCACGGCCGACTCTCCGCGCTGCTCGTTGGTGGCAAGAGATATTTTAGCGACGGCAAAATCCTTTTCCGGATATCTTACTTCCGGGTCTTTTCCGACGTTGCCTATTAATATTACTTTATTTATTGACATATATGTGAGGGTTAGCTTGATAATGATGGTATTTTATTAAAGAGCCGTCAGATAGTTTTTAAAGTGAGTCCTGTTTTTTCGAACAGGCCGGCCATAAGGTTGAGGATATGGACGGCCTCCCCGGCGCTACCCCGCATCCGGGCGTCGGCCACGGCGCGAATGCGGATGGTGTCATCAGTAGGTTTGGAAATTGAGATCACGCAGCGGTGAGTGCCTTCCACTTCCTTAAAGTCGACATCAAACGGCACCAGGAAAGTGAAATTATGGTCATCATATATGGAGTCGTATATCTTGAATATCTCATCAGCAGGAGTAGAGCCGGGTATGGTAAACTCCACAGAGCATCCACGTTGTCTTCCGGAGTCATCTATCACGACGGGCAGATCANCGTTAAAGCCGGTCTGTGAGATAACAATGTTATCACGTATCTGCTTTGATGTCTCGGAATAATTATTGTTATCAGTCAATCCTCGCGGAATAGCTGCATGCAGTGAGAGGTTGTCGGGAAGCATGAGGTGGGAAGCAAGAGGATATAGAGCGATGAGAGCGAGTGCTGAGAGAGTATCCGGCACTATGGCAGTCCTTGCCCCGCGGACGAGACTTTTCCTGTTGATTTCCGAGAGACCGAACACGGGTTGACGGTCTAATCCGGCGGCGAGCTGTGCGCTGCCGTCAAAGAGTATCAGTTTAAGCCCCGGATTGTCAGCCATGATCTTGCTCCATTCAGAGGCGGAATGCAGCGGAGCGATGATGATGGCGAAATCGAGCGCTGTTGCATCGAAGTGAGAGGTGAAGAGGAGTTTTTGCTCACCGATAAATCCATGATGGATAGCCGCTACCGGTTTGCCGGCATTAGCGGGAGAATGAATGGAGACGATCTCCACATCGGGATGATGTATGAGGAGTCGGAGTATTTCTCCGGCCAGAGGTGTCTCTCCGCCTGTGATACCTACTTTAATCATGGCAACGAATAATTATCAAGAGGAAGAAAACGACTGAGAATCTCGACAGCCTTTTGGCGTGATACGTCTTCTCGAATTACGGCGAAGATAGTGTCTGAGCCGGGGATGGTGCCCAATATTTCGGGCGTTTTGCTCATATCGATATCAAAAGCCAATCCCGGCGCATATCCGTTGCGCGTCTTGATGACGGCTATATTGCCGGAAAATTCGAGAGAGATGAAGCCACTCTGATAGTTGGCATTCATTTCGAGTTGTCCTACGGAGAGCAATTTATCTTTGAGAGAATTACTGTCGGGCAAGACGTATGCGTAAGTCCCCCGGTCGGTGGGAACTTTTGTGGTATGAAGCATTTTAAGATCTCTTGACAGTGTGGCTTGTGTCACACTGAATCCCCTTTCGCTGAGCATACGGGCCAATTCTTCCTGACTGGGCACGCAGTTATTTCTGATGAGCTCTACGATGGTCTCAACTCTTTTCTTTCTATTCTTCATATTCTATATTCTTCCGTCTAATGCTCATTATCTTATCCCTAATAGAGGCTGTAAAGAGCGTCAGAACGTCGGTCAGTCGTTATTATCTTTATTTCTAAGGCGCAGTATCTCTTGGAGTCGTGCAGCCTCTTCATATTTTTCTTCACCGGCTAAACGCATTATCATCTCTTTGATTTCCGCGTCTGAATACTTTGACATTGAGTCTTGCTTGCTCTCAACGTTGGCCTGTGACTCTTTGTCCGGCGCATTGTCCTGTTGCGGGTCTTCTGATGTTTCTTCTGCAGCGGTCTTGTCGGTTTTCGGTCGGAAGCCGGACTCTTCGAGCACGTCGGCATCGGTGTATATAGGTGAGCCGGTGCGTATTGCGATAGCGATAGCGTCGCTGCTTCGCGCGTCGATATGATGCAGTGTGCCGTCTTTGCCTTCCATAATCATATCGGCTGCAAAGACACCGTTGGGGAGTTTATGGATATCGACGCAAGTCAGGGTGATGTCAAAACTCTCCATAATGTGCTTGATGAGTTCGTGGGTGAGCGGGCGTGGAGTCTTGACATCCTGCAGTTTGCATTCTATTGACTGTGCTTCCGGGTATCCGATGATAATCGGTATGCGTCGATTGCCGTCCACTTCCTCGAGAATGAGCGCGTATACGCCGGACTCAATTTGATTATATGTAATGCCTATTAGTTTAAGTTCGTGTCTTTCTTTCATACGTTTTCCGTTTGTGAAATATTAGNGGTANCAGCNAGGNATATCATTCCNGAACNGAGACATANTTTCTTGTCAGGGGNATAGACAATGCCGAATTGTCCGGNAGCGATGCCTTGCACGTCGGAGTCGGAGAGGATGNTATAGTTGCCATCCNCNTTATGTATCATTTTGCCGGAAATGAATTCCGGAGTATGTCGGTTTTTGAAGGTGATATCGAGCATGCCGTCTACGGGAGCGATATCCTTGATTTCTCCTTCAAAAGGATTGCCTGATATCCAGTGCATTTCCTGGAGCGGGAGTGTGCGGCCGAATTGTTTTGGCGTGTCATATCCGTTGGAGACGTAGATTACGTTGTCTCTCGTATTTTTTCTCACTACAAACCAGGGGCCGCCGCTCAGCCCGAGTCCTTTTCTCTGTCCGATAGTGTAAAACCAGTATCCCTTATGCTCGCCTATTTTGCGTCCGGTCTCGAGTTCGATGACGGGTCCGGTGCGCGTGCCTAAATGGCGTTCTATAAAGTCGGAGTAATTGATTTTACCGAGGAAGCAAATGCCTTGCGAGTCTTTGCGGGTAGCGTTGGGGAGTCCGCATTCCACGGCCATTTTTCTCACCTCCGCTTTTGGCAAGTCGCCGAGCGGGAACATGATATGGCTCAACTGAGCGTAAGATATCTGGGCGAGAAAGTCGGTCTGGTCTTTCACCGGATCAACGGCAGTGGCGAGAAACCGTTTGCCGTCACGCTCCATGATGGAGGCATAATGTCCGGTGGCTACCGCGTCGAATTCGTGTCCCCATTTCTGCTCGAAGAAGCCGAATTTTATGAGTTTGTTGCACATCATGTCCGGATGCGGCGTGAGTCCGCGGCTTACGGTGTCGAGTGTGTAGGCCATCACATGATTCCAGTACTCTTCATGCAGAGACACCACTTTGAGTGGCAGACCGTATTTACGAGCGATGAGTGTGCACATTTCGATATCCTCGTCGGCAGAGCAATCACCCTCACCGTTGTCCATTCCTATGCGGATATAGAAGAGGTGAAGGTCATGGCCTTGCTTGTAAAGCATGTCGACTACGACGGCGCTGTCTACGCCGCCCGATATAAGCACTGCAATTCTTTTCTTTTCCATCTCCATACGGGTCATACCTCCTCAAGTTCTTCGTTCTCGTTTTTCCCCTCAGTATGTATGAAATGAAGGGACAGGAAATAGTCGACAGAAATTTTGCCGGGTCCTACGAGCAGGATAAAGAAATAAATGCCGAGAAACATGATGGGCAGATAGCTGTAAGACTGCCAAGAGAGCAGATATGCCACCTTGTCATGCAGCAGGTAAGTCTCGGCCACTATCATTGCAACGAATGGAGGAATAGTCATGACGCGGGTCAGGAAGCCGAACATGATAAAGACGGAGCAGATCATCTCGATGGATATCATCACAACCAGAGAGGCAGTGGAGCCCATTCCGAATACGGAGGGGAATTCGCTGTGGAGGGTCTTGAAATTCATGATCTGACGCACGCCGAACTGTATGAGCATAATGCCCACGAAGAGTCGGAGAAACAGGCGTCCGAGATTAGTGTAGGAATAGCCTGTGGTGCGAATATATATCTTTTTGAGAATATTGCCTAATTTGTTCATAAGCAGAGTGTTTTAGATTATTTCCCCTTTTTTCCCTTTTGCAAATGCTCTCTGAGAGTATCCACAGTGTTCATCACATCCTGGTTTTTTATTATGATTTCTCCTTTTGAATTGAGGAGATAGAAGGAGGGAGTCTGTCGTATGTCGTAAGCGTCCTCTATGCCATATCCGATGCCGGCGGTCCATGCAGAGGGATAATCCTTAAGGTCGGCTATCATTTCCTCTTCCTCATCTACGGGCACGTCGGGGACGATAAAGAGTATTTGAAGTTTTTTGTCTTCGATGAGGTCTTGGATGTCGGCTGCCATTTCGAGTTTTAATTTAGCAAACGCGCAGTCGTCACATTCCGGGTCGCCGAATTCGATGATGGTAAAGGGTTTGTCGGCTTTGAAGTCCTTGTAGTGTCCGTTGGCGAGGCGGTAACGGAATGCCGGTGCCTTCTTTCCGGGCTGAGTATTCTGCAGGAGGTTGAGTTGGCGGGCATATCTCTCTTTCCTGATCTGAGAGACATTATTTTCAGCCACTATAGCCTTCAGGAAGGGGAGATAGACCTCGTCTGACCATATATCGGCGCGCGGTCCGTATAGGGTTTCCTCGGCTGCTTTGACCATCTGCATGGTGAGAGCCGGCTTGCCTTTAATGCGTTTCAGCAGGTCATCCACAGATTTCAGAGCGCTGTCTCTGTCGGCAAACTGCATTGCTGAGGTGTAGATGAAAAAAGCATGGTTTAGCGCATTCTGATCTACAGTAGAGTCAGCGCTTAGGTCCATATTGTCCCAGAAGTGGGTTACGAGCCATGAGGAGCGGTCGTTGAGATTTTCGATATCTTCGGGAGGCGTCGGATATTCGAAGATCGGCTCCACGATAATTTGAGCCTGGACGCGTGTATGGGCGGTAAGGCTTAGCAAGCATGCTATAAGCGGTAATATATAAAATTTGCGTAGTTTCATATTTGGCAGTGGGTGATTATAAATGTTAATCGGAAGTAAGGAGAGTATCTTTGTATAACCAGTGTCACTCCAGATGTTTTTTGATAGAGGGGAGTGTCATTTCAATTACCTCTTCGATTGTTTCGCTGTCGGATACGGAGGTGTCTTCGTCAGCGTCGGCTGTTTGCGAAGAGTTAGCCGGTGTGTCGTTGTCGAGAAGATCCTTTACCATTGCAGCCCAGCGCTTATATCCGGCACCGGAAAGATGCAATCCGTCGGTGGTGTATTCCTTGCTGAGTTTGCCGTCGGCCGTAGCGAATCCCGGCCAGAGGTCTACATAGACAGCACCGTATTTTTCAGCGATTTCCGGCAGCAGAGCATTTACAGCCGGCACTACTTTTTCTTTGCCAATCAGGTTTTTATATCTTCTGTAGTCGTTGTTTATAGGGAGGAGGCTCTGGATATAAAGTTGAGTCTCGGGAGATTTGGCATGAATTTCGCTGACGAGAGTCTCATACATAGCGGCTATTTTCTCAGGCGAGTGACCGTGAGAGACGTCATTGATGCCAATTAGGAGGAAGATCTTGGAGGGATGTCCGTTGGTGACTTGGTCAAGGCGTTTGCGCACACCATTGATGATGTCGCCTACGATGCCACGGTTTTTTACATCCTCACGGTTGAAGAGTTCCTGAAATTCGCCGCCATCCGTGATGCTGTTGCCTAAAAACACGATATCACCCGGCTGCACGGGGAGTTTGTCGAATAGGCTCACTCTTTGATGCCAGTAGTCATTTTGAGCCGAGGCGGCAGGGGAGAGGCTGAGAGCGAAGAGCGCTGTCAGTATCGCGGCGAGAAATCTTGTATGGTAAATCTTGAACATGAATAATAGTCTAAGAGGTGAGNGNTAGTGAAGGTCTACGAATGAAAGGCGATNATGCCCNCNATAGGTGTGCGTGTGATTTTGGCAACCTTATATCCTTGACGTTCAGCGGCGTCAGAGAGAATTTTCTCAAAATAGTAAGCGATAGAGCCGGTGAATGCAATCGGTAGACTGTGAGCCCCCGGATACATAGCCACATTTCTTTTGATGAAGTTGGTAAATTCTTCGAGCACAAGCGAATATATATAAGGATTCCAGAGGTGTTCGCTGAGGAAAGGTACCAACGAGGCGAGATACGTATTCGGTTTTGGGCCGCGATATACGTTGTCAAGGATATCAGCGATGGTGATTTTATATCTATTGATGAAAGTCTCTTTGATGGAAGAGGGGAGATGTCCTTTGAAGGCGTCGGCTATGAGTCGTCTTCCGAGTGCGGAGCCGCTCCCTTCATCGCCGAGGATATATCCGAGGGACGGTACATTTTTAATAATATCCTTGCCGTCATAGAGGCAGGAATTAGAGCCGGTGCCGAGTATGCAGGCGATGCCCTTTTCCTTGCCTAAGAGAGAGCGGGCGGCTCCGAGCAGGTCGCTTGCCACGTTGATTTGTCCGGCAGACCATACATTGCCCAAGACGGATTGTATCTTGCCGCAGACGGCGGGAGTTGCGCAGCCGGCGCCGTAATAATGTATTTCGTTGAGCGACTCCTCTTGTCCGAGGATATCCTTGACGGCGGCGAACTGCTTTTGAGCCTCTTCTTCTGTTATGAGCATAGCGTTGAGGCCGTCGCTGATGGTGCGTTGTAGCACTTTGCCGTCATCGGAGAGCAATATCCATTCCACCTTGCTGCTTCCGGCATCAACTATGATTTTATTTTTCATCAATTATTTGCTTATCAATAAATTGCGTTGAGGCTCGGGAGGTAACAGCAAAATCAAAAGCGAGTGGCTGTAAATTGCTCGTCACGCTTCAAGCCTAAACTACTACAAATATAACAATTATCCATCATTTATAAAAATTTTATACAAAATTTTGTTTGATTTCCCCCTATAAAAATTGCAGACTCACGTAGGGACATGCCTCGGCATGTTTTGATTAAATAGGAGGGAGCAGGCTCATCGCATTGCGATGTTATGGCGAAACATGCCGGAGGCATGNCCGTACGTNGCTCGGATTGGACTCTCGNATTAGTAATGTGCTGTTGTCGNGTCCGAATGTGAAACNAGACACGCAGTCGCTTTTATCTTCACATGGGTTTAATNATCGAATTNATGAAGGCTNTNTCTTTANCCGAAANGTTGTATTTNTTGTATAGCTGNTTGTCAATATNTTCCACTNATTTGTACCAGTCAANGNCACTNTTTTCAGTGANANCCTGCATAGGCACGAATCTATACACTTTACTCATAGCATGTTGTGATACTTTTGACGCGCTAACCAGTACTCTGAGAAAACGGGTTTGGATGTATTTTATAAAATTCTTTGCTTCTGTTTCAGTATCAAAGGCTACATACAAATAAGATTGTGAACAAACTGAATTGGCCGGTGAGAATATTGGTTGACCTAATATTTGATGGGGAAATGATTCTCCAGCACCATATGCGCCTGGAATAAGAACTTTCGGTTTGTCAATGTCATTAAGATTCTTTTTTATATCTTTTTTTGATACAAAAGCAGTACATCTCCCATTCTTCTTTATAAGATGCAATATGGTATTATGATCTTTATTTGATTCGTTGTAAATTGTAAATGGGGTTTTTGAACTTTGTTGAGGATTGGTGGGAATTCCAAAAGGCGTATCAGATGAAATCATATTCTCAATAGTATGATTCACGCGACATAATACTTTAGAGACGATTTCTGCTAATTGTGGTTCTCTAATGAGAACTTCAAACTCTCCAAGATTACGTTGTACTGAATACACCTTGCCATCCCTAATTAAGGCGTAATCGCATTTACCACTATATGTAGGAGAGTATACGAAATAACAGCATCCTCCCTTTATTTCGGCATCAGGGAACAAATCTTTAGCATTTGAAAATGCTATTAATCTATTCGTATGAGTGGATGTCAGCATAGTCTGCCTAAAGTTACCAACAAGATTCTCGCGTCCACTCGTAAACCACCGAGAAGGAATAACCATAGATGTATGTCTTGGATTAACCTCAAATGAAAATTGACAAAAATTCTGATATATTGAAGCGTCATTTGAACCTCCGCTTCCACCAGGATCTTGATATGGTGGATTACCTAATATTGTTCCGAAATTCATATCTTTTATTTCTTGGGGGATTATGTAATTCTTTTTCTTGTCTCTTTTTATTAGGTCATAACTCGTAAATGAATCGAATATATGATCTATGGGGAGAGAAAGCAGTTTATATACTTTTCTTGTAAATTCGTATGCGATAGATGAGGTGCAGACGGAATACACCATATTTGTTGCCTCTTTGCCATATCGATTTAAAATAGCAATCGTAAACTCGCCCTGTTTGGATGCAATATCCAATATGGAACCGTAAGATAATACATTATCCGGCAATAGATTTACCATATCCTCTGCAACATTTAGTGGCGTAACAATCTCAGATTCCGACATTCGTCCGAATTTGCGCATTGCAATTTCCACCCTGTTGATAGGAGATAACTTATCATCCTGCATCAGGTCATTGATATTCTCAATTTTAAAATCCAACCTTTGTAATACAGACGGATGGCTTTTCGCTTGAACTAATTTCAGTATGTCTATATTAAGCCCTAAATTTCGGACAATGCGCCTGTTGTCCTCATTAGCAGGNATNATNNTTGATNATATCTTCAAGAGATTTTACTGTTGAATCTGTAAGAAATGCAAAAAAGAGAATACGAGCAAAATAAGCGGACAGTCTTTTATTAAGATTATCCTCCTCAGTGAGATTTGTAGGTTCTCCAGCTGCTTGATGCTGAGTTTGTTTTGAAATTTCCTCATCGCTTGGAGGTACTTCTCCATTTAAACCTTCCAACTCATTACCCTCTCCCTGATTAGCCTTAGTCTTAAATACATTTTTTGAATCTATAGGCTCAATATCTCGTAATATCTTTGCAATTGCTTCATTCTTAAGCAAGTCAAAGTCTATCGGTATTTCTTTTGCCTCATCCATTATGCTGCGAGTGCGGGAGNATTCGCGCACGGCATCTATAATGTTGGTNGNAGTAGNCTTCTCTAACTTATTTTTGTTANGGNCAATAATGGGGGATATTTCCAATTCTTTGGCTATTCGCTCCTTTAATTGTGTATTCCCTTTTTTATCCGTATTAACGTTAAATATTTGCGACTTTTCTTCCTGCAAAACAAACATTCTATTTGGGTCAAAATCCACAAGCAATGTCTGAGGCTTCATATTATACTTTATGATTTTGCCATTTTCATCCTTGTAAGATTTTATATAGTGATTCTGCAAGCGAAATATCGCTTGGTCATATTCTTGTGGAGAAGATGTGCCTTTGAGAAAAATCATAGTGTCCCATTCAGGAACAGTCGTACCTGTCAACATGCGATTGACAGTTAATGTCAATGTTTTCTTATCTTGTTTTTCGTTAGTTTCAATCGCTCGTGTTACATCTCTTGTGGATTTATATTTGTTCTCATCGTCAAATCCTGCAATATTGATTATCTCATACTCGCCCAGATTCTTAAATCTCTTACTTTCCCTACGTATCAGTGAGGCCATAGCATCACACGCTGCTCTGAAGGGCAAGACGCAAACGATGTGACGACACATTTTGCCGTCTTTAATTTTGTCATAGTCCAGGAAGCCAAGCAAGTTTTCATCTTCCTTTGAGCCGTCAATCACTTCTAATAAATCAAGAATCTCCTTTTCGTTTTTAAACTGACGATGACTGCCGTCGTCTTGTGGAGTTAAAGAATGCGGTCGGAAAAGTTCGGAGAATGCGTATGTAATACCGGCCTTACGCATCTGTTCCATCTTTTTCCGTGNAGATTCATTTGGATTGAAGGCAAAGCNAATCATTTGCGGAAAACCGAAATAAGGNTTATTCCATTCATCGCAGTTANCTTCCTTCAGANNCTCTTCGTTCCATNTTTNCNNANNTTCAATTATATCAGAATACTGAACATTT
>WFLX010001582.1_pt1 | contig 11104 bp, 4 predicted proteins | sample 4967041 | NCBI WGS metagenome assembly WFLX01 (sample SAMN12857096, study PRJNA449069) | gut metagenome | isolation source: stool from male and female vole | host: Microtus ochrogaster | place: USA:Florida | collected 2017 | reverse complement strand
TAAATCAAGGCGAAGAGACTTTCGTATGGGATTTTACTACAGAATCATATGCCGGTGTAAAGGCAAGTATTGAGAAAGTGGCTCCTCTTTACCAAAAGGATGAAAATGGATCTCGGCCTCTGCCACTTCCTATAGATTTAAAAGATGGTTATACACCCGTTGAGGGTGGTTGCCCATATGAAGTGCCTGCATATATTTTGGGAACCGACGAAGACGGAAACAATATTTATAATGAGGATTTCAAATTCTATAATAAATTCCAGACATACCTTAGATGGCAGCTCGACAACGTTGTAAAAAAAGACGAAAAACTTAATGCAATGTACGATGAGCTCTTATGGCTAAAGGAATGGTTTGTGACACGTGGATTTGTTTTTGAGGCTAATGATATCCCTGAAATAACACCCTATATAGACGCTGAAGGAAAAACAGTGGAAGGAGCATACCGTATAACTTACCGTTTGGCAAAGCGAATATACGGAGGAGGTGATTATGCTGAAATCAATCATCAGACCCAGTCAGAAGAAGTATACACTGCATTNCCCTATCAGTATGCATGTTATGCCGGATTGTATGGCGGACAAACTTTCCCCAGCAGATGGAATGGATTTGAGTATGTATACTATATAAAGAATCTTAAGACTAAAGATATTTATACTACAGCCGATGCTACCATGGTTGAGATGTTTCCTTACCTGAATGTTGAAGGTAAGCCCATTTATGCAACACAGTCATGGAAGTGTATTGATGTCGATGGAGACGGTATACCCAATGATATTGTCTTTGATGACAACACTACTGGAGGAGGTTATTCCAGAGGTATCGATCCTTATACNTNGCTGTTTGCATGTGAGGATCTTGGCACCACCGGGGACGTCGACTTTAATGACGTAGTAATGGCTGTAAGCTATGTTTCATCTAATAGCACGGTAACCCATAACGTAGTCAATATCCGTCCGCTTGCAGCCGGTGGTATTTACCCGGTATATTTCATGTACAATGATCTTGTCTTGGATGAGAATAATAATCCTATTTCAACAGATACATACTTTATGGGTCCAGAGATCCATAGTTGGCTGGGTAGTGATGATTACCAAGAAATGATCAATACCGGTGAAAAAGATGTGATAGGAAATTCAAATGAAGATAAAAAGCTGGAGTTTATTTACGAACCGGCGTTCCACGGTAATAACCAGTTCTCTTTATCAATGGCCAGTCTGAAGAATAGAGAGGAAAATGGCACGGCTGATAGCAATCAGAGTTTCGGCGGTTTCTGGGTGCTCGTAGATAAGGATAATCAGTTGGCAGGATCCGATCTTGTTCCGGAAGGAATCACGAGGCATAAGGTAGACCAAGCAGACTTGTGGAAAGTAGCTACTAATGCTCACCGTATAGTCAATATTGCAATAGATGAGAATATGTCTGTGCCAATGATTATGGTTGTCGGTGATGACTGGGAGTGGCCGCAGGAGACTGTAAATATTACAGAAGCTTATCCAAGCTGGAAGACGTGGCTCAAACAACGTGTAGGTACACATTGGTATGGTCTGGGCGCTGAAACAGGTCGCTATCCCGAAGATCTCAACCGTAGTGTAGTTACTGTGAGGGATAAAGTTGAGAATGAGATTAATTCGCTCAACATTGAAGATGAGGAAACTGAAGAATAAAAAAAGTTTTCGAGACTATCGACTTAGAATATTTCTATAAGATAATTTGTAATAGAGGCGGTTCATAACGAGCCGCCTTTATTACAATAATAAAAGAGGAGTGATTATTGTATGGGTCGGGGGATATTGCTATCTTTGCGGTAAGTAAATGAATAAGTTTGGAAAATGAAAAAATATGGAATTAAGGCAGCGGTTATTGGAGCCGCAGTGATGGCGGGTGTGAGCAGCTGCTCTGTTGGTGGCAAGCTCGATGCCAATTATCTGAATCAGGCAATGTCGACAGGCCTTCAGGCCCTGACAATCAGTGATGCCGAGATTATGGAGTATTCACGGCAGTCGGTGGCACAGATGGATGCAAAGGCCAAGATCGCTCCTGCCAACAATGAATATACCAAGCGTCTGGCCCGGCTCACCAACGGACTCACCACAGTAGACGGTATTCCACTCAACTTCAAGGTGTACCTTACTAATGATATCAATGCCTTTGCCTGTCCTGACGGCAGTGTGAGGGTATACAGCGGCATAATGGATATGATGGACGATAACGAGCTGCTCGGCATCATAGGTCACGAGATTGGCCATGTGGCCATGCACCACTCACGCAATGCCATGAAGCAGGCTCTGATGAACAGTGCGCTGCGTGATGTGATAGCCTCGACCGGCAAGATGGGCGCATCGCTTACCTCCGGACAGCTCGGACAGCTCGGCGACCTGTATCTTTCGTCAAAGTATTCTCGCAAGCAGGAGAATGAGGCGGATGATTTCGGATATGAGTTTCTAAAGGGAGCTGGCAAGAATCCGTGGGCCATGGCAAAGGCCTTTGAGAAGATGCAGGTGCTTGAGGCTCAGTCGGCAGGCGGCGGCAACAGTGTGATAGGCGGCCTCAACGATATGTTCTCCGACCATCCCGCCACCTCGGAGCGCATCAAGCGCATGAGCGAACGCGCCACCAAAGACGGCTACAAACGCTGATCCCCCTCTCCACACCAGTTTAATGCCCCTGCAGTCCCGTCTCCGGGTCGGCAGGGATTTTTTTTATTAACTTGAAGTTAAATGTTATTTATGCGGGTAATTTGGCAATAAATTACATTTTGAAGTGATTTTGTCATGAACTAAATAAAAATGTAGGAAATATGGATTCAATCTCGGTTAAAGGCTATAAGTCTTTCAAGGATATCACCGTGCCTCTTAAGAAAATCAATATCTTGATTGGATCTAATGGTGCAGGCAAAAGCAACTTCTTGTCTATATTGGAATGGATAGGAAACGTTTACGAAGGATTCTTAACGCGTAGTGTATCCCAATCTGGAGGTGTGGACAAGCTTTTGCAAAGGGAGGTAAGATTACTGATAGTATTTCAATAAAGATCCGAAACCGTAATACTGTTTATGGATTGGATCTTTTGGATGCGGACGGTTCATTGATAATCGAGAAGGAAGAGCTTGGTTTTGATCGCAGGGATGGCGGTTAAGCCACACCCCGGGTATTTTGTAGAGTTGACCTTCCAGGGGTTGTTCTTAACAAACTCATCGGTAATCTGACTCATGCCCACGATAGGTTCGCTTTCAATTTTCTTGACGAATTTTGAAGAAATCTCACCTTCTTTATTGCCGAATTCCTGTAATATTATTATCGNANTCCNCCCTTACGGTNGGNATTCATNATGAGGNGAAGCGAAAAGCAACCCGTTCNCANGGTGCCAAGGNGNAAANNAGCGAGNGAATATGTCTGTATTGATATCGGCATCCTCTGCCTGAAGGTAATTCTATTCCGTAAAATCCGTTGAATTTCAGAAAATCCTCCAGCTTAGTATCCTCACCTTTGCTTTTGTTGTAGCAGTGGAGTTTGTCTTCATCATCGAAATAGTAGAAGCGACCCCGGTACTGAGATCAGCAGATTCTCCTCATCCACATTCGGCATCGGTTTCTTTACAGGAGTGACCGCGGCCGCTGTCAACGTTGATACCATCATCATGACGGTAACAAACAAATCAAATATAGTTTTCATCTTATCTGATATTATTAATCGTAGCAAAGAGGACAGGATGGATATCATTTCAGTGGAGGCCGGAACGGATCTGTAGGGAGAGGACGGCATCGGTGTAGGCCTGGCGGAGGTCGATGAGGCGGAGTTCGGCCTCGATAAAGTAGCGAGAGTCGGTGACGAAGTCGGTGAGCGAGGTCTGTCCGGCATCAAACGACCGCTTGAGTATCGCTATGTTGTCGGTGGAGGTGATGGCCTCGCCGTAGACAGCGATGCGGTCGCGCAGAGCTCTTGCGTGTTTGTAAGTGGCGGTGACATCTGCCGCAAGGGTAGTGGCAAGGGCATCTTTCTCTGNGGCGGTANCGTCAGCTGCAGCTGNGGCGGCCTGAGCCACACGACGCTTGGAGAAGANAGGCAGGGTCACCGATACNCCAAGGCCGTTGNAGGAATGGGAANCCTCATTGGCGTATCTGTAGCCCAGCGAGAAACCCGGACGCCCGGTCATCGAGGCCACTCGCATCTCGGCCTCGTCGGCGATGTGTTGTGCGGCAAGCGCCCTGATACCGGCCGAATGGGTGAGTGTGCCGTCGATATAATCATCAAGGTCGGCGAGGGGGAGCGCCGGAAAATCATCAATACCGGCCGTGAGGGCATTGATGTCGAGGCCCGGAGCCAAGGACTGCAGGGCCGAGCGTGCATCGTCGAGCTCGCATTGGGCATCAGCCACAGTCTGGCTGTAGTCGGCAATCTCTATCAGCAACTTGTTGAGGTCAATCACGGTGATGTTGCCGTCGGCGAGCATCTGGCGATACTTCACGGCGAGAGTATTGAGGCCGTCGAGCACGCGAGAACAAATGGTGATACGGCTCTTGTTGGCGGCTATCCGCGACAGCAGGGCACCCGCCTCTATGGCTACATTCTCACGATCTATGTCCATGGCGGCACGGGCGGCATCGGCTGTGGCCTCGGCGCTCTTACGACGGGCGCTGTATAACCCGGGCCAGTCAAAAGACTGGGAAATCCCCGCATTGTATTTATTGTCGTATCTACCAAACAGGGCCTCCCCCGATACCTCAGGGTCGGGCAGGTTGTTCTCGGTAAGCGTGGCAATGCTGTCGGCGGAAATACGCGCCGACTTGGCGTTGATAGAGACATCGGCTGCGACAATGCGATCGACTATGTCAGTGAAATCGGCAGCAAGACAGGCAGAAGCTATAGCGAGCACCGAAACGGAGACTAAGATTCGTTTCATTTATTTTTCTTATACGTAAGCTGATATAATATTGGAGTAATGAACAGGTTCAGGATGGTGGATGACGCGAGACCACCAAGGATGACGATTGCCAGGGGTGACTGTATCTCATTGCCGGGCTGACCCCCGCGCAGAGCCAGCGGAATAAGGGCCAGGGCCGATGTGAGGGCAGTCATGATGATGGGAGCAAGTCTGTCAGCCGATCCCTCGATTATCGCGTCTCTTACAGACGCGCCCGCAGCCACGAGACTGTTGTATCGGGATATGAGCAACATACCGTTGCGTGTGGCGATACCCAACAGAGCTATAATGCCGATTATCGCCGGAATGTCGAGATGACCTCCGGTGAAGAAAAGTATAAGGATACCGCCGGTGACGGCCAGAGGCATATTGATGAGAATGACAGCCGACTGGCGCAGATTGTGAAATTCGTAATAGAGCAGGGCGAAAATTACGAGGATGGCGAGCAGAGACGCCCACAACAGTCTGAGCGAGGCAGCCGACGCGCTGCTGGCCTGACCGGCCTCCACCACGGTATATCCGTCGGGGAGCTGCACATTCTCAGCAATCTCGCGGTTGATGTGGGTCACGGCCGTCTGTACGTCACCGCCCTCGATATTGGCTGAGATAACGATGCGGCGCGATGTATTCTCACGGTTGACCGTATTGGGACCGGTGACCTCACGGATATCCGCGATTTCTGACAAGGGAATTTTGCCCACCTGTGTATCTACCATCACCTCGGAGATTGCATCAATGCCTGAGAGAGAGCCGTCGGCGGGGTCGATCTTGAGACGCAGGTCGAGCGGATAACCGTCGGTATAGACCGAAGACACGACCTGACCGGCGAGGGCAGTCTCCACCACACGGTTGAACTGCGCCGGTGTGACACCATATCGGGCCATAAGGGCTCGACGGGGGGTAATGGAAATCTCGGGGCGGTCAATCTGCTGCTCCACGGCCACGTCGGCAAGATGCGGTGTCGCTGCCATTATGCCCTTGATCTGACCCGCGATGCGGTTGAGCATGTCGAGGTCAGTGCCGTAGACCTTGAACACTATTGGAGCCTCGGTGCCCGAAAGCATGGCATCAATGCGGTGGGAGATAGGCTGACCGATCTCGATATTGACACCGGGGATTACCGAGAGCTTATCACGCAGTTCATTAGCGATCTCTGCCCTTGATCGGCCACCCTGAGTGTAGGGTGCCTCTATCTCGCTGACATTTGTGCCGAGCGAGTGTTCGTCGAGCTCAGCACGGCCGGTCTTTCGGGCCACCGTCTTGATTTCAGGCACAGACATGATTATCTCCTCAGCCATCTGTCCCACCTTGTCGCTCTCATCGAGAGAGATGCCGGGCAGAGCGGAGATATTGATCGTGAATGATCCTTCGTTGAACGACGGCAGGAATCCGCGACCGAGAGTGGTAGCCATCACAGCGGCAATTGCAAACAGCACTACGATGCCTCCTATCCACGCAGCCTTGTGAGACAGAGCCGCGGTGACCCCCTTGCGGTAGGAATTGCGCAGGTGGCGCACGAGACGCGGATCCGCACTCTCCTCAGAGTTGACACGCGCGAGTTTACGCGCCACACCCGATGGCAGCAGGTAGCTGCACACAGCCGGTGTTACAGTAAGGGCCACCACTGTGGACGCCGCAAGCGCCACAATGAATGATATACCGAGAGGTATCAACATGCGGCCCTCCATGCCGTTTAGGAAGAAGAGAGGCATGAATCCGGCCACGATGATGAGTGAGGAATTGAAGATAGGTGTGCGCACTTCGCGTGATGCCTCATACACAATATTCAGTGTCTCTTTTGTCGACAAAGAGCCGCCTTCAGCTTTTCTTACGGCCATGGCGTGGCGCAATCGCTTGTTCACGTTCTCCACATCTACGATAGCATCATCCACGAGCGAACCTATGGCTATCGCTATACCGCCGAGGCTCATTGTGTTGATGGTGAGATCCATCAGGTGCAGAATAATCACCGTGATGATAATCGACATCGGCAGGGCAATGAGAGATACCAGAGTGGCGCGCATATTCATCATGAAGAAGAAAAGCACGATTATCACCATCAGTGCGCCCTCGAATAGCGATGATGACAGGTTGCTGATGGAGCTGTCGATAAAGTCGCGCNGAGAGAATATGTCNGTGGAAATTACCAGNGACGGAGGCAGNCNCTTNTTCTGATTATCGATCTCACTGAGCAGGCGCTCAGTAAGATTGATGGTGCCGACGCCCGGTTGCTTGGTGACCGTGAGGATTACCGAGGGCCTGCCCTTTACCGAAGCGGAACCCAGGTGAGGCTCGCGTGCTCCGGTGGTGACACGCGCGATGTCACCGAGGGTCACCACACCCGCTTCGTCGCTGCGGATCACGGTGGCGGCGAGGTCGTCGACCGAAGTGGTGGAGACATCACCCTTCACCACATATTCATTGCCGTATGAATTAATCACGTTGCCGATACTGTTGGCATTCATCTGAGAGAGAGGCTCGGATACCTCATCGAGAGACAGGCCGAAATGCTTCATGAGACCCTGGTCGAGGAAAATCTGATATTCGAGTTCGTCGCCTCCGATCACGGCCACACTCGACACGCCGCTTACGCCCAGCAGGGCCGGCTTGAGGATACGGTCGGCTATGGTGCGGGTCTGGGCCAGCGAGAGACTGTCGCTCGACAACCCGATGATGAGGATCTCTCCGAGGATTGACGACTGAGGGCCGATCACGGGAGTGCCGGCGGCATCGGGTAGCTGGCCGGTGACCTGCGAGAGTCGCTCAGTGACGGTCTGTCGGGCCACCAACGGGTCGGTATCATCGGTAAAGATGACATTGACTACCGAAAAACCGGTTGTGGATGACGACCTTACGTTATCCACTCCACGGGCACCATTGACAGCGACCTCGATGGGGTAGGTGACAAGACGCTCCACTTCCTCAGTGGCGAGACCCGGAGCCTCGGTCATCACAGTCACTGTGGGCGCGTTAAGGTCTGGAAAAATATCAACCTCCGTATTGATCAGCAGCAGCGATCCGACAATGAGCACGATCGCCGAGACCACAAGCACGATCAGACGATTGTATAGTGAGAATCTGATAGAACGGTCGAGCATGGCGGTCAATGATTGTGAGTGTGACCCGGTACGGCCACGTTAGACGATTCGGCGAGCCGCACGAAAGTAGTGCCTCCTGTTACCACTACATCACCCGATGCCAGGCCGGATGTCACCTCCACATCGGGGCCGTCGACACTGCCGATAGTGACGGGTCGTCTCTCATAGCAATCCTCATCGAGCCTGACGTATACAAACTTCTGACCCAGACGGTCGGTGACGCAGCTTTGCGGCACGAGGATACCCGGGTGGGAATCGCCAACGCGCAGGAATACCTCGACATAGCTGCCGGGCGACAGGGCATCGGATGCGGGCACATTAAAATATACGGGTTGATAGGCCGGAGTGGCCATGGCTTCAGCGGGGGGTGCGGCAACAGTGGCATCAAATGTAAGGTCGGAGTAGGGAACACGTATGAGTGCGCTTCTGACAGATGCCGCAGCCGGGGCGAGGCGCCTGGGCACATCGGCGCGCACCCTGACATTTTTGTTGGCGGATACGGTGGCTATAGGCTGACCGGCCTCGACATACTGGCCATTGACCGCATTGATGGCGGTGATGACGCCTGACAATGGAGAGACAGCGGCAGACGAGCCTGAGCCCATGGCATTGCGGGCTGTCTCGTAGGCCCGTAGGGCGGCATTATATTCGGCGGCAGTGGCGAGACCCTCTTCGCGCAGCGGGGCGAGACGGTCGAGTTCCTTCTTGGCTGCCTCCATTTCGATCTTGGCGGCTTTGTTAGCATCTCCACCAATCATGCCGGCGCCTGAGACAGAGGCGATGCTGCGCCCCTTGGTCACATTATTACCGATCTTGATATCCGAGGTGAATGTAAGGCGTCCTGACACGGGTGCGACTATCACACCCTGATCGGCAGGATCGGTGATCACCTCACCGGTAACGGAGACGACATCGGACACGGACTGCAGCCTGAGGGTATCGACCTTGATGCCGAGTTTGGCTGCACGCTCGGGCGACAGTTCGATAATGCCGTCGGTATGCTCGTGCGATTCGGCACCGTGTCCGTCGTGCTCATCATGATCACCGTCGTGGTCATGTCCGTCATGGTCATGATGCCCGTCGTGCATCTCTTCTGCGTCGTGGTCGTGAGAATGTCCCTCATGATTCTGTGCGCAGCTGCAGCATAGAGCTGCAAATACTATCACAGGTCTGAAATCAAGTCTCCTCATATCTGTTTTTTCAAATCTTATATATTTTAACGAAAATTTCTGCAAATATATTATATGTATTATGCAACAAGATTGCAAAGAAATACACATACAGCGAGGTTGACAAAAAAAAGATTAAAAATAAAATGACTGTTACGCAAAACCATAAAAAATTATTACTTTTGCAAGTCAAAAACACCTTTAAGGATAGCATTGAGGAAATCTAATCTATATATAATATCAATACTGTTAGCGTTTGCTCTCTGTGTATCAGTCGTTTCATGCTCATCGGTGGGAAAGTCTCCGTCTCAGGCGCATGGCAATCGGCTGCTACCGTCGGCCGTATCCGACTCGCTGACACTCGCCACCGGGTCTGAGCCCGGGAGCCGGCAGCTGTCTGACGCGGATTCGCGTGCGATAGCCGGTATGCTGTTCGGTGATGATGATATTGAGAGCGACAGTGCCGGTGTGCCGGAGACTGAGCCGGTGGTCAAAACCGACAGTATCGTTGATAAGGTGCGAAGCGATAGCGTTGCTGCCGACACAGCTGTCCGCAAAGCCGCAGAAGCCGATACATCACGCGAGTGGCATAAGCCGCGACCCACCTCACGAATCAACAGGGAGAAGGTAGACCTGGATGCCTCGGTGGTATTCTCGGCCAAGGACTCGATGGTGATAATACGTCGCGACAGTGCGATGATGTATGGCCCGAGTGAGGTGTCATACGGTGACATACAGCTGAAGAGCAACCATATAGAGATGGATCTCAACGACAATACCGTCTATGCCGTAGGCGTGCCCGATTCGATAGGCGATATGGTGGGCAAACCGGTGTTCACTGAAAACGGTACTGACTATGAGGCCGGTACCATGCGCTACAACTTCAAGTCGGGCAAAGGATTCATCACTGATGTCGTAACGCAGCAGGGAGAAGGCTATCTTACCGGCGGCTTGACAAAAAAAGACGATCATGATAATTATTACATAGAGAAAGGACAATACACCACCTGCGATGATCATGATTGTCCGCACTTCTATTTCCAGCTTACCAAGGCCAAGATGCGTCCCGGCAAGAATATCGTCATGGGTCCGGCATATATGGTGCTCGCCGGATTGCCTCTGCCGCTTGCGGTGCCGTTCGGCTTCTTCCCCTTCACCGACGACTATGCGTCGGGCGTGATCGTGCCTACATTCGGTGACGACTATCAGCGCGGTTTCTATCTGAGTGACGGAGGATATTACTTCGCCATATCTGATAATGTGGATCTGGCGCTCACAGGCGAGCTNTACACCAAGGGCTCGTGGGGATTGCGCGCCCAGTCGACCTACTCCAAGCGATACAAGTTCAACGGCAGCTTCAATATTAGCTATCTCAAGACTATCCTCGGCGAGAAGGGCTCGCCCGACTATTCAAAGGCAACAAACTTCCAGGTGCTATGGAGCCATTCCCAGGATTCGAAGGCCAATCCCAACATGNNGTTGTCGGCAAGCGTAAACNNCACCACGAGCGGATACCTGCGCAACAATGTGACATCGTATTACTCCAATGCGTTCACTGAGAATACAAAGAGCTCTACCGTGAACATGACCTACCGCTTCCCTCAATCCAAATGGTCTCTGTCCACCACGATGAACATCACCCAGCGCACGCAGGATTCTACCCTGGCGGTATCGTTTCCCAACTTTACGCTGACCATGAGCCAGACAAATCCCTTCAAGCGCAAGAAGGCNGTGGGTGATGAGAAATGGTATGAGAAGATAAAGATATCATACAGCGGACAGTTTCAGAATTCGCTCACATCCAAGCAGGATGAGTTCTTCAAGAAATCCCTGATCAAGGACTGGCGTAACGGCATGCGTCACAGTGTGCCTATCTCGGCCACTTTCAACATCTTCAAGTATGTCAATGTCACA
>WFLX010025440.1_pt1 | contig 11105 bp, 10 predicted proteins | sample 4967041 | NCBI WGS metagenome assembly WFLX01 (sample SAMN12857096, study PRJNA449069) | gut metagenome | isolation source: stool from male and female vole | host: Microtus ochrogaster | place: USA:Florida | collected 2017 | reverse complement strand
TTCTCGACATCGAAATAGACCGACCCCTCGCTTTCGTAAGCATAGCCGGCTTCGAGAATCTGCTTTATATACTCTATCTGCTCGATTATATGGCCCGAGGCGTGGGGCTCGATGCTGGGCGAGAGCACGTTAAGGGCCTCCATGTCGCGATGGTAGCGGTTGAGATAATGCTGCACCACCTCCATGGGCTCAAGCTGTTCGAGACGGGCCTTCTTGGCCACCTTGTCCTCGCCCGAGTCAGCGTCGTGCTCAAGGTGGCCAACATCGGTGATATTGCGCACATATCTCACTTTGAGGCCTTTGTGGCGCAGGTAACGGAAGAGTGTGTCAAAGGTTATGGCCGGGCGGGCGTGGCCCAGGTGNGCGTCGCCNTANACNGTNGGNCCGCANACATACATNCCCNCNTNNCCNTCATGCAGNGGTTTGAANGGNTNCTTNNNGCGTGTGAGCGAATTGTAGAGTGTAAGGTTATTATCCATTGTGGGGTAGAGTATATTGAAGTGGGTGGCCACCGACATGCAGTTGACTTATAAAAAGTAATTTAGGACACTTTGCTTGCTATTATTAAAAATACCTTCGCAAACTGTCCTAATTTATTTTTACGTTCACCTGTCAGGCGACTTTATTTTGTCGGTGACTAAGTGAAATTAGTTGTTGCCGATAGCAGGGTTGGCACCGCCGCGAGGCTTGATTTCGCCAAACTGAGCCTCATATTTGCGGATGTTGTCGGTGAGGGCAAACATGAGCTGCTTTGCATTCTCAGGGCTCATGATTACGCGGCTTACAACGGGAGCCTGCGGCATGCCGGGAGCTGCGAAAATGAAGTCAATCAGGAACTCGTTGGGACCGTGACCGATCATTGCGAGGTTGCTATACTTGCCGTCTGCCATGTCGGGACGGAGCTGAATCTGAAGCTGGTTCTTGTTTTGATTCTCTTGTGCCATTTTTTTATTGATTATTAAAATGATTTAACTACTTTTTTATTTAGCAAATATCATACCAAAGTCAAGCCCATAGGCAATTTCTTTGATTTGCGAGTGCGAAGATACGCAATATGACGCAATTTGCAAAATTTTTAACGATATTTAATTTCCTGAGAGTTTGAATTTAGTTTACGATTCTGCCATCGGCCATGGTTACTATGCGGTCGGATATAGATGTCATTTCGGGGTCGTGGGTGACAATTACGAATGTCTGACCCAAAGAGTCACGCAAGGAGGCGATGATATTTTTGATGTCATCACGGTTGCGTGAATCAAGACTACCGGTAGGTTCGTCGGCAAACACAATGCGCGGACTATTAATTAACGCACGCGCAATGGCTGCCCGTTGTCTCTCACCTCCTGACAGTTCAGTTGGTTTGTGATTCAATCGGTCAGCAAGTCCCAAGTCAGTGAGTAAACGTTTAGCCTCTGAAAACGCCTCTTTCTTACTTTTTCCTGCAATCAACGCAGGCATAGCCACATTCTCCTGCGCCGAAAACTCCGGGAGGAGTTGATGAAACTGAAACACAAACCCTATGTTAAGATTGCGGAACTCAGACAGTTTACGGTCTTTAAGCTTGAAAATGTCAGTATCGTCAAAGAAGACTGATCCTGAGTCGGGGCGGTCAAGCGACCCTGCAATTTGGAGGAGAGTAGTCTTTCCGGCACCGGAAGGACCCACAATGGTCATTATCTGGCGCTCAGGAATGGTGAGGGATATGTCGTGGAGCACGGTGAGAGTGCCATAAGATTTGGTTATATTTTGGAGATGAATCATAAGGCTTATATTTTTGTCAGGGCTCGGATTACGTAGTTGGCGAGATAAATGCCGAAGATTGAGGGGATGGTGGCAATGGTGCCGTAAGATGAGCGTTTGTTAGCACTTTCAATTTCGATGAGGGAATGAGAACATGGCTTCTCGGTGCTTGCCACCACCTTCAGCGACTTCCGGAAACCGTCTTCCTTCATCTTGCGGCGCACGGCTTTGGCGAGGCCGTCTTCGCGAGTCTCCCAAAGNTCAAAATATCCTATCTTTGTGGGGTCAACTCTTCCGCCGGCACCCATAGAGGAAATCACTCTGATATTGTTTGATAGGCAGTGTTTGAGGAGTGCAACCTTTGGTGCCACAGTGTCGATGGCGTCTATCACATAATCAAACTGTTTTCCGGCGACTATCGTATCTATATTCTCAGGAGAAAGATAATCTTTTACTGCNGTGATGTTTGCGTCAGGATTAATGTCGTGAAAACGCTCGTCAAATAAACTCACTTTCGGTTGGCCAATGGTGGAGGTCGTGGCGATAAGTTGTCGGTTGATATTGCTTTCGGCAACGTCATCAGCATCAATAAGAGTAAGATTGCCAACACCGGTGCGCGCGAGCATCTCAGCAGCGTATCCTCCAACGCCACCTACTCCAACCACCAACACAGATGATCGTTGAAGTATGTTGAATCTGTCGTCGCCGAGCAATCGGCGTGTCCTGTTGTCGCGATTTTCTTCCATGCCTAATTCATTCTTATTCGCCAGTTTTTTGGATAAAGGTTGTTAGCCCGGCTCCCTATATTTTTTGCCGCACCCAACGGTAGGCCATTATAGGTGACGATCACAATCCCCTTCGGCGTATCGGGCGACAGGGTTATCGCCTCTCGTCGGAGGTATGCTAAAGCCTGCTCCTTTGAAAGTGTGGCTTCCGGGAATTTGCTTCTGTCGAAATCNACCGAAAGAATTTCCTCAATCTCAGGAATTANCTCTAACGAGGCTTTCCCTTTGGCACTATCATAGCCTCCCTTTTTCCCTTTTNGNGGAGCGGNCTGTTTTGTTACTTTTGAAACGTTGGCTCGGTTGATGTGAGGTGGGGTCCATTCNCCGGGTTTTCTGAAAACTGCGAGGAAGAGCCCTTCCCCCTCAGTCTTGTGAGGCATAAAGCGATAGACGGGNAGGTCAGTGNNTATTCCCCGGGGGATTCCCCATTCTTCGGGAAACTCCGGATCAAACGGCTCAAGGTTTAGTTCAGACCGGATGAACTCAGCGTTCTCCTCATTCTCTGTGCGATTGAATGTGCAGGTGGAATATATCAGAAATCCTCCGGGTTTAAGGACTTCCACTGCATTTGTCAGGATTTCTTTTTGAAGCGCGGCACAATTCTCAATAAGCTGTGGCGACCATTGGGCCATTGCGTCATTGTCTTTACGCATCATGCCTTCTCCGGAGCATGGGGCGTCAACAGCAACGATGTCAAACTCAAAACCAGCATTTTTGAAAAAAGATGAATCCTTGTTTAATACTGTCGTGTCAGGAAAGCCCCATTTTGCAAGGTTTTCCCGCAGGATTGCTGCCCTCTTTGCCACATATTCATTGGCCACTACTTTTGACCCATCGGGGAGAGCGTCGATCATTGCAGTGGTTTTTCCTCCCGGGGCAGCACACAGGTCAAGCATGCACACTGGGGAATAACTGGCATCTTTTTTGAGAGTGTCAAGAATGCGCACTGTCACCTCCCTATAAATCATAGACGATGCATCTTGCACGTAATATGCCCCTGCATGGAGCATGGGGTCAAGGGTNANGATAGGTCGNGATGATAGATAAAATCCGGTCTCACACCATTTTACAGGAGTGGCCTCATCAAAATGCGCACCCGTTTTGCGAGTGTTAATTCTGACTGAGCAAACNGGTGGCCNGGTCATGGCATNAANGAAATCATCAGCTTCCTCGCCCAAAAGATTTCTTGCCATTTCTATGAATCCTGACGGTAAAGTCATTATTTTCTGATTTTTTTGCAAAAATAGTAAAAAATTTTTGTTAATTTTGTATGTATGGAACTAAAAGCAGCCCTTTATCTTATCCCGGTCAGCATCAGTGATGCACCATTGCGGGATACATTGCCCGCAGGAAACCTGAACATTCTTAAACAGTTACGTCATCTCATAGTGGAAAATGTGAGAACGGCCCGTCGTTTCCTGAAGCGATGCGACCCCGGATTTGATATTGGTGCAGTCACCTTTTATGAACTGAACCGCCATACGGATCTAAATGAGGTAAGCAGTTATCTGGAGCCTCTGCGTCATGGTGAGCCGGTGGGAGTGATGAGCGAGGCCGGTTGTCCGGCAGTGGCCGATCCCGGCTCATTACCTGTCAGCATAGCGCAAAGAGAAGGACTGAGAGTAATCCCTTTGGTCGGGCCGTCAAGCATATTGATGGCTCTTATGGCGTCTGGATTCAACGGACAAGGTTTTACTTTTAACGGTTATCTGCCGGTGGATGAAAAAGAGAGGGAAAGACGCTTGAAAGAACTGGAAAACATGTCGCGAAAGAATGACATAACCCAGATTTTTATAGAGACCCCATACCGAAATAACCGAATGGTGGAAAGTCTTGCGAAAACACTCAGGGGAGACACGCTGATATGCGTGGCCTGCGATATTACTGACCCTGAAAATGAATNAATCCTCACTATGCCTGTCTCAAGATGGAAAACCGCCCGCTATGATTATAATAAACGACCTGCGATATTTCTTATATATTCAAAGTCATAATTCTACAAATTAATAATTTGCAAAAGTTATCTACAGTTTATTTACATTATCAACGCTATGTCAAAACGTAAAATATCGTTTGAAGGACAGCTTACCCTCCCATTTGAAGACTGGGAATTGGAACCGAAGCCTGTGCATCGCGATGTCTATGCCGGCGCAGAAATAAAACAACCAAAAAAGACATCACCCGTAACTGCTGACAAACTGCTTTATTATATTTCGCTGGGGTCAGGGTCGAGNGGTAACTGTTGTTATTTAGGCACACAGAATGGGGGNATACTCATAGACGCAGGCATCAAGGCTGATGATGTGGCATCCGTTTTGAAGGCTAATGGAATAGATATGAGTATGGTAAAGGCTATTGTCCTTACTCACGACCATTCAGACCACGTGAAGCATATCTATTCACTGGTGCGTAATTATAAACACCTTAAAGTTTTTTGCACGAACCGGGTTTTTAACGNCATAATNCGTCGTCATAATATTTCCAAACGACTNAAAGATTATCATACTCCTATCTTTAAAGAGATTCCTTTTAAAATATGTGATCTGGAACTTACGGCCTTTGAGGTGCCTCACGATGGAAGTGACAATATGGGCTTCTCTATCATGTTTGACAAACGCAGTTTTGTGCTTGCCACTGATTTAGGAGCAGTAACGGAGCGGGCGCGCCATTATATGAGTCTTGCCAATTACCTTGTGATTGAGGCCAACTATGATCTTCACATGTTGAAGGCGGGGAGGTATCCCGATTACCTGAAGGCACGCATACAGACAGAAATGGGCCACATGGACAACACCCACACAGCTGCTTTTTTGAAGGAGATTATTAATCCGGGGTTGAGCCATATTTTTCTGTGTCACCTGTCGCAAGACAATAACACTCCGGAGAAGGCACTCATGGCGGTAAGGGGTGCGCTTGAGGAAGCCGGTAAGAAAGTTGGGAAAGGGGAGAATAGCCTTGAAGACCGCAAGGCGGATGTCCAGCTTATGGCTTTGCCCCGTTTTGAGCCAACTCCTCTTTTTGTTTTTCGTCCTTCGCTTGAGAGTCTGCAGTGATAATGAAAGCAGGAGGGTCAGCACTCATGACGATTGTAAGTAGCGGCCCTTCCAGACCGTTGGGAGCTATCCCTGCGCGAATCTCAAAACGTAGGTAGCCACCGCCAAAATCATAGATAGTGATTTCTGTCTCGTCATCGTTAATTGCATCGTGGACTGTAAAATCAATCTGTTGCTCCTCGGAAAGATGCAGGCTTTGCAGGAGGTAGCTCTGTAGGTCACCGGGCAACAGATCGCCAAGATAGATATTTTTGATTGTGGCGTTTTTTGTGTCAAGCACATCCACCACCCAAAGACCCGGGGAACCCTGCACGTCAGTATATAAAGGAGTGCCTTGGCCGTCGGTCAAGACTCCCTTGAAGTCGTAATCAGTGGAATCAAGAGGTTCGCCAACTTTTATTGCGTCGGCAATGCTTCTTACTGTCATGGCAATATCATTGTCAGCATGATAATAGTCTGCCATGCCTTTTGACATGGCGTCTGTATTGGCACTGTCAGCTGCATTCTTTGCGCCACATGATGTGATGGCCGCAAGAGAGATTAAAGCAAGTGGTGTCAATAACCGATTGGCAGTAAGGTGACTAAATCTGATTTCATGCTTGTGCATGGCTTAATCTTGTTAATGATTGTAATCAAATTTTAACATTAACTAACAAAATTAGCGCAAAGCTACAATAAAAAACTGATACTTGCAAATAAGTGTGGNGCAAAAAAGCCGGANGGTTGTGAATGAACATCTCTACATTCATTTCTCAACCTCCGGTTTCCTTTAAACAGCCACACGCACAGCGCTAAAGAGTAGATGATCAGCGCGTGTAGAGAAAGCGTTTGATGCTTCGCTTGGGTGTTTTTTCAAATTCATTTGGCATGAGCACTATCTTGGATAATTGCTCGTAGGGAGCAACGATCTTGTTAAGCTCTTTGCGAATATTCTCCATAGTGGTGTCCATATCGGAAATTGATACTCCTATCTTGTCAACAGCCTCATAGTCGGGATATACGAGTCCCACCAATTTCCCGTCACGCTCTACCACCAGACTTTCAGAGACGAAAGGCATGTTGTTGAGTTTTGCTTCAATCTCCTCAGGATAAATATTTTGGCCTGAAGCCGATAGGAGCATCGTCTTATTGCGTCCTCTGATGAATAATGTGCCGTCTTTAGACCTGGTGCCCATATCGCCGGTATGAAGCCATCCCTCGGCATCAAGCACGGCTTCAGTCGCCTCCGGATTTTTGAAATACCCTTTCATGACATTTGTGCCTCTCACACAGATTTCTCCCGGCACATTCTCCGGATCGGACGATTCTATCTTCGACTCCATAATTGGCAGGGTCTTGCCGGAAGAACCCACGATGAATTTGTTCCAGGGAGTGTAGGAAATGAGCGGACCACACTCAGTCATGCCATATCCTACGGTGAAGGGGAATTTTATCTTATGTAGAAACTCTTCCACCTCATGATTCAAAGGAGCGCCCCCAACGATCACTTCCTCAAACTCTCCGCCAAATGCGTCAATCAGTTTTTTGCGTATCTTGGTGTAGATAAGTGTGTCAAGAAACGGCACTGCCAATGTCCAGCGCAAGGTGCCCTTTGAAATCATCGGGAGAATCTGGTTTTTATATATTTTCTCAAGAATCAAGGGGACGCATATGACAAGATTAGGCTTTACCTGTGCAAGTGCTTTCAGGAGGACACGCGGCGAGGGAAGTTTGCATAGAAGCGTTATGTGTGACCCTACCGCAAGAGGGGTAAGCATGTCGAAAGCACACCCATAGGCATGTGCCAGAGGAAGGAAAGCCAAGCATCTCGAACTCCGGAAATGGAGTTCGGAATGCATTCCGAAGCATACGTTTCCCGAGAGGTTTTCGCCGGTGAGCATAACTCCTTTGGAGAAGCCGGTTGTGCCTGACGTGTAGTTTATTTCCACCACTTCTTTGTTGTCACGGTCAATGTATTTCACATCCTGGCTGCTGTAACCGTCGGGATATCTTTTATTGAAACGTCTTCGCAAGAGGCGGATATGGCGCATCATCTCCATTCCTTTGGCTTCATGAAGCACTTGTTTTGTCTCCAGGCTCATCACTCCTTTCACGTTAAGAAGCGACTCGGGTTCCATATGTTCCCATATGGCTGTGGAGACAATCAGTAATGAAGCTTCTGAATGGTTGACAATATGGGTGACATCAAGAGGATTAAATTCTGACAGTATGGGCACAATGATTGCTCCGTAAGTCACGGTGGCCATATAGACTTTCACCCAGTCGGCAGAGTCTTTCCCACAGAGCGCAATCTTGTCGCCGGGCTTTATTCCAATTGATTCGAAAAGCAGATGAGACAGGGCGATTGATTCGGCGAGCTGGCCATAAGTCAGGTCATTGTTCTTTCCAAACTCGGAAAGTGCCGGCAGATCCCAGTTTTCAATGAAGCTTTTCTCATATATCTTGATAAAGTTTTCAATTTTAATCATAACTGTCAGTTTTAGGTGGAATTTTTAGAGAGCGAGGCGATATATTTCGCGGCATTCTTCCATAGAAAGCGGCACAAAGCTGCCGAGGGTCTTGCCCATGTTTCTTTCAAGACTCTTCACCATTGCGTCGATGTCCGGTTCCTTACCGATTAGCTCACGTAGAGAGGTTGTCAGTCCTATGTCATGATAGAAGTCTTTCAGCAGTGTGATGCCTTCCTCTATGATCTCTTCGGTGTCGCGGCCACTGGGATTTACGCTCATGACGTTTATGGCGAATCTCCAAACCATATCGGGATTTCTCTTTGCTACAAAGGTGAGCCATGCGGGGGCTATGCAAGCGAGGCCTGCGCCATGTGCCACGTTATATAGTGCCGACACTTCATGTTCTATGCGGTGGGTTGCCCAGTCTTCTTCCTTGCCTACGCCACAGAGTCCGTTGTGGGCGATTGTCCCTGCCCACATTATGTCGGCGCGTGCGTCATAGTTGGTTCCGTCTATTCGGAGTGTAAGTGCCTGGTCCATGATGTCGCGCATGATTGCCTCTGAGTATGCGTTGACAAGCTGAGCTGGGGTATTGGAGAAATATCTCTCAAAGATATGGCATAGCATATCGGTTATGCCACATGCTGTCTGAAACCAGGGGAGGGTCATTGTCAGTTCCGGATTCATTATGGCAAACTTCGGGCGCAGCAAATCTGTGCCGACAGAAATCTTGATCAGTCCTTCTTTCTTTGTTATTACCGAGGCTGCGCTTCCTTCACTGCCGGCAGCAGGGATGGTCAGCACCACTCCGATTGGAAGGGCTGCTTCAGGAGTGGCTTTCCTTGTGTAGAAATCCCAGAAGTCACCTCCATAAAGTGCTCCCAGGGCAATGGCTTTTGCCGTGTCGATCACGGATCCGCCACCTACCGCAACAATGAAATCAACATTATTCTCTTTTGTCAAGGCTATGCCTTCATATACGCGGTCATCTGTGGGATTGGGTTGTATTCCTTTGAGCACTACGTATTCTATGCCGGCGTCGGCCATGGAATCAATCACTTGCTTTATCAGGCCGCTCTTTTCAGCAGATTGGCCGCCATATACAAGTAATGCTTTGTTACCTCCGTATTTTGAGATATTCTTACCAACTTTTTTCTGTGTGTCTTTANCGAAAATAAACTCGGTGGGGGAATAAAAATTAAAGTTATTCNTGAGTTAATAANGTTTATATAACGTTATAACAAAAAAATCGCTTGGTTTTATTCAGACCAAGCGATTTTTTTGATTTGCGGTGTTTATTTTTTCAGGATTAGGGTTTCATCAGATNGCGTCGTCTTCCACGTTCTCAAGGGCATGGGCCTCAGCAGCGGGTGATGGAGTGTCGGAGGTAGCAGCCTCAAGTTTNTTCATGATGGAGAAGATGAATGCTGCTGACACGAGACAGATAGCGATAAGAATGCACCAGAGCACCCATACCGGAATCTTACCCCAGAGGAGCATAGGGATAGACACGAGGTAGTTGCCAANTGCAGTTGCNGCNAACCANCCNCCCATCATNGNNCCNTTCAANTTNGGAGGAGCTACNTTGCTGACGAANGAGATNCCCATCGGNGAGAGAAGCAGCTCGGCGAAAGTAAGGAGGAGATAGGTTGAGATAAGCCAGTTGGGAGAAACGCTTGCCGAAGTTCCTGCGATAGCGAAAGATCCAATCATCATTACTCCGTAGGCGACAGCAGCCATAAGCATACCGTAGCCGATCTTACGTGGTGCAGAAGGTTCTTTCTGTTTCTTTGCGAGCCACCCGAATAGGGCTAATGAAACCGGAGTAAGGGCCACAACATAGAAAGGATTGAACTGTTGATACTGCTGAGGCTGAATGCCGGTCACAGGATTATCAGTATTTGCATAGAAATACCAGAGAGCAGCGCCTACAGCAACCAGGATAGCGACAGAAACCGCACGGCTTGTAGTGCCTTTTGACTGGAAGAGGTTGAANAGAGCATACACACCCACAGCTATTGAGAGAAGAGCCCAGACATTGAATCCGATGCGGGTCCAGCCGCCTGCCTCCGGAGAGGTGCAGCTCTTGGCAAACTCAGTGAGGGTTGCGCCGTTCTGGTGGAACACCATCCAGAAGAATATAACCACTGCAAAGACGAGAAGAAGCGCCACAACACGCTGCTTAGTCTGGGCCGGAGTAAGCTCCGGTCCGACAGCAGCGGATGCAGAAGCCTTGGAGTTCTTCTTGTCAGTAATGATATGGGCATAGGTCTTTTTACCTATAAAATAGATGAGGAAGCTCACCACCAGAGAAATGCAGGCCACGCCGAAGGCATAGCTGTAGCCGGTGGAAAGGGTCGAGATATATTCATTGGCGAAGGCAGCCACGTCAGAGCCGACTGTCATGCCGTTTTCTGAAGCAACCTGAATGAGTTCCGCGCCATTCTCGGCTCCATCAAGATATGCGTTGCAGAGTGCGGGCAACGATGCCACGTAAGAAAGACCCTGAGCCTTCATTGCCATGTTGCACATGGCTGTGGCGGTCATCGGGGCAAACATTGAGCCGATGTTGATTGCCATGTAGAAGAGAGAGAAGGCGGCATCACGCTGGTTGGCATATTTGGGCGCATTATAAAGGTCGCCTACCATTACCTGAAGGTTTCCTTTGAAAAGGCCTGTGCCTATCGCAATGAGCACGAGAGCTACGAAAAGAAGGCAAAGTGAAGAGGTGGAACGGATGTCGGTAGGGATAGCCATCACAAGGTATCCTAAGAACATCACGAATATACCGGTCACTACACACTTGGAGAAGCTCCATTTGTCGGCTACCCAGCCGCCCACGAGAGGCATGAAGTAAACTAATGCGAGGAAGCCGGCATAGATCTGACCCGACACAGTAGAGTCAAAACCGAACTTCGCCTGCAAGAACAGCAGGAAGATGGCGAGCATGGTGTAGTAGCCGAAACGCTCGCCGGTGTTGGCAAGCGAAAGCACGTACAGTCCCGCCGGTTGGTTTTTAAACATGGTGTTAAGTTTTTAAGTTGTTATTTGTTGTGTTGTTATTTGTTTGCAAGCAT
>WFLX011312514.1_pt1 | contig 11107 bp, 11 predicted proteins | sample 4967041 | NCBI WGS metagenome assembly WFLX01 (sample SAMN12857096, study PRJNA449069) | gut metagenome | isolation source: stool from male and female vole | host: Microtus ochrogaster | place: USA:Florida | collected 2017 | reverse complement strand
CGTCGGCCACCTCGCAGGTCGACATGCTGGTTGCGACGACCCGTGAACCCTCGGGAGACGCGGCGACATTGTTCTCGGGAGAGCGCAGCCCGACACTGTCTATGACCGATGTTGCGGTTTCGATTCCGCCGGACTCGCGCCGCAAGCCCGGTACGGTGCAGTGGCCGCGGAAGCTTCCTCCGAATCCGGAAACCGACTTCGCTGTCACGCGGGTGCGCAAGCTGGCATCGAATGACGAAGCGCGCGACTGGTTCCAGGTTCACAATGAGGGCGGCCACGTGTTGCTCTTCGTGCATGGTTTCAACAACCGCTATGAGGATGCTGTTTTCCGGCTGGCGCAGATTGTTCACGATTCGGGCGCCCAGGCGACCCCGATCCTGTTCACCTGGCCATCGCGGGCACGGCTGTTCGACTATAATTACGACAAGGAGAGCACCAATTACTCGCGCACTGCACTCGAGGATACGCTGCGCACGCTGGCGTCCGCGCCGCGCGTCAAGGACATCACCATCCTTGCCCATTCTATGGGAACCTGGCTGACGATGGAGTCGCTGCGCCAGATGGGGATCCGCGACGGCGGCATCGCGCCAAAGATCGAGAACGTGATTCTCGCTTCGCCCGACATCGATCTCGACGTCTTCGCCAAGCAATGGGTCGATATGGGCAAGGCACGCCCGAAGTTTACGATCTTCGTCTCACAGGACGACCGGGCGCTCGCGGTATCGCGGCTGATCTCCGGCGACGTGTCTCGACTCGGCGCGATCGATCCGACCGCCGAGCCCTACCGTACACAGTTGGAGACTGCCGGCATCACGGCGATCGATCTCACCAAGGTCCAGACGGATGACGGCCTGCATCATGGAAAATTCGCCGAAAGCCCGGAGATCGTGCAACTGATCGGGCAGCGGATCATCAAAGGGCAGACGCTGACCGATTCCGACATCTCGCTCGGCGAAGGCATCACTGCCGTCGTCGCAGGCACGGCCAAGAATGTCGGTACCGTTGCGGCGGCCACGATCACCGCGCCGGTCACCATCATCGAGCAGCGTGGAACGCCGCGCAAGAAGGTCAATCTGGAGGAGACGCTGACGAGCAGCGAGAATGCGGGAAACACGGCCCGTTGAGTTCGAACCGTTCCGGAGAAGCCCCGCGGACTGTCATCCGGGAATACGCAATATTGATTTTGTCGTGCCCCGGCCGATCGCGACGGCGGGCATTTTCTGGGAGATATGTGATGACGTCTGGTTTCATACGAACCTTGGCTTTGGCCGGAACCTGCCTGCTTGCCGGCGGTGCCACGGCGGCAGACATCTATTCTCCGGTGGCTCCGGAAACCCAGCAGGTCACGACGGAGAGCGGCTGGACGTTTTCCTTCTCTCCGTACTTCTGGGCGGCAGGGCTGTCAGGGGATATCGAGCAGTTCGGTCTGCCCGCTGTCGATGTTGATGCGAGTTTCAGCGATGTCTTCGATCATCTGGATTTTGCCTTGATGGCCACCGCAGAGGCACGCAACGGGCCATACAGCATTTTCGGCGACGCGATCTATATCAAGCTTTCCGGCGAAGGCGGTACGCCCAGGGGAATTATCGCAGACGATGTCAAGCTCTCCACGGAGACATTCACCGGCACGCTCGGCGCCGGTTATGCAATTTATGAGGACAGTGCCGCGCGGCTCGATATCGTGGGAGGCCTGCGTGTCTGGTCCGTCGAAAGCGAATTGTCCTTCAGCGGCGGCATTCTCCCCCCCGGCGGTGTTTCGAGATCCGATGATGCGACCTGGGTGGATGGCATTGCAGGCTTTCGCGGGACATATTCGTTTACGCCCGAAGTCTATCTGACGGGTTGGGGGCTGGTCGGTGCCGGCGGAGCCGATCTCGACTGGGATGTCGCCGCAGCGATCGGCTACCGCTTCAGCGATACGATTTCGGCGCTTGCCGGTTATCGTGCGCTCGGTGTCGACTACAGCAATGACGGATTCGTCTTCGACGTCGTCGAGCAGGGGCCGATCCTCGGTCTGGTCGTGCGGTTCTAGATTATACGAAACCGTTCAGGCTGACTTTCCTGTGCGTGTCACAGGAAGCCGGTCCGCCCGATTCTGCTGTATCGGGCGTAGCCGCGTCAGTCCCTTTTCACCCTCAGGCCCTCCAGCAGGGCCTGAAACCCATCCACGGCTTTTTGGGATGTCTCCTGCGGGTCGTCGGAATTGGCGATCCACAGGGCTGCTTGGCTGCTTGCGCCATTGATCAGGCGGGCTGCGGCTTCGGTGTCGATGTCGATGACCACGCCTTCGGCCTTGAGCCGATCGAGGCTCCCGGCCAGCGCGGTGATGCAGCCCTGGGTCATGGGCCATTGGGATATGTCCCCGAGCACGGCGGGGCCGTCACGGAACATGATGCGCTGGATCTGCGGCTCGAGAGCCATGCGGATGTAGGCAACGCACTCGTCGACGAAGCCTTGCCAGCGCGTCGGCGCCTCTGATGAGACCTTGTTCAGGCGCGCCGTCATCTCGGCGTCGATCTCCCTTATGACGGCCTGCAGCAGACCCTTTTTGTCACCGAAGTGATGGTACAGGGCCCCGCGGGTCAACCCGGCTTCACCGGTGAAATCGTCCATAGACGAGTCCGCATAGCCGACAGTGCCGAAGGCATGCCGGGCGGCTGCGATCAGTTTCGCGCGGGTCTCTGCGATCATCTCCTTGCGCTGCTTGTTCATCACGTCTCCTATTCACATACGCTCCGTATTTTATTTGACATACGCGACGTATGCAACTAACTAGATGACATACGCCGCGTATGTCATCAGCATCCCTTTTTAAGGAGCGTCTTATGTCCAATCCTTACGGAGAAATATTTAGGGCGCCGGGGGCCAAGGGCTTCTCGGCAGCCGGCTTCTTCGCGCGACTTCCGATAGCGATGGCCCCGATCGGCATCGTCGCAATGGTGTCTCAGACCCACGGCGAATACTGGCTGGCGGGCGCGGTCTCCGCGACCTTCGCCCTCACCAACGCGCTCGTCGCCCCGCAGATATCGCGTCTGGTCGACCGCGTCGGCCAGACGGCCGTTGTCGTTCCGACGACGATCGTCTCGGTCGCAGCCTTCCTGGCGCTGATCATTGCGGCCAACCGCGACTGGGCGGCGTGGACGCTGTTCGTTTTGGCTTTCCTCGCCGCCGCGATGCCGAGCATGCCCGCGCTCGTTCGCGCCCGCTGGACGGAAATATTCCGCAATCGGCCCGAGCTGAACACCGCCTTCGCATTCGAGTCTTCGGCAGACGAGCTTGTCTACATTTCCGGGGCTTCGCTGTCGGTTGGCCTGGCGGTTGCGCTGTTCCCCGAAGCCGGCATGCTGACAAGCACTATCTTTCTCGCCCTTGGGACGGCCGCATTCATTCTGCAGCGTTCGACCGAGCCGAAGGTGCATCCCATCGAGGCCAGCGCCTCGCAAGCGTCGGCGATCCGTCAAAGACCGGTACAGATCATCACCCTTGCGCTTATCTTCGTCGGCTCGATCTTCGCGACAGCGGAGGTCAGTGTCGTGGCGATCACGAAAGAGCTCGGGCAGCCGCAGGCAGCCAGCCTGGTCATCGGCGTCTACGCCGTCGGCTCGTTCCTGGTGGGGCTGGCACTTGGCGCGCTGAACCCGACCATGCCGCTGCAGAGGCAGCTTCTGATCGCCGTCAGTGTAATCGCCATCACGTCCCTCCCTCTCCTCGTGGCCGATACGGTTCCGTTCCTTGCATTTGCTGTCTTTGTCAGCGGCATAGCCATCTCACCGACCTTCATCACAGCTTTCGGTTTGATTGAGCGCCGTGTACCGGAATCGATGCTGACGGAAGGCGTCACCTGGGTCATGACGGGAATTGGTATAGGCATGGCGCTCGGCGCATTCGTGTCAGGCTGGGTTGTCGACAATTACGGCGCGCAGAAGGGTTTCTGGGTATCCGTGGCGGCCGGGGCGGCGACCGTCGTCACGGTGGCGGCGGGTCAGCGCAGCCTTGCCGGCAGCAAAGCGATGCCGGCAGCGGTTCCGCTTCCCGCCGAGTAGTCGCGCCAGCGACGATCTTCAGGAAGTCGGAACAAACAGGCTGGCCGCCGGTTCATCCGTCGGCCGGTCGCCGCCAAGGGAGAGATCAATGCCACGCGGGTCACTCATAGCTATAAGCGGGATATGCGCTGGCCTTGCCGCGGTAGCGGTGCTGACGGTCTCGGCCGAGCGCCGGAACAGAAGTCCCTGGCGGCCGATCAACGCGACGAGCCATTGGATATACGGCCGTCGTGCCGGCTCGGTATCGCGGCTCGACCTTGCCCACACCGGCACCGGCTTTGCGACCCATATGCTTGCCTCGTTCTGGTGGGCTCTCCCCTTCGCGGCCATGCTGGGACGAAATGCCAGACCCTCGCCACCTCGGGCGATTGCCGCTGCGGCAGGCACCACCGTGCTGGCAGCCGTCGTCGATTACGGTCTGGTGCCGAAACGCCTCACGCCTGGCTGGGAACTCGCTCTGCCGAAATCCGACCTGGCGATGACCTATATCGCCATGGGCTTAGGATTGGCGTTTGGCGCCACCTTGCACTCGGCGGCGATCGCCACGCGGCCAGGAACATCGCGCGGCCTGATCGGTTAGGTCAAACAAGACATCGGCTCTAAAACGATATGTGAGTGAGGAGGTTTCAATGAGTAGCCGTCCGCCGCCGATTCCTGCGGAAAATCGCAGCGACAAGGGAACGGGAGAACCCGGAACCGTATCCACCGACGCGAAGAAGCCGGATACGGCAGAGAACCCCGAGAAGAAAGGCCAGCAAGGCAACACCAAGGTCAATACGACCCATCAGGGTTATCAACAGGACAGATGAGGCAGAGCGCATGTCCACTTCCAAGAAGACACCGGCAAGCATCCGTCAGGGCGGTCCCGGAGCCTCGCACGAAAACGCGAAGGCTCCGCTGGAGATACCAAAGCCGCCGGCCGATTCCGAGCGGCGCACGCGCAGCAAGGTTTCCGGCGGCGGAGGCGAGCCTGATCGCCACCACAGTCACGATGCGAGGCGCAAAGGCGGGCACTGATTGGGCGAATCGGCTCGGCTGCCACTGCATGAATGATCACGGATGAACAAATCCGGCGCATGGGCGTTCTGCTTGACCCGCAACGGGTGGAGGAGTTCGCCATGCGACGCGGTTTGCACCATCACCCCACGGTCGACCTGATCGTGTTCATCGCTGCCGTCGGACTGGTTTCGGCGATCATGATCGCTTCACTGTTCTTCGGCTAGATCACGATGTTTTCAGGTCGGGTCGGCCTGGAAACATGGACGTCATCGCTTCCAGAGATGGAGCGGGAGCGGGCGGGAAACCGCACACAGTTTTCCTCAACCCGCTCTCCCGCGCTTCAGGAAAACCTGCGTGGCGGGTTCACATCCGGAAGCGCTCAATCTCGCCGCTCGAATGATCGTTCTCACGCCGGCGTGCTGCGGAGGAGGCACGTTCCGCAGCGACCGACGGCGCCCCGGGAGGGGGGAGGCGGGAGGACGCCGCCCGGGTCGACCCCGGCTTAGCGGAGGGACAAGAGCCGACCCGTTCTTGTGTGCACGTCGCCTTGGTCAAAGCGACGGCGCCTAACACCCAGCCCCTCGGAAGGTTCCGAGAAAACGGACGATTTCGATAAATTCTCAAGCGGGAGCTTTGAATACGCTGATTCGGAACGCAGCACCGCATCTGTGCGTCCAAGTGGACGTACATAAAGAAGCCTCTCCTTGTCGCATCCCCAAGGAACCACCCGGAACTCGAGGTCGAGTTCCGGGCGTATGCGATGGGGAGGATGGGCGCTCAGGCGTTAAGCGACTTCGCGAACGGCATGACACGTATCCGTTTGCCGAGAGCTTTGAAGGCGGCATTGGCAACTGCGGCGCCGCTCGGCGGAACGCCGGGCTCCCCGATCCCCGACGGAGGATTGGACGAGGCGACGGTATGAACCTCGACCTTCGGCATCGCATCGATCCTGAGCGGCGTGTACATGTCGAAATTGCCCTGGTCGACCTTGCCATCCGTCAGCGTGATCTCCTCGCCCAGGATGGCGCTGAGGCCAAAGCCTATTCCGCCTTCGACCTGAGCGCGCACCTGATCCGGATTGATCGCGAGACCGCAATCGACCGCAGCGACAACGCGCTCGACCTTAATGCCGTTCCCATCTGTGGAAACCTCGGCGATCTGTGCCACGACCGAACCGAAGCTCTCGGCGACCGCAACGCCGCGGAAGCGCCCTTCAGGCAGCGGTTTCTGCCATTCCGCCTTTTCCGCCGCCAGCTTGAGAACGGTTGCGTGGCGCGACTGCGGCTCCAGCATCGAAAGGCGAAACTCCAGTGGGTCACGTCCCGCAGCCTGGGCAACTTCGTCCAGAAAGGCTTCGGCCGCGAAGGCGGTGTGTGTCGAGCCGACGGAGCGCCACCAGAGAACCGGAACGCGAACATCGGTGGTCGTGAGCCCGACCGTCTGGTTCTGAATGGCATATGGCAGATTGTTCGCCCCCTCCACAGACGTCGGGTCGACGCCGTTCTGAACCATGCCATCCCAAGCCGTTTTCGCCACGATTGACTGGCCGACGATGTGATCGCTCCAGGCGACGAGTTTGCCGTCTGCATCGATCCCGGCTTTCAGGCGATGTACATAGGCGGGCCGATAGCGGCCGGCGCGCGTGTCTTCCTCCCGCGTCCATTGCACCTTGACCGGTGCACGGAAGCCGAGGGCCTTGGCCACATGTACGGCTTCCACCACGACGTCGCCGTCGAACACGGCACGCCGCCCGAAGCTGCCGCCGGTCTTCATGACGTTCAGTCGGACATTTTCGACCGGCACTCCGGCAATCTCGCTGGCGAGCTTCTGGTACACGTCGGGGAGCTGGTGTCCGCCCCAGATCTCGATCGTGCCGTCCTCGTTCCTGCGTGCAACCGCATTCAGGGGCTCAAGAGCGGCATGGGCCAGATAGGGGAACTCGAAGGTCGCCTCGATGACCTTGGCGGCTGCTGCGAAGGCAGCCTCGGCGTCGCCGTCCTTGCGCGCGAAGGCCGCCGGCGTCTTGCCCGCGAGGTCGCGGTAGGTGGACATCAGCTCCGCCGTCCCCCGCTTTTCGGCGCCGGACTCGTCCCATTCGACGGTTACCGCTTCACGGCCCTTGATTGCCGCCCACATATGCTCGCCGACCACCGCAATGCCGCGTGGCGTTTCCACCACGTCCACCACGCCCTTGATGGCGCGGGCGGCCGAAGCATCGAAGGACTTGGCTTTGGCGCCGAAGAGGGGCGGGTGAATCATCACTGCCGTCAGCATTCCCGGCAGCTTGACATCGATGGTGTATTGCTCGGTCCCGTTTGCCTTGCGGGCACTGTCGAAGCGCTTCAGTTCGGCATTGCCGATAAATTTCCAGGCGCTCGGTTCCTTGAGCTTCACGTCGGCCGGCACCGGCATCGTCGTCGCCTTGGCGGCGTACGCGCCGAAACCACCGCTCTTGCCCGACGGATGGGAAAGAACGCCGTTCTCGACGGTGATCTCCGCGGCGTCCACCTTCCATTCCGCTGCAGCAGCGGCAATGAGCATGGCTCGGGCGGCGGCACCAGCCTTGCGGTAGCGCTCCCATGAGGTCGACATGGATGTCGAGCCCCCGGTACCCTGCATGGTACCTCCAAAGGCGATATTGCCGTAGGCCGGGATGTTGCCGGCGGCTCCCTTGACGTCGATCGTGGACCAGTCGGCGTCCAACTCCTCCGCCACCAGCGTGGCAATGCCGTTATATGAGCCCTGGCCCATCTCGAACTGCGACGAGAGAATGGTGACCTTCCCATCCCCGCCGATCGTCAGATATGGGGAAAACGCATGTGAATCATTCCCCGCTTGCGCTTCGCCCGCAAGGGCCGGCGAAGCGGATAGGAGCCGGTACCCAACGGCGATGCCGGTGCCGGCGGCAAGCGCACCGAGCAGGAATTGGCGGCGCGAGGCTTCGACGCGAGCGGGAAGGGCCATCGATTGCATTAGTTTCGGTATCATATCAGGCCTCCAGACGCTTCGCGGCTTCGTGAATACCCGCGCGGATACGGTGATAGGTGGCGCACCGACAGAGATTGCCGGACATAGCGGCATCGATGTCCGTGTCGGTCGGCTTCGGATTGCTGGCCAAAAGGTCCGTTGCGGACATGATCTGGCCGGACTGACAGTAGCCACATTGGGGCACGTCCAGTTCGGCCCAAACGGATTGCACCGTTTCGGCGACCTTCCCCTTCAGGCCCTCGATCGTCGTCACTTCAGCTCCGTCGATGTCGCCGATGAAGGTTTGACAGGACCGCGTCGGCGAGCCGTCGACATAGACAGTGCAGGCGCCGCATTGCGCCATGCCGCAGCCGAACTTCGTGCCCGTTAAACCGACGAGGTCGCGGATCGCCCACAGGAGCGGCATGTCCGCCTCTGCTTCGATCGCGTGTTCGACGCCGTTGATCTTGATATTCACCATGGTGTTTTTCCTCGCGTTGCGGCGCGTTAATGCGGAATGCCGCGAACATTCGCCGGACTGCCGCTGGAGCGGGATGAGAAGATGACTGCGGTTTTCGCCCGCACCCCGCTCGAACTTTGGGATAGATCACGTTCATAATTCAGGATGATGGCCTAAGATCATGAGCGAGATCCGGAGCTTAGAAGACCATCTCGCAGGCTGATAGATTCGATCCTGCCGAATTATTGCCCATTCCTGCCAGGTTAACGGGATCGTGATCAGGACGTCGGCGTCGTGGGCGGTGGAATTGCTCTAACCTGCAGGGCTCCGCCTGGTCGAATCGTTAGAATTCAGGATCGCCCTTATGTCGCGCAGCGGCGGATGGCCGAAGGCGCGGCGGTACTCGCGGTTGAACTGGGTCGGGCTCTCGTAGCCGACGCGCAGTGCCGCCGTCGCCGCATCGAGCGACTGGGAAAGCATCAGTTCCCGGGCATGATGCAGTCTGAGGTGCTTTTGAAACTGCAGCGGGCTCATTGCAGTCATTGCGCGGAAGTGATGATGCAGCGTGGAGACGCCCATATTGGCGATTTCGGCGAGTTCTTCCACGCGCAGCTGTTTGGTGTAGTTTTCCTTCAGCCATGCGACCGCCTTGGCCACGCGATTGCTGTTCGTGCCCGCAAGCGCGAAGCGACGAAGCCTCGCTCCCTGTTCGCCGGTGAGGAGCCGGTAGATGATCTCGTTCTGGATGTGGCCAGCCAGGAAAGGTATGTCTGCGGGCGCGCCGGCAAGCGAGATCAGCCGGAACAGCGCATCGAAAAGCTCGCAAGTCGCAGTGCCTACAGCCACGCCCAGGTCGCGCTCGGGAAGGTCGGTCGGATGTATGTCGTGATCGGCTATGATGCGCCGGACTTTCTCCATGTCCAGGCGTAGCGCCGCTGCGACATAGGGCTCCCTTTCGCTCGCCGCGCAGATCTGCCCGGTCACGGGCAGGCCGATAGCCGTCAGGAAGAAACAGCCTTCATCGTAGACCATCGTCTCGTTGCCGACGCGGACATTCTTGCTTCCCTTGATGATGAAGGAGAGGCTTGGCTCGTAAACGCTCGAAAAGGGACCGGCGGGCTGGATGATGCGATAGAGCGAGAGACCCGGGATGGGGTGCTCGAAAGAAAGTCCGTCCCAGGGCAACTTCGACAATCTGTCGAGAATCTGCGCGCGGAGCGGCGCCGTTTCTTCGCGCAGATTCCGCTGCGGGAACATGATGGTGCTCATTCCCTGCTCCTCGCTCCTTGCTTTGGCCTTCACCTATGATCGCAGATTGAATCTGAAATTACATTATCACATTTTTTTGATTCCGACAGAAATAGGCAAGACCTCGGCGTGCCACGCCCCGGCAGAAGTCATTCCGCCGCCAGCGGCGCCGGATAGGGCGTGGAGTCTTCGTCGGCATCTCCTTGCGCGGCCGCCGGCCCCGGGGCCGTCTTGCGCGCTTTCGGTTCCTTTCCGAAGAAGAGCGCATAGGCGGCCGGCAGCACGACGATCGTCAAAACGGTTGCCACCAGGATACCGCCCATCATCGCATAGGCGAGCGGTCCCCAGAACACGCCGCGAGAGATCGGGATCAATGCCAGCACCGCGGTGAGCGCGGTGAGCGTGATAGGCCGGAAGCGGCGCACCGCCGCACCGATGATCGCCTCGTAACGCTCCATCCCGGCCGCGATATCCTGGTCGATCTGGTCCACGAGAATGATCGAGTTGCGGATGATGATGCCGAGCAGCGCGATAACGCCGAGGATGGCGACGAAGCCGAAGGGCGCTCCGCTGATGAGCAGCGCAGCTGCGGCGCCGATGATCCCGAGCGGACCGGTCGCGAGCACCAGCATCGCCTTGCCGAAGTGCTGGAGCTGCACCATCAGAAGGATGACGATGACCACCAGCATGATCGGCGCCTTGGCCGCGATCGAGGCCTGGCTTTCGGCACTGTCCTCGGCGCCACCCTGGATCTCCACCTTGTAGGCCGGCGGGAGACTGTCTCTCAGTCCCCTGAGTTCGTCGAAGAGCTTCATCGCGACGTCGTTCGACTGCACGCCGTCGGGGAGCGTTGCGCGCACGGTGATTGTGGGGAGCCGGTCGCGCCGCCACTCGACCCCCTGTTCCATCACGGGCACGACCTTGGCGACCTGCGATACGGGGACGAAGCCACCGAAGTCGGTGGGCACATACACCGACTGGACCGCGGAGAGCAGATGGCGATTGCCGCCGGGCTCTCGCGCCACGATCGAGACCGCCTCTTCTCCGTCCCGGAAGCTGTCCAGCGGAACGCCGGACATTGCCGCCTGCAGCATCTGGCGGATACGTTGCGAGGTGATGCCGAGGGCACGGGCGCGGTCCTGGTCGATCACAAGCTTCATCGCCGGCACAGGCTCCAGCCAGTCATCATGAATGGCGCCGAGCAATGGATTTTCCCGAAATTTCGCCTTCACTTCGTTGGCGATGCGGCGCACTTCTTCGCGGTCGGGCCCCATCACCCGCATCTGCACCGGCCAGCCGGTCGGCGGTCCCAGGAACAATCGGTCGACTTTGGTACGGATCGAAGGGAATTCCTCGGCAAGCACCGTTCGCAACTTGCCGATCAGCCTCT
>WFLX010322979.1_pt1 | contig 11108 bp, 15 predicted proteins | sample 4967041 | NCBI WGS metagenome assembly WFLX01 (sample SAMN12857096, study PRJNA449069) | gut metagenome | isolation source: stool from male and female vole | host: Microtus ochrogaster | place: USA:Florida | collected 2017 | reverse complement strand
CTTTTTCATCGCCATGCCGGGATTGAGGGCAGATGCCTGCCAGCAGGCATTGCGCTCAGCGCAGATTCCCGAGGGATAGGCGGCATTCTCCTGGTTGGAACCACTGACTATCGATCCGTCAGCCATTCGTATGGCAGCCCCAACATGGAAACGCGAATACGGCGCATAGCTTCGGAAGGTCATCTGCTTAGCCTTCTCAATCAACTCGCGGTCTTCAGCCGTAAGTTCGTCGGGCTCAACCGCCTTATATGTTATTTCTATCTTCTTTTCTTTCATGGTCTATTTAAGTTTTCAACGTTTTCGGCGCTTTCAATGTTTTCATCGAATTCTTCGATGCTACGCAAGAGAACGTCGAAAAGAGGATAACTATATAATATTAACAAATTTTTTGCAATTAGGTAAGGTTAACAATTGCAAAAATCAGAAAAAAGTATTACCTTTGCAGTCTATAATGGTCGGCGTTTTGAATTTTGCGTTTTGCAAAACTTGAGATTTGAAGCCCAACGCGTATGCGTAAGCCTCTGTAGTTCAACGGATAGAATAGAAGTTTCCTAAACCTATGAGCTATTCAGAGGAACAAAAAGACCGAAAATTTTGTTAACTTAGTAAATAAAATTTTCATCCGCTCTTTGATATAGCGTATAAAGCCTTGTAGTTCAACGGATAGAACGGAGGTTTCCTAAACCTTAAATCGGGGTTCGATTCCCCGCAGGGCTACAAAATTCGCCTCACTCATTCCGAGTGGGGCGTTTTTGTTTCTCCATATTCCGCAAATTTTGAGTAATTTTGCGTTATAAAGTTCTACAATAGTTCTACAAGAAAAACAACATGGCTACTTTCAAGGCAGAAATATACGCTCACCAAAAGAGAGCGGATGGCACATATAATATCAAAATCCGGGTTACTCACAAAAAGCAGAAAAAGTATCTCGCTACTCCGTGGTATGTGGGTAAGGAGGATTTGACACGCGCCCTCAAGATTAAAAACCAAAAGTATCTGGATATGATAGAGGACACGTTGCGCCGGTATCGTGGTATATGCAACAGTGTTGGGGAGGGGTTGGATGATATGAACGTGGAGCAGGTGGTGGAGCTAATCACACGCAAAGATACGGGAAAGCCCTTTGATTTGGATATGGTGGCTTATACGGAGGCTTTCATAGCCAAGTTGGAGAGTGAGGGGCGTAGTGGTACCGCACGAGCATATAAGGTGGCTATCAATAGCCTCAAGAGATTTGCCGAGCGTGATGTAGTTAGCATTAAAGAAATCACCGTGCAATTCCTCAATGACTGGATAGCGTGGATAGCCAAGCAGCCACCACGGAAAGACTGCAAAAAAGGAGACCGCGCCCAAAGCCTGTATCTGGCGCAACTCCGGGCAATGTATAACCGGGCAAAAAAAGAGTTCAATGATGAGGAGGCCGGTGTTATTCGCATCCCTTATTCACCATTCAATAAAGTGGAGATACCAAAGCCCTCCCTTTCTCGCAAACGTGCGCTTTCAGTAAACCAGATGAGAGCCTTTGCGAAAGTTCCATATACAACCATTCTCCAACCCGGCATGAACCGTTTTAATTTCGCCAAAGATGTATTCCTTTTGAGTTTCTTTCTCGTGGGGATGAACGCCACAGACCTATACTATGCCACGGACTGCACGGATGGGCGCATCACATACCAAAGGCAAAAGACACGCAACCGCCGGGCCGACCATGCCGAAATCTCTATCAAGATAGAGCCGGAGGCACTGGCACTCGTGGAGAAGTACCGGGACCCCACGGGTAAAAGGGTTTTTAATTTCTACAAACACTATTCATCCACTGACACCTTTTGCGCGGCTCTCAACAAGGGGCTGAAATCCATAGGGAAGATTTTGGGGATTGAGGATTTGGAGTTTTACGCTGCCCGGCATAGCTGGGCTACCATTGCTAACAATGACGCTGACATTGACAAGTACACCGTACACTCCGCTCTCAACCATGTTGATGAGAATATGAAAGTGACCGACATGTACATTCGTAAGAGCTACGAAAAGATAGATAGAGCTAACCGGGCCGTGCTTGACTTGCTGGCACTGGATTTACCAAGTGTTGTTGAGCCTAAAAAATAGTGTTTTGCTTAGGCAAAACGGAATTTTTGCTTAGGCAAAAGTTTGTAACTTATTGATATGAAAGGGATATTTTAAAATCTCCCTTTTATTATTTTTGCCTAAGCAAAATATTTCATACGAAAATCACCACAAATATATGTTCAATAAACACACTTATTTGGTAGTGTTTTGCTTAGGCAAAAGTGCGTAAAATTCTATACTTCAAGATAATATTGATTTGCTTTTGCTTAGGCAAAATATTATCCTCTAAAAACTTTGCTTAGGCAAAATCATATAAGTATATGATTACAAGGTGGTTGTTGGTTTTGCTTAGGCAAATAAATTTTGCTTAGGCAAAACGGAATTTTTGCTTAGGCAAAAGTTTGTAAATCGTTGATAGCCAAGCGCAATTTTGGAAATGCTCTTTTGAATTTTTGCTTAGGCAAAATTTACGCCTCGCGTGCGCGTGCATAATGCGCGCAGGCGCGGATATGTATATACTTATAGAGAGTATAAGAAAAGTATAGAGATAGTTGAAATAGGGGGTATGGGGGAAAGAACACGGCAAGTGGAGCGACAAGAAACATCGCCCCACTCTTTTTAGTCCTCAAACATTTTTCCGGCTCCGGCCAAAAGCCATTTGGCACTCACGCCATATTGCGTTACCATCGGCTGGAGCCATGATAACTGAAACCAACCTCTATCCAAGTCCTTGCGATTGGCTATGAGGTTACGCCGGTCAATATCGTATAGGCGGCAATAGGTATTCACGCCACGAATACGTTTCATCGCCACAATCGCATCCAGAGCGCAGTAGAAACGCTCCATGATTTGCTTGCTTATCGGAGTATTCATATAGGGTCAATACTGGTTACTTGTGAGAGGTCATCATTGAGATACCATTTTTCTTTGTGCAGTTCCTTTGAGCCATATTTGTTGTTGACACGATAGGTATGCTCAACGAAATGCGATAGCACCATATCCGGGTCCTCTCCCTCTTTCTCCAGATAAGGGCGTATCTCCATTGTCTTGTTGAAAATGGAATCGGCCGACCACCCCTCGGCTTTTCCTCTGGCTCGTACCTGTTCCATGTAATAGAGAGCCACGGTGTATTCCTGTGGGTTGCTCAATTTTACACGCTCGTAACTTGAGGGGTCATCGAAGTTAGCGTTGATGTAGTCGTTCACCGCCTTTTCATGTGGCTTTTGGCAGGCTGAAAGGAGAGCCGCTATTGCCAATATCGGAATCAGCTTTTTCATATTCACTCATTCAAGGCTCGGATAAGCTCTACGTCCGCTTTGAGTTGGTATAGCTCATCCGTGGGCTGGTTCATAATCTTTGCAGTCGTTATCGCCTTTTCAATCTCAATGAGGACTTGTAGGCTCTTATCGGAATTTACCCGGTTTACGTTGGTGAGGCTATCCTTGTATAGCTCTATCACCATGCGATAGTAGTTGCTCATACTGGTTGTATATTAAATTTTACTTCAAGCATTGAAAGGAGGCGGCTTATCTGGGCTTGCGCCACGTCCACTTGCACCTGTGCTTTCCGGGCAATCTCATGTGCCTCTTTGGTTAGCTCGGCTTGTGCAGTCAGAGCCGACACAAACTTGTCTATGTCGGTGCCAAAGGTACAAGGAGGGTTGTTGGTGAGGTCACGGGCCGCAAATTGTGGATTATCCCCCGTAATATCTCCATGAAAGTATTGCCCACCTGTGTTTGTGGCTTGTGAGGTCACAATCATATTCCCATTGCCCGTTTCAAGCCATTCCGTGTTTAGGTCAGGCATGAGGTTCTTTAGTTTTTCGGTAAAGTTTTTAGGCTCTGTGGTCTTGCCATTGATGACCTGCGAGAAAGCGGACTCATTATTGTAGCCCATTTTTGAGCCTAAGTCCTTTTGATTAGCGGCTACCCCGATACTTACGAGATAACGCACTAAAATTTTATATCTATCTACTTTGTTCATTTTTAGGGGTTTAAGTGGTTTAGCAAAAATTTATCCTAAAAATTTTTACCTAAATATTTGGTAGTTTAGGTAAAGTTCTTTAACTTTGCACCATAATAACATTTATAGTGATGCAAAGATACAAAAAATTGTGCTTGCAGAACACATAACGCTATAAGAATTATAATGGAGAACAAGAAAAAAACGAAATTCCGACAAATCTACGATGCGCTTCCGTCAAAAAAGCCAATCGCCCCTAAATCAGCCTTTGTGAAAGAAATTGCAAAGCTGGTTAAGGTGCATGAGGTCACGGTGCGCTGCTGGATAGCCGGCACCCAAAAGCCCGATGCGCTCAAAACATCCATTATCGCAAAGCACTTGGGCGTATCTGAAACAGAGTTATTCACCTAAAAACGCAACACCGATGAGAATTATCCCCTATTCCAGCAATCAGTCTGGCAATCGCTATGGCGTGGCTGTATGCGATATGTTAGGAAATATCGCGGTTGATGTGCAAAGAGCCTCCAATACGATAGCTGGATGCTTGCAATCAATCAAGCGATATGCAAAGGATGTACCTTTTGCCTGCGCTATGATATATCGTAGAAATCGCAAGGGCGAGGCTCTACCAGTTAAGGAATACAATACTTTGGAAACTGCAAAAATCGTAGCACAATGACCGGAACACAAATCTACAACGCTATCTGGGTCTTTGTATGGCTCATGTTAGGCATAGGCGGTGTCTTTGGCATTATCGCCGGCAACCCGGCACACTGGTTTACCACCGGGGCCGCTCTCCTATTCGCGGTAATGATGTTCAACGACAACGAGGACGGCGAGAGCCTCAAGGACTTAGTGACAAACAAAATCAAAGCTCTTAGAGCGCATAAGGGATAAGAACATGACAATCACAATGGAATTGTACGAACTGAAAACTCTTTGCGCGAATATGGCGGCTTTGGGAGTGGCTACCTACCAAAAGGAGGCGGCTCCGGCAAGCGACCTTATTTCTCAACGTGAGGCATATCGCCAATTCCAAGAGGTGAGGGTTAAACGCTGGGTAGAGAACGGATTGATAACCCCCAAACGCAACGGGGCCGCGCTCAACTCCAAACGCTACTATTCNCGCGCTGANCNAATGGCAATCAACAATNCCNAAAGGCTCAACACNANAATTCATANATAGTATGAAAACAATCGAACTGCTTTCGCTTACCCTTATCAATTTCAAGGGTGTACGCGAGTGCCACATTGATTTCACCGGTGCGGTAACGCTGGTAAGCGGTGATAATGGCACAGGTAAGACGACACTCTATGACTCATTCCTATGGCTTTTGTTCGGGAAAGATAGCACATGGCGTAGTGCTTTCAACGTAAAGACGCTGGATGCAAACGGCAAGTTTATTCCACGTCTGGAACACTCCGTAACAGGTGTGTTTAAGGTGGACGGGAAACCCCTCAAACTGCAAAGAGTCCTCTTTGAGCGTTGGAGCAAGGAGAACGGCACCAATGAGGAAACCATGAAAGATGAAACACGCTTTTTCATCAATGACGTGCGTTGTGGCACAAAGAAAGAGTATCAGGCCGAAATCTCCGAGATTATCCCGGAGGATGTGTTTAGGCTTATCACCAATCCCTACCTTTTCCCCCGTCTTTCAGAGGAGGACCAGAAAAAGATGTTGTTTGAACTCGCGGGCAATATCACTAATGAGGAAGTGGCCGGCCTTAATCCCGAATTTATGGAATTGCTCGACCAAATCAACGGGACCTCACTTATCAAGTATGCAAAGGAGGTAGCAGCCAAGAAAAAGAACTGCAACGACACTCTCGCCACAATCCCGGCCTCCATTGAAACCGCGCAAAAGATTATTGAGGATGGAGGTGATGAGAACTGGGCCGAGCTTGAAAAGGAGCTTGCCACGAAAAAGGAAAGCCTCAAGGGTATAGAGGCTCAACTTGCCGACATCAACGCCGCCGCCAATGCTCAAAATGCGCGTAAAGCCCAAATCAATAAAGAGATTGGGGAAAAGCGCATTGCCCTAAGCAATCGCCAGACCACCGTTAAGGTACAAGCCAACGCCGACCGGAACAAGGCTCTTAGCGAGGTACAAGCTATGGAAAGTGAGCTTGCGACCACCGAGCGCACAATCACCTCAAAGCGCAATGAGCTTACGGCCGTGCAAGCTGAAATACAACGCCAAGACACCGAAATCATTGCTCTGCGTGAGAAATTCAAGACCATTGCTAAGGAAACATTCACGGCTCCGTCCGGGGATAGCCTCGTTTGCCCGTGTTGCCATGAGCCGTTAAGGGGGGATAATCTCACCAAGCAGATTGAAATTCTCCGTGGGAATTTCGAGCAGGACAAAGCCAAACGACAAAAGCAGGTGCAAGCCCGTGGTGTACCTCTGGGGGAATCTCTCAATGCCAACAAAGCCACTGAAACACGCCTCAAGGGGCAAATCGCCAACAATGAGGATAAGGTATTGGACTTGAAAGGCAGGATTGAAATTGCCAAAGCCCATATCCCGGCCGCTATCAATGTGGAGGAACTTATAGCCAATGACCCGGAATGTATCAAATTGAAAAATGACATTTCCGAGTTGGAAAATCGGCTCAACGCTACGGCCACCACCACGGATGATACAAGCGAGTTGAAAGACGCTAAGGGTATGCTTGAAGAGAGCATTGACGAACTCAACCGCCGATTGGGTAAGCGTGATACCATTAACCGGTGCAAAAAAGAAATCGCGGAGCTGGAGGAAAAGCGCATAGCCAACAACCAAGCCATTACTGACATCGAAAAGTGGGAGGACGTTTACACTCGTTTCACCAAAGCAAAAGATGAAATGCTCTATGAGCGCATCAACGGCCTTTTCAAATACGTTTCTTTCTCTTTCATCAAGGAGCAAAAGAATGGTGGTGAGAAAATCACTTGCGTATGCACCGTGGACGGTACCCCATACCCGGACGTGAACGCCGCCGGCAAGCTCAATGCCGGACTTGATATTATCAACGCCCTATGCAAAGCCAAAGGCTACTCCGCGCCCATATTCATTGACAACCGCGAAAGTGTCAATGAGGCTATCCCCACAATCTCACAGGTTATCAACCTTTGCGTGAGCCGCGACAAGAAATTAACAGTTCAATAAGTTACTACAATGACACAGACAGTACAAGCAGCCCCAAGGACTGCACCGGCACAGACAACGCCTAAGAAATCGCCCGTGAACGTGTTGAGTGATATGCTCAACAGCGGCAAACTCAAACGCCAGTTTGAGGACACCCTCAAGCAAGGCGCACCGACATTCATTGCTGCCATTCTGGAGCTTTTCAGCAATGATGGTAAACTCCAGCTCTGCGACCCGGCCCAAGTATGCAAGGAAGCTCTAAAAGCAGCCGCCTTACGCTTGCCTATCAACAAGGCTCTCGGTCAGGCGTATATAATCGCCTACAACAACACCGTGACCGATGAAAAGGGCAATAAGGTAAAGAAGTATGAGCCTACATTTCAAATTGGGTACAAGGGCTTGTATCAGCTTGCCATGCGTACCGGCCAATATCGCATTATCAATGCCGATGTGGTGTATGAGGGGGAACTCAAAAAGAAATCAAAGCTCACCGGTGAGATTGATTTGGACGGTGATAAAATCTCTGACACCGTGATAGGTTATTTCGCCTATATCGAATTGCTCAACGGCTACCACAAGGCACTCTACATGAGCGTAGAGGACATTGCCAAACACGCCAAACGCTATTCAAAGGCTCTCATGTACTCCAAAGATGTTACCGTGGAATCGCTCATGGAGTTGGCAAAGCTCCCCGTGGTAGCCGATAGCGGCTCTCTGGGGTGGCTCGGAAACTTTCACGGGATGGCTATCAAGACGGTGCTTAGAAATCTACTAAGTAAATACGGCTATCTCTCCGTTGAGTTGCAACAGGCTCTTGATAGCGATGAAACATCCGGCGAAGTAAAGAAAGGTTTGCCCGTGGGTGATACTCCCAACGCTATTTCAGCAGCCCAACCGGTACAGGCGATTGACGTAACCACGGTGGACTATGAGGATTTGAGTAACGCTCCGGCCGATGAGGTGGAGAGTGAGGATTTACCCACTGACCCCGACCCCGGATTTTAACAATCTCGCTTTATGGAATTGAAAGTNTTAGGTAGCTCGTCAGCCGGTAATTGCTACATTCTTGACAATGGCAATGAGGCNTTGATACTTGANGCNGGAGTGNCTTTTGCGAAAGTCAAAAAGGCTTTGGGGTTCAANATCCGCAAGGTTGCGGGCTGCCTAATAACCCACCAGCATAACGACCACGCCAAATTCATACGCAATATGGTGGAATGTGGCATTACGACTTTGGCACTCCCGGAGGTATGGACTGCAAAAGAGGTTTCAAACTCTCGCGCCGTGAAAATCCAGCCTTATAAGGGGTACAAGTTAGGGAGATTTAAGGTATTGCCTTTCCCGGCCTGCCACGATGTGCCATGTGTGGGCTACCACATTATGCACCCCGATTGCGGACGTGTGTTGTTCCTAACAGACAGTTGTGATTGCTTGCAAATATTCCCCAATCTCTCGCACTTGCTTATTGAGTGCAATTATTCCACCTACAACCTACTTGAGGCGGTGAATAAGGGCTACACTCTCAAAAGCCAGATAGAGCGATTGCCAAACTCCCACATGGAGCTTGATACTTGCAAGCGAGTAATCCGTGAACATGACTTATCCCAAGTGCAAAACATAGTGTTGCTCCACCTATCCGCTCACAATAGCGATAGAGAGCATTTTGTAAGCGAAATTGAACGCCAGACGGGAAAGGTTGTGTATGCCGCCACTCCGGGTATGAGCCTTGACATAACAAAGTATTGATATGGCAAGAGTGATGGTAGAGAAGATGCACGGGTTATTCAATCTCCAGCCCCTATATGAGTGGTTTATGCAAGCGTGTGATGGACTTTACCACATAGAGGTTAAGAAAATCCGTAAGCCACGCACAAACGACCAAAACGGTTGGCTCTGGGGCTGTATCTATCCAATGCTTTTGGACGGGCTTTTGGAGGCCGGCTGGGAGTTTACCACGGTGGAACAGGTGCATGAGTTTTTCAAATCCCTTATTGCCAAAGAGAGTGTTGTCAACCGACACACCGGGGAGATAGTGGAATTTCCAAGCTCAACCGCCACAATGGACACCGTGCAATTCTCTACCTATTGCGAAAAGCTAAGGGATTACGGACGTGAATTTCTCGGAATTGAAATACCTGACCCGGATAAATATTGGCGCACGAATGATACCGATAGCTGACAACGTGGTAGCGGAATTGGTAAGGCACGTTCCGATGATATTAGAACTCCTACCACCTAATCCCTCCAAAAGCCTTAGAGTGGCAAACGCTATAAGAATGACTAAAATTAACATCAACAAATTAAAACAATTAGATGATGAACGAAAACAAAGAAATCAAAATCACCAGCGCAAACTTTGACGCTGCCTATGCTATGGCCGATGAGCCTATGCGTAAAGTCCTCTCTGCCCTTGTCGGCATGGAGCCGGACGGAACTGCAAAACCCACTCCGACACTATCCGACTACACCACAATCCGCTCTTATGAGGATGCGTGTGTGGCTCTGGGCGAGAGAGTGGATGAGGACACCCTCAAAAATGCCGGTGTGCCGGCTCACATAATCGCCCAAATGAAATTGGAGCTTGTATGTAAGGCTCTTTGGGGTGGAGAGAACAAATGCCAGCCCACGGCTGACGGTAGCAAAGTATGGTGGTACCCGGTAATGGCTCTCTGGACCCCCTCCGAGATAGCCAGAATGGATGATAGCGAGCGTAAAGCCCTCCTGTCTGCCNNTGCGNACTATGGCGCGNNTGCGGGTTTCGGTGTTCTGAGTGCGTATNGTCGTNGCTCGTGGACGNNTGCGTATGGGGGCTTCCGCTTGTGCCTTGATACCGAGGAAAAGGCTATCTACTTTGGCAAACAGTTCGTGGAGCTTTTTGCTGAAGCCTATGCCTACAATTTCACCGTGGGCGGCCATCTGGAATAACACTGCAATCTCAACCAATAAAATAGAATGATATGCAAGACGTAATGTTTGCCAATGAGCCGGTACAAGACCGCGAGAGTCTTTTACGGGACAACTGCGACCAGATTGAGCAGCGTAGTTTCAGACGCAATTTCAGCCAAGAGGAAGTGAACGACCGCCGCGCTGAACTTGAAAACGTGTCAATTCAAGTTTCCGAGCTTGAAGATGAACTCGCCCAAGTCCGGGCCGACATAAAAGGCCGTATCAAGCCTTTGCTTGAACGTAGGGGCCGCATACTTGATGAGCTGAAATCTCGTGGAGAGTATGTAACAGCCGACACCTACAAGTTTGTGGACGTTGACGAGGGCAAGGCCGCCTACTATGCGGCTGACGGCTACAAGATAGAGGAACGTCCGATAACCCCGGAGGAAAGACAACGCAACATCATGCAAGCCACGCGCTTTTTCAATCGCACAGGCACGGATGATTAAATATTCACCAACTTAATTTCTCAACACAATGGGAGCGAATAATAACGTCAGACTCCCCTGCGGTAACTACACGCGTGAAAGGCCTCTCGTGGTAGTTCTGCGTGAGGGTGTGGCAAGCAAAGAGCTGGACCAGAAAGCACCCGAAAAAATCAACATCGCCGGCGTTCTCACTACTCCGCTTGATTGGCTGGAAAAGCGAGTTGATACAATCAACCAGCAGGAGGCGTATATACTCGTAGAGCGTGAGAAATACAAACTCACACTCGTAATCAACGAAAGCGACTACTACAAGCAGGGTACAATCACCGGCACCGCTGAACTCTCCGAGATTTTCAAGCGGTTTGGTATCAACGACCCTAACGTAGGGTGGACTCCGGCCAAGCTGGGGCAATTTGTACGACTGAACCGAGCCGCCTTTGAGGACAAAGAGGCGTGCATGAAACTCGTATCGGCCCTCAAGAATTTCAAGGCAAATGCTCAATCCAAAATTGAGAAGATGCACGACCCCTCCGGCTCACGCGCAGAGGTGTATCGCCAGACAGTGGATAGCAAC
>WFLX010212008.1_pt1 | contig 11110 bp, 9 predicted proteins | sample 4967041 | NCBI WGS metagenome assembly WFLX01 (sample SAMN12857096, study PRJNA449069) | gut metagenome | isolation source: stool from male and female vole | host: Microtus ochrogaster | place: USA:Florida | collected 2017 | reverse complement strand
CCTCGTGCGCCCAATCGGCAAGCTCCTTCATATGACCCGCCACATCCTTGCAGCTTTCGTCCACCTGATTGATGGATTCCGACTGCAAATCGATGCTTGAGCTGCTGCTTTCCATAATGGTGCTGATCTGTCTGATATTACTGTTGATTACAGCCATCTTTCCTGCCGTGACTTCCAGACTTACCTTGATGTTCTCCGCCTCCGCCTTTGTCTGGGAAACAGTGCCGATAAATTCCTCCTTCAGCTTTTGTATCAGATATTCTATCTCTGCAACCTCACTGCCAAAGGACTCACAGTTATCGGCTCCGATAACGTCCTCCCTCACAAAGGTCTTCATCTTTTCCATGGGCTTGAACATATTCTTGATCGCTATGGACAAAATCACTGCGGACGGCACCAACAGGGCAATGCCCACTGCTGTAAACAGGAAAATATTCCTTCCCACCTCCGCCTTCACCTGCATGGTGGATTGAAGCACACCTATCTTCCAGCCTGTCTCCTGTACGTCTGCAACGCACACAAAGCGCTCCACGCCGTCATAATCCTTTATGACTTCCACCCCCTGAATACCCACATAAGTGTCTACAACCCTGCTGCCCTCCTCCGTGGGAAGGTATTCCGGATTGGCATGGGTGATTATACTGTCATCCTCCGCCAGCAAAAAGCCGTAGCTTGCATCTCCGATGTTGATATTGTCGGTGATATCCACCAGCTGGTTCACAACGATATCCGCGGCAAGCATTCCCTCCACACCGCCTGCTTTAATGGGTATTACAATAGAAATAACCGTCTGATTGGAGGTCAGGTCCGTGTACGGCTCAGTATAAATCATGTGACCTGCACTCTTTGCCGCCTTGTACCAGTCTCTTTCTCTGGCATCCACATCTGCAGGTTCATCGCCGATTGCACTGATAAATTTTCCGTTGGAATCCAGCGCCACATAATAGTCCAAAATAATGTCGCTGTTTTTCACATAATATGCATTCAATATATCCGCGATAACGTCATGCTGCGAACTGTTCTCCGACTCCAAAGCCGTCTTTATGCCGTCAATGATAACGCTCTCATTTTTCAGCCATGAGTTCAGCTGTTCCGCATAAGCCTGCGCCTCCTGCATCATCTGCGTTTTCACTCCGTCCGTAAGCTGCCTTTGCATCAAACGACTGCTGAACACCTGCATAACCGCCACAATGACCAAAATGCACAGTATCACCAGAAAAATAATATTTGCCCTAATTGTACGTTTGCTCTTCATTGGTAATCCTCCTGTGTGATAAACTCCTCGAAACGTTTCTCAAACTGCTCATAGAAATCTCTCTTTGTATCATACTCCGCCACATAAAAGCTCTGTAAAAGCCCCATATTTATCTCTTTGCAAAGTTCCTCATTTTTCTTTACAAGCTCCTCTAAATCGTTTAGCAGATAATGCCATTTTATCAGGAACTTCCGATAATCGGCTTGCCTTTCCACATCAATCCATTTACTGATTTTTACCTTGGTATGTATCTTGCTGTCGCATTCTTTCGTCTGCAAAAAATAACGGAAATCACCGTTTTCATATATGCGCCCTAACGGAAAAATGCGGCAAATTCCCGGACGATAGGCATGGATACCACAACGCCCCTCATCAGTTAAAAAGCTGCAGCGCTCCTCTCTGCCTTCCATGCACAGATGAGGCAGGATAATACCGTCCACCACCCCAAGGGCGATATGCTTCTCCAAAAGCCGTGAAAAGTCCATGTCAAGCCCGCGGCAAAGCCTGAATATATCAGCAGGGTCCAGAATTATGGAGTCTCCCATACACTGACAACATGCCGAACAACCNNTACAGTCATTACAGCCCACCTTTGCCATATCATTCTCAGTATACAGCCGTCCATCGGAAATTTCNTTNAAATCAATGCTTCTTCTCATGATAGCCTCCATTTTACAAGCAATCTATNAGTAGTATACAGCTATTGTTTCTCTATTATTGTATCTCATTTTATTCCTCTGTGCCACAGCAAATTTTGTACAAAATCAGTACAATTTTGTGCTTACTCCAAAAAATGCTTTTTGTATTGGTGGTTTATCATATATTTTGTGTCTCAAACGGTAAAAAAAGAAGCTGCCGCCTCATGATTATAATCACTAAAGTGGTAGCCCTTTTATAATGTACCGGTTACTAGCGGAATTTGTTCCCATTGCTTCCCGTACTGTCGGATACTTTATAGTGCTACTGTCAAATAACAAATTTTACAACTAATTAGAATTTTCCTCCTCTGCCACCATGCTTCGTACCGGAAAATGATAAATCTTTTTCTTTCGTCAATTTTTTCTCCCCGATAAAGCTCAATTTTATTTCAAAATATTAAAAATACCCCTGCAGAACTAAAGCCTGCAGGGGTACTCTCTATCAGTTAAATTTTCTATTTTGCAGCTAATTCTGTCTTTAACTTCTCGGTAAGCGCAGGTACAATCTTGTTCAAATCTCCCACAAGACCGTAATCCGCTACATCAAAGATAGGCGCCGTCTCATCCTTATTGATTGCAATGATGATATCGGACTCTTCCATACCTGCCAAATGCTGAATTGCACCGGAGATACCGATTGCAAAGTATACGTTAGGGCGAACGGTTTTACCGGTCTGACCTACCTGTAAATCCTTAGGCTTCCAGCCTGCGTCTACAACTGCACGGGAGCAGCTTACGGTTGCGCCCAGTACCTCTGCAAGATCCTCCAGCAATTTGAAGTTTTCGGCATTACCCACACCACGGCCACCGGAAACAAGAATCTTTGCATCCATGATATCTACGGTATCTGATACAGCCTTTACAACCTCAAGGATTTCTACATACTTATTGTCAGGAGTAAATCCGGGATTGAACTCTTCAATGTTAGCCTTTGCACCTGCTACTCTCTCACGCTTCTGCATAACGCCGGGGCGCACGGTTGCCATCTGAGGACGGAAATCAGGACATGCAATGGTTGCAATAGTATTTCCGCCGAATGCAGGACGGGTCATGAGCAGCTGATTGTGCTTCTGCTCCTTGCCCGGCACAGGATTAATAGGGAAATCACCAATCTCAAGCTGCGTACAGTCTGCCGTCAGACCTGTGTGGATTCTGGCGGAAACACGGGGACCTAAGTCACGACCGATTGCGGTTGCTCCCACAAGGAAAATCTCCGGCTTATACTTGTTGATTACGGATGCCAACGCATGTGCATAAGGCTCGGTTCTGTACTCCTTTAATTCAGGGTCGTCCACAACGATAACCTTATCTGCGCCATACTCTGCAAGCTCGTCTGCCAAGCCCTTAACGTCGCTACCCACCAATACAGCAGTTACCTCCGTGCCTAAATCAGCCGCAAGGTCTTTACCTTTACCAATCAATTCAAAGGCAATACTATTAATGCAATTGTCTACCTGCTGCGCGAAGACATATACGCCCTTATATTCTTCTAAACTCATTGTTTTTCCTCCAAATTATTTCTTATAGATATTCGCCGGTCTTATTAGATAACGTGCTTCTCTTTTAATTTGCCGATAATATAATCAACTGATTCTGTCGGGTCGAGAGTAACCTTCTCACCGGCGCCCTTTCTAACCTTATCGGAAGCNNTTGCAATCTNGGTNGGTGAACCNTTNANACCNAAGTTAGNNTCNTCNACNTCTNNCAGATNNGCNCTGCCCCATNNGGTAATCTCNNNGCTGNNATGCATCNAAGATTCCGCCGGGNGTCATATAACGAGGCTCNTTNAATTCNGNAAGNGCNGTNANNAGACAAGGCATNTTAGCCTTTAATACATGATATCTGTCATCATACTGACGNTCAACAATAACNCTGTCGCCGTCAATCTTAATATCCTGTGCGTAAGAAATAACAGGAATGTTCAAATGCTCGGAAATCTGAGGGCCAACCTGTGCGGTGTCACCATCGATAGCCTGACGTCCGGTAATAATGAGGTCATACTCAAGATTACGGATAGCGCCCGCAAGAGTCTGGGAGGTTGCCCAGGTATCTGCACCGCCGAGAACTCTGTCAGTTACAAGGATACCCTTGTCAGCGCCCATAGCAATTGCCTCACGGAGAACATCCTCAGCCTTGGGAAGACCCATGGTGATAACAGTAACCTCTGCGCCATACTGATCCTTTAATCTAAGCGCAGCTTCCAAGCCTGCTTTGTCGTCAGGGTTCATAATTGTCATCATAGCAGCTCTGTCCAGAGTACCGTCGGGATTAAATTTAACGCCGCCCTTGGTATCGGGAACCTGCTTAACACAAACAACGATTTTCATTGTATTTCCACTCCTTATTTTCTATAGATTTTGTAGGTCTTCGTAAGCCGAAGCCTCGAAAACCTTCGATAATTACCATTCTCTGCAATTATCTGCCCTTATTTAAGCAATGCCGCAGAAATTACCATTCTCTGGACTTCACGAGTGAAGTCCTACTGTAGTAATCTGCTCTTACTTAAGTAGGTTCGCGGAGATTACCATTCTCTGGACTTCACTTGTGCCCTCGTAAATCTCGGTAATCTTAGCATCGCGCATCATACGCTCTACTTCATACTCTCTGGTATAGCCATAACCGCCGTGAAGCTGAACTGCCTTAGTGGTAACTTCCATAGCCATTTCTGCAGCATACAGCTTAGCCATTGCTGCCTCAACATTGTAAGAGGTCTTATGATCCTTGGTGTACTGGTCCTTGGTACATGCAGCCTTATAAACCATATACTGTGCAGCCTGTGCCTTTGTTGCCATATCAGCCAGCTGGAACTGCGTATTCTGGAATGCACCNATAGCACGTCCGAACTGCTTTCTTTCCTTAACATAATCAATCGTTCTCTCAAGAGCGCCCTCACCGATACCAAGTGCCTGAGCTGCAATTCCGATACGTCCGCCGTCAAGAGTATGCATAGCGATACCAAATCCCTTGCCCTGCTGTCCAAGTATATTTTCCTTAGGAATACGGCAGTCCGTAAAGATTAACTCATAGGTAGAAGAACCGCGGATACCCATCTTCTTCTCCTTGNTACCGAAGGTAAATCCGGGAGTTCCCTTCTCTACGATAAACGCGGATATCTCTTTGATCATCTTACCGCGCTTCTCAACTACGCCTGTTACGGCAAAAATTACATATACATCGGCTTCCTTACCATTGGTAATGAAAATCTTGGAGCCGTTCAGTACCCACTCGTCTCCGTCCAATACAGCCTTGGTCTGCTGACCCTGTGCATCTGTACCCGCACCCGGCTCGGTCAAGCCAAATGCGCCTAACTTCTTACCACTTGCCAAGTCGGGCAGATATTTCTGCTTCTGCTCTTCCGTACCATAAGTAAGAATAGGGTCACAGCAAAGTGATGTATGTGCCGAAACGATAACGCCTGTAGTTCCGCAAACCTTGGAAAGCTCCTCAACACAGATAGCGTAGGTCAGAATATCACAGCCCTGTCCGCCGTACTCTTTGGGAATGGGAATACCTAAAAAGCCTGCCTTAGCCATCTTCTCAACGGTTGCGCGAGGGAATTCTTCTGTCTCGTCAACCTCAACTGCCAACGGCTTTACTTCTTTTTCAGCGAACTCTCTGANAAGAGTACGCGCCATTTCATGTTCTTTTTTCAAAGTGAAATCCATGATAATATTTCCTCCATATATAATTAAATAGTTTACATAATCTCTTATCACTTAAAACACAAGTAAGTGTGCTTCAGCAAAGCAGTTCCAGCACGCCAGCCGGCTCAAACATAACAGTTTAACCATTCCATCCACAAATGCAAGAATACACATCATCGTCAAAAGCCTTACGCCTTTGCGGATGCAATTCCGCATAGTCAAACTGCTGCATCCGGACTACTTAGAATAATCGTAGNAGCCCTTGCCTGTCTTTTNACCAAGCTTGCCTGCACGAACCATCTTTCTAAGAAGGGGATGAGGACGATATTTAGNNTCGCCGGTCTCATTCTGAAGCNCTTCCATAATAGCAAGTACAATATCAAGACCTACCAAGTCACCTAACGCTAACGGTCCCATAGGATGAGAAGCGCCAAGCTTCATTGCTTCGTCAATATCGGCAACGCTTGCAATACCGTCTGCATAGATACCGATTGCTTCATTAATCATAGGAATCAAAATTCTGTTTACTANNANGCCGGNAGCTNCCTTAACNTCAACAGGAGTTTTANCGATTTCCGAAGNAATGCCCTTAATCTTCTCAANCAGCNCCACAGGGGTATTCTCGCCTGCAATAACCTCAACCAGCTTCATTCTGTCAGCAGGATTGAAGAAGTGCATACCAATCATAGGTCTGTCCAGACCTGCGCCAATCTCAGTGATGGAAAGGGAGGATGTGTTGGTTGCAAAAATACAGTCAGGCTTTACAATATCCTGTAACTCCTTGAAAGTAGTTTTCTTAATCTGCATATTCTCAGGTGCAACCTCAATAACAAGATCACAATCCGTACAAATGTCCTTCAGACCGGTAACAATCTTAGCTGCAATAGCGTCAGCCTTTTCCTGACTGATTTTCTCCTTGCCTACTAAGAAATTCAGATTCTTTAAAATTCTTGCCTTGCCGCCGTCAGCAAACTCCTGCTTAATATCACATAAGCAAACCTCATAACCTTCAGTCATTGCAAAAGCCTGTGCAATCCCGGCACCCATAGTACCTGCACCAATAATACCTACTTTCATTGAAAGTTCCTCCTTAATATTTAATATATTTTGATTGCTTATTACTCGAATTAAAACCGCATATAATAAAATACTTTATTAAATTACTTTAGATTATTTATTTAAGAAAGCTTCTACCTTTCTCTTCTCTAAAAAAGCAGCCATGCCTTCCTTCTGGTCATAGCTCTCAAAACAATCACCGAAAAGCTTCTCCTCGATTACGATTGCAGCGTCCATATCCACATCAAGACCCTCGTTGATTGCTTTCTTGCAGTTGCGCACGGCAATAGGCGCATTTTTCGCAATGCCTGCCGCCATCTTCTCTGCTGCGGGAAGCAGCTCCTCCTGAGTGTAGACGGCATTTACAAGACCAATCCTGTAAGCCTCGTCAGCCTTAATATTGCGTGCGGTGTAAATCATCTGCTTTGCCATACCTGCGCCTACCAAACGCGCAAGCCTCTGGGTTCCGCCGAAGCCGGGAGTAATACCTAAGCCCACCTCAGGCTGACCGAATACAGCGTTGTCGGAACAGATTCTAATATCGCAGCTCATGGAAATCTCACAGCCGCCGCCAAGTGCAAAGCCGTTTACGGCTGCAATTACAGGGATGGGGAAGGTCTCCAGCTTGCGGAATACATCATTGCCCTTTTTACCGAAGGCTTCACCCTCTGCCTTAGTCAGAGTGCTCATCTCTCCGATATCCGCGCCGGCAACAAAGGACTTTTGTCCTGCTCCTGTCAAAATCAACGCTCTCACCTCGTCGAGGTTCACTGCGTCAAGAGTCTTGTCTAATTCTTCCAAAACGGTGGAATTCAATGCGTTCAGTGCTTTCTCACGATTGATGGTAATAATTGCATAATTACCCTTTTGTTCATACAAAATATACTCCATGGTTATCCTCCATACTATATAATAGCGGGTTCCTCGCCATGCAGCAAGGCACAACGCATCTTCGATGCGTGGATATTGACCCTCGCGGCAGTTGACAAACGGATATGCAGGCATATCCGTTTGTCTCGTTACCCGTGGTAATATACTTTCTACTTTCGCCTTTTTTCACATGGCTAATTGCCTGCGTGAGCTTAGTCTTCGATTTTAACGATTGTGGAGCAGCCCATGCCGCCGCCGATACACAGGGTTGCAAGACCGGTCTTAGCACCCTTTGCCTGCATCTCGTGAAGCAGAGTAACCAGAATACGGCAGCCTGATGCGCCTACGGGATGTCCTAATGCAATAGCACCGCCGTTAGGATTCAGCTGCTTATCTACATCAATACCCAAATCCTTGCCCACTGCAACGGACTGAGCGGCAAATGCCTCGTTTGCCTCAATAATATCAAAATCTTCAATCTTCATGCCTGTCTTATCCATTACCTTCTTGGTGGAAGCTACAGGACCGATACCCATTACCTCAGGACGAACACCTGCAAGTGCGCCCGCAACAAAGGTAGCCATAGGCTTAACGCCAAGCTCCTTAGCCTTCTCCTCGCTCATCACAACGATTGCTGCCGCACCGTCGTTGATACCGGAAGCGTTACCTGCGGTAACAAATCCGTCGGGATTGATGGAGCGAAGCTTTGCAAGTCCTTCAATAGTAGAGCCTGCGCGAGGTCCTTCGTCCACCTTAAACTCTACCATTTCCTTTTTCTTTTTAACCATAACAGGTACGATCTCCGCATCAAATGCACCGGATTTCTGAGCTGCCTCAGCCTTCTGCTGACTCTTGAGTGCAAACTCATCCAGTTCTTCACGGGTAAGGCCCCACTCACGACAGATATTGTCCGCGGTAGTGATCATATNATAATCATTAAANGCATCCCAGAGTGCATCCTTGNTCATGGTATCTACCAAAGTACCGTTATTCATTCTATANCCGNAACGAGCCNGAGGAATTGNANAAGNAGCCATGGACATATTCTCCATACCGCCCGCCACTACAATATCGGCATCCCCAGCCATAATCATCTGGGCCGCCTGATTTACACAGTTAAGTCCGGAACCGCATACTACGTTCATGGTAACTGCAGGTACTTCAATGGGAAGACCTGCCTTGATGGATGCCTGACGAGCAACGTTCTGACCCTGACCTGCCTNAATAACACAGCCCATATAANCCTGNNCANCCNNCTCAGGTGCANCGCCTGCCCTGTTCAATGCTTCCTTGATTACGATAGCGCCAAGCTCTGCTGCGGGAGTAGTGCTGAGTGAACCGCCCATTGTACCGATTGCGGTACGGCAAGCGCCTGCCAATACAACTTTCTTTGCCATTTGTTTTTCCTCCAATTTTATTATTGCGTTGTGATTGTTATTTTTTTGTCATTGCAACTATTCACATTTTAACATAGGGCACTTTCTTTTGCAACGACTTTTGACAAATTACCGGGTGGGTTTATTTTTCTCCACCTCAGGGTCCCTGATATTGGTTGTGCGGATCCATTCCTTTGTTCCCTCCACTTTTTCCGTCGGCTGCGTATGCTTTGCCAAAAATCTGGTGAGCGGATATACGTCAATCCAAATTTCACTGTCGCATTCCTTCTGTGACTCGTCAAAAATAAGCTGCAGCCCCCAATGCAGATGTGTCACCTCGATATTATTCACATTCTCCGTGGTGCTGTAGCCCGTATGACCCATGTAACCGATCACGTCTCCGGCGGTGACAATACTGCCCTCCTCCAGATTCTCGGCAAAAGGGTAATTCTGCCGAAGATGCGCATAGTAATAGTAGCGCTTACCGTCAAAGCTGCGGATTCCCACCCTCCANCCCCCGTACTGGTTCCAGCCAANCGCCTCCACATAGCCGGACTCCACGGCAATAATAGGCACTCCCACANGCCCCATCATGTCATGACCCAAATGACGCCTCTTATAGCCGTAGCTTCTGCCCGNTCCGAAGTCGTCATNATGCGTGTNTTCAAANCCNCTTGCCAGCNGGAAATACCCTTTTAAGCCATAGACAGTCTTGTACTCTTTANGACCGCTCTCGTCCTCAATTTNCGCCTCATACTCTCCTACCAGCCCTCCCAGCGCCGCAGTATAAGCTTCATAATAATAATCATAATATTTCATATCCTTTGTCAGCTCTTCTATCGTTGTTTCCCCCTCCGATATCTTCTCTGCCGTATCCACCAAAATCTCAAGTGCCTTTTTGTCAAAATCAGCTCCTGTCCTTGCCGCCGTATAGGCAAGTAATTCTATCCAATGTACCTCATGCTCCGTTCCGTGAGTATCCACATCCCAGTCATACGCCTTACACAATGCCTCATAAGAAACCGTAAAATCTACCCACTTTATGTAATCTCCCGTTGCCGTACCTGCAGTCATCCCTATCGGTTCCCGTTTTTGCAGGACAACTGCCGCAAGTACCGTGACCGACACAATACCCACCAAAACAAGCTTTTTCATCCTATGTAAATATGAATTCGCTCTTCTATTATTATTAATTGCCAAATCATTTACCTGCCGTTTTCCTTTTCTTTTATGAAAGCATATGAAAAAAGAGTGTGCAGTATCACTCTGCACACTCTTAAAATCTTAGTAACAATTCAGCCAATTCATAAGCTATCTGATTTTACTTCTTTACTATTCTACATATGGACTCTGTGAGCTATGTACGGCGAAACCTTTTACATTTCCGGCTCAATCAAACCGTAAGTATCGCCCTTTCTCTTGTAAACCACATTTACCTGATCTGTCTCCGCATTGTAGAATACAAAGAAATTGTGACCTAAAAGCTCCATCTGAATACATGCATCCTCCGGATACATGGGCTTAATATCAAACTTCTTGGTACGAACAATCTTAATCTCCTCGTCATCCATATAATCATTCTCTACATACTGCTTGCTGAATGCACCTGAAGCCTGATGTTTATCTACAATCTTGTTCTTATATTTCTTCAGTTGTCTCTCAATGATCTCCTCTACCAAATCAATGGATACATACATATCGTTGCTGACCTGTTCAGAACGAATGATATTTCCCTTTACCGGTATTGTCACTTCAATTTTCTGGCGTTCTTTTTCTACGCTCAGGGTTACATGCACTTCTGTTTCGGGATTGAAATACTTGTCCAGCTTGCCGATTTTTTCCTCCACTGCTGCCTTTAATCCTGGTGTTACGTCAATGTTTCTTCCTACAATAATAAATCTCATGCTTATCATCCCTTTCAGTTCTTTATTGTATAAGCATTATAACATATTATTAAATCGTTTTGCAACAATTTCACTAATTTTTTACTTGTTTTTGACATTCCTACTGTCAATCCAAAAATCGACATTTTTTCTAAAATATTAATTTTTATTAGAACTTCACAAAACATTTGTTCTTAAAATTATTGAAACTTGTCCTCTTTGATTTACATAAAAACATGTGGATAATGTGTATAACTTGGTGTATAAATACCTTTCATCCTATTTTAGGGGTTTTCAAATGTGGATAACTTTCGTTTTATACATTACA
>WFLX010064481.1_pt1 | contig 11111 bp, 7 predicted proteins | sample 4967041 | NCBI WGS metagenome assembly WFLX01 (sample SAMN12857096, study PRJNA449069) | gut metagenome | isolation source: stool from male and female vole | host: Microtus ochrogaster | place: USA:Florida | collected 2017 | reverse complement strand
GATCAATATTCTGAACTAATTCCACCTCAAATCCATAAAACTCTTTGGATATCTCACGGATACCGGCACCAGAATAATTATCTTCGATATAGGTATCGATTGCAGAGGGATAAAAACCGCTCGGTATGGTCTGACCTGCGATAGTGGCCTCAACATCCTGCCACTCACCATTCTTATTAAAATCTACTTTCTGACCATTGGATAATACTACATCATACCCATTGTCATCCTTGTAGGCTTTATAATCCACCGAAGGATAATATGTGGAAAGGAAAGTCTTTGCTGTGGCCGGAAGCTCGGTTATAGGCGCAGGNTCGTCTTTATCATCTTTGCANCTCCATAANGTCGTGGCAAATAAGGCCACCAAAACCAAGGGAAGAAATTTTAATAATTTTTTCATAGTAAATTATATTTAGTAATTAAGTGTTTCAACATATCATCATTGATTTCCTATCTCTTTGTAAGAAAAACAAAATCAGAAAATTATAGTTTTTACACTTATGTTAATAAGTGTTAGCGACCGGTAGATTCTTCATACCCATCACGCTTTAGTGATAATTAAACGATCATCTCTTTTAACAATACTCGTTTCTTTTAATTAAAAANGGAGAAGAACACCGTTGNGTCAACNGGNTTCTNCTCCCTTTTTGAAATCTTTAAGTAGTAATTGTTTTATCGTAAATTAAAACAGTAGGTATTTAATTTTTGATCAATCTTGTAAGGCCTTATTTGAATAACTTGTAAAGCTTTATTTGAATAATAAGGGAGCCATCTCATGAAGGCTGCGTCGCCAGGTAAGGAATTCATGAGCGGTGCCGGGAGAAACGTATGATGTAGCATCATAACCGGCTGCCTTGAGAGCCTCTACTGTAGATTTCACCATATCCGGATTTTCCTTGCTTCCGCAGCTTACAAATACCTTATGCACTCCACTGTCTTTGAGATCATCAGGACTGTAGGTTCCACCGCTCAACAGACCATAGTAGCCGAACACTTCCGGACGGCGCATCGTGATAAGCTTAGTCTCAATACCGCCCATCGATAATCCGGCCATGGCTCTGTGGTCGCGGTCGGGGATAGTATTGAAATTAGCATCTATAAATGGGACGAGCTCATCCACCAATACTTGCTCGAACTCTTTGGCATCAAACTGTCCGATCGTGCCGAACTTCACATCATTGGTCATGCCATAGGTCATTACAATGATAAATGGATCAATCTTACCTTCGGCAATAAGATTATCCATTATGAGATTTGCGTGACCCTGATTCGACCAGGCAGTTTCATCCTCACCCCAGCCGTGCTGAAGATAGAGCACAGGATATTTCGTATCTGTCTTACCATACTGTGGCGGAGTGTAAACAAATGCACGACGCTCAGTATTCGTGCTCGGAGAATGAAACAAGACCTGTTGTACATTACCATGAGGCACATTCTTAAGCGCATAGAAGGCACTGTCTTGTGCCGGAATTTCAATTCCACTCTCCCAGCGACATGAACCGAAATAATTGTTTGTACCCGGATCATTGAAAGGAGCTCCGTCCACTATCAGATGGTAATAATGGAAACCCTCATCCATTGGTCCGGCTGTTGTGCCGGTCCATGTGCCGTCGGCCTGCTTTTCAAGCGGGGTGCCACCCTGACCCCCCAATCCGAGAGTTACCACTACAGATTTTGCATCCGGAGCAGGCACACGAAATCGGGCATAACCTTGCGAATTTACCATGGGATATTGCTGTCCATGCTGGTTTTTACTTGAAGGGACAAAGTCTTCCTTCACCTCTNCCTGTAGCATCATCGCGCCGCCTAATACACAGGCTACTGTCAAAAATGTCTTTCTGTACAGATTCATAGGTCTTTGTTAGTTTTGAAAAAAGGGATACTGATTATTCTGATAACGATAGGCTCGATATCTGTTGCAAAAATAATATAAAAATCATATTGTCACAAATAAATTTTTCCTTAATTGCATTACTCACAAGTATTAAGTAATTTTGCATCGGCAATCAGGCTAAAAGAGTTTTTTATGACAGATGAGATTATTGTGGGTATACCTACAGATGGACTGCCCCTGACTGAACGGCAAGGCGATTTGACTATACTATATAATATGCTTATCGGCAAAAACTTCCATTGGCAGAAAAGCTTGAAAGTGCTCTTGCCCGGTATTGTTGAAATACATCCGGAAAGTGAATACAGTGTAATCAATAGAGTGCCTCTGGAAAAATATCTGGAATGTGTCGTTGCAAGTGAGATGAATCCGCAAGCTCCCGTAGAATTTCTTAAAGCACATGCGGTAATCTCCCGCAGTTGGGCCATAGGGAAAATCACAGGGGTGCATGATCACTCTGATGTGGAAAAAATTAACAGTGGAGAAATTATAGTGAATTGGGAGGATACTTGTGACCATGACGGTTTTCATGTTTGTTCCGACGATCATTGTCAACGTTATCAGGGCGTTCAGTCTGTCCATGAATCGGTAAAGAAGGCCCTTGAGGCCACCCGGGGAGAAGTGCTTACCGCTCCGGACGGACATTTGGTGGATGCCCGTTTTTCCAAATGTTGCGGCGGGAAGACCGAGTTATTTTCAACATGTTGGCAATCTCATGAAGAAGCATGTCTGGAAAGTTTCGCCGATCCTTGGTGTGATCTCTCTTCCATAGAATCCTCTGTTCGTAACCGTATACTTCACAGTATATTAAAAGACTACGATCTTATGAATGGAGGAGGTTATAGCTGGACCACTACAGTCACCTCAGGAGAGATCCGTGATAATCTGTATCGTAAGTTCGGAAGAGATATAGGGGAAATAAAAGATATTAGAATCCTTTCACGTGGCAGCTCCGGACGGGCAAAAAATCTCCGGCTGACAGGGACTAAAGGAAATTTTTCGCTCGGTAAAGAGCTTATGATCCGCAGGCTGCTATCCCCCACTCATCTCTACTCCTCATGGTTTGATATCGCGCCACTCTCTTCTGAAAAGGCGGCAAAGAATGGTGATGCACCCGCATGGAAGCTTGAAGGTCGTGGTTGGGGTCATGGCGTAGGTCTATGTCAAATCGGAGCAGCCCGAATGGCCCTTGAAGGTTATACCTATAAAGATATTCTGTCATTCTACTATCCGGGCAGCTACCTGGACAAACATTAAAGAGGATAACCCGACGGGTTATCCTCTTTTTAAAGTTTATACGAATCTCTTCAACTTTTAGCAGTCTTTCAGTGAAGCATAGAACACGTAAGAATGACGTTTGAAAAGACAAAGAACCAAAGGAATAGCAAGGAAAAGAGCTCCTAACCAGAATGCAAATACATGACCTGATATATGGAAAAGGTCTTTGATACCTGTCATGATCAACGGAGCTACAGCTGTACCGAAATAGTTAGCTGTCATAATCCAGGATAATGTACGTGTGGAATCATTAGTTGTAGGTGACAACACAGCTGCCTTATTATAGAACAAAGGTTGCATGACACCGTAGCCTGCACCAACAAGTACCACAGCAATTATATAAGTCCATACTTCATGTGTCATAGCCATAATCACAAGACCACCGATCATAAGAACAAGGCATACCCAGGAAGTGGAGTTACGCACAATTCCCACAAACTTTGTAAGCATGAAGCCGCCAAGGGTTATGAACAGGAAAAAGATAGAAGTAACTATGCCACCCCATGAACTTGACAGGCCATCGTCTTGCATTGCAAAAGGAACATAATAAGACACTACTATTGTACAGATGGTGATTGTAAAATAGAGAGCCATTATTCCGAGAATAGATCTGTCGCGCTGTTCTTTAGTGGTCGGAAGAAATGCATCTTTCTGATCCGGTGCTTGAGAAGCACTGTTCTTATCGGCAGTCTGGTCAGCAGAATCTTTGGAAGCACCTGCAGAAGAAACTGAAGTGTTGGCAGCCGGCGCCACTGTCTCAATGACAGCCGTACGTTTCAGATAATCTTTAGTAAGGAATGGGGCGAGAACCAAAGGTATCGCCGGCAACAGATACACAATGAAGGGCAGATGCCAGTTGGATGTTCCCAACCATCCTACCACGAGTGTGGCTATAATAAGTGAAAAATTAGCGATACCGGATTTGATACCCATCTGCTCCATACGTTCATGACCGACAAACAAGTCGGCTATTACACCTGCAGCTAAAGGTATCACAATACCGCAGCCTACTCCAATGAAACAGCTGATCACTATCAAGGCAAGAAGACTTTTAGCGAAAAAACAAGCCACGCCGGCAACGAGAAATATTACCATACCTATGCATATAAGCGTAAGTTTACTACGTGACATTGACATTTTACCGGCCAAAAGAATAAACGGGAGAATACAGAAATTAGGCAGTACACTCAGTAACTGTATCTCAAGATGTGTGGCGTGAGGGAAGATTTTGTCAATATCGCTCATGACCGGAGTTATCGCAAGTCCGGGAAGGTCAACTACAAGTGAAATTGACCATATCGCCAAAAGCGTAAGAATTGTTATTTTCCCTTTGCCGGTATTAATAAGTTTCATAATCTTGATGTTAAAAAACCGGTCCGGGAGTTGTCCCAGTAAATTCTTCGGGATTTCTCTCCGGACCGGAAGATTATTATATCTATAAACTCAATTTATATTCAGAGCGACGGTCATGATCATGAATTGCCTTTTGACGGATCAGGATCTTTTCCGGCGGAATCTGTGGGCGTACCGGAATCTTTGGCACCGGTGTTGTTCACGACATTCTCTTTTGCCTCATCAGCATTGACACGTTTCTCAAGGGTCTCAACCTCACCCTCAAGTTTCTCCACATCATGATAAGTGTTAAGGAGAGCCTGACGGTTGGAGATCCAGTCTTCCACTGTCATGGTGTCACGCTGCTTGGCAGCTTCTATCATAGCGGGAGTAGGTTGGAAATCTGCTGACCATTTTGAAACCTCACTTGGTTTACGATCCTCAATCTGCCAATCGAAAGGATAGAAGTTAGCATTCTTGTTTTTCCAATCGGGACGACGGCATGCGTAAACGATAAGAGGAAGAGCCACAAACACAACCACACCGGCAATAAGCACACCTACATAAACTGAAGATGAACCGGTGTTAATCTGTGACGGCGGGAAGAAACTGAGGACAGTTGCAAATACCATACCTGAAAGACCTATGATACCAATGAGCCATTCAACGAATTTACCACCGGGCACTTTGAAACCACGGGGTTTATTCGGCTGAGTGCGACGGAGACGTATAAACGCCATGTAAATCATTGCACAAAGAATCAGGTAAAGAATAGTTGACATCTGTGAAAGAATCTGATAAGCAGACTCAACAGAAGGAAGAATAACAAGAACGAAAGAAAGAACAGTTACGAAGATACCCTGTATCCAAAGAATCGGGGTATTGATGCCATTCTTGTTAGATTTCTGAAGCGACGGGGGAAGGAAGCCACTCTCGCCTACTGCTACAAGACCTGTAGAAGGACCGGTAACGATTACACTTACCTGACCGATAACACCGTAGGTTACGAAGAGAGCTATCACATTACCCAACCAAGGACAGTGGATAGTTGCAAACAGTTTGTGATAAGTGGTCAACAGAGTAGCCAAAAGGTTGATATCCTTCGCNGGAGTTACAAAACCGATGGCCAGTGTGCCGCCTATGAACACTATAAGAATCACGATTACTGCCATAAAAAGAGCCTTCGGGTAACCACGACGTGGATCTTTCATCATCGGCACGTGCACCGCGTTCATCTCCATACCTCCGAAGAACAGGAAGATTGAGGCAGCAAACACTATAGTGCTTAATTTGGTGAAATCAGGGAAGAAACCTTCATGAACAAGCTCGATAGGCTCACCCATACATAAATAGACTATACCCATGATAATCAGCAGGGCACCAGGTATAATAGTACCGAAAAGACCACCTGTCTGACTCACGAAGTTTGCTTTCTTCATACCACGGAATGAGTTGAAAGTAGCAAACCAGTATACACCGAGCACTATAAGAATTGTATATATTTTATTCGAGGAAAGTTTTCCATCAAACGATTCAGGCCAGAATATGTAAGCCAGTGATACAGCACCGAACATAAGCACGGCCGGGAACCAGATTACCAGACACTGCCATTCAAGATACATTCCGGTCCAACCCCAACGGGTACCGAAAGCTTCTGAGATCCAACGGTAAAGACCTCCGGAATGTGTATAGGTAGATGCAAGTTCTGCACAGACCAAAGAAAATGGAATCAGATAAACAATGCCCGCAAGGACATACCAGAATATGGATTGAATACCGAATTCGGCTTGTGAGGCGAGACCTCTAAGACTNACGACNGTGGTGATGATCATAAGAGTCATACCTATGGTCGTGATGGTCGCCACCTGTCCTTTTGCTGTCTTAGGCATAGATCCCGACGACGGCGCCGAAGAAGGTTTGGANGTTGTAGGAGAATTCATAATTGCCTAAGTTTAATTAATAAAACAAGTTGATATAAGATTAAAATAAGGGCTCACCCCTGCCGGCCGGCAACCGACTCAGCTTAAGGGATGAGCCCTCAGTGTCAATTATCCTAAACGGATCAATATTCAGTTTTTATAACTTAGCAGATTATAATTCTACTACGGGATATACCTCACCAATCTTAGTACCAACTTTGTAGTGTGTACCCTTGTGAGCTGACATAGATACATTCATGTTAGCTGAGAAGAGGTAAACGATATCAGAACCACCGAACTGGAAGTAGCTGATCTCATCACCCTTGGCGAGGGCAGTACCAACTTCGGCTGTGATAACCACTGAAGATACCTGCGGCATAGCGATCGGGAGGATAGCTACATAACCATACTTGGTCTCAAGCACGATCAGACCACGGGTCTGCATAAACTCATAACCGGCCTGGTCAGGAGCTGTGGCACGCCAAGCTTCTACCTGATGAGTTGCGGGATTCTCTTTAGCAGGTACAGCTACAAGGTCAACGTAGCAAGCGCCCTGGATTACACGTGCTTCACGTACGATACCGGCGAGAGGTGCATGCTGACGGTGATAGTCGGTCCAGCTCAAGAATGAGTGACACCACATACCGCCTTTGAACTTATCAGCGTATGGGCTTCCTTCGAGAAGTTCCTCAATCTTCCAGTCAAGTCCTTTGATACGTACGTGGGTGTCAGGGCGGATTTCCCATTGGCCACCGAAGCAAGCATCAGCAGGGTGAACGATAATCTTATCATCAGAAATAGCGGCGATAGGACGATATCCCGGTTTTGTGTGACGAGCGAACATCTGGTTGAAAGTCTTCCAGCCACCACGCGGCTCAAGATATTCATCCATATTATAAACAGCGCTCTCGTAGAATGATTTTACACTGTCGGCAGTGATTGATTCGGGGCTGTCAAGCCAGTCACCGATAGCGTAGCAATAGTCAACCATCCACTTTGAAAGCGGAGTAAGCTCAGGCTGAGTGTCTCTTGGAGCGCAGGGAGTCTGAAGTGACTTCACAGGTTCCTGATCAAGAACGAAGAATGAGTTGAAAAGGTGGGTGTAAACGTTTGTGCCCTCACGGTTTTCAGCAGGAACCCACTCGCAATATGCCTGCAGATAGTCGAGATACTTCTCAATTGAGTCGATGTCAGAAAGACCGGGAATGTTATATTCCTTTACTTTGGCAAATGCCTGATTGAATTTGTCTTCCCAATGGTTCTCACTGATAAGATCGGCCAATTCCTGCACTGCAGGAGAATACTTTGTTGTTGCCATAAAAAAAGTGTTTTAATAATATATTAAGAAGGTGTTTTAAAATTTAACTAAATAAGAAAGAGGCAAATTTTAGTTATCGACCTGAGTCTATAATTAGCAAAATAATGAAGCACGTTTTTTCTAATCTCTGCCTTTCGGAAATAAAGCAGCTTAAAAAGGAGTCAAGCCATGGTCAAGACTTAATTTCTAAGTGCCTTACTCTTTCAAGTACATAATTATAACAACCGTGAAGAAATATGGTTTTAAACGAAGCGTATATTTTTTTGATTTTTTTCTTCTTTTACTTTTTTAGACTTGACTATAAGCATATTTACACAGGCGTCACCTCGATAATAATATCAATCTTTAAATAACCGGCCTATTATCTTCCAAAAAATTCACCCCTATCCACTACAATATGGCTTTCTTTTAGTTAATATATTATATAATAGTTTGCCATATATAATAGAGCCCGTGTATTAACAGTAGTATACCTTATTATATATAGTTAAGTACGTGCTTTAACACGTGTATTAACAGTAGTATACTTTTATATACCTAACATCCGTAATTGGAAAAAGCAGATATAATGGAGGAATTGTAGTCTGTAAAAGTCCTCCTCNCTGAATCTATACGTTAGAATATTAACAATAATCCTTTACTTATAAAACCAATGATTAAAAATATACGTTATAAATAATATGGTTTATTCCAAATATTTAAAATTCCGAATTAATTCCACATTTTTATTAATTTATCTTAATTTATTATGAAAGAAAAAGGATTATTTGCGGTGGCTTTGATAGCTTCTTTAGCCACACCGGTAAGTGTTTGGGCCCAACGTGATAACAGGACTATGGAGAAAGATGTCACCACGGTTCTCTTAAACGACAAAGCTGATGCCTCTACAGTCGAAAAGACCCTTAAAGAGAATGCTCCTCAGTCGCCTAAGGACAACGGTCTCCCCCGTTTCGCTATTGTCGGTAAAGACAATCAGTTCTATTTAGGTATAGGTGGCCAATTCCTCGGGGAGGGTGCTTTCACCTGGGGCGATAATATTTCAGCTAACCCGCTGTTCACACCATCAACCCTTACACCGGCCAAACCCGGTAATGGAGGAAACACTCAATTCGCTTGGCAGACCTCTTCCATTTATATGAACTTTGTGGCTATGCCCGGAACTGACAATCAGATCGGTCTCTTCTTCAAAGCGAATTTCATGGGCAACAACAATTCTTTTGGCGTTTTCCACTTCTATGCCAAATATCGTGGCCTTACAGCCGGTTATACCACCAGTGCTTTTACAGATGGTGCAGCTGAGCCAATGACAATAGACTTTGAAGGACCTAACGGCTATCCTTTCATCAATCTCTTCACAGCTTACTGGCAACAGAACTTTACAAAGAATTTCTCAGGCGCTATCGGTCTTGATGCACCTACCGCTTCTTTCACCGCAGGTAATTCCACAGAATATGTCTCCCAACGTATTCCCGCGATTCCTCTTTATCTCCAATATGCATGGAACGACGGTGGCTCACACATACGTCTTTCAGGTCTTATCCGTCCTATGCAGTATCGTAACCTTGTGGATAACAAGAATAAAAGTGTCACAGGCGGCGGTATACAGATTTCAGGAATGACCGGAATCGCCGGTGGACTCAGCGCTAATTTCAATGCCGCATACGGTAAAGGTATTGGTACATATCTCCAAGATGACAACGGACTCGGCATGGATGCGGTTGCAACTAAGACTCCCGGTAAAATGGAAGCTGTAAAGACATTTGGTATCACCGGTGGACTCAGTTACGCATTCTCTTCCAAAGTCTCGACCAACCTTACTTACAGTCACCTTGTCAACAAGTTACCTGACAACGCCTTAGTACCCGACAATCAGTATCGTTATGGTGATTACGTAGCAGCCAATGTGATTTGGAATGTCAACAAATTCGTATCTACCGGCATCGAATATGACTATGGTCATCGTAAAGACTTTAATGGTCTGGGCTTACATGCAAACCGAATTCAATGTCAGCTCGCTGTAACGTTCTAAAAACAATTATATAAAACTTGAGAATTTTGTTTTCTAAGCATTAACTAAGAAAGGCTACGCCATCAGATTGGTCGTAGCCTTTTTTGGTTAATATGATGTAGTGATAAGTATAGCGCACTATGTGACCTCACTTATCACTTTCTTTGGTATCTTTTGTTTTAAGTATATTCTCAGTTGTTTTGGAGTCAACCCTGAGTGTTTCTTGACGTATTTTCCAAAGAAAGCCGGATTACTGAAACCTAATCTTGTTGAAATTTCCTTTATTGATTCATCAGTATGGATCAGGGCCGTCCGTACATCTGTCATTATGGCCTCATTTACCCATTCCAATGTGCTTTTACCGCTTATTTGCTTCACAACTCTTGCAAGATAGTTTGGCGATACTGAGAGTACAGTCGCGTACCATTGCACATCCTTTGGTTTAGGATATGATTCTATAAGCAGTGTGGAAAACCGTTGATATAGTCTGTCAGCCGATTGTCTCGAAGGAACTTTCCCCGAATCCGTGCCGGGAAGGGTGACGGAAGTAAGCAAATCTTCCATCATCGAAATAATTGTGAAACGTACGTTTTCCGTTCCCATAGAATATTTCTGACTCAATAACCTGCTATAGATTTCAAGTAGGGTTACCACAGTTTCATTAAGATTAAAGACAATACAATTGCCTTTTAAAGACGTAAGCTGAGGGAAACCAACAGAACTTCTNCTTTCAAAGGGTACGGTGGCATNAATTCCACAGACCATTCCATTACNATCAGAAGAAAACAGCACATCGGAAATAAAGTCCCCGGCTTTATNGAAAATAATCTGANCGGATTCTACTCTTAGATTAATATCATTTAGAGTAATGGCTATTTTTCCTGTCGCCACATAAATGAAGCCAACAAAATTTACGACAATTTTGCTGGTAAGCTTTCTGATAGCAGAGAAATCACTATAGAAAATAAAATCTGTACCAAACATCATCCCCGCAGCAGCGGAGTTTAGATCTTTGATGGTCCATACCGGAGGAAGGGTACTAAGAGTCATAACTGATTTATTTACTTTAAAACATTTTTTCAAATATGTTAGTTTATCACAAATAGAAAATTTCAAGCTATAAAAATATTCTATATAATGCATAAAATATTCTATTATAGACTTTACAATTATATAATAGAACTAATATGGCTTATATATGTTTGATAAGTAAAATAGTAATCATAGACAACATCAAAAGAATGGTTACTTAAGATTATTAATTATGGCAGAACAATTCATATCGAAGCATCTGATAGCTAAAGAATATCAGTTGCCAATATTAGATAAAATATTTGAGGCTTGTCAATTACCATTTGATAAGAA
>WFLX010029117.1_pt1 | contig 11112 bp, 10 predicted proteins | sample 4967041 | NCBI WGS metagenome assembly WFLX01 (sample SAMN12857096, study PRJNA449069) | gut metagenome | isolation source: stool from male and female vole | host: Microtus ochrogaster | place: USA:Florida | collected 2017 | reverse complement strand
AAGGGACTTGCCAAGATGCTCAGCCATCCCCTGTTCCCGACTGATCGTCTGACAGTCATGGCTCAGAGCCGCGCCATGCAGCGCGAGGTTGCGCTCAGTCAGCCTAAAGTAAGAGCCAGGGAGGCAACCGCCCTGATGTTTTGGGGCGAGGGGCATAGGGCGGCCGCTGTGGCATCGCCCGATGAGTTGCGGGCATTGACACGAGACGATCTCGAGAGGGCTCACTCTCTGTTTGATCCCTCACGGATGAGTCTCTATCTGAGCGGCCATGTCAGTCCCCGACTTACTGCCATTGTTGCAGATTCGTTTGATGAAACATTCGGTTCACGCAGTGGGGGGAGCGGCCTATGGATTCCGGATATACAGCCACCTGTATCCAGACCGTCGCAGTCCCGAATGAAGCTGCCCGACAGCCGTCAGGCTGCAATCTCGATCGTTATCCCGACGATAATGCGGTCACATCCCGATTATGAGATGCTACGGCTTGCCGTGACAGGGCTCGGTGGCTATTTCGGAAGCCGGCTCAACAGCACGCTGCGCGAGGAGCGCGGGCTGACTTATGGTGTTAATGCGTCGCTCGTCGGGTCGCTCGACGGAGCGTATATGTCCGTGTCGACTGAATGCCGTCTTGATGCTGCTGATGAGGCTCTTGGAGCTGTCGAAGACGAGATAGCGCGATTCATCTCCGATCCTCCGGAGGGGGAGGAACTCAAGCGGCTGCTGGGTTTCTCGTCATCACGTCTGGCGGCGATCCTCGACTCGCCTTTCTCTATCCTTGACACAGCGTTGGTCCATCAGGCGGCTATCGGTACGCCCGTCGACTATTTCGACCGGACGCAGCGGGCAATAGCGGAAGCCACTCCCGACGAGCTGTCGCGCGTCGTAGCTACTCATCTCCAGACATCACGATGCATCGCCATCGTCAACTGACTCAAACCTCTTTGCCGGCATTGATAAGGCGTACTCTTTAGTCCATTATACCTGTTTATGGGTCTCATGCCAAATCATTGAGGCGATATATTCTGGGCTGTGAGAGGAGATGTCAGAAGTCCCCTCATCCACCATTTCTGAGGTTGCCGATCTATAATAGAGGTCGGCGGCATCAGGCAATGATACGTCATACATCTCACTAAGGCGCAAAATAATATCGGCAATCCGGGATGCTCTTGTCGATAGTTTGGTTTCTTCTGTCATAGTGGCTTGCTTTCTAAGTGTTTAATGCATTGCACAATCATGGCCTGTGATCGAATGCAATATTGATTATTGGGCTTTTCATATTTCAATAATCCTAACGTGTCATCAACTGATAGGTGTTGATCCATGCCTTTTGTTGACGACGCAAGAAGCGCCGGGCATATTTCACTGCCTGATCATGGAGAGGTCAGATAAAAACCTTTGCCAAAATCAAGAAATTCTCTTGAAAATGTTATGTCGGGGTTCGGAATAAATAGGGGAGACGAGTGATAAAGGATCATTACTGCAATACTCCTTTCTCTCTCATATAATCAGTAAGATCTTCCATCAAATAACGTGAGCTGAATGTGTGAAGCACATCATAGGAGGGAACGATATAATCATAGAGGATTCCTGACCTCTTGAGGCGGTCATATACATCAGTCTGACTTAGATTCAGACTATGTGCAAGTTTGCTTATGCAATATGTAACGAACTCAAGCGTTTTCTTATCCATAACGGGAGATGAGAGTAATGTCGTAATCAATCGTTGTGGGTACAAAGGTAATATTTATTTGATGACCTTCGGGTTTACGTCTCAAAAAATCTTCTGATTAATCAGGATGCGGAAGCATTTAACAATATTTTGGGCAATGTGAGCGAGATTGTTGCCAATTATATGATGGATATTGACTAACTTTGCAATTGAGATTCGGCGTTGGGGACAGAACCGGGCCGACATTATGATAATCATGCTATTAAAACCATACAGATTTATTGTCGCGATAGCTTCTATTCTGGTGTGTCTCACGGCATGCGGACAACCACAGGCGACATCGACAGAGATTGCAGACTCTGATCTGAAAGCCGGGCAATCCGCGCCCGGACTACTGACAGGAGCCGATCAGCCTGATAAATATGTGCCGCTTCTTAAAGGCAAGAAGGTTGCGCTGTTCAGTAATCATACAGGAATGACCGGAGGCCGACACACTCTCGACGTGATGCTTGACTCGGGGATAAATGTCACTACCATCTTTTCGCCCGAGCACGGGTTCAGGGGCACGGCAGATGCCGGGGAGCACGTCAATAACTCGGTCGATCAGAAGACCGGCATACCTATAGCTTCGCTCTATTCGGGCAAGAGCCGGTATCCCTCCAAGGAGGTGATGGACTCGATAGATATTATTGTGACTGACATTCAGGATGTCGGTCTCAGATTCTATACATATTACTGCACGATGATCGACCTGATGAATGCAGCAGCCCGCTACGGCAAGGAGTTCATGGTGCTTGACCGCCCGAATCCAAACGGAATGTATGTTGACGGTCCGGTGCTTGATATGAAGTATGCCTCGGGCGTAGGGCGTCTGCCGATACCGGTTGTTCATGGCATGACGCTCGGTGAGCTCGCTCAGATGTCTATAGGCGAGGGCTGGCTCAATGACTCTGCAGCAATTCCCCTCACGGTCATTCCGGTCGAGGGATATACCCACAGCACGCGCTATGAGCTCCCGATCGCTCCCTCGCCCAACCTGCCCGATATGAAAGCTATCTATCTCTATCCCTCGCTATGCTTCTTCGAGGCTACACCCGTGAGCCTGGGCCGGGGCACCGATATGCCTTTCCATGTCTACGGCCACCCGGCCATGAAAGGACGTCACTTCTCTTTTACTCCCTCCTCACGTCCCGGCGCCAAGAATCCTCCTCTCCTCGGCAAGCTCTGTTATGGCGAAGATCTGTCGGCGATCCCTGATTCGGAGATCATAGCCAATGGTGTAGATCTTACCTATCTCATAGATGCTTATAAGGCTCTTGGGCTTGGAGATAAGTTTTTCACTTCGTTTTTCGAGCGACTGATAGGCAACGGCAAGGTGCGGAAGCAGATCGAGTCGGGTATGTCGGCTCAAGAGATCAAGGCTTCATGGGAGCCCGAAGTCTCAGCTTTCCGAGAGCTGCGGGAGCCGTATCTCATTTATCCGGAATGATCCCATCAGTGNAATCACTCTTACATCTAACGAATTGTCACCAATTACCGTCATATTATCCATTGCAGCCTACTTTGCCGTCCTGCTGGTCATAGGCAGGCTTGCAGCCCGCGGGAGCTCCGACTCCACTTTTTTCACGGGCGACCGCAAGGCTCCCTGGCCTATTGTGGCTGTGGCCATGATAGGGGCTGCCATATCGGGCGTCACCTTTATCTCGGTTCCGGGAATGGTCGCTGCCAAGGGTTATGCCTACTTGCAGATGGTGCTCGGTTTTATCGTCGGCTATTTTGTCATTGCGGTGGTGCTCGTGCCTCTCTTTTATCGGCGTGGACTGGTGTCAATCTACGGTTATCTCGGCGAGCGTTTTGGCCACGGCAGTTATCAGGCCGGTGCATGGCTTTTTATCATTGCCAAGATGACCGGGGCGGCCGTGAGGTTCTTCGTTGTCTGTGCGGTGATCCAGCTTCTGGTCTGCGATCCACTCGGCATNCCGTTTGANGTCAATGTCGCCGCAACTCTGATGCTTGTGTGGCTCTACACATCCGGTGGAGGAGTAAAGAGCCTCATCTGGACCGACTTCCTTAAGAGTCTGTGTCTTGTCGGGACGGTAGGGCTATGTATATGGTTTGTAGCCTCGCGGCTTGGCATCGGTCTGAGCGATCTTCCTGCAACTGTTGCAGGTCATCCGTCGGCCCGGATCTTTTATTTCGATAATCCAATGGAGACCACCTANTTCTGGAAACAGTTCATAGCNGGNATNTTTATGGCNATAGCCACTAACGGNCTCGATCAGGATATGATGCAGCGCCATCTCGCTTGCCGAGATTCCATATCTTCACGCAAGAATATGATTGTCAGCGGCGTGATGCAGTTCTTTGTTATAGCTCTGTTTCTCATTCTCGGCACGATGCTGCTCATGTATGCTGAGTCCGAATCTATTCCTGCTCCCGATCGCCCCGACGATCTTTTCGGTCTCGTGGCATCACACCGCGGTATGCCGGCCGTTGTGGGNGTCCTTTTTGTTGTCGGACTGGTTGCGGCCGCTTATTCTGCCGCCGGATCGGCCCTGACCTCCCTGACCACTTCCATGACGGTTGATATACTGAAGGCTCCCGATCGGATGGAGCCGGCGCGCGTCACGTCTACCCGCCGGTTTGTACATGTCGGGATGACTGTCGTGATGGCGCTGGTCATCGTCGTATTCTATCACCTGAGCGACGATGATGCTATTTCGGCGGTCTATACGCTTGCGTCCTACACTTACGGACCCATTCTCGGTCTGTTTGTGTTCGGACTTGCTTCCAGGCGCAGGGTCATCGACCGGGCGGTTCCCGCTATCTGTGTGGCTGCACCGGTGCTGTCGTGGGTGGTGCAATGGGCTCTGCGGGAGTTCACAGGCTATGCCACCGGATTCGAGTTGCTCCTCATCAACGCNGCTCTCACCATGGTCGGACTCACTGCCGCATCGCGGCGNGCCATCAGTGAGCCCTCGGATGTTAAACCCTCTCTTTCCGTCTGACGCTCCATTATGTCACAGAACCTGTTTAACCGATATATATGGCTTGTTGACACGATACGGCGCCACGGACGGATAACCCGTAACGAGCTCAACCGACTCTGGGGGCGCTCTCGATTCGGCGACGGTACGGATCGTGGGATNCCGCGCCGGACGTTCTACAATTACCGTGCGGCAATAGAGGAGCTTTTCGGAGTCACCATCGTCTATGACTCATCTACCTACGAATATTCCATTGAGGAAAATCAGGAGGCGTCGAGCCCCTCGGTGACCGACTGGATGCTCAACGCAGCGGCTATGGGAACTGTGGTTCAGGATGCGCAGGAAGCAGCAGGGCGGATATTTGTCGAGGATGTGCCCTCGGCGCGTGTCCATCTTTCGACTGTCATAACAGCGCTTAAGGATTTCCACCCTATATCGTTTACTTACACCCCGTATACCCGTGTCAATCCGAGCAGGGGAGTGACTGTGGAGCCCTACTTCCTGAAGATCTTCCGCCAACGGTGGTATATCACCGGNCGCAATGTAAAGGACAATGCCGTCAAGACATACGCCCTCGACCGTATGAGNGATGTNCGTCTGTCGACCGATACATTTTCCCTGCCGGCCGATTTTGATGCCGGCGAGTATGTCAATGATGCTTTCGGTATCATTTTTACTCAGGGTCAGGCGCATGACATACGCCTGCGCGTTGATCCGCGTCAGGCCAAGTATCTTCGGACCCTTCCGCTCCACCACTCTCAGCGCGAGACCGTGACCGACGGATATTCGATCTTTCATTACCGTCTGCGCCTGACGGGCGACTTCCTGAAAGAGCTGCTGTCTTTCGGTCCTTCGGTGACAGTGCTCTATCCGCCCGAGCTAAGGGCCATGGTAGTGAAATCCCTTCAGGATTCACTCGCCAATTATCAGGACACCTGATCCCACTCAGATATCTCAACTCATATTTTTATCTATCATTCCAGAACAATCTTCCACGAAATAAAGATATATGCGNATCGACATACTCACAGTGCTTCCCGAGATGCTTGAATCNCCCCTCGGCTGCTCTATACTGAAACGAGCCCAGGACAAGGGACTGGTTGAGATTCATGTCCATAATCTGCGCGACTATACAACCAATCGTCACCGTAAGGTCGATGACTATCCCTTCGGGGGCGAGGCAGGCATGGTCATGCAGGTCCAGCCTATCGACGCGGCTATTTCGGCTCTCAAAGCCGAGAGGGATTATGACGAGGTGATCTTTACNTCGCCTGACGGTGAAGTCTTTGACCAGCCTATGGCCAACAGTATGTCGCTGCTCAATAACATCATTATCCTCTGCGGCCACTACAAGGGGATNGACTACCGTATACGCGAGCATCTCATAACCCGCGAAATCTCGATAGGTGACTATGTGCTGACCGGCGGAGAGCTTCCGGCTGTCGTTATGACCGATGCTATCGTACGCCTCATCCCGGGAGTGATAGGCGACGAACAGAGTGCCCTGAGCGACTCGTTTCAGGACAATCTGCTTGCTCCTCCTGTCTATTCCCGACCGGCAGTGTACAACGGATGGGAGGTGCCACCGATCCTTCTTTCAGGTCATCAGGCCAAAATCGACGAGTGGAAATACGAGCAGGCGCTTGAGCGCACCCGCAGGCTTCGTCCCGATCTTCTTAAAGATATTGAATAATGTTAAGACTCATCACCTTAATCTCGATAATCATATTCGCCTCCCGCGCTGCCGCATGGTCGCAGGTTAGTAAGGCCGACAATTACGATGTCGTTGTCATTCTCGGCGACAGCAATACCTGGCTCGGCCATGATGACTGCTCGGGCGAGCGTGCCTGGACTTACGAGTGGGTGCGCAATTATGCTCCCCGCTCTGCCCGCAGTTATGCCCGTAGCGGCGCGACATGGACCAATGTCAGNACCACCAAGCGTAATGTAGTTCAAAATACGGGAGTGCTGGCCGACGANAATACGATATACAATCAGGTGGAGCGTCTTGCCGAGGCGGTAGAGTCAGGAGCGCAGGAGATGCCCACGCTCATCATCATCATGGCAGGCACGAACGATGCCTGGTTTTCGTCGAAGCGACCGGGCGCGTTCGATATGACGGCTGCTGAAGCTATGGATATTGCTGACGANGATGAGGTAGTGGCTATGGCTCCGGGCCGCATNACTTCGATAGCCCTCGCTGTGCGGAACAACGTGTGCCGGCTCGAAAAGATCGCTCCTTATGCCGACATAGTCCTGGTGGGGCCGCTCCAGTCAGTTCAGGCTCCTGACGAGCTCATAGCCAAGACCGGAGCTATAATCGAAGATATGGGGCAGGAGATGGAGCTGCCGGTCATCCGTCTTGACCGCGACTTTGAGATTGACTCATCCAAGGAGGCAAAAAAGAAATTTCTCACCACCGACGGTACACANACCTCCGTGGAGGGTGCCCGGCGGCTCGGTGCTTTCATCGCNGATCAGATCCGTTCTCTCGGTGCTGAATAAAATAGATAGGTTTTGAAAAAGTTGTTTAACTAATACGAGTATTACACATGGTCTTTTCCGACCTCTTCTTTCTCTTCGTGTTTCTGCCGGCTTTCATGCTCTGCTATCGTCTGGCAGGAATATTTGACACGCGTGATTGTGAGAACGGGCGCCCCGATTTGCGATCCACTCATCCCAGACGCAATATAGTCCTTGTTATCTTCTCTCTCCTTTTCTATGCCTGGGGTGAGCCGGTCTATGTGCTCCTTATGATCGGTTCGGTTGCCATCAACTATTTTGTCGGGCTGTGGATCACGGCTTGCAGGAAAGGAGGCATCCATCGCCGGATAGCTCTGCTTGTCGGTCTTTCGGCCAATATAGCCATGATCGGTGTCTTTAAGTATGCAGGTTTCATTGCCCAGACGCTCTGTGATCTGGGAGTGCCTGTCNCCGTGCCGACCGTANCGCTCCCGATAGGCATAAGTTTCTANACCTTCCAGAGCATTTCCTATCTGGTGGATGTCTACCGGTCAGTGTCGCCGGCACAGCGCCGTTACAGCGATCTTCTTCTCTACATCTCNATGTTTCCGCAACTCATTGCCGGNCCCATCGTGCGCTATGACACTGTNGCACGCGAGNTCAACAACCGTCATGCCAGTCATGAGGATGTGGCTGAAGGNGTTTTCCGTTTTCTGCTCGGTATGGGTAAGAAAGTGGTTCTTGCCAACCAGTTTTCGGAGATCGCCGATCAGTTCCTTNCCGGCGGAGCGTTGGCAGATATCACTGTCGGTGGCGCGTGGATAGGTATTCTGGCTTTCACTTTCCAGATTTATTTTGACTTCTCGGGCTATTCGGACATGGCTATCGGCATCGGGCGCTGTCTTGGATTCCACTTCGCCGAGAATTTCGATCATCCTTACATATCACGTTCCATCACTGAGTTCTGGCGCAGGTGGCACATGTCTCTTGGCTCGTTCTTCCGCGACTATGTGTACATCCCTATGGGAGGCAACCGNAGCCATCAGTTCCTCAATATTCTCGCCGTGTGGTTCCTTACCGGACTGTGGCATGGCGCAAGCTGGAATTTCGTGCTCTGGGGTCTTTATTTCGCCATCATACTGATGGTTGAGAAGAAGCTGATCCTGCCTTACGCGTCGCGTATTCCGCGCGGAATGTTGCACCTGTATGCCATGGTGCTCGTTGTTGCCGGCTGGGGCATCTTCTATTTCGACGATATGAGCCGCATGGAGCAGTTTTTCAAAGCCTTCATAGGATTGGCNCCGGGCGGACTNTGGGACTTCTCCTGCGAGAATGCCCTCCGCAGCCATTTCTGGCTCTGGGTTGCCGCCGTGATCTTCTCGATGCCCGTCAGACGCCTGGCCGAGGAGATACCTCACCGCGTTTTNAANCGNGGTGGGGCAGCGGCCCTGAATATCACGATGGTGTCGCGGCTCGCGGTTGCGGTGAGTGTGCTTCTTCTCAGCGTTGCCCTGCTCATAGGTGCCACAAACAATGCTTTCCTCTACACCCGATTCTGATAATATCCCAANTAATTCGCAATGATACTGTTTGCTCTCCATATTCTGCTCTCTCTCTCGCTTCCGCCCGCAACCGATCCGGCGTCGGCGGGCAACGATGATGATATAAATATTGACTTCCTTCATTCGGAGATGAAGAATATGGTGCTTCAGGGCTCCAATTCTTTCGAGATGGCCGAGGATGGTACGGGCTATGTCAACAGCATCACGGCTGATGCGCCATTCCGCAGAGCCCGCCGCGGAATCCTCCTCGTCGGCAACGGCGACACTCTGCGTGCTCTCGAACCCTTCAAGGGCTCGACTCAGGGCATTGAAGCATATTCGGAGGCCGTCAATGAATATGCCGCCAATCTTCCGGAAAATATAAACATTTACTGTATGCCGGTGCCGACAGCTGTGGCATACTACTGTCCGGAGTCGGCACAGCGTTACACCGCTTCGCCCCGCAGTGCCATGCTTGATCTGTTCCGTCGTCTTGATTCAAGGGTCATACCGGTAGATATCTATCCTACTCTCGGACAGCATGCTTCCGAGCCGATCTATTCCCGCACCGATCATCATTGGGCCCCGCTCGGAGCTTATTATGCTGCGGGATGTTTTGCCTCTGTGGCAGGCGCTCCCTTCAGACTGCTTTCGGACTTTGAGGAACATTCGGTGCCCGGTTATGTCGGCACGATGGGAAAATTCTCCGCCGACAAGGCCGTGGCAAACGCTCCTGAAGATTTCACATATTACACTCCGCTCGACACAGACTATAGGGTGAATTATGTGGAGTACAATATACGCCGCCCGAAAGGAGCCACCATCGGCACGGTGACAGGGGAGAGCGATCCACACGAAGGTCCGTTTTTCTATTCATCCTTCAGCGGAGCCGCGAGCTATCTCACTTTTATGGGGGGCGACGCACGTCTGACCCATGTCACCACCTCGGCCAATACGGGTCGTCGGCTTATGATTCTTAAGGACAGTTTCGGCAACGCTCTCCCTCCTTACCTGTTCGCGGCCTTCGATGAGATCCATGTGGTCGACTGCCGTTATTTCACCCGCAACATCGTTGATTATGTCAATGAGCATAATATATCTGATGTCTTGTTTGTCAATAATATGACTCATGTTGTCAGTCTGCGCACCTCCGAGGCCTACAGACGATATCTTATCCAGTGATGCGACGTTCTCTTATTTTCATCTTTCTCGTCGGGACCATCTTTGCTGTTCTGGCCCTCGTCTTCCTATTTTTCCCCCGGCCCGCNTTTTCAGAGCTTGAGCGCAGGGAGCTCTCGGTGTTTCCGGAGTTCTCGCTTGAGTCGCTCCGCTCCGGTGCATATACCCGTGATGTGGCNGCATGGTTCAGCGACACACAGCCCTTCCGCGACCATTTTCTTGCCGCTGCCATGCAGCTTAAAGGCTATATGGCACTGAAGACCGGAGGCGACGATGATATAGCGTTTCACAGCACGGACGCTCCGATGGATGGAGACATGGAGGATGAGGATCTGGAGCTGATGACTGAGCCAGCCGACAGCCTCGGCTCTCTCCAATCAGGCACTCAGGGACTGGAGATAGCTGAATATGACGGACACGCCGTGCCCGAGGGAGCAGCCAAACTCGCATCATCCGGAACAATTGTGATCGGATCCGGACCCGAGACACGTGCGCTGATGGCATTCGGAGGCTCGGCCAAGGGTGGTGTCAAGTATGCTGAGGCGGCCAATCTCTATAAATCTGTCCTTGGCCCGGATGTCAGTGTCTACTGCATGGTCATTCCTCTGGCCTCGGAGTTCTATACTCCCGAGAAGGCAAGGAAACTCACCCGGCCTCAGTTGCCTGTGATCCGCAATATCTATTCCAATCTCGATGGTGGCGTGATACCTGTGGACGCTTACTCGGCTCTTGCCTCACATGCCGATGAGCCTATCTATCTGCGCACTGACCATCACTGGGCTCCTCTCGGCGCATATTATGCTGCCGAGGCATTCGCCAAGGCAGCGGGTGTGCCGTTTCTTTCTCTTGATAATTATGACGAGCATACCATCAGGAATTATGTTGGCACGATGTATGGCTTCTCCAAGGATATCTCGATCAAGAACGCGCCTGAGGATTTCGTGTATTACACTCCGCGCGGAATAGATTACACCACGACATACGTCACGATCAATCTGGATAAGAAATACCGTCCGGTGAGCGAATCAAAGCCTTACAAGGGTAAGTTTTTCCAGAAGTATTCCGACGGATCGTCGTCGGCCTATCTCACGTTTATGGGGGGTGACTATAATCAGACTGTCGTGAGGACCGGGCTTGGCAATGGGCGCCGGTTACTGATCATCAAAGACAGCTACGGCAACGCTCTGCCGGGATTTCTTTTCGGGTCGTTTGAAGAAATCCATGTCATCGACCACCGGTATTTCCGTCACGATGTGGCATCTTATGTGCTCGA
>WFLX010045619.1_pt1 | contig 11113 bp, 4 predicted proteins | sample 4967041 | NCBI WGS metagenome assembly WFLX01 (sample SAMN12857096, study PRJNA449069) | gut metagenome | isolation source: stool from male and female vole | host: Microtus ochrogaster | place: USA:Florida | collected 2017 | reverse complement strand
CAATGCTGAAAGCCTGAGCACCGTAGACATTGCGAGTGCGAAGCACGAGAGTGTCTCGCGAAGCAAACTTCATGTTCATTTCAGGCACATCCAGAGTATAATCAAGATAAATAGCGTCGCGATCTTTTCCACCAAGGCTATTCTTTTCACCCTTAGCGACAAACTTACCTGAGCCGGAAACACTTGCACCTTCACTTGCAGATGAAAGAGTGCATGAATTGTCGTCGTTGAAAGTAAGGGCTACATTGAATGTATGGTCGTTGCCAGATGCATCTTTAACCTTCACAGGAAGAAGATTTTCCTTGAAAGCTGAAGTGTTGACATCAACAACCTCATCATTCTCCACATACTGACTATGGCGGACGATAGTGGTATTCTGACCATCGAGAGTAGCATTGTCGACGCCTCTACGCAGATACTGACCATGCCATTGATTAGCGAATTTCACACCAAACAACATGAAGTTTTTAGGCTGAACTGACCAATGAGCATCATTAGTCAACACTGGATTTTCTTCAGTCGGAGTCCCTGTAAGGATTCTGTCGGCACCGGTCACATCTGTCATCACCACAGGAATCACATAGCACTGACCGACAGACTTTGGATCGGCAAAGAATTTATCAGTGAGATGCACAGTGACACCACCATTTATGTTTCCTTTTGCGATTTTTATCTTGTTATCATCGAGAGTATAATAGTCGGAAGGCATCACCTCTACAAGCTGGTCGGAGTCCTTGAAATAGAAACCGTCGACAAGAGATGGATCTACTACGTAGTCGATGACAACATTCTTATTATTGGTATAGCCACCACCCCAAGCTGCGACGATATTCACTTCATGATTATTGTCGGCAGTCAGGTCTACAAACTCGTCAGTGCCAAGTTCGATAGTACGCATACCATACTGGTTAGNAAAATAGACTGTCTGGTAGTCGAAATCAGAGAACTCATTATCTCCGTTTTGGCAAGCAGCAAGAAGAGCCNAAGANGCTATCGAAGCTGGTATTAAAAATTTATGTTTCATANGATAGATCAGATTAACGCTGNATTAATGCCAGCCATTGNTCTGCTGGAGATTGCTAAATTTGAGGATTTCCGACTGAGGGATAGGAGGATAGTTCATATAATCCTGGAAATCGCGAGTTTCGACATCAATGATTGTATATGTTCCATCTTCCTGCCAGTCTATACCCTTGACAGTTTCATTGAGATTGAGTTTCCAACGACGGAGATCCCAGAAACGTGAATTCTCGAAGCAAAGTTCGATACGACGTTCGTTGCGGATAAGCTCTCTCATCTTTTCTTTAGAAGCAGCACACTCTTCAAGGTAANGGTCGCCATCAGAAGTGCCAAGCNCGGCACGTTGACGGATANCTCTAATCACGTCGTAGGCNGAGAAANCATTACCACCGTCAGCCTTCGGGCCATAAGCCTCGTTGGCAGCCTCAGCATAATTGAGATAGATCTCAGTGTAGCGAACCCGTGGGTTATAGTGTGCCTTTGTTGTAGAAGAACCTGCGGTACAGTTTACATCCATGCGTAGGCGTTTCTTCATGTAGTAGCCAGTGCGAGATGAACGTTGTTCTACGCCTCCAATGCCATTAGTAGTGCCGGAGACCGTTGAAATAGTTGCGTTATCCACACCAATGCGAGTGCTACCATTGTAGATGATATAAGCACTGAGACGAGGGTCACGGTCGGCGTATGGATTTGAAGCGTCATAATTTCCTTTATTGTCGGAGATAGGATATCCGTTGGCCATAGGGAACGCGTCGACGAGATTCTGAGAAGGGTTCATACGTCCATTCCCGTTAAGGCTGGGGGGAAGGTTATCAGCCTCAGTTCCGTTTCTGTCTCCGACTTTCTCACGCCAGATGATTTCATCCGGATTGACACCTTCTTTGATTTTGTCGGCAAATGTACCAAGATAGTATTCGTATGAACNTGGCGTTAGCTTAATGCCGTCAATCCCATTGTTTTCTTTCAGAAGGTCGGCAGAAGTCTTAGCAGCATCAGCCCAAGACTCAGTGTTGCCGAAGCCATCGCTTGCAGCAAGGAGANTTANANGAGAAANATNAGCCTGNGCGATACGTCCGCTTANGAGCTGACGGAAGTGTGCACCCATAGTGCGGTTGTAAACGGCCACATCATTAGTATATTGGGTGTATTTTGCAGGCACCTCCCCGAGATCTTCATAATCAAGAGGAAGAATCTCAATGGCAGCATTCAAGTCAGCCTTGATTTTATCTACACATTCCTTGAATGATGGGCGCACCATAGCGGCATTCATATCGTCGTTGGCACCGAGATATGACTCAAGATAAGGCACACCGAGAAGATTGCCTGCAGCGTCATAACCGGCATGAGCGCGAAGCAACTGATAGTGGNNANTCGCNCGNATTCCGTAAGCCTCGNCANNGANACGAACGGCNAGCATAGCGNAACGTTCGGGTTCTGAGCTCCATTCCACNNCATCAATCTTTNAAAGGNACTGATTAATATATTGGATACCAGTGTAAGAACCAGACCATTCGTTGATACCGGTCCAAGAAGAAGCAGTCCAGCCTCCGGTAGCCATAGTGCGGTAGTCATCGCCATTTTGGTTAACTACGGCATTATCAGTCGCATATTCGGTATTGTTGTAGTAGCCGGAAAGGGAGCTATATGCTCTTGTAAGGAAGCCCATGGCGAAGTCCGGCTCTGTCTGCATTTGGTCGAGATCCTTGAAATTCTGCTTAGCAGGTTCGAAAAGATCGTCGCAACTAACGAATCCGAGCGAAGCAACTACCAATAATGTATATAATATTTTTTTCATCTTATTTCAGAAAATTACATGTGAAGTTTGCAACCAATGTAGATAGTGCGGAACTGAGGAGCACCGAGATTCATTTCAAGATATTCTCTTTCCTTAGAGATAGTGAAGAGATTGTAAGCTCCTGCATAAACACTGATACCGTTTATGAAGCTGCTCTTAGGCACTATGTCGTAAGTAAGCTGAAGGTTGTCGAGGCGGAAACAATCACCCTTGGCAATCCAGAAAGTGGAATTCTGATAGTTGTTGTCGCCATTTTCAGTAGTCAGACGAGGCATAGTAGCTGTAGCTGCAGTCTCGGGAGTCCATCGGCCAAGGGCCTTCTCAGAGAATTTGCTTGTGCCACGCAGCCAATAGTAAGAATTGTTCTTATAGAACTTTGCGCCATTCACGCCCGTACCCGAAAAATAAAGAGTGAATTTCTTGTATTTTGCAGTGAAATTCAAGCCATATACGTAGGGAGAAGAACTCCAACCCATCTTTCCGAGGTCAATCTGGTCTTTTGAGTCTATGACGTTATCGCCATTTATATCCTTATATTTAAGGTCGCCGGGACGAACTGTGCCACCGAAAGATTGCTTTGGTGATGACGCGATTTCTGCCTCAGAATTGAAGAATCCTTCGCATACATATCCCCAAGAAGCATCGAGAGCGTGCCCTTCACGATACAGGTAAGATTCTTCCCAAACTTCGTCGCGGAGTTTTGCCTTTGAGTTGAAATACATGCCCACCAGTCCGAGAGAAAGCTCCCAATCTCCAAACTTCTTGTTGATATTGACAGTATAGTCTACGCCTGTGCGCTCATCCTTATTATAATTGATATAAGGGAGGAAGTTGCCGGTTCCGGAGTTGTAGAACGACGGATAGATAGTGCTTGAACCCTGAGTCAACAGACCGTTTGTGGTCTGGTTAAACCAGTTGGCATTGACATTCAAAAGTCCGTTGAAGAGTGAAGCATTAAGACCTACACGGAATTCCTTGCGAGTGATGAAAGTCAGCTCATCATTTGCACCACGCTTTGAAGTGGAAGTGGCTCCACCAACTGTGCCATCGGCCCATTGATACCAACCGCTACCGGGAGAGAACTGATAGTCAGCTTTGTAAAGATACCAGTCAGTGATATCTATATCCTGGTGAAGGTTGGCATAAGATCCCATGATCTTAAGGTCGCCGAGCCAAGAGCGAGAGCCTTCCATAAAGTTTTCTTGTGCAAGATTCCAAGCAATAGAAACAGCAGGAGAGAAAGCATTACGCTTGCCTTCAGCGAGTTTTGAAGAGTGTACCAATGTGCCTGTCAGATCTACATAATAGCGATGCTTGTAGTTATAGTCAATTCTGAGACCTGCATTGACATTGCTCGGGCGATGATAGGCGCCTTCTGCTGAGTGGCCGGAGTCTGCTGAGAAATGCTGCTGATAACCCCACCCCAAGAGAGTAGCATTAAGATTATGAGCATCCGCAAACGAGCGAACATAGTCAAACTGAGCGCTGAACATCATGGTCTGATGATAGGTAGACTGACCGACATATTCATTAGTAGAGGACTTATCTTCGTTGATTTTGTCAAGTCCCACTATCATATCCTCGCCGTTGATATTTCCCCAAGTTGGCTGATAGACAGCATAAGACTGAGCGTAAGCCTCAGAATAATGAGCATTGTAGTCTACGCTATAGGCAGCTTTGAAAGAGAGTCCTTTGGTAAGGCTCGAAAGATCGGCATGAAGAGTAAGGTCGAAAAGGAACTTACGATATTTCTGACGGGTATATCCAGCTGCAAGAGCTTCAGAGAATGGATTAGTCTGGTCGGAAGTGGTACCTCCGAGCAGATACTCTCCATCGATCAGATGAGTACTTGTATTGACATAGTCTTGCATTGCAGCATTGTTTGGATCCATCATGCTGACGGGAAGCAACGGTGAGAACCAGTTTGGACGTAAGCTTGTAGAGGCACCCCAGAAATCACCGCGACCGCTATATTGGTCGCTGACAATGATTGCGGCATTAGTAGTGGCCGTGAGCCACTTGGCAATAGTCATATCGACATTACCACGAACATTGAAATTGAAAGTATTCGACTTATGATGCTCGCCATATTTCAGGAGATCGTTGGTGTAGTCAAGTCCCAAGTTGAGATAATACTTTGTCTTCTCAGTGCCACCGTAGACTTCTCCTAAGAGGTCGGTAGTAGTCACGAAATCACGGAGATAATCGGAAGAATAGAAATCTATATCCGGATAGCGGAAAGGATTAGCTCCGATGGCGGTATTATAGATAGTAGACTGATCATAAAGAGGAGAGCGACCATCGTTGACACATGCCTCATTATAGAGCGACATGTAAGATGCTGCATCAAGATACTTAGGATAAGACTTAGGGAGCATTGCGCCTACATTGGCACGCACATCAATATGCATAGGAGATTCCTGACCTCTCTTAGTAGTGATGAGCACAACTCCTTTAGCACCTTGGCTACCGTAAAGAGCCACCGCAGTAGCATCCTTGAGTATAGAAACACTTTCTACTTCAGAAGCCTTCACGAGAGAAGCATCGCGAGGCACGCCATCGACAAGGACGAGAGGACCTTGCCCCCATATATTTCCATTGTAGCCGCCTACATGAGTAGCCACGTCGCCAAGGGGGGCGTTGTTAGCATTCTTTTTGGTAATGTCGCTGATATTTACAAAAGAGGAGGCAGAAATTACGTCTCTCTTGTCGATCTTACCGAAAGCAATATTTACAAGGCTGTCCTGCCCCTCTTCTTGCGCCCAAGCGGGAGATCCGCATAGCAAGAGAGCGAAAGCTGTAAAACCTATATGAAGTTTATTGTTCATTGTTGTTTCAAATAAAAGTGTGAGACGAATTAATTACCAACCCGGATTCTGCTCAAATCCCTCATAGAGGTAAGTGTCGTTCTTATTGGGAAGCGGAAGCCAATAATGGCGGCTTGTGAAATTGCGTTCACGAAGCACCTCTTCGTGAAGATTGAGCACCTGATTTTCGGTAGAGTTCTGTTTGAAGCCTGGGCCACGGTCAAACTGGAAACCGGTCTTGAGAGTGTAGGGACGCTGAGTGATTAGCATCCAACGACGAAGGTCGTGGAAACGCATTCCCTCGAAAGCAAGCTCTACAGCACGCTCACGTCGCACTTCGCTGAGGAAGTTTTCCTTCGAATCAGTAAACTTTGCAAGCACATGAGCTACATGGGCACGGTCTCTGACCACATTGATGGCATCTTCAGCAGATTTGCTGTAGGTCGGAGCCGCCTGCTTCACGCCATATCCGACAGCGGTAGCCTCAGAATAAAGGAGGTAGACATCGGCGAGACGCATCATCGAAAGAATGCAAGCCCATTGGTCGCGGACATTTCCATTGTGGCAGCTCTTCAGACAAAGCTTGGCGTTCATCAAGCCAGTGTAGCATCCTTTTTGAGGATTGGCACCTTCACGGTCGGCGCCTCCGGTGTAAAGGTTAGCCTCCAGACCTTGACCCCCTGTACCACAAAATTCTCCGTCAATGACGTAAGTCTTATAGAAACGTGGGTCGCGGTTGGCCCAAGGATATTCCGGATCATAGCCGGATTCTTTATCTTTCACACTCGAATCTTCGATAGGATGACCGTTTGCCATACCGAAATAGTTGGAATAATTGGCAGTAGGCCAGCACTTGATTCCTGCGCTGATGTGAGTCTGAGGGCGGAAGTCNGTATTCATGTTCCNTGACNAACGTCCTCCATAGTCTCTAATGTTTTCCTGAAGGATAGNTTCTTTTCCACCGGGAAGNGCCTTTGANTTGAAGACAAGTGTCAAGTCGTTAAATTGGTCGAGTGGGAGAAGCGAATATCTTCCGGTCTCCTCTGTAATCTTCAGGGCCTCACCGAGAGCGTCAGCAGCTCTTTTGCAGTAAGACTCATCATATACTGCGTAGGCATTATTGCGTTCATGAGAATCCCAATTCATCAGAGGGCTACCAGCCCAAAGAAGCACTTTACCCTTGTATGCAAGAGCCATAATCTTGTTGGCGCGCATATTGTTGTTGCCAAGAGTCGTCTTACCGGGAGCCGTATTATCCCAATCTACCGGGAGAAGATCGGCAGCCTTCTGGAAGTCAGCAGCACACTTATCGGCACATTCCTGCCAAGTCTCGCGTGGAAGAGTGATCGTCTCATCAGGACCGATTGCATAATCGATGTAGGGAACACCGCCCCACCATTCCATGACAATATAATGATAGAAAGCACGGAAGAAGTAAAGCTGCCCTTCTATGAGATCACGCTCCTCCTTAGTGGCATCGATTAGATGATCGAGCATAGAGATACCTATATTGCACTTTCTGATTGCATACCATGCGTTGGCCCAGATATTAGCTCTGTAGCGACGGCGGGCGTTAGGGTCGTTCCAATATGTATTTGGATATGAGTAATAGCAGGTCGTGAAGCCCCAATAGTCACCGTAGTCGACACTACGGGCGAAGAGGCGTGTCTCCTGCGGCTCCCAGTAGTCTTCCTCTCCGTAGTTGAAGGTGGTATGATACTCGTTGTTTGAGATAACGGGCATACAGTCATACATCTCTTCCACGAATCCCTGGAAATTACGGAAATTTTGGTAAGGGACAGACTCCTCGATATCGCTGTTAGGCGCCTTGTCGAGATAGTCGGTGCAAGAAGACACACTGATAGAGGCGGCAGCCACAGACAGCATTAAAATATATTTAGAAATTTTCATAATTTGGAAAATCTTGAATTGTTAGAAAGTTATCTTAACTCATCAGCATATATCAATTTTAAAGAGTCAGGTCGATACCAACATTGAAACGTCTGAATGAAGGATAGACACCATCACCGCCACCACCGCGTTCGCAGTCATCGGGCATCTTGGTCCACATGAAGAGGTTGTTGCCGTTGACGTAGAGACGTAGATTCTTCATGCCGGCTTTCTGGAGCCATTTGCCGTCGAAAGTATATGAGATTTCGACGTTTTTCAGACGGCAGTAAGAGCCATCGTAGAGGTAACGTGTTCCCTGAGCGCACTCATCGATAGTCGTGCCCCAACGAGGAGTCGGAAGGCTTGCTCCATTCCATGGAGTCCAATATTCACCTTCGTCGTATGCGATATGGGCAGTAGAGCGGAATGTTGGATAACTTACGTAGCGCATCACATTGGAAACTCCATAGAACTGAGCGAAGATGCTCCATCCTTTCCAGTCAAAACCGAGAGATGCATTATAAGTATTCTGAGGAGTTGTGGAATATCCGTATGGGGCTTTATCCTCGGTGTTGATCACGCCGTCGCCGTTGAAGTCAATTATGTTGTAGTCGCCNGGGAGCTTNAAGTCGTTGCCNGTNTTCCANACNGTGCTNCCNAGNACGTCGTCCCAAGAAGNGAGGTTNCCATGNTCAAGNTAGCTTGTCACNTGNNCNNANNCATGACCTTCATATTTCTGATAAGCAGGTTTCAGAGCAGGGTCGTCACGGAATTTTATCTTGTTTGATGCATGAGTCATGCTGAGATTACACCAGACACGCATATCCATTCCGATCTGCTTGTTGAAGCGAAGCTCGAGTTCATAACCCTTGCTGTCCATGCTACCGATATTGGCAGTAGGAGCTTCAGCACCAAAATAAGAAGGAATCGAAGCACGCTCGCTACCTACGAGGATGATGTCGGTACGCTTATCCTTGAAGAAATCGACTGAACCGGCAAACATGCCACCGAGGAATGAATAGTCAACACCTATATTCTGTTTTTCCACAGTTTCCCAGGAGATGTTCTCGTTACCGAGACGTGAGATAGTATAGAAAGTATAGGGAGAGTTCTGCGGGTTGATGGTACCCATCTGAACGTTACCGCCATAGCTATACTGAGTCTGATATAGGTGGCGAGCACCTGCGCTGTCATCACCTACCTTACCGATTGAAGCACGGATCTTGAAAGTGGTCAGTGCATTATTCTCGGTGGCCCACTTCATGAAAGGCTCGTTAGAGAGCATCCAGCCGATAGACATTGAGGGGAAGAACTCGAAGCGTTTCTTAGGTCCAAACTTCTCAGAACCATTGTAGGCACCGTTGAATTCAGCGAAGTAACGATAGTCCCAGTTGTAAGTCACACGGAATACCCAGTCTTCACGATATACAGGGAAAGAGCTACCGCCAGTGGTCTTTTCACGGCTGAAAAGAGCGAGAGCACCAACTTCGTTCTTACCAAAAGAACGGTTGTAGTCAAATTGGAAAGAATAGTAAAGACGGCGGAAAGTCTTGTTTACGTCGACTTCACCAGCCTGATAACCCCAAAGGATAGGGTTGACAGTCACGTCAAGACCTGTCTGAGGATCCGGAGTCTTGGGATGCTCTGAGCCATCATTAGGGTTGACCCAATAGAGCTGACCTTCATGATACTGGTCGTTGATACCACGGCTTGCCTCAAGAAATCTGTAGTCGAGTGCCAATTTAGCGCGTACGCTAAGACCCTGAGTCACCATATCAAGATTCTGGACGAGAGCAAGGTCACTGTTGATACGTGTATTTGTAGAAGTCTTGTCGCCACCTGTAGCAAGGATACGGACTGAGTTAGGCACGTCAGCGTCGCGAGGAGCATACCATCCCCACATTCCATTGGAATATATAGGACGCATGGCATCCGGAGCAGACTTATAGGCAGAACCCCAGTAAGAGTTTCCGTCGCCGTTGTAATCCCACGGAGTCTTCTGAGTTGCATTAGAGCCGAAGAGGTTAACGGTCAACTGGGTAGTCTTCGTTAAAGTGAAGTCGAGGTTAGAACGCACGTTTATACGGTTGTATCCGAAACCGGTCTTGTAACCACGGTGGTTGTCATACTGCTTGAAAAGGTCACCTTCGTGAGTGAAGTCAGCTGCGGCGAAATATTTCACGAGCTTAGTACCGCCTGAAACAGAAACAGAAGCATTGTAGGACATGGCAGCCTTCTTGAAAAGAGCGTCCTCCCAGTCGGTGTTTGGATAACGGTCCCATTCTTCGGTATTGGCAGGATGACGATATTTGTCGATGATTTCTACCGGTGTGTAGTTGCCCCAACCCTGTGGATTAAGAGCTGCCTCACGTTCGATAGAATTATTCATCAAATAGAAAGTGTCGTAGGCATCAAATTTAGCGGGAAGTTTCGATGCCACCTTAGCTGTCATGTTGGCCTTTACCGAAACTACAGCATTTCCTTCTTTACCACGTTTAGTAGTGATAAGGATAACGCCATTCGCACCCTTCACACCATACACGGCAGTAGCGGAAGCGTCCTTCAGAACTGAGATAGTCTCAATAGAAGAAATATCGACCGACGACATGTCACGCTCGATGCCATCGACAAGAATAAGAGGAGCGGTGTTGTTCCAGGTTGAAGCTGAACGAATGATGATCTGGGGATCTTCCTCACCCGGCATACCGGAAGATGCCATCGTGATGACACCAGGGAGGTTACCGGTCAGAGCGGCACCAACACTTGACACACCACCGGCGCGCTCGAGCACCTTACCAGAAGTCTGAGTGATAGCGCCGACTACGGAAGCTTTCTTCTGTTGTCCGTAACCTACCACCACGAGTTCTTCGAGTGCAGAGTCAGAACTCTTGAGTACGACGTTGATAGTCGCTTTAGAGTTGACCTTGATGGTCTGAGTCTCCATACCGACGTATGTGAAACGGAGCTCATCTTTCTTAGGATTAGGCACCTGAATGGTGTAGTTACCATCCAAGTCGGTAACTGTACCGCCAGCTGTCCCGACCACCATGACAGTCACGCCAATGAGCGGTTCACCGGTGTCATCGGTAACATTACCCTTCACTGTGTCGGCCCTGGCCGCAAGAGCGGAAGTCATGATGAAGATCAGCAACAAAGCAATGCTATGAAGCAATCTGTGTTCATTTTTCATCGTTAGATTTTTTTAGTATTAATGGATGTTGTTAATTGTTGTTCGTCGAATGAGTTTTTTAATCTGTTAGCTTATAACCGTCTTAGTTTAGAAGGGGCAATAAACCGACTGCAAAATTATCAAATACAAATGCAACCATCTTAAAATATCATATCAAATGTTTTAAAATTGGTATACTACCCCATCTAAAGATTTATCAAATAGATTCGGTAGTTTGACAGCGGGAGGTCCGTTATTTTTTTGATTGATATATTTGTATATGTCAATTTTTATTTGTAATTTTGTAGCANCATGTGGCACTATAACGCTCCATNGGACAATTTATGAAGCTGAAGATATCCAGATCTAAAAATTCTTGCACCCTTTACGTGCAGAAGGCATACAGGGACAAGTCCGGCAAAAGCACTTCCA
>WFLX010305183.1_pt1 | contig 11117 bp, 8 predicted proteins | sample 4967041 | NCBI WGS metagenome assembly WFLX01 (sample SAMN12857096, study PRJNA449069) | gut metagenome | isolation source: stool from male and female vole | host: Microtus ochrogaster | place: USA:Florida | collected 2017 | reverse complement strand
GCGCAACCTTCCGCTACTTCGGACGCAACATCCACATCCAGCTCAAAGTCTGGGAACACAGCAACGGTCATAACGACCTCCCCGATGACATCATCGTCCTCTCCGACTTCGTGACCGGAAGCTGCAACGCTCAAGACAAAAACGAGTTCGTAGACCTCTGCAACTTCATCTTCGAGCGCGGCTCCCNCCACGGNTTCAAGCACCTCGCCGTAGAAACTCCGGAAGTCACCTTCACCAAAGANGTCTCCGTCCNCGGCACCCTCATCCCCTGCATGAAGTTCGCGTAATNCACCTAATCCTCNNCTCCGCCCCTCGGTAACCACCCCTACCGAGGGGCTTTACTATTGAATAACAGCGTCCACCTTGATGCCATTNCCTACAACTANAGCTCCGACGTAGTCAACAAATCCAGCGTCCTCCGTCTCCTCAAATCCGGCAACCGCAACATCTTTAAAGCCTACACTTCCCATTTCCACTATCGTGGCAAAAACCACAAAGGTCTGCATACCCGTAGGCTCACAGAATTAGCTTCCCTGTTCATTCCCTAAATCATCAACTCCCACAAGAATCTAAAAAATTCTTGTGGGAGTTTGATTATTCGCTACATATTATTTTTAGATCTATTGCTGAAACATCAAACAAGTATTGTTCCACATTACCTAGAAGAATAAGCATTTCCTCCGTAGCTGACTTCTTACTCATACCAGGTTGAACTATAACAACATGGAATTTTAATTCTCGAGTGTTCAGAGCCTGTTCCCGATATCTTTCAATATCTCGAAGTTCACCCTTTAAAATGGATGAGGGACGATCCGTAGCTACTTTGCGTTCATTGCGAGCTAAAATGTGGTCAAATAACTTTTTACTCAGCACGTATTTCCATCTGACGGATTTGATAGCTTGACCGCAAACCTGATACAGATTGTTTATATCATCAGAAACTTTCCCCTTAAGAGCAAATTTAAGGTGAAAAAGAGTAATGTCGATTGCAGTGTCTGTCTCGTTAATGCCAATCAAATCTGCCACTTCTCCAGACCCGTCATCATCGATTATTACATGGAAATTGTCTTCTATCATTTTACTAAAGACATATTGAATCGAATCTTTTTGAATTCTGCGCTCGGTCTTTGACCACTGAGACTCTATTCGGATATTGGCTTTGCTCCAATCTTTTGTAATTAGTTCAGATCTGTCAAACCGTGGAGTATTACTTGGACTCTCAATTAGATGATTGCCGTACAGAACACTCCCATCTGCAAAAAATATTTTTGGGACCAGTCGAGAGAAGAAATCGTCAATTTCCTCATCAGTTCGACCCTGAATAAAATGTATAGGTTTATCAAGGGGTGACAATACTTCATAAACGGGACCATTGTCTTTCAAGGTGCTTTTAGCTTTTATAGAAAATAAGTCATTTTCTATACTAAAATATAAAGTCCGATTATCTGATTCGACTCCGTCTATTATAAGTGAGCAATCTTCAAAAGGCACTATATTCTTACCATATCCAAGTTGCAGTATGCCATGTTCATATATATCGTCTGGCCATTCCATACCTATAGCGGATACCGAAGGATATATATTTATAGTGGTATACCGCAGCATCCCATCAAGCACATCGCTTGGGTTGATGCTGTCATTTGTTACTAAATTACCTATTTCGTCACACCATTGCTTGAAAATACAGAGATTGGCTCTTTCACGAGACCATAGTTTTCCCTTGAAAGACGCTCCAAGACTTTTCTTAGCACCATTTCTATAGCCTATTCCAAATAGATTGTTCTTCGCCAACCGATTCTTTGTCAAGGCATCCAATCCATCTTGAACACTACTTCCGAAAAACGACTGAAACGATATGTCCTTTCCTTGAGGTCTTCTTGTTCCCACATTTGTAAGCATCAATCTTCGCATATCTGCGAAAATTCTAAACACATTTTCCCCACAGATCTTATGCACAGGACCAAATATTGGTTCAAGAAAATTTTCTCCCTTAAGTCCAATAGTAGAATTTAAGTATATGCGTCTATTCCTTGCATCAAAATATACAACAATCAAATCCCATGTCAGATTTTCTACATTTGTCATATCTCCCCAATCTACGCAACTGCGCTTACCTAAGACTATAACAAGCATATCTTGCATTTGGGCAGACTTCTGGTATTCGTATTTAGCCAAGCCTGGAACACCCTCTTTCCATTTACCCCAATTAGTGCTACGTTCTTTAGAAGTGAAGATTTCAGCACTCATAGCAGGCCGGATATCGTTTATGGAAATTTCTTCAGTTAATGAGCCTGTAAATTCTCGCATAAACTCATTAATTTCCCTCTCTTCTGATGTTTTACCATCGCTAATGCGTGGAAGTAAAACATTCCAGTCAGCGTCTTGCTGATATAGTTGCACCAATTCCTCATGTATAGGATGGTAGGCAGTGTTTGTAACAAAGCTTGCCTGACCTAAATCTTTTGATGTTCTGGTAAATCTGCCTATAAACTGTAATGTGATGGGAAGACTTTGTCGTTCATCGTGAACAGCGGCTATTTTAAGTTGGGGTAAATCATACCCTTCGCCAAGCATATTCACACAAACGATGATACGATGTTTGCAATCATTTATAGCTTTTAATTTTTCCTTACGATTCGAAGATTTGCTGTGTATTAATATAGGATTCAGTTCTGGGTAGTTTTGATAAATTTGGAATACTTGTTCTGCACGTTTCATGTCTTTGCAGCGAGCCATCATAATATGGTTATAGCCGTTATTCAAGTCTCTTTTAAGGATTCCAACTGCCTTTTCTGCTATCGCCAGATCGCCATCTTCACGGTTAAATTTCATGACAGGGCAAAATTGAATAGGCTTGTAATAGCCGTCTTCTTGCGCTTTGCGTAAGGAATAGTTAAAAAGAATGCGTCCTTCAAGTTTCTTACCGTCATTTCGGAATGGAGTTGCGGTGAACAGTAAAATTTTACTGTTGCGGAAGTAGGAAATAAATGTAGCCCAAGTATTAGCTTGACTATGATGAGCCTCATCAACGACAAGATAGTCCACAGTGTTAGCGATTAGTCGAACAATAGATTCTTCCAATCCTGTGACTGATGCCATCGTTGTGACTATTATATTTGATTCCCTGATAACTTCTTGCCATTCTGTAATGCTTTTCTTTCCGGTGATAATCTTAACCCTTGGCAATGTTACATCTGAATCAACGACTCCTAATTCGACAAGCTTCCCTAAACTTTTGTATTTATCACCTATCTGTTTGCGAAGGCTATCAGATGGAACTACNACAAGTGTTCGGGTACATTGATTGGCCACCNAAAAAGAAAGCATCGTTTCTGTTTTGCCTGTTCCTGTAGGCATTACAATTATGCCAGTCTCATTTTGACCGCATTCTATGTGAGCCAAAATGGAATAAAGAGCACCTATTTGAGGAGGTCTAAGTCCACTTTGTCCAGGATGAGCATCAGAAGGTTTAATTTCCTTTTATAATGAAATTTTCCACACCATGATTGTGATATGGCTTCAGGTGAAATTTCTTGTTGATCGAAGTGCATTATTAAGAAATATCCAGGGCTACTCGATGCCAAACATCTGGCGAGGAGGGAGGATTCAATCGCAAAGTTAGTAAAATTTATCCAATATATTATGATAGTTCTGAAAAATTCAGTAAATTTGCGTCAAATTCAATTCTGAAGATATGGAACGTGACCTAAATAGGATTAAGCTCGTATTAGTCGAAAAGAAGAGAACGAACAAATGGCTGGCGGAGCAATTGGGTAAAGACCCGGCTACGGTCTCCAAGTGGTGTACAAATTCGGCTCAGCCCGGATTGGAAACCTTGTTTGCTATTGCAGAGCAGTTGAATGTTCGTGTCCGTGATTTATTGAACGAACCCGTATCGCAAGAACCATTCTAACAATAATCATACCCACACATTGGCAACGAATAAACATGCACGTCTCCGTTACGAGGCTCTTGACAAATGCTTCAGTAACTTCTCTCGCAAGTTCTTCATTGAGGACTTGCAGAAGGCCGTGTGTGATTATTTGTATGCCCAATTGAGCGAAAAGAAGACGGTAAGCAAGCGTCAAATCNACTCAGATATTCAGGAAATGAAGACCTCCCCGAATATGTCGGCTCCNATTGAAGCCTANTGGGATGGTCAACGTCGGTANTATCGNTATTCGCGTCAAGGGTTCTCNATNGTGGATTTAACCGATGAAGAACTTTCNGAGTTAGAGACAACNGTGAGGATGCTTGCCTCTTTCAGAGGGATGCCACAGTTTGATTGGATGTATGAGATAATTGAGAAGTTGAAACGTAAGTATAAGGCAAAAGGTTCCGACAGAACTATCTTATCGTTTGACTCCAATGTGGATTTGCAAGGAATAGAACGGTTTAGAGAACTATTTGGGTACATTGTTAACGAACAACCGATAAGAGTGCTATATGCTCCATTCAATAAGCCTCCTTATGCCGTTCTCATCCACCCATATTATCTTAAGCAATATAATAATCGGTGGTACATCTTAGGATACAGCACGGAATTTAAGAGCATATCGGTTTTTCCATTGGACAGAATACAGGAAGTCACACCGGTAAAGGCTGAGTTCATACCAGATACAATTATAGAAAATCCTGACGATTATTTCTATGATGTGATTGGTGTTACCATTCCTAAAGGGGGTAAAATAGAGAAAGTGGTTCTTCGCTTTTCCGAACCTCGATACCCTTATATCAAGGCCAAGCCTATTCATCCAACACAACAGAATAACGACGTTGAGAGGACTATTACATTGAAACTCATACCGAACAAAGAATTAACTGCAACCATTCTTGGGTTCGGTAAGGATGTAGAAATCTTAGAGCCATTGGCACTGAGAGATGAGATTACATCTATTTTGGGAGAGTGTTGCAAGATTTATGGACTTTTGAAGAATGACTGCACAAGTCCCTTGTAACTTTGCAGCATCGAAACNAAAAACAAAATTTTAAGCTTATGCTCAACACAACCTCCAACACCGCCGCTCAGTCTACTAAAGTTTCTAACATCCTTCTCTATGCTCATGCANAGCAGGTGAAGGAGCCAGAAGTTGGCTACATATTCTCGGCACAGAACTTCGCCAAGGATTGGGATTCTATATACGTTCGTCCCAGTCAACTTCAACTTGGAGAAGCCAAAGAGGGAATGCGTAAGCTAACTTCTCCGACACTAGTCATAACCTCTCACTCTAACTCAATGGCTTATATTCTTGCCTCTGAGAAGATGCCGGTCTATATTCCTTCATCTCTTCGCAAGGACAAAGAAGGTTATCTTATTGCCGCGCGGTTAGCCCCGATTGTCACTCCCGAATATATGTTTTACATGTGTCAGTTCGAGAAGTGGAATCATACCATCGCATCCTGTCTTGACCCCGAAGACTGGAATTCAGTCGGCATAAGCAACTACGACCTTGAAAACAATCGCGAAATCGTGATTGAGCCTCTTGACATCATCCGCAATACCTGTGCTATTGAAGAACTGCCTTCGGTGAAACGTCAAAAGGAGATGGTCGCTGATGCAAAAGAGCAAGAAACAGATATCGAAGCTCTCGTTAATAATACGAAGCCGTACAATGTATCAGAGCTTATTTCGCGATACATGATGTGTGCACTGTCAAGAAACGTATTTTCGAAATCAGGATTGACACTATTGTTGGAATGTTACTTGACAGCGGCCGGAGATAAAGCCAACGATGAGGTCAAGGACATTCTCTTTCGCAATGATTTTGTTGAAGGAATATTGAGCCAAGAGGAAATGGCATTCCTTGCATCTCATCTTGAAGATGTGTTTCAGCAGGTTGTCGCATCAAATGGAATGAAATACGAATCCTCCTTTGGTTTCATTCAACCACAAGAAGTTACAGACTTCATGTGCTCGTTAGTATCTTGCCCACAGGATACCATTGTCTACAATCCATTTGCTGGAGCGAATTCATATGCAATCGCTCTTCCTAATCCAGTTGTAGGTGAGGAACGCATTGCTGAAACATGGGCATTGGGACAGATTCGTTTATTCGCCGCAGGGGCAACTTCTCGAACCAATATAAAATTGGGCGATTCATTTGCAACCATGTCGGATGACAAAAAATACAAAGCCATTATTACTTCTCCAGCCTATCTAATGGAGAAAGGTCAGCGGATAGGAGACATTGTAAGCCACCTTTACGACAAACTTGAAGACGGAGGCACATTAGTTTGCATTGTTTCTGCCGGTTTCCTTTTCGACCAAAGTCAGGCATCGAAATCAATTCGTACTAAGCTTGTCGAAGACAAGGCCCTGAAAGCGGTTATTTCTCTTCCATCTAATATTTTCAATGGGACCGGAATATCTCAAGCAGCTATCGTTATTTCCAAAGGGGTAGAAAATGAGGATATAGTCTTTGCTGACGCTTCGGGTTATACTCGGTTTGCAAAGAGTGTATATCGCCAGACAACTTTTGACTGGGAGCAGTTCGTCAAGGATATGGAGGACGACCTTGTTGACTTCGGAGAAAGAGGTGAGTATGTGGTTGATGATGATGTCGCAACCATAGTTAAATATTCCTATTTAAATGATTGTAACCTCATTCCAGAGATTTACCTGACTCCGAGACCAAAAAACGGTAAGCCTCTTTCTGATTTCGCTTCAGAAATTAAAGAATGTCGTGGTGATGGGAATACTGAATACAATCTTGTTGGTTCGTCGCTCCCAGAGGCATTGCATCGCAAACCTTTTGCTCCTCAAAAGTGCGTGGAGAAGAAAGCGACTTCTGCGAGAAATCATGTTGCCATTTCCGGAGACGCGGTTCTAATAGCTATTGTAAGTGGCAAAGTGCGAACAGTCTTTGTGGAGAACTTCCATAATAAGATTGCTTTCCCTCCCGGATTCATCAAAGTTCTTCAGCCCGCTGACGGAGTAAGTGCCCAATACTTGGCGGCACTGCTTTCAACCAAAGTGGTTGCTAACCAGATAACCGCACAAGCCAAGGGACTTACAATAGCGCGACTTAACCGACTTGACTTATCTCAGGTTTTCGTGCCGGATTACCAGAGTGAAGAAGAAAGACAGAAGCTCATAAATGATGTCTTGACAGCAGAAATGGGTGATATGGCTCTTGAACTTCACGAAGCTCACGAAAGGTATAAACGCGAAGTCCGTAGCACTCGTCATGCCATGATTCAGACTCTCTCTGCCTTATCTTCAAGCTGGCAGCAGATGAACATATTTGCCCAGAAAAAAGGAGGCCAAATCAGCTTCAACGACATTGTTGGTCGCGTCAATCCAATATCAGTTGAGAACCTGATGGGCTCCATCGGCTACGCAATCTCCACACTTGAACGACAAGTGGAATCATTGAGATTAGAGAAAGCCGATTGGGGAGAAGAAGTCGAAATCAATCCTTATGGATTCATCGAAGACTACATACGCACACATTCCACGCCTAACGTCAGGATGGTGAACGTTGGCAATGACAATACTGCCGATATTCCGGACATCAATGAAGAGAATGGTGATGTGACATACTATCACACAGATGCAATGAACGTGTTCACTGCTCCCATGCGTTTGGTAGAACGGATCTTCAACAATATTGTTGCCAATGCCAAGGCTCACGGATTTTCTTCCGACAAAAGCGATAATGAAATTCGCTTCGACTGGCAGGAAGTACATGGTGATATTGTGATTACTATCGCAAATAACGGTCTCCCTCTTAAAGAAGGTGTGACAAGCGATGATGTGTTGATGAGCGGCTTCTCTACTGCCTTAAATGAAAGCTCTTCTGAAGGAACTCTTCATTCTGGACAAGGTGGCTTTGAAATAAAGTCATTAATGGAAGGTCTGGGTTCTGTTGAGGTTAAATCCGAGCCTAACGCAGAATTTCCGGTCATCTACCGACTGATCTTTACAAACACTAACACCGTTAGAATCCTCTAAAATTTGAGACTATGCGTGAAAACGATTTGATACAGGTTCTTTGGGTCGAAAATGACCCTCTGGTGACAAACTCCTATCCTGGAGAAGCTGAAATGTGCGGTGATTTACAGTTGACAGTATTCCCATGCTGGGAAGAAGCCGAAGCTGCACTTGAATCAGACTATGATCGATGGCAGGCTATAATACTGGATGCTAAGTGCCAGTATAAGAAAGGCGANGCCNATAAAGCTGACANANTTTTGATGAACGTCATAACTCGAATCNGGAAGATTGCNGNTCGAAAAGATCGTACAATTCCTTGGTACGTTNTTTCAGGCNAAGGTGNAGATGACATNCGCGACTTGATTCCAGACANCAACGAATGGGACGNGAGCTGGGTAAAACTTACTAATCGCCGATTTTACTCTAAAAACGCAAAGGTCAAATACGGCAATGAGGAGCGATATGAGCGTCAGCTACTTTTTGAGCGCATTCGCACGCAGGTAAACCACTACAATGAGGAACTCCAGATTGAGAATGACCTGTATCCTGATGTTTTCACGGCTCTCGACAAATTAGGTTTGGCTGCTGATGTCGGCTTCCATTTGATGCCACTGCTCGTGCCTATCCATTTCAAAGGCACAACAAATGCTGACTACAATCGTCGGTATATTGACCTCCGTAAAGCGTTGGAATACATATTCCGTCATATGGTAAGGATGGGGATCCTACCTACAAATATTGTTTCAAAGGGTCAAAAGGAGCAGGTTAATCTATCATGGAGTAGTTTGTTTCTTGGTGCAGACCAACCTGAAAAACCAGAGCAGTGTAAAGACAGCGACAAAAAGTTTTGGGAAAAGATTGAGCGTCTGACTGAAGCACCCATCTTACCAAAACAGCTTGCAAACTGGCTTAAAGATGCCGTTTTCCAAACCGGTGGCGCGGCTCATACTGCCGANGCAGANGTTGAAATTGCTATGAACCTTGACAAATATTTGCCTCATGTGGGCAATTCTCCTTATATGCTCCGCTCACTTGCAATGGGGCTTTGTGACTTCATCCTTTGGTATGATAAATTTCTCATTGCCAATCCCGATGAGGAAATTAATGCCATAAACTTTTGGCGCAAACGTAACTCAAAAATCTAAACGAGATGATTACAGGACAAATTAAGAATCAAATCGACCAAATATGGGATACCTTCTGGACGGGTGGTATCACCAACTCCATAACCATACTTGAACAGATGACCTATCTGTTCTTCATGAAGATGCTCGACGACCAGCAGCTCCAGCAGGAGCAAGTATCGCAGGCTCTCGGCATCGACATGGTACAGGATGCGGCCTTTTCTTACGGAACATGGCACAATCCCGACACCGGTGAGGATGTGCCACTTGATTCTCTGCGTTGGCATGTTTTCAAGCATTACGATCCGGAGAAGATGTTCCGCACCGTCAGCCGCGATGCGTTTGCCTACATCAAACATCTCAATAGTGGCAGCGACTCGGCCTACTCCCGGTTTATGGATAGTGCAATCTTCCTGATTCAGAATCCGCGCACCTTGGTAAAGATTGTCGATGGTATCGACAATCTCGACATGAACAACCGCGACACCATGGGCGACACCTACGAGTATATCCTCGGCAAGATGGCAGCCAGTGGCAACAACGGCCAGTTCCGCACACCTCGCCACATTATTCGCATGATGGTGGAACTGATGCAGCCCACGCTCACCGACACTGTCTGCGACCCTGCCATGGGTAGCGCCGGCTTTATCGTAGAAACCGCCAAATACATAAAAGAGCATTATGCCAAGGAGCTGATGAATCCGGCCAACGACCGTCATTTTCGCTCTACGATGCTCCACGGCTTCGACACCGACCAGACNATGCTGCGCATCGGTGCGATGAACCTTATGCTTCATGGCATCGACTCGCCGACGGTGGCATATCGTGACTCACTCTCTTCCGACAACACCGACAGCGACCGCTACAAACTCATCCTCGCCAATCCTCCCTTTGCCGGAAGTCTTGACTATGAGGGTGTGGCGAAGTCTCTGCTGANNGTNGCNAANACCAAGAAAACTGAATTGCTGTTTCTATCGCTCTTCCTCCGTTCGCTCGAAGTGGGTGGACGCTGCGCCTCTATCGTTCCTGACGGGGTGCTAACCGGTAGCAGCAATGCCCACAAAGCCATTCGTAAAGCTATAGTAGATGGCAACCGTCTTGAAGCTGTTATCTCCATGCCGTCTGGTGTGTTCCAACCNTATTCGGGAGTCTCCACNGCCATNCTCATCTTNACCAAGACCAATGCCGGAGGCACNGACAANGTNTGGTTCTATGATATGAAANCNGATGGCTNTTCGCTCGACCAAAANCGCANNGANGTTGCAGANANNGACATTCCNGACATCATCTCACGCTTCCACAACCTTGAAGGTGAAGCAGACCGCACCCGCACCGACCAGTCATTCCTTGTGCCCCTTGCTGAAATCCAAGAGCATGGCTACGACCTCGCCTTCAACACCTACAAAGAGACCGTCCGCGAAGTTGTGGAATATGAAGCACCTGAAGTAATCCTCGGCCGCGCCCAAGCTCTTACAGAGCAAATCGTTGCAGGTATGAAAGATCTCCAAAACCTTATAGCCAAAAGCCATGAAGCATAATTGGGAGTATAAGCGATTGGGCGATGTTGGAACTATCGTAACGGGTTCAACACCTTCAACACAAGATGAAATGTATTATTCTTCTTGTGATGTTATGTTTGTAAAACCGGGAGATATTTCCGAAAATAAACTTAGTGTTATAGACCATACTGAAACTTATGTCTCTAAACTGGCTTATGAAAAGGTATGTAGACAACTTCCCAAAGGGACTGTGGTTGTAACATGTATAGGGATATTAGGTAAAACGGGTATTTTGAATAAGGATGCATGCTGTAATCAACAGATTAATGCCATTATTCCGAGTAAAGACATTTTATCTAGATATTTGGGCTCTGCTATATTGTCAATTCAAGAAGAATTAGCTTCAAAAAAGAATGGCCCTATTGTCCCCATAATTAATAAATCTAAGTTTTCAAATTTTTATATGAGGCTGTGTCAAAAATAGGCGCAGCCTCTTTATTATGGCGTTGAGGTTTCTATAAATTTCAGGCGACCGATTTTTGGGGATTTCTCCAAAAT
>WFLX010382023.1_pt1 | contig 11120 bp, 8 predicted proteins | sample 4967041 | NCBI WGS metagenome assembly WFLX01 (sample SAMN12857096, study PRJNA449069) | gut metagenome | isolation source: stool from male and female vole | host: Microtus ochrogaster | place: USA:Florida | collected 2017 | reverse complement strand
TAATCTGAACACTAATATCAATACTAAGAATATTGCGTCAGGGAGCCGCATGGTATCGAGCATGATGAACATGCCGATTCAGCCCAACAAAGCAATCGTAGGTCGCAATGCATTCGCTCATTCTTCAGGCATTCACCAGGATGGAGTATTGAAAAATCGTGAAAGCTATGAGATCATTGATCCAAAAGATGTAGGCATCGATGAGAATGCAATCGTATTGACTGCAAGAAGCGGTCGCGCTGCACTGAAGCACCGTCTGGAATCACTTGGCGTGCACATGGAGAAAGAAGCACTTGACAAGTGCTATGAAAACTTCCTGAAACTTGCCGACAAGAAGCGTGAAGTGACAGATGAAGATGTATTGATGCTTGCAGGGAAGCACCGCACAGCCCGCAACCGAATCAAGATGGACTATCTGCAGGTGTCGAGTGGCGTAGGGATGCGTCCGGTGGCAAGTGTAGGGCTTGATATCACCGGTGAGAAATTTGAGGCTTGCGCTACTGGTAATGGTCCGGTGGATGCGGCGATCAGAGCTATCAAGAAGATCATCAACCGCCAGATGCTCATCAAGGATTTCCTCATCCAGGCTTTCGATAAGGGAAGTAACGATGTGGGCAAGGTGCACATGACAGTGGATTGCGATGGCGTGAGCCACAATGGTTTTGCTGCCAACAGCGATATCATAGCAGCTTCGGCTGAGGCATTCTTGGATGCCGTGAATAAGGCAGCAGCACCGATAGCTAACGATTAACGATTAACGATCAACGATTAACGATTAAATGTCAGATTGACAAATTGTCAATTTGACATTTTGACAAATAAGAAAAAATATATGAAGCTGAAGATTGCAGTTTTGGCCGGGGATGGAATTGGACCGGAGATCTCACGTGTAGGTGTGGATGTTATGAAGGCTGTGGCTGAGAAGTATGGCCATGACTTTGAGTTTGAGAATGGGCTTGCAGGAGCAGCCGCTATCCGCGCTACCGGCAATCCATTCCCGGAGGAGACCCTAAAACTTTGTAAAGATTCCGACGCAGTGCTTTTCTCTGCAGTGGGAGATCCGGAATATGACAATAATCCGGAGGCAAAGGTTCGTCCGGAGCAAGGTCTTCTCGCGATGCGCAAGCAACTCGGACTCTTTGCAAACATTCGTCCGATTCAGACTTTTCCTGGACTTGAAGATAAGTCTCCTCTTAAGAAAGANATAGTGGANGGAGCNGACTTCGTGTGTGTACGCGAATTGACCGGCGGTATGTATTTCGGTGAGAAATNTGANTCTGACGACAANGCATACGACACNAATCTTTATACNCGTCCNGAAATNGAGCGNATNCTTAAGGTNGGTTANGAACTTGCNTCNCGCCGCAACAAGCACCTGACAGTGGTAGACAAAGCCAACGTATTGGCATCAAGCCGTCTATGGCGTAAGGTGGCGCAGGAGATGGAATCTCAGTGGCCGGATGTTGCTACCGACTACATGTTTGTCGACAACGCATCGATGAAACTTATCCAAGATCCACGTTTCTTTGATGTGATAGTGACTGAAAATACCTTCGGCGATATACTCACTGATGAGGCAAGCGTAGTGAGCGGCTCGATGGGACTGCTCCCATCCTCATCTATAGGAGAGAGTACACCTGTGTTTGAGCCAATCCATGGATCATGGCCTCAAGCTAAAGGACTTGACATAGCAAACCCACTTGCACAAGTGCTTTCTGTAGCAATGCTTCTTGAGCATTTCGGCCTCAAGGAGGAGGGAAAGAAAGTGAGAGAAGCCGTAGATGCCTCCATAAAGGAAGGAGTAGTGACTCCGGATCTTGGCGAAGGAGGAAAGTCGGAGTATGGAACTCAGGCTGTGGGGAAATGGTTATGTGAATTCATAATGCATAATGCATGATTCGTGACGCATAGCGTGCGTCACGAATAGCAAGGAGAATTAGGAGATGCGTTGGCGTAGTCGGATATATAGGACTACGTAGATGATAAGAAGAATTGCGAGAGCAGACGCTACAATCATGAGCGTCTGCTCAAATTTTATGTGCTCACGATTGGTGATATGCGTCACTTTTTTCTCCTTGTAGAGGAGGGGACGAGTGATGATGCTATCGCGCAGCATAATCTCTCGTTGCATTGTCATGCGCCGCAGGCTGTCGATTTCGCTGGAGTATTTTATGTATTGCTCCATTCCCTCTACATAAGCCTGATTGTCGCCTACAGCCTTGGATGCCTCAATAAGCATTCCATAATATTTCTGAAGTTGATATGCTGAAAGACTGGTATTCTTGACAAGTGTCAGAATTGATGGGATGGCCTCTTTATAGTTTTTTGTGGCCATACAGTAAAAGGCGTGAGCCTGTCCTTCCCTATCCATGACTCTCTTGACATCCGCATCCCTTTCATAAAGAGCCATTAAGCTGTCGTGGATCACCTCTATTTCTTCACTTGTCAGGGCACTATAGTTGCCCAGCATACGACGATAGCTGATGAATTTATTGGCATCATAGTTTCGGAACTTTCGTTTTTTCTTGGTATACATCACTTGGAGTTGATCTATGATGTCCAAGAGTTTACGATCGTATTCAATGGCTTTTGCATGATTTCCATTCATTCTTGAGTGAATGACGGCAGCAGAAGTATAAAACTGATTTTTCAAAGGGAAGTCGCTGATGGGTAGGTCTTCTATGAGTTCTGCATAAGTGTCAAGGCACTCCTTGAATAGCACACCATCGGCATCTACACCTAAATACTGGATGATTTGATATAGGAGAGAAATTCGATCATATACATCCTTCCCTTCGAGATTATGAGATTTTGTGATGCTGTCGAGAAGCATCTTCTGGAGATGGGTGTCGTTTGGATTACGACTTTTACGTACTATCTGCTGATTGAGTATGAATGTGCGAGTAGCAGCTCGCGACTCTTCGTTGGGAACCTTGTCGGCAAGACTAAGTAGGAGACTGATAATAGAATCATCGTTGGCATAAAATGAGCCGAGATTTCTGAGCATGTCCAACTGTGCATTTTGGTTGTCGGCACGTCCGGCTGTGTAATATAATTCCCATCCTACTTCCATTTGGGTAGCACGGTCGCCAAGGTCAAAAATATAATAGAGGATCCGCACGCTATCTCTTGCAGAGGAGGCGGTTTGGAGTTGCTTGGTGTATTTCTCAATAAGTGCTTGTCGGCCAAGCTTATTGTTGGCGGAGGCGGAAATTGAAGAAAGAGACACCAATATAAGAAGAAAGATTATGTAGATCCTATTCATTAGTATGGTCAGTTTTGGAAAGCAAATTTAGTCACTTTTTAGAATTGACGCAATAAAAAGATATTAAAGTTTTATTACAGAAATGTTAAATTGGGGTTGCATCTCTCACGCAGAGTTAGGTGGGGAGGAGAGAGGAGTGGAAAAATATAAAGGACCTCAGGAGTGGTGCTGAGGTCCTTGGAATATAGTCGGTGCTTTATTATTTGGTTCGGAGAGGGAGGGTTTTGGTGGGGAGACCAGGGGATTTGATGGTCAGGGTGACGGGGCCAGCTTCGCGTGTGCTTCGGAGGATGACGGTGGCAGCGCCGTTGTAGAGGGAGCGGCTGTTGCCTGTCATCAATTCGTCGCTGCTTAGGTTTCCGTTGATTACACCTGCTATTTCAGCGGGTCCGGTGACTTCAAAAGTGAGCTGCTGATTGGCTCCCTTGTCGGTAATGCCCTTGCCATCTACAGCTGTAATCTTGACATGCTGAAGGTCGATGCCATCTGCCTGCCAATCGGGATTGTCGGGCACGGCTGTTAGTTTCTTAGCCTTGCCATGAGTGATGAGGGAGTGGCGTGCCACTTCCTTGCCTTCTTTATAGGCAATAGCCTCTACCTTACCTTTAGCGTATGGGACATTCTCCCACAGGATACGATTGCGTGACTTAGGATCCTCTATCTGATTGCTTTTTCGGCCGAGACTCTTGCCATTTACCTTGAGTTCTACTTCATCTGCATTGGTATAGGTGAAGAGTTTCACGTCTGTGCCCGGCTCAAAATTCCAACTGTCGGTAAATTTGCGTCCACCCATCGTTACCCCGTTCCACTGAGTGGTCTCAGATGTCTCAAATGGGGCGATGAAGACGAGAGGCTCTTCCGGCTTGAAGAAAGACTTAAGGAAATATGCCATAGGTTTAGGCTGAAGAGAAATGTCGAAGACTCCCTGGGTCCAGCCCTTTTCCGGCCAACCTTGCGACTCACCAAGATAGTCGATCATGCCCCAATAAGCAAGGCCAATCACCTTATCGAGATCCATCTCAAAGAAATTGGGTCCCATGTTGCTCGTGTTAGCCTCACTCTGATAGAACATCATCCACGGATAACGTTTGGAATCTCCNGGGAAATACATATAGCGGTAGTTGTAGGCAGCGATATCGGTATGCTCCACGAGNGGAGCCGGAAGAGAGTCGGTATGNTCATTACGTCCACGGGGGTGCATGGCAACCGTCACGAGTCGAGTGCTGTCATAGCGCTGCAGCAGCTGTTTCTGAAGTTTATACGGAGTCACTCCCCAATCGTTGAATGGGAGGTCAGGTATTAATTGCAGCTCATTGCCGAGACTCCAGAACACTACGCTCGGATGGTTGCGGTCGCGCTTCACCCATTCCGGCACATCATGTTGCCATCGTGTTTCCCAAGGTGTGCGACCACCGGCATATTGCTGTGTCCACTTGTCGTAGAGCTCATCCACCACAAGAATGCCATANTCATCGCAGAGNTCNAGGAANGATTCNCTGTAANGANTATGAGANGAACNGATNTGNTTGAANCCAAANTCCTTAAGCATCTTNATNCGCTNTTCCATAGCTGCAGGATATGCGGCTGCTCCAAGAGCTCCGAGAGTGTGATGGTTGGCTATCCCTTTAAGAAGCACTTTCTTTCCATTGAGTTTCATGCCGAATTCTGGGGAGAATTCGACTTCACGTATGCCAAAACGCTCTGTAGCTGTATCAGCAACTGACCCATCTGGACGATACAGAGTTGCCTTTAGAGTATAAAGGTATGGATTCTCAGTGTCCCATAGGGTGACATTTTCGAGAGTGATGCTATCGAGTGGAAACTCGCGCACGTGCTGGCGTGGATGCTTCCAATGATTTTGAGTCTTCGAATAAACAGTGTTGCCTGCTTTATCAAATATTTCTATTCCAACTGTGATACTGTCAGCCTTGATGAAGTTGGCAAGCTCGCCGCCAACGAGTATAGTAGATTTCTCTTCCTTCGCTTGCGGAGTAGTGATATATAGAGAATTTCGTGTAAAATATTGTTTTGGATCTCCTACTTTGATATTGACATCACGGTAGAGGCCACCACCTGTGTACCAACGGGAATTTTCCGGTTTTCCAGTATCTGCCATTACCGCAATTACATTGGGCTCTCCATATTTAAGCTTTTTGGAGATATCAGACTCGAACCCGAGGTAGCCATAATCGGTGCCACCGATTCGCTCACCATTTAGGTATACGTCTCCCACAAGCATAATGCCTTCAAAATCAAGTAGCACCCTTTGGCCCTCCCAAGAAGGGTCGGGGGTAAACGTCTTACGATACCAGCCTTCTCCCATCTCCTTGAAACCGCGGGAACTGAGTTTGCTGGCAATATTGGCCATCAGGTTCGACTTATCGCCGGTGTCACCCTCTTCCGGGGCAACCCACGGCTGGGAAATCTGGAAGTCGTGAGGGAGATTGACGTTCTGCCAACCGGTTTCATCGAACTCTATTGCCTCTGCTCCAGGATGAGAACCGGGCAAGAATTTCCAGTCGAAGTTGAAATTGATGGTCTCTTGGGCTGAGATGCCCAAAGACAAACAGAAAGCACCCAAAGACAACAAAGCTCGGGAGGCTGGAGATAAAATATGATGCAAACTCATTATTCGGTGTATTTGAGTGATTTTATGTATTTTGACCAGTCTGAGTAGTTATTGAAGCCGTTTTTCTCACGATCGCCTGCAGCAATCACGCGATAGCGGATTATGCCTTCGCTGTTTGGTCGAACTTTCACGAGATAATTGAGGTCAGATTCCTCTGTTGCCACTACATTTTCTGGCTCTACAATGATGCCAAGTCCGACTTGTTCCACTATATCAGGGTGTCCTTTGTCTGGCACATTGCTGCCCCATGAAGCAGCTCGGCCGGATGCATCGATAAACCCTTGGTTGTCGGTCTCCAANTTCTGGATACCTGNACAGAATATTTCATCAGGGAGNTAACCATCANGNTTNACTTCCANAAATAGGTCACGGCTGTTGGGGAGCACAGAGTAGGTCTGGGTCATCTGGATGGGATGACCATTATATATCCAATCCCTGTCAATCACTTGGATGGTGTGGTCGTCGATTACCTTCTGAGTTCTGGCAGCCACGGTGTCGATTGTAATGGGAGNCCCATCTTGCAGTCCGCGGAATGATCCGGCCGCAATCGACTTTCCTGCCCAGAGGACATCGATTCCGTACCCCTCCTTAAGTTGGTCGGGTGTAGTGTAGAAGCCAGTCACATCGAGTTCAAGTTGTGGAGTCTGCTTTAGATATAAGTCAAGGCTCTGGCGATTGTCCATATATACTCGATAGGCGACCCATGGATTTTCTATTACTGCACCATGTCCGTAGATTGCATCATACATGTAGCGGGTATTGGCATCTCCGGGGAAAGTTATGCTTTCGATGCGGGGATGGGTCTTTTTCTCATCGCGAAGCTTGATGTAGGCGTCCGTCTGGGCAGACACTGTGATGGCTAAACTAAAGAGGAGGGAGGCTGAGATAATGTATCTTTTCATATTCAATGGTTGTTAATGGCGGATTTCGATGGCTTTGCCGTCTTTGTCGAGGCTGAAGAGAGGCATTGTGGCTTCTGGGTCGACATCATAGTAGTGGACGGCGCTGTCGTTGACGTAAGGGTGATTGTCTTTGAGCATGCGGTAGACTTCTGCACCAGCCCAGATGGTGGGACCATAGCCATGTGCAGCCTTGACACTGACTGGACGATAAGCATAGTAGGCAGGATCGAAACCCATACCAGTTCCTACGCAGACACCTTCCACTTCTCCCTTGGGATTGATCTTTGTGGAAACTGCTTCCCAAGCCAATTGAGCCACAGGCCCGTATGTAGTTGCTTCGAGCCATCCCTCATTGACGCCATGAGCCAAAGCGTATGCGAAAATGGCAGTAGCAGATGTCTCCTCGTATGTCTCAGGACGATCGAGGAGCTGATGCCAAAAACCATCGATGCCTTGCAACTCGGCAAGTCCAGCAGCATGCTTGCGATACATATCCAGGATTTCTGCTCTCTTTGGATGATTTTCAGGGAGATAGTCAAGAAGTTGGCATAGTGTAAGGATTGCCCAACCGTTGGCGCGCCCCCAAGCCATTGAAGGTTGGTGGGAGGCATGCTCAAGATAGCCATGGCGGAAGATATTCTTCTCTGGAATCCACATGCGCTTAAAGAATCCAGTCGCAATGCGGGCGGCCTCATCGAGTTGCTCAGGATGCCCCTTGTATTCACTGCGCACAGCCATTGAGGGAAGGGCCATAAACATGTCGTCGAGCCAAATGGCGTTATAGTGAGGGCGATTGCGGGCAATGGTGCCATCAGCGAGATGTACTGGCGTCTGCTCCACAACAGCCCAATACTGCTCAATGAAGGGATCAATCTTGAGAGTAGAGTCTGCCATAGCTGCACGCATCCATGCACCTGCCATTGCACCTGCATCATCAAGTGTGCGGGGGTCTTTCACTTGGCGCAGCTGACCATCTTCAGAGACGTCGCCAGCCTTTTCTGCTTCAGAAGCGAGGAATCGGATACGGTCGCTGACATAATCTGAGTATTTTTTGTCTCCAGTTATTTTTGAGGCATCGAGGAGTGCATCATACATTACGGCCCACTCGTAGCTCGTCAGGCGATACGTGCCTTGATTCACTTTGCCGTCGGTCATCTTGGCCGGTGTCACTTCATCGATATAAGCGAAGACGCGGTCGATATCTGCTTTTACAGAGTCGGGTGAAAGTTGGCCGTAGGGGGTCTTGTAGTCTGGTTGTAAGAGGTGGAGCGGGGTGGTGGAGTCGTTGATTTCCTGGTCGGTGGAGGCATTTTCGCCTTTGGCGCAGCCGATGAGAGCGAGGAGGGCTAAGAGGGCTAATTTCTGAGTTTTCATGTTGAGTAATTGGACTGAGGGCATAAGCCCTCGGCACAGTGTTGATGGTGAATTATACTATTTGATGAAGGTGCCGCGGAAATGGCGTCCTTTTAGGTCGGGCCCGAAGTAGAAGCCGGGTTCTGGTGGCTGATTGTAGGCCACGTTTTGGTTTGCTACGCTTACACGATAGGCTGGGTCGAGCATGAAAGTGTGGAAGCGATAGTCGGTCGGATAGTCGGTGACAAAAATGCGGAGCGATTCGTTGTCGGGAGTGCGGGCTATTACTTCCTCACGCCAGTCGCCAAGAATGTCAGCTTGCAGGCATGGGTTGGCTTTTGTCCAATTGTTGGAAGCTGCTCCTTCGAGGTGGTTGATGACATTGACCTTTCCTGTCTGCCAATCGTATTTGCTTATATTGAGAGTATTTGTGTCTCCGTCGAGGAGCTCTGTGAGAAGATCGCCATCCCAATGAATGCCGAAATTTACAGGGATATTGGCATGGGTCTCATCTAAGAAATCATTTTGTGGGGTGATAAGCTCACCGGTGAAAGAGCGAAGACCACCGCTGCTTGGCGACCAAAGCTCCACTCCCTCATGGGTAGGATCGATGTCTCCGGCCATGCAGCGACCAATATCCTTATTACTTGGATACAGTAAGATCACTTCGCCAGTGGCAGCATCTCGAAGAGAAGTGCCATCTTTTTTATTCTCATGGCATCCCCAGACATAGTATTTCTCATTGTTGACATCCGAGAGCAGATGGATTGCATCGCCATGATACATTCCTGTAGAATAAAGACCTGTGCCGTCATTGTCAATGGTCATTTGTCCGTAAATAATCTCGTCGCAACCATCGCCATCTACATCAGCGATGCGCAGATTGTGGTTGCCTTGACCACCGTAAGCCTCATTCCCGGGGACGNAGGAATCAAATAGCCATCTAAGTTTNAGCTCCTTTCCATCCCAATCGTAGGCTGCTAAAGCGCTCTTAGCGTAGTAGCCACGGCACATGATCACCGAGGGATGAACGCCGTCAAGATAAGCGATAGCCCCAAGGTAGCGTTCGCTACGGTTGGCGTAGCCGTCACCCCAATCCTTAAGTTCGCCCCGTGCGGGCTGGTAGGGGACTGTACACATAGCCTCACCTGTGGCTCCGTTGAAGACTGTGAGATATTCCGGGCCGGCAATGACGCGTCCCTTCATGTTGCGCCAGTCGGCACGGTGGTCGCCAATGAGGCGGTTAGTGCCGTCAATAGTTCCATCGGCAGTCTTGCATACCACTTCTGCTTTGCCGTCGCCATCGAGATCATATACCATAAACTGGATATAGTGCGCACCTGAACGAATATTATCACCGAGATTGATGCGCCATAGTTTTGTGCCATCAAGTTTGTAACAGTCGAGGAATGTTGGGCCAGTGAAACCATCGTGGGCGTTATCGTGGGAATTAGTGGGATCCCATTTCAGGATGATCTCATATTCTCCGTCGCCATCCACATCTCCTACTGAAGCGTCGTTGGCATTGTAGAAATATTCCTTGCCCCAAATATCGACGCCGAGTTCCGGGCGGTCCAAAGGAATGTCAAGATAGCCGAGAGGTGCATTGGCTGGGAGAGTATAAGTGCCTGAAAGATTGCCTTTGGTAGGTCGCACCTCGTAGGTGGCAGCTTTCGTATCTTTATATGTATCCGAGTAGTAAGTAGATTGCGATATGGGTGTTTTGTTTATTTTTTTCCCGTCGCGGTAGATGTCGAAAGCTTGCGATTCAGGATCTTGTGATAGGTAGCGCCATGATATATTGACTTTATTAGGCGATTCCCGGACGGCAACGACGCCACGCCCCAGATTTTCCATCTGCAGGCGAGAATAATCATATTTAGCTTGCGCATGGGAGTACGCGGGAATCATGCTGACTATCGCTCCGATTATTAGGGAGCGGATGAAGTTTTTCTGCATTGATGTCTAAAAAATAGGTTAGTATTAGAAAGAATTTTCAAAGGTATAAAAAAAAATTAGTATTTACAAGAAAAAATTATCATTAGTCGCTCGCAAACGCATCAGGACGGTGNTTATTGCCCTTTGTGGAAATAGCTCCGATCTGATTAATGTGGACAGATGATGGAAAGCAAGATGATATAATTGTTGCAATTGGATTACATTTTTGTAAATGGTGAACCCAATATATCGTTAATGCATTTTATGAATAAAGATACTATCAAAACACACAAACACACACCTATTTATTCGCTTGATACTATGAAAAAGTTATTTTTATTGCTCGCAGTAGTTTTGGGAATCGCATCAGCTTCCGCCCGCACCAATTATTCCCACGACGTCAATATCCTACCGGAGGCCGCTCAGACAATCTTGAAAGAAAATTTCAAGTCGGAAGTGAGCCATATCAAGATAGGCAAGGAATTTGGTCGCATCCGGGAATATGATGTAGTGATGACAGACGGGTCTGAGATATCCTTCGANAAGCACGGCNANTGGAAGGAAGTGGAAGTAAGACANAGCACATCAGTGCCGGCTGCCTTGATNCCTCATCCGATAAAGACGTTTGTGAATGAAANCCAACAGAAAGCAAAAGTGACTGGAATTGAANAGAAAAACTATGGTTATGAAGTAGAACTTTCGAATGGACAGGATGTAAGGTTTACCGAGAAGGGTAAATTTATCAGATACGACGATTGATAATCATAACAGGGAAAAATATAGAAGCCCCTCTTCGGAAGAAGAGGGGCTTTAAACGTTACGATAGGATTTGATTATCCTTTTGCAACAGCTTCCTTGAAGACTGGAGCGGGCTTGAAAGCCGGGATGTTGTGAGCGGGGATGATCACAGCAGTGTTCTTAGTGATGTTGCGAGCTGTCTTTTCAGCTCTTTCCTTGATGATGAATGAGCCGAATCCACGAAGGTAGACGTTTTCACCGTGAGCGAGGCTGTCTTTTACGACGTTCATGAACT
>WFLX010135544.1_pt1 | contig 11126 bp, 8 predicted proteins | sample 4967041 | NCBI WGS metagenome assembly WFLX01 (sample SAMN12857096, study PRJNA449069) | gut metagenome | isolation source: stool from male and female vole | host: Microtus ochrogaster | place: USA:Florida | collected 2017 | reverse complement strand
CTTCTTCCCATAGATCACGATCTGTGTGTCAGGCGTGCTGTCGTAGGTGCCTTTTATATTGCGCTGTAGCCTGAGTACCACCGGACATGTGGCATCGATTATATCTATGTTGTTCTTCTTGGCAAGAGCGTATGTCTCCGGAGGTTCGCCGTGGGCGCGCAGAAGCACCTTCACATCATGAAGCTGCGACATTTGCTCGTGCGTGATGGTGATGAGGCCTTTTGAACGCAGACGCTCCACCTCGTCGCTATTATGCACGATGTCGCCCAGACAGTAGAGAACTCCTGTCCGCTCCAGTTCTTCCTCTGCCTTGCTGATGGCAGTGGTCACACCGAAGCAAAATCCGCTTCCGTTATCTATCTCTATTTTAGCGGGATTTTTAGGCATGGGTCTTCTCCTCGAAAAGTTTTACGAGCACATCCATTTGCTCTTCGCGTGAAAGATTATCATTGTCGAGCACAAAAGCATCCTCTGCCTTGCGGAGAGGCGATTCCTTGCGGGTGGTGTCGATATGGTCGCGCTCTTTGATATTGGCCAGCACTGCATCGTAGTCGGAAGGAGTGCCCTTTTCAATCAGCTCATCATATCTGCGCTTGGCTCTTACTTCGGGGCTTGCTTGCACAAACACCTTCATTTCAGCATCAGGGAAAACGGTGGTGCCGATATCTCGGCCATCCATCACGATTCCTTTGTCTTTCCCATACTGCTGCTGCAGCTCCACAAGATAATGACGCACTTCTGGAATCACAGCCACAGGGCTCACCCAACTGCTTACTTCCATGCCCCTGATTTCTTTCTCCACATCTTCTCCATTTAGGATGGTGTGCTGGGTTTCGTCGGGAGTTATGGTGAAAGTAATATTGATAAGGGGGAGAGCCTTGATAAGTGCTTCAGTGTCGACTCCCTTTGCTTTGTCGGTCATTCCGTGTCGGATAGCATAGAGCGTAGTGGCGCGATACATCGCGCCACTATCCACGTATACATATCCGATTTTTTTAGCCAGCTGCTTAGCCATCGTGCTTTTGCCGCTTGAGCTAAATCCATCGATTGCTATGGTGATTTTCTTCATTTTTTCTTTGTAGTAGTCTTTTTAGTCGTAGCCTTGGCTGCTGCCTTAGGAGCAGCTTTTTTAGTCGCTGTCTTCTTTGCCGTATTCTTTGCCTCAGCTTTCTTTGTTGTAGTCTTTGCTTCTGCTTTCTTCGTGGCAGTCTTGGCTACAGTCTTCTTTGCCGGAGTCTCAGCCTTAGCTTCTTCAGCTTTGGCTGCTGCCGGGCGGCGACCAGGGCGAGGCTTTACCATGCGGAGCACCTGAGCCGTACGTGCTGGGATATACATCTTAAGCCATCCTTTTCCAGCAGGTTCATAAAGAGGATCTGGAGATGTGAAATGATGCACAGAATCGTCTACCAATCCATGTCCGCCATATTCCAAAGCATCTGAATCAAGCACTACCTCATACTCTCCCGCAGGAGCAAGGAAACCATAGTCGGCAAACGACTGGTTAGGACTCCAGTTGAAGACGAATATCAGATCGCCGCGTTTGAAAGCAAGCACTTGGTCGTCATCTTTTTCCCAGAGTTTCTCTACCGGCTTTGCTTGGAAATTATATTGCTTGTCGACGATGCCAATCATTGCATTGTCGAAGCGGTTGAGATATTTATATTTCAAGTCTTCACGGTCTACGAGGTCCCACTGACGGCGTGCATACTTGTAGCTCCATCCGTTACCCTCGCGTGGGAAGTCGATCCATTCCGGATGTCCGAATTCATTGCCCATAAAGTTGAGGTATCCTCCGTTGATGCTGGCAAGCGTCACAAGTCGAATCATTTTGTGAAGTGCCATGCCGCGCTCTACAGTGAAGTCGGGGTCGCCGTCCATCATGTGCCAATACATTTCCTTATCTATAAGGCGGAAGATGATGGTCTTGTCGCCTACGAGAGCCTGGTCATGGCTTTCGCAGTAGGAGATTGTCTTTTCATCAGCGCGTCGGTTGGTCAGTTCCCAATAAATTGAGGTAGGATGCCAATCCTCATCCTTCTTCTCCTTGATCATCTTGATCCAATAGTCGGGTATACCCATTGCCATGCGATAGTCGAAGCCGATACCTCCGTCTTTAAATTTGACTGCGAGGCCTGGCATACCGCTCATTTCCTCTGCGATGGTGATTGCATTGGGGTTCACTTCGTGGATGAGGAGGTTGGCAAGAGTGAGATATACGATGGCATTGGTGTCCTGGTTGCCGTCATAGTAGTCAGGATATCCGCCGAAAGCCTTGCCGAGTCCGTGGTCGTAGTAGAGCATGGAGGTCACGCCATCGAAGCGGAAACCATCAAATTTATATTCTTCTTGCCAGAATTTGCAGTTGCTGAGAAGGAAATGAAGCACTTCGTTTTTCCCATAGTCGAAGAGCAGCGAGTCCCATGCTGGATGCTCGCGGCGGTCGCCTTGGTTGAAATAGAGATCATAGCTTCCGTCAAGGCGTCCGAGACCTTCCACTTCATTTTTCACAGCGTGGCTATGCACGATGTCCATGATCACGGCGATTCCGAGTTCGTGGGCATCATCGATGAGATGCTTGAGTTCATCAGGGGTACCGAAGCGGCTCGATGCAGCGTAGAAACTGCTCACATGATATCCAAACGATCCATAATAAGGATGTTCCTGGATAGCCATAATCTGGATGGCATTGTAGCCATCGGCTGCGATACGTGGGAGAATCTTGGTGCGGAATTCCTCGTAGGAACCCACCTTTTCGTCCTGCTGTGCCATGCCGATATGGCACTCATAGATGAGGAGAGGTTTNGTGTCGGGAGTGAAATCCTCTACTTTGAATTCGTATGGATGCTCNGGAGCGTACACTTGTGCACTGAAGATCTTTGTGTTGTCGTCCTGCACCACTCTTGTNGCGTATGCAGGGATGCGTTCNCCTTGACCGCCGTTCCANGTGACNAACATCTTGTAGAGGTCGCCGTCNTGGAGTTTGTCGGCTGGGAGCTTTATTTCCCAAGTGCCATTGTCAAGGCGNGTGAGCTTGTATTCGTCGTTGAGTCTCCAGTCGTCGAAAGTGCCGATGAGATGGATNGAAGTTGCGTTTGGAGCAAACTCACGGAACACCCAAGATCCGTCTTTCTCGCGGTGGAGTCCGAAATATTTGTAGGCATTTGCAAAGTCGGAAAGNGATCCGTTGGTGCCTGAAGTGATGTCTTTGAGTTTTTTGATTACGTCTTCGTGTCTCCCTTCGATTGCGGCTTCAAATGGTTCGAGCCAAGGGTCATTACGAAGGATTTCGAGTTGTTTTTTCTTGCGGGCCATATATGTGGTGATTAGTTATTCTATTGTTAAAACGTTTTTGATTGAGTTCTGGTTGAAAATCAAGTGAAGAGTTTGCGTATTTCTTGGCGAAGTTGCTCTGCTTTGTCGTCTTGATGCTTCATTGCAGATATAACTCCGGCGACGTAATCGTCTGCTCCCGAATATCCAAGTGATTTTGCCACACAGCTGCCAGTGAACATTGGCTTATGGTTAAAGACTCTCAGTATCCCGGCATAGTCGCCTCCTCGCGCCATTTTCCGGAACTCAGCGAGGAGTTGGTCGTAAGTTTCTCTGGGTCTGAGTTTTTTTATAAGGCTCTTTATGTGGAGCTCAAGTGCTGTGATGCAAGTGAATCNGGCATCAATTTTTCTTTCTACATCACGCTTCATCCTATGGCGTGTGTGCTGGAGTGCCTGGCTTTCGAGCATCTGNTCAAATTTATGTATCACTTCTTGCCTGACAGCCTTGAGCACTTTCTTNGGGTTCTTACCCCGGATTTCAGCCATCGTCTCCACTACNCCTGGAGAGAGGAATATATTTTCTATTTCCGCTACCTCGGGCACAAGGATGTGCTTAGCTCTGAGNTATTCCACTTCCTGCTCGCTCCTTCNGTCGCGGTCTACGATTCCATAGCTTTCTATTCGGTGCATTGCACGCAGCGACTGCATGGTGCGTGTCGATTCGATCACTTTGTCGCAGCTTCCTAATGGTTTTACCGTAAATTCCGGGAAAACAACGCTATAGAGTCTCACATCGATGCTATGCGATGTGTCTCCTTCTATAAAGAGGATAGGTCGGCGGCTGCCCATCATCTGGAGGAAGATTTCGTCGGGAAGCTCACCGTCGGCAATTATCTGGTATCTCCAAGTGTGATTTGCAGCATTGTAGTCCTTGATCCAGATGGCAGTGCGTCGAGTTTGTCCTGAGGCAAAGTTAGCGTCGTATGTGTCGTAGACGAATCGGCAGTCGGAGCGCATACGCTCTATTCTTTCCCAGAGGATGCCTACNGCTGTAGGATGCAAGAAGAGGGTAGGGGAGTCTACCAGAATGAGAGCTTGCGGAGGAGCAAGCAAGACTGCTGCAATGTAGTAAAGGGCAGCTTTTTCTCCACGGCTCAGATAGCGGATGCCGATTGAGTCTTTGCCTGAGCGNTTTCTGATTAGTGCTTTCCCCTTTACAATATCAATTTTATTTCCGGGGAAAGTCTCTTCCCATATCGCTTTTAAAGCATTAAACCGCACTTTCTCCTCATNTGAAGAAAGCGCGGTCATAAGTTTAGAAAGCGACTCTGTCACTTTGCCGGGAATCCCACCCGTCACAGCCGACACAAGATAAGCATCTTCATCGTTGAGCTGTGCTATCTCATGCATGAAAAGCGATTTTCCACTTCCGTTGCCACCTAAGAGTGTGTATAGTCTCGCCGGTCGCCTGAGGCGAGCGGGAGCAGGTTGCCCTGAGGAGTCTGGAGGCAGGATGATCGGTTTCATGATAAAGCGGAGATGCGGGCTATGTATTTGCCGATGATGTCAAACTCAAGGTTGACTTTTGTGCCCTCCTTGATGTCCTTGAAATTGGTATGGTCGTGGGTAAAAGGAATAATTGCCACCCGGAAACTGTCGGCCTCAGGGTCACAAACCGTTAGGGATACCCCATTGACAGTAATTGATCCTTTTTCCACGGTTACGTATCCCTTTGCAGCAAGTTCCGGCTTGAAGTCGTATTTGAATGAATAGTACCAACTTCCATCAAGCGCTTCTACACCAGTACAAACTGCAGTAGTGTCTACGTGTCCTTGCACGATGTGNCCGTCGAGTCTTCCATTCATCTTCATGGAACGCTCAAGATTGACGAGTGAGCCAGGTTTGAGTTCACCTAAGTTTGAACGGTCAAGGGTTTCTTGCACCGCAGTCACTGTATANGTGTCATCNGGNTTGAGGCTNACNACNGTGAGGCANACTCCATTGTGNGCCACCGACTGGTCGATNTTNAGCTCNTCNGTAAATGAGCATTTCATCGTGATGTTGACNTTNGAGCCATCTTTTTCAATACGGGCCACTTCTGCCGCTTCTTCTACTATTCCGGAAAACATAGTTTTTTAAGAGTCAAGGGTTAAGAGTCAAGAGTTAAGAGTCAAGGTCAAGGAGAATTAATTGCCGAAGAGGCCTTTCAGGGCATCTACTGCTGAATTGATGGTCGACGATCCTTGAGATGCCGCCTCTCCTTGCATCTTGAAGCCAATGCAGATGCCATCATATTCCTTTAGAATCTTATCAGCTGTGGAGACCATTTTGCTGCCGCTTAAAGTAGCAGCAAGAGTCATGATTTTTTTGATTTTATCGGCATCAAACATTACATTGATTCCAGTTGGGGTCTTTTCTACGTATGCTGGCATGCTTCCGAGCTTCACGATTCCTCCAGCTGAGAAATTGAAGTTGAACACGCCTTCACTTTTCACTGAGATTGTGCCTTTGATGGGAAGCTTCTTGATAGTGAGAGTGAATGTGCTGTCAGGCGCGATTGTGAGCACTGCTCCTGTCAATCCAAATTTGCTATAATATTGGTCAAGTTGGTTTTCTACTGCCCCTGCAGCTGCAGCGCCACCAGCCTTCTTAAGGAAGTTGTCGCTCTTAAACGAAACTGCTGAACCGGTAGAAGTCCATTCCCCGACAATATCAGCCACCGTGAGGTTGGTTTTAGTAAAGACACCTTCCACAATGTTGCCTAAGGCGCCACCGGCACCTCCGAGGATGTCTAAGGTCTGGTTCCGGTGCAGATTCTGCAAAAGATACGCATGAAAATGTCAGTGCTATGGCGGCGAGAGCCATCTTTAGGAAGTTTGTCTTTTTCATAAGTCGGAATTTTAATAGGGTTTACCTAAATAAACGGAAAACTTACGAATTTGTTTATTTTTGTCCTACCCCTTCGGGGTAAACCTAATAGTCGTAATCGAGCGACAACTGGTCTACATAGAGCAACGATGATGTGGAGCCGGTAAAGTAGTCGCCATATTTGGATGATGCACAGGTGATCATTATATAGGAAGGTATGATCGAGGTGCTTCGGTACTCGAGTTCTATCTCGAATTCCTCGTATGCATCCATAGATGTGCCTCTCTCAAGTGCTCCGTATGCAATCACATAGCTTGCATTCTTGTCGAAGAGCTGACGGTTGTTAGGATTGGTGCGGATCTCGTATGGAGCGGTCCAATCAGTCATTGCAATGTAGATAGAGCAGGTGTCAGGGCGACCTTTCAGATATTCCATCTCCTTGTTAGAGTAGTTGATGTCGCCGGTGGTGTATTGATAATATCCACGCAGTTTTGTAGGCCGCACTGTCCAGGGGCGCCCGAAGTCGAGAATGCCGTTTGTTCCGTCGGTCTTTTTATAAGATCCAGTGTAGATGGATCCTGCAGCGAGTTTGCCGATGCCTACAAAACCCTTAAACTCTGTCTTCAATTCTGCGCTTTTCCCGGTGAGGCCTGCCGGCACATAATCTGACGGTTGCACGTTGCTTTCGCCCAAGGTGGCAGCTCCAGTGTTGCCGGTGTCCCAGAATTGCGTGCCACCTTCAGCCCACGGACACCATATTTTACCGTTCTTCCACCATTGCTCGAAGTCTCCATCCGGAAGCACTTCTGTTGCCTGTGTTGTGACGCTTATCTCATTGCCTTTGTTGTCTCCACTGCAAGCGCGCACGGTGTATTTGGTCAGAGGTTTGAGGTGCTTGATGCAGCAACTGAAAGCTCCATCCTTATTTGTGGTATCAGCATCAGGCACACGAATCCAAGTCGATGATCCTTCTTCGCAATACTCAAAGTAATTGGATGCATCCGCCGGTCCTTCTCCGTATGCCCATACCACCATGCTCCATGGATCCACTGCAGATGTCGTCACAGGCTGGGCGGTGCGTTGCGCATAGATAGTCCAGTCTTCAGTGCGTCCCCATGCGTTCACATCAATTTTCAGTGGAGTCGAGAGATTTATTATTGAGCCAACCTTACACTCAGGCACGAGAGTTGTGAGGCCACGTGGACCAAGTTTTATCGAGGTCACCTCTACCTTGGATAGGTCGGATTTTTCCGGAACATTTACAATGATCCGNCGCCCTACGGCATCGATTACTGTCTCACCAATCTGACCGGCCACTGTAAAATATCGTTCGATATTTTGCTCTGCAGATATCATCCACTGATAACTTTGATAGCGAGTTAGCTCTACAGTCATGGGTATAGAGAGATCCCATGTGCCCTCCAGTAGATTTTTATCGCAAGTAGCGTCAGGAGAATATTTGAATTGAGTGAACTGCACAGCCTGAATATCTACATCCTCCGGAAGAAAAATCTTTACCGTATAGTCGGTAGAGTCTATTCGGGCAGGACTCATCTCTCCCTTAGCAGCAATGGAGAGGATCAGCTGCGGTATTTTTGGGTAGGGGAGGTCNTTGTGGATGCAACTCGTNNNAGCNAAAGNNGCNATAANNGCTGCAANCGCAGTAAATATATANANNTATGTGAGAATGCTTTTTTCATGTGTTTTTCAGATTATTATTGAGACTCCGAAATTGATGTTGAAAAGATTGAACCGGAAATTGATTCCACTCGTGAATCTGCTTCCNGACTCCTCTCCGTTTTCCCACTGCTTTTCATCTTTCAGATGGAAACCAANGATACCAANTGNGAGATTGAATGCGGCATTTTTCATCATCATGATACTCACACNGGGAGAGTAGTTGATATTGAAAGTCTGGGTTTTAGTGCGTGTGTCGCGTATCTCGCCATCGAATGGACGGATGAAGTGAGAACTTCCGGTTCCTATTGAAACTTCTGCTTCGTTGAAGACTGCAAAGCGTCCTCTGCGGCTAAGACCGAAATATTGCTGGATGAAAATGGCAGCCGCGTATGAATCGGAAGTATATTTGATGTCGTGAAGATCGAAGCTCATGTCTTCGTCGATGTCAACTTTGAAGGAGTTGATTGCCATATCACCCTTGGTGAAAGCAAGACGCAGACCTACACAAAGGTTATTGCGCAGGAAGTAGCTTACCGAGGGCTTTATGCTGTAAATTTTTCCTTTCAGATCCACGTCTTCGATAAGCGAAAGGAATTCAGAGTCGTCGGTACTTAGCTCGCCATAGTTGGCAGAGAGGCTGATATGCCATAATCCCTTAGGATATATTAGCCAGTTGTATAGTTTTCGGTCATATCGTCCGAGGCGCTTTGTAGGGAGGGCCATGTGGATAGAATCTCCTCGCCAATATGTCATCTCGTTGAGATCGATTTCAGATTTCAAGTAGGGTGATATTTCCCCATTGAGAATGGACTCCACAGCCGACATATCAGCTTCAGGTATCCAAATATATTTTCCTCCTTCAGGCGTCTCTTCGGGAAGCGACAAAGTGGATTTTGCGATGGTGTCATTAATTGTCACATACACAGTATCCCTGACTATCACCGGTAGTTCGCGGATAGTCTCGCCTTGTTTTGATGATTCAAGGGTGGTTTGCTCATCCGAAATATACACCTTGTTGGTTTGGTCAGTAATTGTTTCTGTCTTCTTTCCATCTATACCCTCTTGTGCTTCAAGCAATTTCAAGGCGGTCTCTGAAAGCTTGCTTGCAGTTTTCGAGAGTTCATTGACAGATTCTATTATCTTTTTAGTGACGGAATGGGTCAGCGAGTCAGTTTTTTCAGAATGTGCTTTGGAATTGGCATGAGCAGGAGCCGTCGCTTCAGCAGCCGAAATGGCTTGGGAAGCAAACAGAGTCAATGCGGATGCCGTCATTGTCAGGAAGAATTTGGCTCTTTTCATGCTTTTTATAGATAGAATGCCACTCCGAATGTGATTGAGAAGAGGTTCACTCGGAAGATNGCTGATTTAGTTTTCAGATTAGCTACGTATACTTGGTCGGTGATGGTTTTGGTATGGTTGTAGTCGAAACCAAGCACACCNACATTCACTTCGAGGGCGGCAAAGTTGTTGAGNAAAACNGCCATGCCCGGGGCCACACCAATACCGAGGTTGAAGTTTCGCTCATAGTTGCCGGTGAGGTCTTCCCCTAATCCGGTCATAAGCTTTGCCTGACCTCCACCGATTTCGAGCTGCACTTCAGTGAAGAGACCGAAACGTTTCGACTTTCCGAGAGAGAAATAGTTGCGGAGCACCCCCATGCCATAGTAGCTGTGGGCGAGACGGTAGAGATGGTCCACGTCGAAATTCATGTCGGGAGAGAAGGCTATTTCGGCATTTTCAAGTTTTGTGAGGTTGCGGTTGTAGCCGAACTTGATGCCGGCTGCCACATCATTCTTGAAAGTGTACATCACCATCGGGGAAACCTTAAAAGAATAAGTGTCGCCTGACACTCCTTGGAGCACAAGAAATTGATAGTTTTTCTGATTTGATTGGCTATACGACACACTGACACCGGNGATCCANTGNCCTTTNGGGACGAAGACCACCGATTCGAAGTCGGGNGANAANTCTTCNGGTNNCTCTTCCTCTTCAGCGTGGGCACTGAAAGCCCCAGCTGAAAATAGGATTGCAAGCAATATGAATATTGAGTGGAATCTTTTCATATTTTAGGTTTGGATATATGCCAAAGTCGCAAAATTGTTGTATTCTCACATTTAAAAATACAAAATTAGCAAAATATTCCAAAATATCCTCAATATTTTGTTGAAAAATTAGGCTTTTGTCCTAATCTGACCAATAATCTTGTTACTTAGAGCCCATCTCAAATTTTTATGATATGGGCTCTAAAGTTTCGTCTGCTTCACTACCCCCATAACCTCATAACCCTATAACCTTCTACTTTCCCTTAAGAAAGCTGAGTTAATTGTTTGATTCGCGACAGCCTATGATAGTGATGTTGGGAGTCCAATTGATGGAGTAGGTATACGAATGTCCTTCTTGCCAATTGATTGAGATAGGGTATGTAAATTCCTTGGCTGATTGTGCTTTTGAAGAGCCATTAGTAGTCAACTTCGCAGTAATCTTGATATATCCACCTTTTATGGTAGATTGATCCCTGATTTCCTCTACCTTCTGCGGGATAAGAAGCAATTCTTCAGCAATTGTTCCATTCTTAGAGCTCCCGGCAGTGCCAAGGTTAAGGTTGATATCATCAAGTTTATAAGCCTGATCAGGTGCATCAGCTGAAATGATCCATTTCCCTTGACGGTCAGATTCAAATACTACTGACTTATTGGCTACTGCATCGTAGTCTGGGAATTGAAAATCGCCTTCCCCTTTCAATCCTCCAAGTTCGATTGAGAGTATCTCAATGTTCGCAATGTTGGGATCATTGTTGGCAACTGTAAAACTCACTTTGCTTAAGGCATTCTTGAAATTCAGGTTTACTTCCTTAGTGGCACTTGTGTTTTTTACTCCGGTAGCGACAGCATACTGCAAGCTTTTTTGCTCCCCGACTTCTTCATTGACTTTGAAATTCTTGATTCTTGGGATACTGTAGGAGCAATCGAGATTTCCCATTGNANGTTTNTCGGTGGAGGAGTTGTTTTTGCCCATCCCTTCTGTGTATGCGTAGAATGTAAGTCCGTTCCAGTCAGAAGGACGGTTGGTGGGCCAATATCTATTGCAGTCTGAGGTCCAGGAAATGCCATTGTCGGAAGTTGTCACATGGTCGGTTCTTCCGTCATAATAGTTGAATCCATCTTCATACGCAGTGATTTTGAACTGGGTCAGATTGTTGAGCTGACCGTCTCCCTTTGTTTCAGAGTCTGATTTCACACTGAACACTATCTCATCTTTATTTTCTGTAGGATTGCCTTGAACGCTCTTCTCCTTTGACGCTGGCAG
>WFLX010308386.1_pt1 | contig 11132 bp, 5 predicted proteins | sample 4967041 | NCBI WGS metagenome assembly WFLX01 (sample SAMN12857096, study PRJNA449069) | gut metagenome | isolation source: stool from male and female vole | host: Microtus ochrogaster | place: USA:Florida | collected 2017 | reverse complement strand
GGCGCACTCCTCGGCGGAGGCGGAGGCGCGGCTCTCGGCGCAGGCCTCGGCGCAATCATAGGCGGCGGCAAGGGCGCTGCTATCGGCTCTGCCATCGGCGCGGCAGTAGGCGCCGGCGCAGGCACGCTCATCGGCAACAAGATGGACAAGCAGAAGAAGGAACTTGAGGCTTCGCTCGGCGACAAGGCCACAATCGACGAGGTGACCGACTCTAACGGCCTCAAGGCTATCAAGGTGACATTCCCCGGCGGCATCCTATTCCCCACCAACGGCACCACTCTCAACGCCACCGTGAAGAAAGAGCTCACAGGCTTCGCTTCGAACCTCATCGATAACCCCGACACCAACGTGCAGATTTACGGCTTCACCGACAACACCGGCTCGATGGCCGCCAACACCAAAGTAGCGAACGGTCGCGCCAACTCGGTTGAGAAATATCTCGAAGACAGCGGTGTCGCAGCGAGCCGCATCTCGGCTGAAGGCTGCCCGATGACCGACTATGTAGCTTCAAACGCTACGCCCGAAGGCCGCGCGCAGAACCGCCGCGTAGAGATTTACATCACCGCGAACCAGAAGATGATTCAGGAAGCCGAAGCGGGCACATTGAAATAAAAGATCTAAGAATACAGCGAAGGCGGGCAACTCTTCGGAGTTGCCCGCCTTTATCTATATCGTGAGGAGGGGTTTAGTCGAAGGCTCCCTCGAATGACTCTTCGGCCACTTCCTGACTGCCGGAGTCGCCTCCGTAGTTTTCAGGGGGCAGTCCGTCGCAAAGGTCAATGCCGGCGGGGAATTCAAATCGGGCCGACTGGGAGTAGGGGAGCGAGGAGTCGTTGAACACCTTGCGGATAAATTTGCCGTAGACGGGAAGCGCTGAGGCCGCGCCCTGGCCTATCGAGGTCGAGGAGAAGTGGATGAAACGCTCTTCGCCGCCAACCCATGTGCCAGCCACGAGCTCGGGAGTGAACGCCATGAACCAGCTATCGGAGTTGTAGTTGGTAGTGCCTGTCTTACCGCCGATCTGAGCAGTAAGATTATATGGCGCGCCGCGCAGGCGACGGCCCGTACCCTCCTGGGTGACGTTAAGGAGCATATCGAGGATTTTGTAGTAACCTTTCTCTGAAAGCACCTCGGTATGATGGGTGGTGAACTCGTCGATGACGTTGCCTTCGTTGTCGGTGATCGACGTTACGAAAACGGGGTCGGAGCGCATGCCGTTGTTGGCAAAGGCGGAGTAGGCCGTTACCATCTGTTTGAGCGAAATCTCGTGGGAGCCGAGCGCGAGCGGCATGACGGGCTTGATCTGGCCGGTCACGCCGAAGCTGTGAAGGTAGCGCACGAATGTGGCGGGCTTTAGGGCGGCGATCAGACGGGCCGACACGAAGTTGTTGGAGTGGGTGAGCGCCCATTTGAGCGATACCATGCCTCCGGTGGCGCCGCTGCCTCTGGGACGCCATGAGTGGCCCCATTCGTCGATAATAGTGGGCTGGGCGTTAAGCATCTGGTCGCAGGGGGTATAGCCGTCGTCCATAGCATAGGCGTAGAGGAACGGTTTCATTGTCGAGCCGACCTGTCGACGGCCTGTCGACACCATGTCATACTGGAAGAAGTCGAAGCTCGGGCCCCCAACGTAGGCTTTCACGTGGCCAGTGCGCGGCTCCATGGCCATAAAGCCGGCGCGGAGGAAATGCTTGGTGTAGAAAACCGAGTCGCGAGGGGTCATCACCGTGTCGATCGGGCCATTGTAGGAGAACACCGTCATTTCTACAGGCGTGTCGAAATTGCGGTTAATCTCTTCTTCTGACAGCCCGGCGAGCTTGAGCACTCGGTAGCGCTCCGACTGGCGTATCGCGTTTCGTTGCAGCGACTGCAGCTGGGCCGACGAAAGCTCGCTTCGGTTGGCTGAGTAAGGCGCGCATGAGCTTCCGCGCTTCTCGTTGAAGAATGCGCGCTGCAGGTAGCGCATCTGCTCGTTGACGGCCTCCTCGGCGTAGCGTTGCATACGCGAGTCAATGGTGGTGTGAATACGCAAGCCGTCGGTGTAGAGATTGTATTTTGTGCCGTCGGGTTTGGGGTTCTTCTCAATCCAGCCGAAGAGGGGGTTGATTTCCCACTCCATAGAGTCGGCCGAGAACTGCTGGCCGGCCCACGACGCGTAGTCGCTGCGCACAGGCTTTTTCGCGGTCATCATGCGGCGGAGCTCCTCGCGGAAATATGGCGCGATGCCCTCTTTGTGGTCCATGCGATGGAAGTCGAGGCCGAGCGGCAATTGCTTGAGCGAATCGGCCTGGGCTTCAGTGAGATAACCTTCCTTGACCATCTGGTCGAACACTACGTTGCGACGCTGCAGAGTGCGCTCAGGATGACGCACGGGATTGTAGTAGGCCGGATTCTTCACCATGCCGACGAGCATCGCGGCTTGCTGGAGATTGAGGTCGGCGGCGGTGGTGTTGAAATAAACCTGGGCTGCCGACTGAATACCCACGGCATTGTAGAGGAAGTCAAACTGGTTGAGATACATTTTCAGGATTTCCTCTTTAGAGAAATATCGCTCAAGCTTCACTGCGATCATCCATTCGACAGGCTTCTGCATAGCGCGGGTCAACAGTCCGGTCGACTCGGGCGAGTAGAGCTGCTTCGCGAGCTGCTGGGTGATGGTAGAGCCGCCGCCCGCGTTGTGGTTACCCATGATTATGGTCTTGCCTATCACGCGGCCGAGAGCTCGGAGGTCGATGCCGGAGTGGTCCTCAAAGCGCGAGTCCTCGGTGGCGATAAGCGCGTCGACGACGTTCTGCGAAATGTCGGAGAAGTCGGCATACACGCGGTTGCCCGAGCCCTTGAAATATCGGCCTATCTCCTGGCCGTCGGCAGAGTAAATGATCGAGGCGAATTTGTCGGCCGGGTCTTTCAACTGCTCCATATTCGGCATATATCCGATAATGCCGTGATAAATAAGCACGAAGAAAAGGATTATAGCGGCGAAAAACAGGGTGAAAGCCACCCAAAGACGACGTATTATCTTGCGGTTTTTGCGTCGGCGTTCGGGAGTTTTGCCATAGGAGTCTCTTTTCTCCTCCTCAGGATTGCTTTTGCGGTATGATGTATTGTTGTCCATCTTCTGGATAGTTAGGTTTCAACCCGCAAATTTAAGATTTTTTCCTGAAATACGAAATAGTAAATTTTTCGCCGATGCGAACAGCGGCTTGCGCCGTCAGCTGCCGTAGAAGTCGTCGGCGATGTAGCGGGCCACCGAGTCGTTGTAATTAGGGCCGATCACGATGTCGGCCGCGGCTTTCACGCGGGGCTGGGCATTGGCCACTGCCACTGCCACGTCGGCCACTTCGAGCAGCGGGAGGTCGTTGAGGTTGTCGCCGAAAGCCACGAGGCGCGAAGCTCCGAGACGCTCTTTAAGATCGAGCACAGCGCTGGCTTTCGACACGCCGAGGGCATACACCTCAAGTATATAGATGCCGACCGAGAAAATGTCGGGGTAGCAGGAGGTAGAAAACAGGCTGGTGGCTTCCACGGCCTCGGCCAGCGGGATTATATCGTCCTTGAAGCCGATAGCGAAGAAAAGGATCACGTTGCTGTCGGGCTGAGCCATTGGCGTGAATGTGAAGCGCTTGAGTGCGAGATTGCGGCGCTCGTAGTAGAATTCATACTCCTTGTCGGTCATTTTAGGGTCGTGGTAGACGGTCAGATGCGACGAGTCATGCACGTGGTAGATAAATGGCTTGATGCCGGCTTTGGAGAAAAGGCCGTTGAGCACGGCGCAGTCTTGCTGAGGGATAATATGACGGTCAACGAAACGCATGGAGCGCGGATCGAACGTGGCCGCTCCGGTTATGACCACGTAGGGCACTGACGTGTGGCACGCTTCCATGAGCGGCTCGACGGTGGCGGGAGTGCGCGCCGTGGCCACGGTGATGAGCGCGCCGTCGGCGGTAAGGTCAGAAATGATTTCGGCTGAGCGAGGCGATACGAAACTGCCGTTGTTGAGCAGCGTGCCATCCATGTCGGTTGCGTAGAGTGTCATGTTTACCTTGTGTTTGGCTAAAAATTGAAATTTGGGGCTTATTGAAGCAGGTCGCGGGTAATATCGAGAGCTGTTTTTATTTCGTCTGCCGGAACGATATTGTCGATTTTCACTTTTCCGGGGGCTTCGAGGAGGGTGAAGTTGATTTTACCCTCGGCGGTATTTTTTTTGTCGGCTTCCATTAGCCGTATTAAATCGGGATAGTCGTCGCAGGTAATGGCTGGACTGCCGTAGACTTCGCGGCAATAGCTTCCGTAGCGATATAGCAGCTCCGACGGAAAGCCCGACAGCATATTGGATAGCACGAGCTCGGTAACCATACCGTAGGCAACGGCGTAGCCGTGGGGGATAGGGGCATTGCGCTTCATAGCCAGCGACTCGAAAGCGTGGCCGGCTGTGTGGCCGAAGTTAAGCGCGCGGCGTAGCCCGGTCTCGGTAGGGTCGCGCTCGACAACGCTTTTTTTCACCCCGACGCTTTCCCTGAGCAATCGGAGCATCGAATCGGGGTCGATCGAGGACACGTCGGTCAGCTCAAGCAAGTCGTTGAACGCGGCTTTGGATTTCAGCAGCGAGTGCTTTATCATCTCGGCATAACCCGACCGCAGCTCGGTCGCGGGCAGCGTGTTAAAGAATGTGGCGGATATGATGACGGCGTCGGCGTCGTTGAACACTCCTATCTGATTTTTGAGATAGTGGAAGTTGATGCCGGTTTTGCCGCCTACAGACGCGTCTACCGCAGCGAGGAGAGTGGTAGGCACGTTAATGAATTTCATGCCGCGCTTGAAGGTGGATGCGGCGAATGAGCCCATGTCGGTCACCATTCCGCCCCCTAAATTGATAAGCAACGATTTTCGCGTGGCCCCCTCCTCGGTGAGCTTGGTCCAAATCGACGAGAGGGCATCGAGATTCTTATTGACGTCGCCGGCCGCAGTGGTGATTACTGTGGCGCGGGCCACGGCTTGCGACAGCAAGCGGAGCTTTGGCAGCACGGCGTTTGAGACATTAGTGTCGGTAAGCAGAAAAATCTTGCCGCTCGATAGACTATCGGCCTGCTCATCGAGGCAGGCTCCTACGTTGTTGTCAAATATCAGATTCATCATTGCTTACTTATGTGCTTAGTACTTCACGATAAGAGGTAAAAAATCGGCTAATGACTCCATTGACGGGAGCACGATGTCGGCGCCGGCGTCGGTAAGGGCTTTGGGGNGGATCGNGCCTGTTGTNAGCGCGATCGTAAAAGCNCCGGCGGCCGNCNCGGCTTTTACGCCCAGCGGCGCGTTCTCGACGACGATAGCNTCAGCAGGAGTTACGCCTGCGAGCTCCATCGCGCGAAGATATNGCTCTGGATTGGGCTTGCCGCGCTCCACGTCGCGCGAGGTGATCATGCGGTCGGGGGCAAACATGGCGGGGAAGTCGCGGTTTAGGCGGTCGATGAGCGAGAGTTGGCCCGAGCCGGTGACGAGCACCCTGTCGAGCCCGTTGTCGCTTAAGAATTGGAGCATCTTTAAGGCTCCAGGCATAGGCGCAACGGCAGGCATAGCCTTGAAGTACTCGGTTTTGCGCTTATAGTATTCCTCCACTTCTTCAGGAGTTGCCTCGCGGTTGAGGTAGCGGTTAAAGAGTGTGTTGATCGTCTGGCGACCCGTCATGCCCTCGTAGAGATAGAAATTGTCGCGAGGCTCGTCGATACCAAGTTCGAGCATCATCTTGTGCCAAGCCGCCGTGTGGTTTCGCATGGAGTCGTAGAGAGTGCCGTCCATGTCGATTAACGCGGCTTTGAACTTTCCCGGATTATTTAGCCGGAAACGCTCTAAAGATGCTGTCAATTTATCTTTTAGCTCTGTCATTTTTTTCCTTTTTTCCCTTTCCTTGGTGATTTGGCCGCCGGAGCCTGAATATGCTTGATAGAGTCAGGTGCGGGGATAAGCCCTTCCTGTATCATCAGTATTGAATCCTGATGGGTGATAATGGCTTCCGGGGCGTTCATATAAGTGGTGTCAGCGCGGCTCTGGATGTCGAGCGGGCCGAGGCGGGCGGCTCTCAGGCCGCGCTTGAATGCGCGGCTCATCTCGCCGAGAAGATTTATTCTCATCGTCGACGCGATAGAGTCGTGCCTGGTCATCATATTCTCCTTGAATTTGGCTCCGCCGAGACGTATCTTCATTTTCTCCGGCTTCCCCTTTATGTTGATGCCGAATTTGAACGGGATAGGGGATTTAAGCACCGCGATATGATAGTTCATGTCGAAGTCGAGATTGGTCATGCCCATCACGCCGAGCTTGTAGCGGTCGATGTCGACGATGAAGGGGTAAACGTTGATTACGCCGTTGTCAACGGTCAGCTCCATGCTGATATGGTTAATCATGTTGCTGTTTTTGTCTTTGAAGAGCAACCATTTGGAGATGTTTTTAAACGTATCGTAGTCAAATAGCACAAGGCTGTCGCCGGTGAATTTCATGGCCGACTTCAGTGTGCCGATGTTGAGGTACATATCGGGGGTCAGGTCGCACGTCACGGCCACGTTGGCGTCAACTATGCCGTTGAGATGATGCATTATCGGCATGATTGAGTCGATAGATGGGATTACTTTTGGCAACTGGTTGATTCTTATCTTGTTGAGCAACATCCCTAACCCGAAGCTCATGTTGTTGGGCGTCGGGGCCNCGTACANCGCCGAGAGGTTGAGGTCGCCGNGGTCGGTTTTTGCCGAGAGGTTGTTGACGTTCATCACTCCGTGGTAAACGNGTATCTGCNCCTGAAGCTCGCGAAGAAGCAGGTCGCTGTATATTACCCGCTTGGCATTGAATGTGAAGCCCGCGTCGATATTGACCGGAACGAGTATCGGACCGAAAACCGAGTCGGGGGTTTCGTCGGGATGCTCAACATCCTTAAGCTCATTTGAGGCCCACGTATCGAGGCTGCTCCCCACGTTATGCACCATTTTTTTCTCGGGGCTGGCGAGCGCTTGGGCCACCTCGTTGATGTTGATAAGGTCGGAAACGACGTTGAAGTCAAGTCGCAGCGGGGTAGGGCGGCGGGAGTTTAGCGCGCCTTTAAGATTTGAAATCGCCCCGTTGAAGGCGAAGTCGCTGCTGCCCAAATTATAATGCAGGCTGTTGAGCGCGATCGAGTCGGTGTCGATAGCTATGTCGAGGTCGTTGAATCGGTTGGGAAGGTGGATGTAAGGCATCCGTATCGCTCCGTTCTTAGCCTTAAGCTCCGCTTTGATGTTCCAGCGGAAAAGAAGGCTGCGCAGCGAATTGTCCATGTCGAGATCAAGCGTCTGCGCCCCTATCGAGTCGAGATGCGCTTTGGTCATGATCGGCCTGTCGGCGCCATTTTTGCGGCGGCGCGGGCGCGAGGTGCTGTCGCCGGGGTGCTTATACCATTTGCGGTCGAGACGGCGGGGATTGAAATGTGCGACAAATTCGAGCGACGACTCTTCTACTCCGGCGAGTATCTGCTCATGGCGCACGCCAACCTTGCCAATGTTGAGCCGAAGCCCGAGCTGCGGCACTTTGGCGTTGCCTTTGTATCGATGCAGTGAGCCGAAGCCTTTGGCGTTGACAAGGCGTATGTTGGTTCGGTCGATTTCTGAGTCATACGCGGCGTGGTCAAATCCTATGTAACCTCCGATAGGCGATATTACGGTAGTGTCGGTAGTTGATGAGTTGTTGGAGGTGCCCACGGTCGCTGCGAGATTGCGTATGCGCGCCGAAATGCCGTTGGTGTGTATGCTTATGGTGTCGGACTTCACTCTGACGATCAGCAGCGAGTCTGATAGCACGCCGTTGTCGGCGCGGAAGTGCTCGTTGGAGCCGAAGGTGAGGGTCGAGTATCGGGCGTAAGCTCTGGTGACTGAGTCGGGAGTGACGAGGTGGAAATCAGTGAGGTCGATTTTGCCGTCAAATCTCATGAAATGGAAATTGTCGGCCGAGAGGTCGCTGACGTGGAAGCGAAAATCGGTTGAGCCTCGGAGTATACCCTTGATTGAGGCGCGCATTTTGTCGGTCAGCAATTTAGGGAATCGGGAGAAATCCACCTCCCCGTCGAAGTGCCCTTTGATAAGCGGGTCGGCCATCATATTGGTGGCTGACCCGCTAAGCGACGCGTTGATTACATTGCCGTTGATAGCCAGTTTATTCAGATTTACTATCGAGCGGTTTAGGTCGTTGCCGTTTATGTCGGCTGTCACGTTGATGGCAAGAGAGTTGAATTGCAGCTGATTGTAGCGCAGTTCGCAGTCGGGTATATCGATTTTGGCGGTAAAGGAGGGTATACCCATCTGCGAATTAAACGTGTAAGGTCGCGTCAGCTTGGCCGAAATGTCAACCTCCATAGTGGTATGTAGCATATTGGAGATTTCGCGCATCGATTCCGGGAAGTGTTTTTTCAGCTTGTTGATGTTGAGGCGGTTTATGTCGAAATCAAACGATTCGACCGTCAGGTCGTTCTCCAGGTTGATGGCGGCGTTGAATCGGGCATCGAGCTCGGCGAGAATTATTGAGATGTTTTCGAGCTTTATCTGGTAAGGCTCGGCGGGACTCCAACCTATGCCGCCGTTGAGCTTGAACTCGATTTCCTTGTAGGCGACCTCATTGAGCATCGGTGTCTCAATGCGGGTGTCGATTTTGAGGGAGTAAAGCGGATTCTCGTTGTCGAGCTCAACCGTCGTCAGATTGAGGTTGAAGTCGATTGTGTCGTTAAGTGACTTGTAGGTAATCGGCGCGGCGTTGGTGATTCTGAAGCGATTGATATAAATGTCGGGAAGCGACAGCTTGGTGGTGTCGGGTTCTGATTGCGGGAATATGTCGAAGTTAGAGACCGAGTCGGTGACCTGAATAAGATTGATGCGGGGGCGGTCGATTTCTACATCGTTGAGGTGGATTGTGCCGCCTATTATCTTCAGCACGTTTATCCCACCCTCGAAATGGCCGACGCTCATTACCGAGTCGGCATTGGCCGGGAGCGTCGACTTTATTTCGGCGGGGAGCGCGTCGAGCGACTTGCTGATCACGTTAATCCCGTCGACCGATATTTTCAGGCGTGGAAATGATTTCCAGAACGTCAGCTCGGCTTTCTCGATTTCGACTTTGGCGTTGAGGTAATCCGACCCGAGTTTTTCTATAAGGGGAGTGAGCTGTCCGGGAGATAAGATCCATATGGTAAGCGTTATGAGCAGTATAACAAATGCGACGATTGAGACTACAGTCACCGTCAGCCATTTGAAAATGCGGTATGGCAGCGGTTTTTTCCTCTTTGCGGTCGATCGGTCGGTGGTTTCGGCGGTCGAAGGCTGCGCTGAAGAGTCGTCGTTTTGTTGTAATCTCTCTTTCTCGCTCATAACAAATAGTCTATTAATAATGCAAAAATACGAAACAAATTTCAGAAAAGCCTACTAATTGCCAAAAAAGTTTATCGCGGCGCATCGGGTCGCAGGCGCGGTTGTCGGCGGGTAAGGCGTTATGCGAAACAAGCCCCGGGCTTGAGGCCCGAGGCTTGTATGAGTAAAGGATGAATCGCGTTGTTGATTGTAATCCTTCAGAGAAATCAGAGGATCACTTTCACTGCTTTGCCTGCCTGGCGGCGGATGAAGAGACCGTTGGCGGGATTCTCAACGCGCTGGCCCTGGAGGTTGAAGTATTCAGCGGGAGCGTTTAGGTCGATAGTGACGTTTTCAACGCCGCCGGTATTGCCGTTGAGCTCAACGAGCTGATTGTCTCTGTCGAGTTCAACTGTAGTGTTGTAGAGAGTGAGTTTGCCTTTCACTACAACTACGTCGCCGGCCTTAACAGCATTTTCAGAGGTGAATTCCGCACCATTGAAGTAGAGGCCGCGGAACACCTGGAGCTGGTTGTCGGCAGTGCCGTCGTCAGAAATCCAGTAGTCGATATTGTGGTACTTGTCGATGTCGGCAACAGCGGTTTTAAGCGAAACCACGATGCCTTTGACGTAAACCTCTTCGTCGGTTTGGAGACCGCTCTTCACGAGATCGATAGCGCGGGTGCAGTCATAGGGCGATGCTGCGGTGCCTTCGCCTGTACCGCCAACGGTGATGGGATCAGCTTCGCCGACCATCTCAGCGATATTGAGCTGAACGGTGGTCTGATAAACGCCGATGAAGCCGGTGATGTCGTAAGTACCGGGTGCGACGGTGAGGTTAGAGCGGTTGTAGAGGTTCACGCTGATGGTCTCGTCGTCTGAGGTCACGGTGCCAAGCTGGAGGTTGTCTTTGCTGATTTTCACGCCTTTGATAGTGATGTAAAGGTCCTGGTTTGAAGCGACCATAGTGGCGGCGATGTCGTCGAAAGGAATTACTTCGGGCGAGGGGATTGTGCCGGTGCCGTCAACCTCGTATTTTGTGGGAGCGAGCTGGATGAGGTTGTTGAAGGTAGAGATTTTGCCGGTTGAGCCTGATTTGATTTTGTCGCCTGCCTTGAGGTCGGTGGGGCCGTAAAGCAAAGCGTAGTTAGCGCCGTCGTAGATGAAGTTGTAGGCCTTGAAGTTGTAAACCACTACGGGCTCGCAGTTGAGGATATAGGGGGTCTCGGGTGCGAGAGCCTTAGCCTCTTTGAGGTTGTTTACGGTGGTTGCGTCAACGGGATCGGGATCAACGTTAACTTCGCCGTCAACGTAGATGGTCACTTTAGCGAAACGGATGCTCTTCACAGCGGTAACGGTGAATTTCGAGGCCGAGCCGGTCCATGTGAAGCCTGAGGTGGTTACATTGCTGATCGCGCCTGTGTCGACAGTGTGCGCTGCGTCTTTGGTGCCGCTTGAGCCGTCGGAGAACACGACTTTAGTCATCGTTGTTCCGGCCGGAGCGGCAAATGTCATTGAGTTGCTTGCGTAAAAACGTACGGTCCATTCGTCTTTGCCGCTTGCCGCTGTCGAGGCATAAAGAGCGGGAGCTGTGCTGCTCGAGCCTTTGTCGAAGCTTAAGGTGTATTGGCCGAGATTGAAAGAGTTTAACGGCTGATAGTGAGCAGCTGCTTTGTCGGTTGCATCAACATAGGTGCCATCGACATTCGCGAAGTTTTTAACTTCAAGCACGGTTTCTGCCGACATAGTTGCTGAGAGGCCGAGCAGACACGCC
>WFLX010086909.1_pt1 | contig 11133 bp, 7 predicted proteins | sample 4967041 | NCBI WGS metagenome assembly WFLX01 (sample SAMN12857096, study PRJNA449069) | gut metagenome | isolation source: stool from male and female vole | host: Microtus ochrogaster | place: USA:Florida | collected 2017 | reverse complement strand
TCCATAAAACGCTTGATGAATGTGGACTTACCCGTTCTCACCGGTCCCAGCACACCTATGTATATTTCCCCTCCGGTGCGCTTCTGTATGTCATAATAGAGATCATATGTATCCACTGCATATTCCATATAACAATACCATCCCTTTCCATACCTCTGATATTACTGTTATATGTATATGCAGTGGAATCTCGCTTCATGCAGGCTATTTTAAGATAATAGCCTCTTTTAAATCCACCAGCTTCACTTCTAAAGGATATTCAAACACATAAAAAACTGCCAAATCCCCATGAAGCTCTACATGAATATCTATCTCCCTGTCCCAATCATATACCTCGCTGGTGTCCTGTTCCAAATCATAGAACAATATTTTTGCATCCTCACCAAAAATCCTTGCAAAAACATATTTGCTGTTGTATGTCAGTATGTAGACAGATTCATTATTTTCAGTCCTAAACAGCACCTCCCCATTCTTTTGAATTTCTGTGGATTCCTGATTGATATAAATATCCGGGCTTGCATATCCATAATTAATACTATCTGGTTCAAACTTTTTGCCTTTGCCGTCCTCTACCTCATAGATGGTATCGTTTATCTTTACATTCCCATCCTTCGACACAAAGTCTCTTACAAACAAATCATTATCTGTGATTCCCAGAGCATCGTTGCTTATTATATCCCCATCAATCAAAAATACATCCTTTCCGTCAACAGAGAGGCTGCACAATCGATATGCCCCGCTTCCATTCACCCTTTCTATAAAATATAGGTAATCCTGATATTTTCCCATAGCACGCGGGCGGGCTTCTTCACTTTGATAAATGGTTTCTTCTTCACCCGTCGCCCGGTCATACTTGCATATTTCCTCACCATAAATATAGTAAATGTATTTTTCATCCACCTGAGAATAATTATAATAATTATAGCTAAGCGAAGGCGCAATTAATTCGGTATCAGAATCTGACATTTTCTCCTGCTCATCCGCCATGGAATCAGAATTTGTTCTTCTGTCAGTTGAGCAGGATACCAAAGAGCCAGATACCAATAGCAAGAACATCAAAATAATAAAGATTGAACCTCTTTTTTTCATCAATGTGATGTAACCACCCTCTTAAAATTCTTCTTGCCCCGCTTCACGATAACACCCTCGCCAGCAAACTGCTCCGGGGTATAGACTGTCTTAATATCCGTTACTTTCTGACTGTCAACAGTGACTCCTCCCTGCTCAACCGCACGTCTCGCCTCGGAGCGGGACTGAGTCAGGCCTGCCTTTACCAACACCCCAAGGATGTCAATCTGTCCATCTGTAAAATCTTCCTCTGTCAGCTGGGCAGTGGGCATATCAGCGGCATTTCCTCCGGTAAAGAGTGCCCTTGCGCTCTCCTTTGCCTTCTCTGCCTCGTCCTGTCCATGTATCATCTTAGTCAGCTCATAAGCCAGAATTTCTTTCGCCTCATTTAATTGGCTGCCCTCCCACTTATCCATTTCGTCAATCTGCTCCAAGGGCAGGAAGGTCAGCATACGCAGGCATTTCAACACATCCTTGTCTCCCACGTTTCTCCAATACTGATAGAACTCAAAGGGCGAGGTCTTTTCAGGGTCAAGCCACACGGCACCTTTCTGGGTCTTTCCCATCTTTTTGCCCTCGGAATTTAACAGCAGGGTGATGGTCATGGCATAGGCATCTTTCCCCAACTTTCTGCGAATCAACTCCGTGCCGCCCAACATATTGCTCCATTGGTCGTCTCCTCCGAACTGCATGTTACAGCCATATCTCTCATACAGGCACAAAAAGTCATAGCTCTGCATAATCATGTAATTGAACTCAAGAAAACTCAACCCCTTCTCCATGCGCTGTTTATAACACTCGGCAGTGAGCATACGGTTCACGGAAAAATGTGCGCCTATATCCCGGATGAATTCAATATAATTCAAATCCCTCAGCCAATCCGCATTGTTCACCATCATGGCTTTTCCCTCGCCAAACTCAATGAACTTGCTCATCTGTTTCTTAAAACACTCGCAGTTGTGGTCAATGGTCTCTGTGGTCATCATATTCCGCATATCCGTCCGCCCGCTGGGGTCTCCAATCATGGCCGTGCCGCCGCCAATCAGCGCAATGGGCTTGTTTCCCGCCATCTGCAGTCTCTTCATCAGGCAAAGCGCCATGAAATGCCCTACATGCAGACTGTCTGCAGTGGGGTCAAAACCGATATAAAACACCGCTTTCCCATTGTTGACCAGCTCCTTGATTTCCTCCTCGTCCGTAAGCTGGGCTAAGAGTCCTCTTGCTTTTAATTCGTCAAATACTGTCATTGTTTTTCTCTCCTTTTTATTTCTTAAACTATAGTGGTTGAAATAAATCTAAAAATAAAAACCCCGTCCTTGAAAGGACGAGGTTAAAACCCGTGTTACCACCTAACTTTACAGACAGCTCACGCCGCCTGCCTTGCCAAGTACAATCGCATTTCCCTAAACTCTGCAATGATACTCTCCTGCTATAACGTGCATTCCTCCGTCATGACCTACTAAAATCCAAGCTCCCGCCAAGGATAAAATCCTGCATAAGCTTCCTTCATTCTGCCATGAGACTCCAAGATGTATTCATAAAAGACTTCCCGCACGCCTCTCATCAACCGGCTGTTTTCTGTTCGTTCCATCCTTTACTACTTGTTCTTATCAACGTCTTTTTTGTGTCTTATTAAATTATGTTCTCTTGCATAACCAAGATTAACTGTCTTGTATCTTAACGGATATTTAGAGTTTTGTCAAGCCGAAATTTTTATGTTCCTTTTCATGTCACTTTGATACTATTTAATTGCCACATATCCCGTATCAGAAACAATTTGCTGTCCCTGTGGACCAACCATCCATTCAAGAAACGGTTTCATTGTGCTTTTTGCATCTGCCCGATTCCCCACAGTAATGGCATAAAGCTGTGTAGTATATGGATACTCCCCTGATTGAATCGTTTTGGTATCCGGATAAACACCATCCACTGCAAGCAGCTTAATACCTGCCACATCTTCGCCAGAACCAGCCATCATGATGGTTGTATAATAACGAAAACTGTAACCCAGGGAGGACTCGCTGTTTTCATAGTTAGCTGTTTCTCTTACAACACCGCCCATACCCGGTTCATATTCAGCCTGCAAGGGTTCTCTTAAAGGCTTATCGCCCATAAAATATTCCATCATGGTCTGTGAACCGGAATTCTCAGGACGCTGAAAAGCAAGAATTTTTTTATTTGCACCCCCAACATTACGCCAATTATTTATTTGACCGGAGTATATGTCACGGAGCTGCTCAGAGCTAAGATTATCCACCGGATTTTCCTCATTTACGAAGAAAACAAATGCTTCTTTCCCAATTGGAGTCAATTCCAGCTCCACTCCTGCCTCTTCCGCCATTTTTAACTGCGCTTCCGAAGGTCTTGCACCAAAGAAAATATCAATCTCCCCTGATAATAGTTTTTCATAGGCATATATTGTGTTTGTAAACTGAATCGGCTTGACTGTATCCGATTTGGATTTATTTGCCTTTCTCTGAATCTCGCTAATATTAGTATAGCAGGCGTTTGCAAAGGCAGAATAAACGGGATAAGCCGCTTCTGCCCCATCCATAATAGGCATTTCCTGCGGATCGTCTATGCGAAAGGCAGCCGGTTCCTCTAGTTTAGCCAGAATATTCTCTTCATTTTCCACGGAATAGGGACGCAAATCAATGCTGGAATAGCCTCCTGCATAAGAGAAATTGTAAGAAGGACGTGCCGATTCCACAATATTTTCACGCTGTTTAAAGAGAACAAATTCGCTCAGCGCATAGGCAGAAAAAACAACAACCATAACTGTCATTATAATCTTTTTGTGATAGGCAAAGGGTTTTCTCTCCACACCCGTCTTTTTTACTGCAAGGCGCTCTCCCACTGCAAATCCCAGAATGAGAACAGCATCATAAATCAAGTTTACAAGCAAGGTGGAATGCCATGCATCAAGTCCAAAGATTCCCTCTTCAAGAAAAGCTCCAAATAGATGTAAACTCCTGAATCCAAGAGTTCCTCTTGCCCAGCTATCGATATTATTTGTTACATTACATATTCCCGTATTCAGCAAATACCATATAATCGGCAAAACCAAAGGTAAATAGAGCCCCACCCTGCTGAGCGGTTTACGGGGCTCCTTTGCCTTAATAATCACNTATCCATATCCGCACATTGTCAAAAAACACAAAATTAGTGAAATCGGAATACCTGCATATAGTGAGATAGAATCTACACCTGCCATCTGAGCTATCATTACCTCAAAAATCAATTCAAATAATGGGAGCATGAAGGTTACCAGCAATGCAATTATCAATGTCAGGAAAAAATATACCATACTAAATTCTCTTTCTTATCTCTGTACTTTTGCCGCCCATGCTTCACAAATATAATTTTTACTTATTCACCATGAGCCTCTCCATGGCGCGGTTCAGTCCGTCCACGGTAAGCTTGAACATGGGAAACATCTCCTTGATAGCGGTCTCCGCTTCCCTCCATGGAGCTCTGCCCGGAGCCATCTTGGGATTCAGCCACACTACTTTCTTATAATGGCGCTTCACCAGCTTCAGCCACTCATAGCCAGAGAGACCGCCGTTTGGTCCCCTGTAATTGCCTGTGTCGGAATACAGCTCCTCCGGCGCCATTGCCGCATCTCCCACGATAATTACCTTGTAATCGCTGTCCAGATTACGGAACATCCACTCCGTGTCCACCCAATCCCCGTTTTCGCATTCCGGGGTCTTGTAAAGCTTACTGTAAATACAGTTATGGAANTAATATGCCTTTNCATCTTTATAATGATTGGACTTATGANCTNNCTGAAACANATCATTTAACANNGAGNTANNGNNAATCATGGTGCNGCCNCTGNCNATCAANNGCANCAGTTTTACCGCATTTTTTCTGGGCTTTTGCATCACAATCTGCAGGCATCCCCCGTTATTACAGGTCTTATCCACGGTGCCGTTGATGTCAAGCTCTGTCTCCGGCACATCAAGTCTGCTGGAAAACTGCCGCAGCTTCCGAAATGCCATCTGGAACTGCCGGTTGTCAAGAACTCTGTCATCCCTGAAATCCTTGTACTTTCTGGCACCTACCACGGAAAATGCCGACTGATATCCGGTCTGTCCGCCAACCCGGACGCCGCCCACATTGCCGCCCATATTTCCAAAAGAAGTCTTTCCCATGGTGCCAATCCAGAAACTGCCGCCATTGTGCTCTTCATTCTGATCCTTCAGACGCTGCTTGAAGGTTTCCTCCACATCCTCTTTGTCAATCTGCAAGTCTTCCATCCGATTCAAATGATCTCTTGCCTCCTCATGGGCAAGTTCCATCATATCGGATTTATCCAGCCATCTGAGCATCTGTGCCCCCACTTCCGGCTCTTTCTGCACAGCCTTGAAGCACTCCTCAAAAGCCATGTCAAATTTATCAAAATCCGTCTCGCTCTTTACTAAAATCATCCGGGCAACATAATAAAACTGCGTGAGGGAGCTTCCGCACAATCCCCTGTCCAAGGCATCCTGCAGCGTAAGCCNCTCTCCTAAGGTCACTCTGATTCCTTTATCCCGCAAGGTATGAAAAAAATCTATNAACATGATGCCCTNCCATTACCNATTCTTTTCCGCAAAACAAACTTNATTGCAAAACATATTATCAAGGTGATAAGTGTCACTATTCCATATACCAAAATGCTGGTATACCAAGGCGCAGACCGCATGGCATATAAATCGGAATGTGATTTATAATCCAAGTATACATATACTCCATGCCCTATCAACACTCCCACAGAACTGCCCATGATAATGTTCAACACTTTATTGATTTGTTCCAGCATCCCATAAACCTCCTCAATACCAAAACAGATAACACCTCACAGCCATCAAACAAAGCTGACTTTACGACAAGTCAGAATGCTTCACCAGCTCCAAATCCTCATCCTTCTTTACCACAACCCCTACAAAAGGAAGGGCACTTCTTATGGTATCCGCAGGAATCCCTCCAATCTGCAAAGCATTCACCCAATCAATCAATTCCGATGTGCTGGGCTTTTTGCGGATATCCCTGATGCTTCTGATATTATAAAATACCTCCATGGCATTCTGCAAAAGATGCTCCTCCACATCGGGGAAATGCACCTTCACAATCTGCTCCATCAGTTCCTTGTCCGGAAATTCGATATAGTGGAAAATACAGCGGCGCAAAAAGGCATCAGGAAGCTCTTTTTCCGCATTTGAGGTAATCATCACAATAGGTCTGTGCTTTGCCTTCACAGTCCTCTTGGTCTCATTGATATAAAANTCCATCTGGTCAAGCTCNCACAAAAGGTCATTAGGAAANTCCAAATCTGCNTTGTCTATCTCATCANTCAAAAGCNCTACNTGCTCCTCGCTGTCAAAAGCCTCGCCTAACTTTNCAAGCTTAATATATCGTGCGATATCATCCACGCCTTCCTCGCCAAACTGTCCATCATAGAGGCGCTGGATAGTGTCATATACATAAAGTCCCTCCTGCGCCTTGGTGGTGGATTTGATATTCCAGATAATTAATTTTTTGCCTAACGCCCTTGCCACGGCATCTGCCAACTGAGTCTTTCCCGTACCCGGTTCGCCCTTGATTAAAAGCGGCTTCTGCAAAGCTATGGCAATATTAACGCTTGCCATCAGCTCCTCGCTTGCCACATATTCGCTTGTCCCCTGAAATTCCTGTGTTTCCATATTTACTCATTTACCTCTCATTCTGCCGCTTTAACGGCTGTCTACATAATTTTATGTTACGATATTCTTATTGCAAAAGCAAGAAAAAAGTACAAGTTCGCAATCTTGATTCCAAAAAACGGCTGCCAGGAAATCAGTCTTCCTTGCAGCCGCTTTGAAATTCTAAAAATCAATTCCTATTGTTTCTACGATAAAATGCCATGGAGCACATTACAGACAGAATTGCTATAAGCATAAGTTCATAATCCGCCTGACCTTCGCCCGTCTGGGGTGATTTGGGAAGCGATGCAGCAACAGGTTCCTCATCAACATCGTCATCATCATCATTGTCATCGTCATCGTTATTGTTCTTATCATCTTCTTCAGCTTTATAAAGTGCAGTATATGTCGCATCCTCGGTAATCTTATCGGGAAAACTTGTTACAATCTCATTTTTTATTTTGTCATACCAACCGACAAAGATGTATCCGTCCGCAGGCTTCGGTGTCGGAATCTTCGGATAAACTGAGCCATATTTTTCAGAAACGGAAATCTTATTGTTCGGGGCGTCACTGATACTGCCGTGGTCTCCGCCGTCGAATGTAACTGTGTGAGAATCAAGGGCGTAATACAGCTTCAGTGTCAATACCTTACCTGAAACAAGAAAACCACTAACAATAGAATGCTCTGTGTTCAAATGGTAGCCAACGGTATCCTGCGCCTNCAAAGANGGTGCCGTAATCTCCGTGCCNATCGGCTGCTCATCTCCTTCTATNTTCAAATCTTGATTCTGGTTATAGGTACCATCCAACTGTTCAAAGTAGTATTCAACCCTGTATGGTGCGTATTTGATTATTTCCGTCCATGTTCCAANAATTGTAACAGNCTTTGCCGGCATGGTGAATTTATTGTCTGTGACTTTAAGCTCTTTATCCTCAAGCTCCCAGCCATTAAAGGTATAGGTTCTGCCGTCATCAGTAGTAACCTTGTCACCAATCTTTAATGTGGCATCAACAGATACCTTGTCGCCAATCTTGTGAGAAACCGGATTACCCTTGTTCGGAAGACCAGCCTTATTTTTAATTTCCTCGGGTGTATCATCAGCATAAACATAAGTCACATTAAAGGGCTTCGGCGACCACTTTCCTGTAAAAACAACGTCCTCATCCGGCATGGTAAAGCTGCCATCTTTTGCATCCTCTTTTACGGCTGCACTTGTACCGATTACAGGCTCCCAGCCGCTAAAGACATAAACCTTGCCGTCCTTGGTCGTGATCTCGCGATACTCTTCAGCCATGGTTTGCACTGTTACCATGCTGCCAACCTTGTACTTGACCTCGTCTGGCAGGTCGGGAACTATTAATTTAAGTTCATCCGTCAAATCGCTGTAGATGTAAGAGACATTTTTCATATTCTCCCCAGAAGGCACTTCCGTCCATGTTCCAACGATTGTAACGTCCTTTGCCGGCATGGTGAATTTATTGTCTGTGACTTTAAGCTCTTTATCCTCAGGCTCCCAACCAGAGAAAATATAGGTTTTGCCATTCACTTCAATAGTTTTGCCCTTTGTGTACGTAGCATCAACAGAAACATTGGTGTTTGCCTTAACAATGGATTCTTTGGGTGTTTTTACCTCGGCCAAAACATCCTGGTCCGTGTCCTTGTACTCGTATGTTACAGAATAAGAATCCGTTTCAGATACTACACCCACTGTCAAAGGAATCGTGTTTCCACTGCCTATAAATGCCTTGCGTCCACCAGACGCAAGTTGTGCAAAATTCACTATATTTGCACCCTCACCATTCTTATCCTCCTCTGAAACATAACTACCATCCGCCTTTTTCCACTGTCCCTCTTTTACAAGCGAATAATCAGCTTCCCTGTTATCCAACAAACTAACCGCAGGAACTGCAAATGTGTGATTTACAGTGTAGGGATACGTCTCAATAAAAGGAGTCTCAGCCAAGTCTTTTATGAAGTCCCCATAATCAGCATTGCATCTTGAATGATGTTCCTCGGTACCCCCCCGATTACAAGGGGTAACTATTGACTTTAGTTCAAACGGATATATGGGCTCTTTAGGATCAACCTCTGGGAAACCTTCCACATATTCGCCTGCCTCAGCCGTTTTGCCATTTTTTTCGAATTGATAGTTGACAGTATAAGTTTTTGCCAAATAGATTTTGACAGTTGACTCATTTGAAACATTATCCATTAAAAAGTAATTTTCATTGCTGTCATTCTTTTTCCAAGCGGTATTTCTGGGACCATTTTCTTTCGGATCCCTTGCGACGCTGTCATCACCATTAACTTTTCCATAGCNTGCCTCATACTCTACCTTATAGATATGATATNCGTCCAGAGGCAAAANATCGATGTCGATAGAAGCAGTACCNTTTTCTACGCCGCTGTAATTGTAGATGAAATCACCACTTTCAGCCTTTAATGTTTCTTCCGTATCTGCCCCAGGATCGCCTACATAGACTTCTATATTAATATGACCTCCCTTTGNCGTTTGCTGATTAAAAGGTGTTCCATNGCGGGTGATTTCTACCANACCATCGNCCTTCCAGAAATAAGTTTCTTTAAGGATTGTAGTCGTGATTGTTACGGGACCTTCCGGCATTACAAAATAATTGGAGGTATCATTTGACGATAATTCAATTTCAGCAGGGTCACCGTTGCTGTCAGTCACAGTCACATGCCATTTATCGGACAGATACCCGGGAAATCCCTCAATCTGAGTCTTAACATCTAATTTAGGAAGATATACCATAGTGCCCGGTTCTACTTCGCTTACTATATTCCCATTTACTCTTGGAGCCAAAGCCTCTTCGATATCGTCCTTGAGATCAGCCTCAACTGTATCGNCANAAATCAATGTATAATTGATTTTCGCCGGTTTATAAGTTTNAGNCCAACAACCGGATATCGTGGNGTTTCCGTCAATAGTAACCTTTGCACCGGAAACATACTCTTTTTCATCCACTATCCACTTTTCAAATTTATAAGTTACATAGTCGGAAGAATACTCTCCATCAAATACAGGAAGTGTATATTCACACTTGCCTGATTCATCCGGCACTACAGATTGGGATTTGGGCAATTCAACTACGGATTCGGGAGGTTCACCATAACCTTCTCCCTTTTCCCATTTAAAGTCAATTTTATAGACTTTCCCTTCCTCTTTCCATTTACCTGTCAAAGTAACATCTTTGTCCGGCATTTCAAAGGTATTATCATTGGTGATTGTAACATTAACATCATCACATGACCAACCTGTGAATGAATATCGTGTCGANANAGNACCATCAGCATTAGGGACAANGACATCGTCCATATTTTTTATTAGGGAAAGATCAACTTTCTGTGTGTGGTAACATTTCATGTTTTCAGGAACTTCGACTGTGGGGGCACCAGAGATATCATCCGTTCCCGAATGAAAAGTGACTGTGTGGTAAGGATACTGATCAAATTTAGCATATACATTTATTACACCGCTGCTATTAGGACTTTCAACCTTTGAAAGGTCAAGTACAAACTCTTCTTTTCCCAAAAAATTTGCATCATTATCTTTAGAAGAATACCATCCATTCCACACATAATGATAGTCTGGGTTTTTATCAGCGTCCCACTCCGCTTGGCCAAGTGTCACTGTTTCATTTTCATTAGCTCCCACCCTTGGCAGATCGCCTTTTTTGCAGTCTGATGGCTTATTATTCTCATCAAAAAATTGTCCCCTAATCTCATACGCTGTTGTCGAATCCCCTCCCGCTGCAAACACACTCTCCGGCAAAGTCCCGGCTATCAGCATCAGACAGACAAACAACGCAAGCTTTCTTCTTTGTGAGTGAATAAATTGTTGAATTTTTTCAAATACATTCTCTTTTTCCATAAAATCCCTCCTAACCATCTAGTTCGTCGAAAATGTATTATCCCACTAGTTTCAAGCAATATAATTATATCAAAGAAAACTTCCTATATCAAGTATTCATGGGTATTTATTTATGGATATTATTGTTTCTTTTCTTGAAAAATGTGCCTCGATATGCTATGATGTTCTTGCTTTTATGAGAAATGTTTTCACAGAAAGGACCAAAGACAATGATTAACGACCTTTTAAGACAAAAGCATACACTTTCCTTTGAAGTATACCCTCCCAAGAAAGAGGATGAATTTGAGGCGGCATATCAGGTTTTGGACTCACTTGGCAGCTTAAATCCCGATTTTATCAGTGTCACTTATGGCGCAGGGGGCAGCAATTCCAAAAAAACCGTGGAACTTGCCTCTTATATTCAGAATAATTTAAAAATTGATGCATTNNCGCATATGACCTGTGTGNGATGTAAANAAGAANTTCTCNTGCAAGTGGCTGAAGAGTTGAAGACAGCTAATGTAA
>WFLX010040004.1_pt1 | contig 11134 bp, 11 predicted proteins | sample 4967041 | NCBI WGS metagenome assembly WFLX01 (sample SAMN12857096, study PRJNA449069) | gut metagenome | isolation source: stool from male and female vole | host: Microtus ochrogaster | place: USA:Florida | collected 2017 | reverse complement strand
TTCTCGTTCACCAAAAGCTCCCTATTCTCGTGCTGACTCATTGCTTGCAGAGTTCAAATATTCGGAGGCTCTGAGCAAGTATGTGGATATATTTGAAAACAATAAGAGCTTAATGAAATCCTGTACGGCTATGAATGCAGCGATTGCTGCCGCCCAATGCGATAATGATTCCCTTGCCCTAAAATTCGTGGAGCATGCGCTTGAAGCAGATTCAACNTTTTTCGATGAAAGGATTTCAGTAACCGGACTATTGGAGGATTGCCGCTTGATGCCACAATGGGATGCACTTCAGGATGAAAGCGAAAGAAGATTAGCCATTAAGATGACAAACTACGATATTCCACTTAGAAATACTCTGCTCGACATATATCATTCNGACCAAAATCCAAGAGGCCACTTGTTAATGCTATCAAAATCTGATCCGACAAATAAGGAAGAGTTAGGACGTTTATGGCGAGAGATAAAAAGAAACGATAGTATAAATCTGAGCAAAACCATAGAACTGCTTGACATATATGGCTGGATTCCAAGATCTAAAGTTGGAACTGCTAACCAAGCGTTATTCTTTGTAATACAACACGCTAATCCGGAAATTATCGGGAAATACATCTCTTTATTTGAATCAGCAGCGAAAGAGAATGATATTCCACGAGGACTCTACGCGACAATGTATGATCGGCATCAAATGTATGCCGGCAAACCGCAACGATATGGCACTCAAAGAGTCCGAAAAGATCCGTCGACTAAAGAGATGGTTCTTTGGAAAATTGAAGACCCCGAAAAAGTCAACGCATTGCGAAAAGAGATGAATCTTCCTCCTTTGAAAGTCCGCACAGGTTTTACCGATACAAACTAATCGTATGTTGCCGGGTGTGCGTGTATGGTATTACCGCAGAGCGGTTATAGATAGTATCCGTGTGTTGCGACACACGGATACATTATTGCAATCACTACGCAATCACCAATTGCTAATTAAATTTATTTCGGTGTCTGAAGTTTTGCTACTACATTCATTGTAAATTTTGTCGGAATCAGTTTCAATAATCCTGTCATTTTGCGTACTATTCCCGGCAACCCCGCCACTATATTCAATTCACCTTTCAGCATTGCTTCATACCCTGCCTTAGCTGCTTTAATCGGTGGTGGATTATTGGTAAATAGGCGTGTCTTTGTCAATCCCCCTCTTGACGCGAAACCGGTACTTAATGCTCCGGACATCAAGCAGGTAACAGTTACTCCTGTCCCTTTCAGTTCTTGCCATAATGCATTTGAGAAACTTTTAACATACGCTTTCGTAGCAAAGTAGACAGCCTGCAATGGTCCCGGCACTAAAGATGCTATAGAACCTACATTCAATACTCTCCCCCTTCCGCGCTCTGTCATATCAGCAATAAACAGTTTGCAAAACCGTGTCAATGCTTCCACATTCACCGCAATCATGTTCATATCCTCTTGTAAAGGTCGCTCCCTGACAAAATCTCCTTGACCACCGAAACCTGCGTTATTGATAAGATAGTCAACCTCCCAACCTTTGCTATGGCAGGTATTATAAACTCTTTCTGCAGCCTCTGCACTGGATAGGTCAGCAGCTATTATATGAATATTAATATTGTATTTTTTCTTTATGTCAGAGGCTTGTTCTTCCAATTTTTCTTTATTTCTTCCAACGAGTATCAGGTCGCCTCCTGTGTCTGCATGTAGTTTTGCAAAGCATTTACCCAATCCTCCGTAAGAACCTGTAATCAATGCCGTAGCCATATATTTTATATCTTTTTGTGTTTTAAAATATTATAAAATTATAACATAAAATTTCTGCTTATAGTTCATGAATCTCTTTTCGCAAGAGTTAGTACGTAATTTGCATATTCATGAATGTGTTATAAGGATGTTTCTGAATAGTCATAAAGAACAAAATAGAAGATTTTTATGTTATAATTATAACTTTAATCTATGATTAATCTAAAAACTCTATATATGAAAAAAGTATTTTTATTGCTGGCATTGGCGTTAGGTGTTTCCACAGCCACATTCGCTCAAAACATTTCCAAGTCTGAAGCAAAAAGTCTGACTGCTTTTCTTTCTCAAGATGCAGCCAAAGGTGGATATAATGCTGAAGCTCTCCAAATGATTGGGAAAAATCCCGCTGCATGCCCCGGTGTAAAGGTTGAAAACGGTCACGTCGTTGAGATTGATTGGAAAGGGAAAAATCTTGCGGGTACATTGGATTTGACCGGTTTTACAGCGTTGCAGAAATTGGAGGTTTCCGATAATAAATTGTCAGGACTTGTGTTGGCTCAAAATCCTGCGTTAAAGGTGGTGAATGCAGGGCATAATCGCTTGAAAGATGTCAATATTTCGGGGTGTCCGGCATTAGAGCAGTTACGTTTGAATCGCAATTCTTTGTCGGNGATTGATTTGNGTAACACTCCCCTGCTTNAAGTCTTGAATGTTTCTTCTAACTTAATTGCTGAGTTGAANGTCAGTAACTCNACNACTCTTAAGAGTCTTAATTGTATGAGTAATCGTCTGGAGCTTTTGAATGTTACAAACTGTACGGCTCTTAAGAATCTTTATGCCGGCTATAATGAGTTGAGTTCAGTTGAAATTGCAGGACTTCCTTCTCTTGAGAATTTGAATTTGACCAACAATAAGATGGCAAAGTTCTACGCTCAGAATCTCCCTTCTTTGCAGACTATTTTCATAAGCGACAATCATCTGATTCAATTTGCATTAAACGGTTGTCCGGCACTTACCGATGTTTATGCTCCTTATAATGATCTGACAACGTTTGTTGCTGAAAATTGCCCGAATCTTGCTGATGTGAATTTGGCTTGGAATGACTTGACATACCTGAATTTATCAAATCAAAATTTCTTGCAACAGTTGAATGTTTCCAACAATCAACTTATCACTCTTGATGTAAGTTTCGATCCGATGTTGAGAACTCTAAACATTGCAGGCAATAACGTGATTTCTGATTTGCGCACGGAAGGTGATGCTGCATTAGCGCAAGTCGTGGGTGTTTGGGATAATTGGGAATAACCATATCCTTCCCCCCTCTCTTCAATCGACTTATCAAAAGATATAATAATTTTCCGACTCGCATGGTTTTTTTAATAAAGCGATGCGAGTTCGTTTGTATAAATATAAATAAATTATTATATTTGTAATTAAAATTTATAAATAGATAATGAAAAAGACTCTTATTGCGGATGCTGGTTCCACAAAAGTAGCTTGGATTTTGTTATCATCTGAAGGACAGGTGATTGCAAGATTGACTACTCACGGCATTAATGCACTTATGGCTACTCCGCAAGATTTATATAAATTGCTTCGGGGTGTTGCCGAGCAACTTCCAAAAGATTCCATTCCCGAAGAGATATATTATTACGGGGCGGGATGCGCTACTCCAAGCATTTGCAAAAAAATGCATGATGCTTTAAAAACGGTTTGGCAAGAAGCCGACATTTTTGTAGAATCTGATCTTTTGGGCGCATGCCGATCGCTGCTCGGCAACGAAGCCGGTATTGTATGTATTTTGGGTACTGGTTCGAACTCCTGTTACTATAACGGCAGGGAGATTGAGTATAATGTTCCGTCGTTGGGCTTCATTTTAGGCGATGAAGGAAGCGGTGCTTCTTTGGGAAAGCGATTGGTGGCAGATGCGTTTAAGGGTCATTTGCCGAAACCTGTTAGAGATAAATTCATCAGTTATTATGAATTAACTTTGGAGAGTATATTGGATTATACTTATCGCCGACCGGGTGCCAATAGGTTTTTGGCTTCACTTGTGCCCTTTATCAAGGATCATATATGGAATCCATATCTATATTCCTTGGTGCTTGAAGAATTCACCAATTTCATCAAGAGAAATGTGGCGATGTATAGAGGTTCTCATACATTGCCATTGGTATTTACGGGCTCGGTGGCTTATCATTTTTCCGATATTTTGGAAGACGCAGTGAATCGTCAAGGCTTTAAAATTTCACGCATAGAGCAAAAGCCTCTTGATGGTCTTGTTGCCTATCATTCGGGATTAGTAAATAAGAAGTAAGAATTAAGAAATTAAAGATGAAAAGATATTTACGGAATATTGCTTTGCCCTTGACATGGGGATTGCTTAGTTTATTCAATGTTTCATCAGACGCTTTCGCGCAAGATGATTATTGGAAGCAACGTTACAGTCTCTTTGAGAAATTGCCGGTGAATCCGGATGATATAGTATTTTTGGGCAATTCCATAACAGATGGTGGAGAATTTCAAGAATTGTTTAACATGGAAAATGTGTTGAACAGAGGAATTCGCTCAGATAGGATCGAAGGTGTTTTGAAAAGAGTTGACCAAGTCACTTCAGGACATCCTAAAAAAATATTTTTGCTTATCGGCATTAACGATGTCGCTGATAAATACAATACTGTTAACTCCCTTGCAGCCAAATATGAGCGTTTGGTGAAGGCAATACGCGAAAAGAGTCCGGAAACGCAATTGTTTGTGCAAAGTGTGATGCCGATAAACAATGATTTCAAACGTTATAAATCATTATTTGGGAGAGAGACCATTATTCCACCTTTTAATGAAGAAATTAAGAAGATTGCACTTGAAAACGGAGCAGTGTATATAGATTTGTGGCAGGAATTAGCAGATCCTTCCACCGGGAAAATGAAAAGTGAATTCACTTCCGACGGGTTGCATCTCACAGGAGCCGGTTATCGCGCATGGACAGATGCCGTAAGACCTTTTGTTATTGGTTCTTTGAGTGAAGAAATGATTGAAGAGCCTAATGATACAACCGAGACTGAGAGTCAATCATTATTCATTCTCAACAAAAAGGAATAATACATTATAAAAATACTAATCAAGAATAATGAAAAGATATAATATAGCTTTATCGTTTTCTCTCTTACTTTCAGCGGGAGTAATTTATGCGCAGTCTTATGTGAATTCTGAGAATTCCAATGTGGCGTCGATTGACTCAGAGCAAATAATCATAGCTCCTTTATTTGAGTATCCTATTGCCCCTGAAGATCTCCCCGACCTTCAAAGCAAATCGGATTATCTGATGCTTCATTTCTGGGATAAGATGAATTTTGATAATAAGTCAACTGTTGACCAAAATGCTCTTAACGATGCGTTTTTGGTCTACACTACTGCCATTCCATACGCTTCACGCGATGTGGCACTCTCATCTATTAATTCTTTGATAAAGAAATTAAACACCAATCCTACCCTACTGATTCAATTCACTAAGGCTGCGGAAGAGATGCTGTATGGTCCTCGCGCCGTGATTTGGAGCGACGAAATTTATTTTCCGTTTTTGAAAGCAATCACAGATAACAAGAATGTTTCCAAGGCTCGAAAGTCTCGCTATGAAATGCAGTTGAAGACATTGGGAAATAATATGATAGGAAAGAAATTCCCTACCTCGCGCCTGACATTGCGAAACGGTCAACAAAAAGATTATCGTCCGGAAAAGGAATATACCCTTATAGAATTCGGTAATCCGGATTGTGATAATTGCAGATTTGCAAAAACAAAAATTTCAATGGCNTACGACTTAGAGGAACTTGTGGAAGAGGGCAAATTGGAGATACTCTTTATTGTTGCTGACGCAGTGCCGGAGGAGCAATCACAACTTCTGGAGCAATTTAATACATATCCCGCTTATTGGACCCCGGCTATTTGTTATGGAGGGGATGATATTTATGATATTCGCGCCACTCCATCATTTTATATTCTGAATCAAAAGGGTGAGATAGTGGCTAAAAATCTTGAAGTCAGCAATGCTATTGATACGCTGCGGGAGATGATAGGGAACGACAAGAAGAAATCTAAAAAATAAGGTTTTGAGATGAATATAACGGAATTAATTAAAAAGATATATATTCGCACTTCGGGTTATTCCTACACAAATTTGGGAAGNTTATTTTTACGTCTGTTTGTAGGAATCATGTTTATTCAATTCGGAGTCAGGCAGNTCGCTACTTTCAGCNATATTNGNGATGCCTTCCCGAGTGTTATGGGGATGAGTTCTGAAACTTCTCTCATAATAATGATAATCATTGAGACGGTGTGCTCTGTCTTTATAATGTTTGGCTTTATGACCAGATTAATGACTCTCCCACCATTCTTTGCCATGATAGTTGCTGAATATTATCTTCTCCACGACACACTTAAAGAATCGGCATACATGTTGTCATGGCAATCTCAAGGGTATTTGCCAATAATGTTTTTGGGGATATATTTCTTCTTGATTCTTGTGGGTCCGGGGAAAATATCCATTGATTATTTCTTATCTNTTCATTTCATTCATACNGATAATAAGAGNGAAGATGAAGAATTGGAAGAGGTGTGATAAGAAACNCACAATAATTTTAAACCCCATAGCAAGAGATAATAAATGGAAAAGAAAANGATCGCGGTTCTTGTCAGCGGCGGAGTTGATTCATCCGTTGTTGTTGACCTTCTTGCGAAGGAAGGTCATNAACTTCATCTTTATTACATAAGAATCGGGATGGATGAAGATGAGGGTGATTGTTCGGCTGAAGAGGATTTGGAGTTATGCCGGCTTATAGCAAAGAAATATTCATTGCCTTTGACGGAGGTCTCACTACATCAAGAGTATTGGGATCATGTGATGGCTTACACACTTCGCACAGTGGAGAAAGGATTGACTCCTCACCCGGATATAATGTGCAACAAACTTATAAAATTCGGTTTTTTTGAGCAGCGCTGGGGACACGAGTATGATGCCGTAGCAACAGGTCATTATGCCTCAATAGAGGAGATAGATGGCTATAAATTTTTAGCCACTGCTGTGGATCCGGTGAAAGACCAGACTGATTTTTTGGCTCAAATTTCTTATGATCAATTGTCTCATCTGATGTTTCCTTTAGGGAGAATCCCCAAAAAGGATGTCAGGCAAAAGGCTGCGGAAGCCGGATTACCAACCGCTTCGAGGAAAGATTCGCAAGGTATTTGCTTTTTGGGAAAGATAAATTATTCGGATTTTATAGAGCGACATTTGGGCGTGAAAGAAGGTTCGGTAATTGAGATCGAAACGGGCAAAAAAATAGGTACTCACAAAGGATATTGGTTTCATACAATTGGTCAGCGCAAAGGGTTAGGTTTAAGCGGAGGACCATGGTATGTTGTCAAGAAGAATGTCAGAGATAATGTAGTGTATGTTTCTAACGGATATAATACATCAAAACAGTATGGAAGGATTCTGCCGTTAGAAGAGGTAAATTGGATAACGTTAGATCCCTTTGCCGAGGATTGTCCGAAACGATTTGCCACAGGAGGCGATACGCTCGAAATCATGTTTAAGAATCGGCATACTCCGGAGTTTATCAAGGGAAAATTGATAAAAAAAGATTCAGGAAGTTATGTGATAGAATCTGAGGCGGATGTTCAGGGAATTGCTCCCGGACAATATGCAATAATATATTCTTCTGATAAAAGATTGTGTTTGGGTTCCGGTATGATATCTCTCCCCTTCAGTAAAAAGCATAAGCGCAAATCTACAAAAAAAGAAAAAAACAAAGAATCATAATATATGATAAAGAAACGTCATCAATTAAAACTTATAGGTATAACTTATAATCAAATAGAATCGGGAGTATACGCTCTTATTCTTGAAGAGGTCGGTGGCAAACGCCGCATTCCGATTGTGATAGGTTATCCCGAGGCGCAAGCCATAGAGTGTAAGTTGCAGGAAATCCGCACTCCACGTCCTCTTACTCATGATTTGATGAAGGGAATGATGGAGAGTTTCGGATTGATCTTGAGTTGCGTGGATATTTATAAATTACCGTCCGGAGTATTTGCCGCAAATTTGGTGATGGAAGGTCCCGACGGGGAATTACATAAGATTGATTCCCGTTCAAGTGACGCAGTGGCATTGGCTATAAGATGTGATGCTCCGATTTATACCACAGCAGACGTTTTGGAAGAATCAGGTTTTCTTAATCGCGACTCCAAGCCGGCAGACAATGATTCTTCAGCAGACAATGTTTCCTCTCCGGAGGCTTACCGCAAGCCGAGCATTGAATCTTTTGAAAATCTTGAAGAATTTATAAATAAGGAAGATGAGGATGAAGCTTGTACCGAAACGGAATTGCTGGAATTTTTGAATAATTTTACTGATAAAGAGATAGAGCAACAGATTTCCAAATTCGCTGCCGGAGAGAAATATGAAGTGGCTGCACGTCTGAAAGCAATGCTGAATAAGAGGCGCAACGCATCTAAATAATAGTGTTTCGTTATGAAAAATAGAAGAAAAAGAGTTGATGAGATAGTAGATTTGATACGCAATAAGTGTATTTCTTCACAAGAGGAATTGTCGCGATTATTAATGGAGCGAGGACATAAAGTTACTCAAGCCACATTGTCGAGAGACCTGAAAATGCTCCACACAACGAAAGTCCCCACCGATCGGGGAACGTACATGTATGTGTTGCCTGACAGCAATTCCTTGAAAGATAAATTGCTTGCCGCCGGTCAGATTGATATGAACGCCAATTATCAGAGTGGGTTTATTTCCCTTCAGATTTCGGGAAATATTGTGGTGATAAAAACTCGAAATGGCTATGCTCCCGGCTTGGCATACGATATAGATATTTCGAATCACCCGGATGTCTTGGGCACAATTCCGGGTTCCAATACTATCTTTTTAGTGATGCGTGAAGGTCTGTCGAAAGACAGAATTATGGAGATCATGTCGCAATTTGTGCCTCTAAATAAAGGTTATATTCCCCCATATTAATAAAGAGTTGTTATGATTAAAATAGGAATTACCGGTGGCGAAACCAAAATAGCAGGCGAATTGCTGCGCTTGGCTCTAAATCATCCGGATATAGATATTTCCACGGTTTATTCTCCGGCAAATGCCGGTAAAGGGGTCGGCATCGTTCACCATGGATTCATCGGAGAGGAGAAGATTCTTTTTTCATCTAATTTTGATGCTTCAGCACTTGATATAGCTTTCCTTGTTAAGCCTATTTACACTTCGGGTGATTGGGCAAAGTTGATGGCGGACAATCCGGAATTAAAGTTAGTGTTGATGCCGGAGTCTGTAAATTTAGGTGACTCTCTCCCATCAAGGCCGATATATGGTCTCTCCGAGATGAATAGGAAGCCACTTGTCAGGGGCGCTCGCGTAGCGTATTTGCCAAATCCGGCTGCTTCAATGTTATTGGTGGCTTTATATCCACTTGCGCGCCATCTGATGCTTCCCGAATCTATTGAAGTTAACCTATATGTTCCGGAAGATATGATGCGGGAAATAGATTCGGATAATATAGTTAAAGAGGTTATCGAACAACTTCTGATGGTGCAGACAAGTTTCAAAGGCAATCTTATTCTGAAAATCCGGAAAGGGGATTATGAAAGAGGTATGAAGGCTGTAGTGGAANTGTNGGGCAACACTGAGATTNAGGAGATAATGAGAATTTATGATTCNATTTATGATGACCATANTNTCNCTTATATGACTACCATGCCTGNTAAAGAAGAGGAGGNNGAANGCACTGANNAAATNNNCCTTTCATTCNCGCGTCNGTCAAGCGANAAGTTAANNATCGAAGCAGTGGCNGATGCAAGGATGCGTGGAGGTGCTGGCGAAGCTATTCATCTTTTAAACTTATTGTTTAATCTCCATGAGAAGACCGGTCTTCAATTAAAAGCATCTAAATGGTAAAAGAGTATGTCTGTAAATAAAATTATATTATTAGGTTATGTTGGCGGTGACCCGGAAATNAGATATCCCGAGAAGGATTTTGCGGTGGCGAGATTTTCTTTGGCAACATCAGAGACAAAGGGTCAGTCAGGAGTTGAAATTACGGATTGGCATACGTGTGTATTGACGGGTAAAAATGCTTCAATTGCCGAACGTTATATAAAAAAAGGTACCCGACTCTATGTAGAAGGGAAAATGCGGTATCGCGAGTATGAAGACCGATATAAGATCAAGAGAAGAGTGGCTGAAGTTGAGGTTTCCTCTTTTGAAATATTGGGTCTTCCCAATCAAAATAAAACATCGGAATAATATATAATTTTAGATTAAGAGAAAAATGAGAAGATGGCGTATAGAAGACTCTGCAGAAATATATAATATCGGAGGTTGGGGTCTTAAATACTTTTCTATAAATGATAAAGGAAATGTTCAGGTAACGCCGTGTCAAGGGNTTGNACCTATTNATNNGGCTGAGGNTATGGAGGNACTTAGGNTGANAGATGTCTCAGCTCCCCTTCTCCTTCGCTTCCCTGATATATTGGACGACAGAATTAAAAAAATCACGGCTTGTTTTAAGAAAGCTTCTGAAGAATATAGTTTCAATGGCTCAAACTTTGTGGTCTATCCGATTAAGGTGAATCAGATGAGCCAAGTTGTGGAAGAGATTGTCAGCCACGGCAATAAATATAACATCGGTTTGGAAGCGGGTTCCAAGCCGGAACTACATGCAGTATTAGGAGTAAATGCACATGCCAATTCATTGATAATCTGTAATGGTTATAAGGATGAGGATTATATTGAACTGGCTCTGATCGCTCAGAAAATGGGCAAGAGAATCTTCTTGGTTGTGGAAAAACTCAATGAGTTGCAATTAATCCATGATGTAGCAAAACGTTTGAATGTGCGTCCTAATATCGGAATACGCATTAAGATCACCTCTTCCGGGAGTGGTAAATGGGAAGAATCGGGTGGAGATGTCAGCAAATTCGGATTGAATTCAAGTGAACTTCTTTCGGCATTGGAGTTTCTGGAGAAGCATGAAATGAAAGATTGCCTGAAGTTGATTCATTTCCATATCGGGAGTCAGATTACTAAAATACGCCGCATAAAAAATGCGCTAAGAGAGGCAATGCAATTTTATGTTCAACTCTCAAAGATGGGCTTCTCTGTTGAGTTTATAGATATCGGAGGTGGTCTCGGAGTGGATTATGACGGAACTCGTTCCGGTTCGGGCGACAATTCGATGAATTATTCCATACAGGAGTATGTGAATGACTCTGTAGCTTCATTGGTGGATGTGTGTGTAAAGAATGATCTCCCCCATCCGAATATTATCAATGAGAGTGGAAGGTCGCTTACTGCCCACCATTCGGTATTGATTATTGAAGTATTGGAGACAAC
>WFLX010250533.1_pt1 | contig 11136 bp, 7 predicted proteins | sample 4967041 | NCBI WGS metagenome assembly WFLX01 (sample SAMN12857096, study PRJNA449069) | gut metagenome | isolation source: stool from male and female vole | host: Microtus ochrogaster | place: USA:Florida | collected 2017 | reverse complement strand
CAGACGTGTCTGTCGCAGGTGAGTGGTCATCTACCGCTGGGTATGCAGTGAATATCTAATAATTTATAATTTATAATTTATCATTGATACTCGTTCCTCATGTGTGTACTGAGGCCCAAACGCGCCCGGCATGTGCTGTCCTGGGACCATCTCCACGCCGCTCACCACGGCTGGACAAAGATGATCCCTGAGTCAGAATTAGTCTTACATCCTGCAACACCCCGACGGCGGAAGGGGAGAGCAAAACCGCCAACCGATGCTATATGAGAAGATAGCCGATGCAGCATTGAGGCTCAAACATCGCCCTCTGCATACCTAACACCCTCACGAAAGCAATCCGGTGCCCTGTACCGATTCGGCAGGAGAGCTGGCCCAACACCCAGCCCCGAATCCCTACACCCCCGGAATCTTGGTCCAAGCCTTTAAGCCCTAAGTCCAAATCAGCTCATACAAGCGGCTTGTCCGCAATCTGAAGACTGAAGACTAAAGACTGAAGACTCCTTTGCTACCGCATCGGAGCGTATCGACCCTGACGGCGACGACATGACCGCATTCGTTGCCCTATACGCACCCGAACTGTATATTTGTTTATGCGCCATATGTTTACATATGGAATAAGTTCGGATTCGANAGAANAANNGACCCTCTCCTATCCTTTTTNGAGNNATNCAGACCGGCAANGTNGTGACACGTCTGCATGCCTCCTTTTTTTATGGGGGTATGTGTATGGAGCGCCGGCTTCCCAGCCGGCTTTTGAAGTCGCATAGTGAATGGGAGGGAGGTTTGCAACCTCCCAGTGCCGTCTCCCCCTAACTATGGCCATGCACTTTACGCTTGGCTTATTTGAACCGCATTACACGGTTCGTGCGTCCACGAGCGGCACAATACCGTCCCCAACCTGCAAAATAAACATTTAGTTTTATTATGTCGGATTCTTTTATTATCTTTGCAGAAACTTACCTGTAACCTGACATGAAACTAAACTACCTGAAAATTCTGTCTCTGCTCGCAGTGCTCTCTGCGGGCGTTGCGGCTATGGCTGCCGACAAATGTGTGTCTGGCCTTAATGCCAAAGACTTTAAGAAATATTGGATTGTNGAGTCGGAGGGTCCTTNNACAGTGACCTTCCGTGGCGACACGGCTGAATTCGTGGCCCCNAANGGNCTCAGCGTGTGGCGCAANGAGAAGATGAGCGGTCGCACCGTAATCGAATACGATGCGCAGGTGGTCACGGAAAATCCTGACGACCGCCTCAGCGACCTCAACTGCTTCTGGATGGCTTCAGACCCCAACGCTCCCGACCCCTGGAAAAACCTCAAGAAACGTGGCGGAAAGTTTGTCAACTCATATACTCTCCAACTTTATTATCTTGGATATGGCGGCAACCATAATTCCACAACCCGTTTCCGTCGCTACAACGGTGATGAACGTGGCGTGGACGATGCTGCTTACCGCCCAGCCATCATTACGGAATATACCGATGCCGACCACCTCCTGAAACCCGGCAAATGGTATCATATCAAGATTACCCATGACGGACTTCGCACGCAATATTTCATCGACGGCGAACGGATTGTCGATTTCCGTGACCCAGCTCCGCTGACCGAAGGCTGGTTTGCCTTCCGCACTACCCTAAGCCGCACACGCCTTACCAACTTCTCCTATTCCTGCCAACCCCTGCAGGAAACCGACGTGCCTCTCGCATGGGTAGGGGAGGCGCCNAAGTCTGACGTGCCTGTGACATTCGGGGTTCCCTTCGACCGCGGCGCGGTGGCACGCAACACTCCTCTTTCCCTCGCTTCNGGCGCGAATGAATATCCCACTGAAAACTGGCCCTTGGCCTTNTGGCCCGACGGTTCGGTGAAGTGGGCTGCCGTCTCCGGCACTATCCCCGCAGGAGCTGAGGGTCTGACGGTACGTATCGGCGATGAGAAAAAAGCAAAAGGAAAGAAAACCGCTAAAAAGAGCCTGCTCGCTTCTGACAACGGCAACCAGATTGTAGTCAGAGCCGGCAATTCAAACGTATATATCCCGAAAGCAACGGGTCCGAACCAGAATATCGAATGCATCATTGATTCCATAGTGACGGATGGCATCTTGACTTCCAGTGGCGGCCGACTCGTAGGTGCTGTCAAGGATGCTCCGGGCAATGAGAGCGCCAACGCCACACAGATGAAAAGCCGCCTCTTGAATTCCGAGATAGAACGCAATGGGGCTGAACGGGCCGTAATCCGTCTCAGCGGTGTGCATCAGTCAACCGACGGCCGCGAATGGCTTCCCTGGACCATCCGTCTTACAGCTTTCGGCACAAGCCCCGACATCCAACTAACCCATTCCTTCATCTTCGACGGAGACCAGGACAAAGACTTCATCTCCGCACTTGGTGTGGCTTTCGACGTGCCGATGCGTGAGCGCACCTACAACAGACATGTGGCTTTCTCTACGGCTGACGGAGGAGTATGGAGCGAACCAGTGCAACCCCTCGTAGGACGACGCATACTCAACAATCCCACTACCGGAAAACCTACTCCATCCATGCAGGAGATGCAGATGCAGGGAGAGCGGATTGCCGACTACGAGGAGTTTGACGAGGCTGGCAAGAAATTGGTGGATGAATGGGCCGAATGGGATGGTTTCCGTCTCTCGCAGAATGGTCCTGACGGCTATACGATCCGCAAGAAAGCCACCGCGTCGTCTCCTTGGATTGGCACCTTCGGTGGTCATCGCGCCCAAGGCTCGGTATATGCCGGCGACGTGATCGGCGGACTGACCATCTCGATGAAGGATTTCTGGCAGTCTTGTCCCTCCGGCCTTGAGGTAGAGGGAGCACGCACACTGACAGCCACTGTCACTGCATGGCTTTGGAATCCGGAGGCCGAACCGATGGACCTTCGCCACTACGATGACCGTCCTCATGGACTAAACGCAAGTTATGAGGATGTGCAGGAGGGTATGAGCACTCCATACGGAATTGCCCGCACTTCGAGTCTGACAATACGTCCAGACACAGGTTATCGAGGCAAGGCAAACTTTGCGGCCAAAGCTGCCGCCGTGGGTCTTGAGAGTGTGCTCCTTCCGACTCCCGACTATCTGCAACGCCACAAGGCATTCGGCATCTGGGGTCTTCCTGACCGCACTACTCCTACCCGCGCAGAAGTAGAAGACCGTCTCGACGACTATGCCGATTTCTACAAACATGCTATCGAGGAAAACCGTTGGTACGGTTTTTGGCACTACGGCGACGTGATGCACGCCTACGATCCGGTGCGCCATTCATGGCGCTATGANGTGGGCGGTTACGCATGGGACAACACCGAACTTGGCAGCAATCTTTGGCTATGGTACCAATTCCTGCGCACAGCCGACCCCGAACTTTGGCGCATGGCGACCGCCATGACGCGCCACGCCTCGGAGGTGGACGTATATCATATCGGACCTAACGCCGGTCTTGGAAGCCGCCACAACGTCAGCCACTGGGGATGCGGCGCTAAGGAGGCCCGCATCAGCCAGGCCGGATTCAACCGCATAATGTATTACCTCACTGCCGACGAGCGTCTCGGCGACCTGATGAGCGACGTGACTGACTCCGACCAGAAACTCTACACCATCGACCCCATGCGTCTTGCGCAACCTCGCGAGAAATATCCCTGCACGGCTCCTGCGCGTCTGCGCTTCGGTCCTGACTGGCTGGCCTATGCCGGAAACTGGATGACGGAGTGGGAGAGAACTGAAAACACTGCCTACCGCGACAAAATTCAGGCCGGCATGAAGAGCATTTGCGCCTTGCCGAGCCGTCTCTTCACCGGTCCGCTCGCTCTCGGTTATGATCCTGCAACAGGCGTCATAACTTCGGAATGCGACTCAACCTTGCAGGATACAAATCATCTCATGACAATCATGGGAGGTTTCGAGATAAACAATGAACTGATGGACTTGATGCAGGATCCAGAATGGGAGGATGCTTGGCTTGAGCATGCGACGCACTATAAGAAGAAGGCGCGTGAGATAAAACGCAACAAGTTCCGTGTGTCACGTCTGCAGGCGTATTCCGCCTGGAAACGTGGCGACAAGGAACTTGCTGCTGAGGCTTGGCATGATCTTCTGACCACTTCCGAGCACAAGGAGGCTCCCCGCATGCGGGTGAGTATGGTAGAGGGTAGTGATGTGCCTGCGCCGATGCATGAGGCAACCCCCATCAGCACCAACGACGCCGCGCTCTGGAGCCTCGACGCCATCTACATGCAGGAAGTAATCCCCCAATAATTATTTGCTGGCTTCCTCTTTGATTTTTTCGAGGGCCTCGATCGGGGTGTAGGTGTTGCGGGGCTTCGGGTTGAAAGTGATGGTGATGGTGTCGCCATTGGCGATGTAGTTGACATACATGTTGGTGCTGTCGTTGCCGACTACGACCGGTGTGCCCGCCTTGTCAGTAGCTACATATATGCTGTCTTCCTTCTGGAACCCATTCTCAAGCATCAGGATATTCTTGATCTTGGTGCGGTTGCCGTTTTCATAAACGAATACAGCTGACTGGTCGGGGCTGAGAGAGTAGATCACGCGGCCGTCAAACTGACCCTTGCGGCTATCTTTGCCCTTGATGTTGAAATAAGTGGCGTCATACACGCCGCTTTCTACCGGTTGCGATGCATCGAATGCCTCAGTGGCTTCCTGAGCCTCGGCTTCCTTCTCCTTGTTGGCGTTGCCGCCGCAGGATGCCATGATGAATGCAAGGCCACAGAGGCCTAAGAATTTCAAAGTCTTCATGTCTTCTTTTTTTATTAATTTTAGGTTATTATCATATAGTTATAACACACCTTTCGACCGAAAAGTTATTTTATTCAACTTTTGGGGCGTGCATGTGTTATTAAGGTATAGGAGGAGTGTTCGGGATGGAGCAGGGGAGGTCTCTCCAGAATTGTTGTACCACCATTAAAACTCATTTACTATGGACGTTAAGATCAAGGCAATCCACTTCGACATCAGTGACAAACTCGAAGCCTTCACCAACAAGAAAATCGAAAAACTCGTCCGCAGGTTTGATGCCATAGGCGGCGTAAACGTAAACTATACACTTGTAAAGCCGGAGACCAACAACAATAAGGAGGCCGGCGTGGAACTCATCGTGCCAGGCTCAGCTCCGATTTTCGCTTCCAAGACCGCAGATACATTCGAGGAGGCTCTTGACCTCGCTCTCGTAGCCCTTGAAAATCGTCTTGAACGCAACAAGGAAAAGAAGTAACTGCCGGATGGGACGACTTCTCGACAAAGTAAGGATATTTGAATTCTCAAAAGTATGTGATCCACGGGGCAACCTTTCCTTCATAGAGGAAGGTTGCCACGTGCCATTTTCCATAAAACGGGTCTTCTACATCTACGACGTGCCCGGAGGCGAGACACGTGGTGGCCATGCCCACCGCGAGAACACTACCGTACTTATTGCAGTGTCTGGCTCGTTTGATCTTCACCTGACCGACGGCGAGGACACGATGGTGATACGCATGAACCGCGCCAACAAGGGTGTGCTAATACCTCCAGGCGTATGGGACTCCATGCACGACTTCACCACCGGCACAGTCTGCCTTGCTCTATGTGACCATCACTACGAGGAAGAGGACTACATACGAGATCTCGACGAATATCATGAATTTCTTAAATCTCGCAGAGACTAACACTCCCTATTTCAAGGAGCTTGAAGAGGCTGCTTCTAAGACAATTAGAAGCGGCTATTATCTGCATGGACCTGAGACCAAGGATTTTGAGGCAGAACTGGCCGCTCAATGCTGCGCCAAGTTTGCCATCGGCGTAAGCAACGGTCTGGATGCACTGCGCCTAATAATCAGGGGCTATATGGAATTGGGGCGTTTGGAGAAGGGTGACGCAGTAATGGTGGCTGCCAACACCTATATCGCCACTGTCATTCCTATCACGGAGTTCGGACTTGTGCCTGTCTTTGTGGAGCCGGATGCGGACACGATGAACTTCAGCTGGAGTGAGGCTTTAAGACTGCTCCGAGAGAATGATGAAGTTCGGAAGAATGATGAAAGCAGCGAGCCGCTGAATATCAAGTGCGCCTTGATAACCCATCTTTACGGCACTCCCTGCTGGGACCGTAAGGCAGCCGAGGAGATGCACCGTCGTGGTATCCTGATAGTGGAAGACAATGCGCAGGCCATCGGAGCCAAGGCTGCTGAAGATGGACTGACCGGATGCCGCTTTACGGGAAATCTCGCCGATGCTGCGGCATTCAGTTTTTATCCCACAAAAAATGTCGGGGCACTCGGCGACGCCGGGGCAGTCTCCACCAACGATGCCGAACTTGCCGCCACTGTAAAGGCATTGGCCAATTATGGCACCGACCGCCGATACCACAACCTCTATGCCGGCTACAACTGCCGGCTTGATGAACTTCAGGCCGCAATGCTGCGCGTGAAACTCCGCCATATGGATGAGGAAACGGAACGCCGTAGGGAAATAGCCAGAATATATTCGTCGGAAATACGCAACCCTATCGTAAGGCGCCCGAAAAGTTTTGGAGATATGTTGCAGGTTTGGCATCAATACGTGATTCTCGTTCCCGAGGATGCGCGCGACAAAATGCGGGAGTATCTCGCTGACAAAGGAATACCCACCGACGTGCATTATCCGGCACCGCCATATCTGCAGCCATGCTACGAAGCGGAATTCAAGCCTGACGGCGACACACTCTCTATGCGACTCGCAAGGGAATGCATAAGTCTGCCGATCGCCAATGTAACACCAGAACAAGCAAGTAAGGTGGCTGAAACCATAAATAAATTTATCTATGACTGATAATAAAAAAAATAGGAAAAANACATCATCCGCAGATTTGGACCATAAAAAGCGAATGAAGAGAATGGGCATAGCAGCCGCTGTGCTCTTCTTAGGCGTCGTAGTAGGCGTCATCGTATGGGTGATTCTTTTTTCAGGAATGGCTCCGTCAAGTGCCGTGGTGAGGATTCCAGCCAATGCATCCAAGGAGCAGTTGCACGATTCTATTTCAAAGTATCTTGGCGAACCATACGCAAAGAAAGTGACCCGACTTGTTGGGCTTCGGGGTACGGATCTCAGCAATCGTCATGGAGCTTACCTTATAGAAGCCGGGATGAATCCCTTTACTGCCATGCGTCGCTTGACCAGTGGTCCCCAGGAACCTCTGACCATCACCATCAACGGTTTCCGTCTTCTTCCAGTGCTTGAGGAGAAGGTGGCTGGTCGTTTTGATTTCTCCGAAGATGCCCTTGCTGGCGTGCTCAGCAATCCCGAAGTCATGAAGCAGTATGGCCTCACACCGGAGCAGTCTCTGGCTCTCTTCCTCAATGATTCATATGAATATTATTGGACTGCTACCCCGGAAGAAGTGGTGAAGAAAGTCGGTGATCATTACAACGATGTCTGGAACGAGCAGCGACGCGCAAAAGCTGAGGCTCTTGGTCTTACTCCCGCCCAAGTGATGGTTCTGGCCTCAATTGTAGATGAGGAGTCAAACAAGCTGGATGAGAAGGGCACCATCGGACGCCTCTACATCAACCGACTGAAGACCGGCATGAAATTGCAGGCTGACCCGACAGTAAGATTTGCCGGAGGTGATTTCACTGTGAAGAGAGTGAAAAATCCTACTGCCATTGATAGTCCTTACAACACATATATCCATGCCGGGCTTCCACCGGGACCTATACGCACCACATCGGTGGAGACCATCGATGCCATACTCGACAGCAAACCGCACGACTATATCTACATGTGTGCTAAGGAGGATTTCTCGGGATACCACAATTTCGCAGCAACATATGCCGAGCATCAGGCTAATGCCCGGCGCTATAAGCGCGAGCTTGACCGCCGCGGTATCTATTGATGATTTTTTTATTATTCATCACGAATAACCCTATAAATGTAAAATCCAAGCCATGCATCGCGCACGACTTAATCTTATTCTGCTTTTTATATTGATGATGATGCCACGTGGGCTCTTTGCCAACGTAGCAACTGATACTATACCCGATGAACTGAGATGGCAACCGCTTGAAATAGTCGAGGCATCGGAGGTAGTGGTGCTTGATTCCTTGTCAGGGGAGCCTTTGGTGCATGCTGACGTCATCCCAGGCCCCTCTGAGGAGGAAAACCAGAATTGGTGGTATCTCTTCAAGAAAGGAAAACTAAAGATGGATGACCCCAATGTCAAATGGCCGAAGTTTCTCGGTTTTTGTGTGAAAATCTACAACTGGGGAGACCGGGTATTCAGCTCTACCGACCATGACTATGTGGATGGCACAGGAAAGAAATGGCGTGCAAGAATTATCAACGACAACTGGGCCAACTCCTACTACATGAAGATAAATCCGCAGTTTAATTCGATAATGTCGACTCCATTTCATGTGCTGCTTGGTGTGTCTCTGCAATATATGGCCGTCAGCTACACGTATTCTCTCGATATGACCCACATGCTGACAGGTAGCCCTATCAACTATAAGAAGCAGGAGTTCGGTTTCAACTGCGCTCGATTCAGTGCCGACGGTTATTATTACTCCAGCCAAGGATGTAATATACGTACATTTGGCGACTACAAGGGGCATCTCCGGGAACCTTTCTCTGGGGTAGACATGACTACTTTTGGAATTGACGCATATTACTTTTTCAACGGTTATAAGTATTCCCAAGGAGCTGCCTATAATTTTTCAAAAATCCAGAAAAAGAGTCAAGGTTGTTGGATGGCTGGTATAGCATACTGCAACCAGAACATATCCTTCGATTTCAAAGACCTCCCCGCCAAACTTGAGCCTTATCTAAAGCTTCAGGAACTTTACTATAAGTTTCATTATAATGACTATAATGTGCTCGTAGGCTATGGCTACAATTGTGTGTTGAGTCCGCACTGGCTCTATAATATCACAGTCATACCAGGCGTGGGTTTCAACCACTGCTATGCTGATTCCGAGGCTGGAAGTGCCAAATTGTTGTCGTTGAGTGGGCGGGCCATGACCTCATTCACCTTCAACAGCGGCAACTGGTTTGCGGGCCTTCAAGGCCGCGTCCGCGGGCACTGGTATCAGTCGAAACGCATTTCCCTCTTCAACGCCGTCGAGACCATCACCCTCTCAGGCGGTATCCGCTTTTGAGAATTGAGNATTGAGAATTTAGAATTTAGAATTGAGAATGAAGAAATCACTTGGTTCTTGACCCTTGGTTCTTGACTCTTGGTTCTTGACCCTTATAANAAANCTCCCCGGCTCAGGAAAAGCCGGGGAGTTTTTTTATTTAGTCGTGGCGTGGTCCGCGGGGTCCGCGGTCGTTGCCGCCGTCGCGGCGTGGCCCGCGAGGTCCGCGGTCACCGTCTCTGCGTGGACGGTCGTCATCGCGACGTGGGCGGTCGCCGTCGCGGCGAGGACGCTCTCCGCGTTCTCCTCTCGGACGAGCCTCACGCTCTACGTAGCCTTCCGGCTTCTCCGTGAGCGCGCGCATTGAGAGGCGGTATTTGCCAGTCTTCTTGTCGATNTCGATGAGTTTNACCTTCACCATGTCGCCTTCNTTCAGGCCGGAAGCCTCCATGTTNTCAAGGCGGTCCCANGAAATCTCGCTGATGTGGAGAAGTCCGTCGCGACCCGGCATAAACTCNACGAATGCACCGAAGTCGAGGATNGAGCGNACTTTGCCTTCGTANGTCTCNCCTTCCTCNGGCATTGCAACGATAGCTTTGATCTTGGCGAGGGCTGCGTCGATGCTTGCCTTGTCTTTGGAAGCGATCTCCACCTTGCCAATGCCGAGCTTCTCATCCTCGTCTATAGNGATAGTTGCGCCGGTCTCTTCCTGGATACCCTGAATGATCTTGCCCTGCGGGCCGATGACTGCACCGATCATCTCCTTCGGAATCTCGATGGTCACGAGGCGCGGCACGTGAGGCTTGTAGTCTTCGCGAGCCTCCGGAATTGCCTCTGCAATCTTGCCGAGGATGTGGAGACGACCCTGACGGGCCTGGTCGAGAGCCTTTGCGAGAATCTCGTAGCTGAGACCGTCGCACTTGATGTCCATCTGGGTGGCNGTGATNCCATTTTCAGTACCNGTCACCTTGAAGTCCATGTCGCCNAGGTGGTCCTCATCGCCGAGGATNTCGGAAAGGACAGCATATTTNGTNGCTCCCGGGTCGGAGATAAGACCCATTGCCACGCCTGCTACTGGACGCTTCATCTTCACGCCTGCGTCAAGCAGAGCGAGTGTGCCGCCGCAGACGGTAGCCATAGATGAAGAGCCGTTAGACTCGAGGATATCGCTGACGATACGGCAGGTGTAGGGGAATCCGTCGGGGAACATGCGCTTCAGTGCGCGGTGTGCCAAGTTGCCGTGGCCGATTTCACGACGGCCTACGCCGCGCTGCGGGCGAGCCTCGCCAGTGGAGAAGGGCGGGAAGTTATAGTGAAGAAGGAAACGCTCCTTGCTCTGGTTGAGCACGTCGTCTACAATCTTCTCGTCGAGAGTAGTGCCGAGGGTTGCTGTCACGAGAGCCTGGGTCTCGCCACGTGTGAATATAGCTGAACCGTGAGGGCCGGGGATGTAGTCGGTCTCGATCCAGATGGGGCGGATCTCGGTGGTCTTGCGGCCGTCGAGGCGGATGCCTTCGTCGAGCACGCAGCGGCGCATAGCCTCTTTCTCAACGTCGTGGTAGTAACGCTTCACCATAGCGATGCGCTGCTCCTCGTTATAGTTGGCGAGCTGCTCCTCGGTCATCTCGGGGAGAGACTCGATATATTCGTCGCGTATAGCCTTGAACGACTCGTTGCGCCATTGCTTGTCGGCGCTGCCGGTCTTGGCGATGGCATAAGCCTTGTCGTAGCACTTCTCGTGGACGTCAGCGCGGAGAGCCTCGTCGTTGACTTCATGGCAATACTCACGCTTGGTCTCCTTGCCGGCTTCCTTCATGAGCTCCATCTGTGCGAGGCAGTGCTTCTTGATTTCCTCGTGGGCCACTTTGAGAGCCTCGAGCAATTCAGCTTCGCTCACTTCGTCCATCTCGCCTTCCACCATCATGATGTTTTCGTGTGTGGAGCCGACCATTAGCTCCAGGTCAGCGTTTTTGAGCTGCTCTAAGGTGGGGTCGATTACGAATTCGCGGTTGATACGGGCCAC
>WFLX010111408.1_pt1 | contig 11137 bp, 8 predicted proteins | sample 4967041 | NCBI WGS metagenome assembly WFLX01 (sample SAMN12857096, study PRJNA449069) | gut metagenome | isolation source: stool from male and female vole | host: Microtus ochrogaster | place: USA:Florida | collected 2017 | reverse complement strand
TTGAAGCGGCCGTTACCTACGACTGGCTCAACCCGTTCAACACCCAGATTCCTTGGAACGAAAAAGGTGAATGGAACTGGTCGCTCGGTGTGGGCGGCGCCGCCGGTTGGTGGTGGGCAGGTGGCTCTGCGGCTTTCGTAGGGGTTGCCGGCCGTGTAGGCGTGGAATACAACTTTTGGTTCCCGCTCCAACTTTCGGTGGAATGGCGTCCCGTTTTCGGCCCGACCTTCAGCAAGAACGCCTGCGGCTTCTATGGCGGCGGTCTGTATGCCGGCGGCATCGCCATCGGCGTCCGCTACAAATTCTAAGCGAGTTAAAGGTCGGTTGAAAACCAACGCATAAAAAAAGGAGGTCGAATGACCTCCTTTTTTTATTATCGCCCGTTGGCTTTAAAACTTGTAATTGACGCCGAGGTTGACCCAACTCGTGGCCCAGTCGCCGAAATCGAACTCGAGGTTCAGACCGAGGGCATCGGTAAAGTGGTAGGTGGTGCCGAGGATGAACGCGCCGGAAACCCAAGCGTCAACACCGGAATTGCGGTAAANGACCGTNACCGNTCGTTTTNNNGACNTNGCTCCACGGCGTTACCGAGGCACCCAAAGCCACACCGCCATAGACTTCCCATTCGGGCACCACCACGTTGAAACGGTAGGTGGTCCGCACGCGGAGGCTGATATTGTGCCACGAATCGTTTTCTTTGTTACCGAACGCGTCTCTATGGCTCTCGCCATACCACATATAGCCCACCTGGCCGCCGATCGTGAACGTGCCTTTCCAGACCCGCGACAAAGCGTAGTCGTAAGTGGCGTTTACACCCACGATATTCGACAGGCCCAAACGGAGGCCGATAATGGACATCCCTTTGGCCGGGCCTTCGTAAACGCCCCCGGCCTTTACCGTTGCGGGCANCGCCAACAAGGCCGCCATGCCCANCATCAACATCANTTTNTTCATGACTCGCTTATCGTTTGTTGATTATCACTGACCGCACCATTCCTCTACTTCCTGTACNGTTTTGGGNATCNTGGGGCCCAACACGCTGCCGCCCTTTTCGGTAATCAGCACGTCGTCTTCGATGCGGATGCCGCCGAAATCCTTGTAGGATTCAAGTTTATCGTAGTTGATGAAGTTGGTGAACTTGCCTTCCGACTTCCACAGGTCGATGAGCGCGGGGATGAAATAGATGCCGGGCTCTACCGTAAGCACGAAACCGGGTTCCAGCTTGCGGCCCAAACGCAGATAGGCCAAGCCGAACTGCTCCGAACGCTTGATTTCGTCGTCGTAGCCGAACAGGTTTTCGCCCATGTTCTCCATATCGTGTACGTCCAAGCCCATCATGTGGCCCAAGCCGTGCGGCATGAACAAGGCGTGCGCGCCCTGCATGACGGCTTCTTCCACATCGCCTTTCATAAGGCCGAGTGCCTTGAGGCCGGAGGCGATGATCTTGCAGGCGTTGAGATGATAGTCGCGGTAAGGCAGACCGGGTTTCAACGTGTCGATGACGTCCATATTGGCCTTGAGCACGATTTCGTAGATTTCTTTCTGCCGCGTGCTATAGACGCCGCCCACCGGCGTGGTGCGCGTAACGTCGGAGCAATAGTTGGAATGCACTTCCGCGCCCGCGTCGGCCACCATAAGCCGGCCTTCCTTGAGCAACTGGTCGTGGTGGTGGTTGTGCAGCGTTTGCCCGTTCATCGAAACGATGGGCGGAAACGACATACCGCCGTGGTGGGAGGCCACGATGCCTTCCATGGCGCCGACCACCTGGTATTCGTAATTGCCCGGCTTGCAGAGGCGCATGGCCACCGTGTGCATCTGATGCGCCACAATCATGGCCTGCTCNATTTCNTCCACTTCCTCGCGCGTTTTGATGGAACGCTGCTTGACGATGGCCTTGATGAGTTCCACCGACTGGTTTTTGGCCAAGTCGCCCAGCGGCATGGCCAGCCACTGCGAGAGTTTGATGGCCACGTGCATACGGTAGGGGTTCACGAAATGGATGCGCTTGTGGCTCAACACCGCCTTATGCAACAATTCGGCCAAGTCCTTGATGGGNGCCGTATGCTGCACGCCCACACGCGACGCCTGTTCGGCCACGCTGGGCAGATGCCCCATCCAAATGATGTCGTCCATCGTCAAATCNTCGGCATACAGCCAATCCTGGTCGGCNTCCACATCGATGACCCCGACCATGCCCGGTTCCTGCAAACCGAAAAAATACAGGAAATTGCTGTCCTGACGGAACGGATAGGTGTTGGCCGCATAATTGGCCGACGCCTCTTCGTTGGCCGGAAATACAATCAGGCCGCTTTTAACGTCTTTTTTCAACTGCGCGCGACGCGCCATATAAGTTTTCTTGTCGAACATAGGTTGTCCTCCTTTTTTATCGTTTGATGAATTTGACCGCCGTGCGACCGTCCGCGCCTTCAAACACGCAGACGTAAAGCCCCGGTTTCAATCCGGCCACGGAGAACGCATAATCGCTCTCGCCTTCCGCAATCCGCAGGTCGGCCGCCAACGTAGCGACGTTCTCGCCCAGCATATCGAGTAAATACAAACGGCCACGGCTCTCCTTGAGCGCCTTGAAATGCAGGTTCAGTTCGGAAACCGTATTGCCCACCACGGCAAACAAAGGCTCGCCGGAAACACTTAATTCCGAAAGCCATTCATTGGCCACTATCGTGCGGCTCCCCACCGGCAAACGCACATCGTCTATCCAAACGCGGTCGGCACCGCCCGCCTCGCTCGCATCCTTTACATACAACCATTCCAACGTATGCGCGCCGGCCGATACCGGATAGGAAACATACGTCCACGGATTCTCCCGGTTCCACCGGCCCATTATCCGGCCATCTATCAAGAACAGCAGAAAATCGCCCACCGAGGCCGTCATGCCTTCGGTCGAGGTTCGGTAGTAGAAGCCGACTGAATCGTCCAACAGGACGTTGACCGTTATCCGCAGACGGCTCGTATCGCGGTCGTTGATACGCGCGCTGGCCGCACAATACCGTCCGCCATGGGCGGCGGAATCCGAAATGACCCAATCGGAAGCCGCATCCCAAGCCACAAAGCTGAAATCGCCGGTTTCAAACGTTTCCACAACCGGTTCTACATAAGAAGTAAACTTCGCGTCCTGAATGCGCCCGTCGGCGTTCATTTTGCAGACAACAGTATATACATCATGATAGGCTTTATCCGCCACNGCGCCCAACTGGAATTCCCGCGTCACGGTTTCGCCGGCCGCAATCGTGCCCCAATCGGCTTGGCCTTCCGGCAAAATCAGATAGTCTTTTTCGGAAACGAACGTGGTTTTGATGTCACGCGCCGCCGTAGCGCCGGCGTTATACAGGCTCAACGTAACCTTTACCGTTTCGCCGCCGTCCAGCACGCCGTTGGGTTTCGCCGACGTGGAATCATCGATCGTTATCCCCTCCAGTTGAAGTTCAGACGCGGCCACCGTTATCCGGAACAGACGGGCCATCGGTTCCGCCACGGCGTCCGGTGTCAGTTCCACGTAGTAACGCACCAAATGGTTGTTGGGGATGTCGGGCGAGATGCTGAAAGAAAGTTTTTTATCCAACGTCACCTCATCACCCGGCTCGCTTTTTGTATTATATACATAATCTTCGCCCGCCACGAAATAGGGGTCGTCCGAACGCAGATGCACGCGGATGGCGTTTACCGCTTCCGTACCCAAGTTCTGTATTTGCAACGAAACATCGTAGCGCTTGCCATATATACCGCTCGTCACCGCTTCGTCGCCGTCATAGACCTGAAGCTTTTCGGCAAACACGAACTTGCCGCTCGGCATCGTGGCCTTGATGGCGATTTCGTTATCGGTATAATCGGGCGCCCCGGCATATAAATGGTAGTCGCCCACCGCCACGTTCAGCGTCGGCAAATCGGCAAGCCCGTCGGCATCGGCCGAAACCACGGCCACGGGCACATTGTCCGCACCGTAGAGCGACAATTGCGCGTAAGGCGCCGTCTGTACGCTCAACCACGCGGTGCCCACGACAATCTCGTCCGCACAGTCAATGGGNGTCGGACTCGGTTTTTTCTTATAGGGCCGGTAGGACGGGTCGCCGAAAAGCTCGTAGATTTCCCAATANTANTTGTTCATGTCGCTGCCGGAACCTTCCACTTCCATATTGCCCCGGTAAATGATATCGGAAGCNGTAACGGCCCATTCNGANAANGGCTCGCCGTGCGTGTGGTAGAAGCAGTCCGACGCGCCGAGACCCGTATTCTCGTAAGTATAGTCCTTTTTTCCCGTCGGGTCAATCTCCGTCAGCCCCACGACCCAATAGAAATCCTCGTCGAAATAGGAGCTGTTCGTGGCGCCGATATAGGCAACGGCCCCCTTGTCTTCGCTACGCAACAGCTGTTCGCCGAAACAGGGTTCAGCCCGATAGTTGAACGCGCCCGTAAGACAACAGTTGCCGACCATCATCGGGTATTTGTCCTTATTGAAAATCTTTTTCCGCAATACGGTGTTGGAAATTTGGGGTTCACACCATTCGTACTCCATGCCGTGACCCGTATAAAAAATCAAACCCGCCCCGGCCGAAATACGCGCGATGATTTCGTCTTCCACATCGCCGGTGGATGACGTCGGTGCCAGATAGAGCAAGGCNNCGACGCCTTCTTCCGCNGCGGCATAAGCATGGAGATAACGCANGGCCGGATTGAGGTGGGAAATATTGTGCTTTTCATCGTTACCGGCNACCAACAGCGTGGTATCGACAAANTCGGCCGCCTCTTCATNCAAACGCGACATATACATCGTCTTGTGGAGCTGCGGCATAAGGTCTTCCACCGTGGAGGCGGAAAAACGGCCGAGATAGGCATCCGGCAACTTGTCGCCCGTATATTCGACGAAATAGAGGTCGGTGATATGGTCGTTGTAATAATTTTCCCGGCTGTCGAAAGGGGGAATCTCTTTGGTATCGCCCACCAACAGGACGTAAGTGGGGGCAGGATTGGCTTCCGAAGCTTCGATATACATATTCCGGAGATAATTCCGTATCGAGGTCGAAGTGTATCCGACAGCCTTGTCGGACGTATAAGCCTCCACGACATCATAACCCTGCTGACGCTTCCACGNGATAAAGTCCTGCAAGGCCTCCTTGAACTTGGGGTCGGCCACAATCGCATAACGCAACGGCTGTTCATCCACCTTGTTCGCCTTGGTGGCCCGCGCTTCCATCCGCATGGCCGCCGCATTGACACCCGCGTTTTCGGCTACCCGGAAACCTTCGGAATGGTAACGCCGTTTTTTCGCCTGCGTGGCGTCGTAATCCGCGCCCTCGAAGCGCAGTTCGAAATCCAAATCCGTATGGACGCGCAGACGGTTTTGGACGGGGTTGTATTCTACGGGCGAAACGATGNGNNNGGCCAAACGCACGCCGCGGCTCTCGCCCATGATTNCNACCCGCACCANTTCCGGCGNCNGATAGCCTTTGNCCGCATAGACCTGNNTNTCGTANGCGAANGCGGGNGCCGNCNTGNNGCNCTTGCTGACCGGNGCCTGNATCGGGAAAAGCGGCAGAGCGCCATAGGCCGACAAATCCACGATTTCGACCTTGTCGCGCAGGATTTCAACCACGGGTTCCGCCCCCTGCGGTATTTCGATGATTTTGATATGGGCGGGCAAGGCGGGCTGACCGACCGTGCCCATCGGCACATAGCCGTCGATGGCCAAGGACAGGAATTGACCGTGTTCCGGCACTTCCACCGTGCGCACGTCGCTGATCTGACCCAACGTCATCTTGACGGTCATGCCGTCGAAGGTCGAAGCTTTCAATTGCCACGCATTGGCGGTATGTTTCTTGACGGAAAGCGGGTTGGCCGCAGGTTCGGCGGCGGACACGCGCCCCGCCAGCAAGGCCAGCACACAACCGATGACGAGCATCGGCCGCAGGGCCACGATTCGTTTCATCTGCATCATGTTATATTTTGATTTATAGGGTTCAACCATATGATGTTTCTTGGATATGCAAATATAAGCATTTCGGGAACAAAAAGGAAGGGGCGTCGCTCCGTGTGGAACAACGCCCCTTGCTATGATGCTTTTATGTCCAACCCTGCCTCCGCGAGCCCCGCCCCCATGCGGAACACGGGCCATCGGCGGCTTGGGCTAACCTATTAACGCCACTGCGTCCGGCGCGAACGACTAACGTTCGTCCGAAACCGTCAGACGTTTCCGGCCCTTGGCACGACGGGCGGCCAATACGCGACGACCGTTGGCCGTGGACATTCTTTCTCTGAAGCCGTGTTTATTGATGCGCTTTCTCTTGGAGGGCTGAAATGTGCGTTTCATAATCTCTCGTTTTTCAAATAGTTAATTATCCGTACTTTAAGTCGCTTTTTGCGGGCGAACCGTGTAGTTCCCGCCGCAAAAATGGACTGCAAAGGTAGCATTTTTTTTCTAAAAAGCAATCCTTTCAGAAAGAGAAATTCATCTGCTTCTTGTTCATATCGACGGAATCGACGCGGATTTTAACGCGGTCGCCCAATTTATAGGACTGTCCGGTGCGGACGCCGACCACGCGGTAGTTCTCTTCGTCAAGTTCGTAAAAATCGTCGGTCAGGCTGCGCAACGGCACCATGCCCTCGCAATAGTTGCCTTCCAAGGCCACATAGATGCCCCATTTGCTGACGCCCGACACCAGCCCGTAGAAATACTCGCCCACCTTGTCGGACAGATATTCGGCCTGCTTGTACTTGACTGAAGCGCGTTCGGCCTCGGCGGCGCGGCGTTCCATCTCGGAACTGTGCTCGCAGCGTTCCTCCAGCGTGGCGACATCGGGCGCCGCGCCCTTGGCGTCGGCCTGCCCGAGATAATGGGCCAACAGGCGGTGCACCATCAGGTCGGGATAACGGNGGATGGGCGACGTGAAATGCGTGTAGTACTTGAACGCCAACCCGTAGTGGCCGATATTGTTGGTGGAATAGTAGGCCTTGGCCATCGTGCGCACCGAAATGGTTTCTATCATGTTCTGCTCGGCCTTGCCCACCACCTGCGTCAACAGCGTGTTGAACGACTTGACGAGGCCCGAACGGCTGCGCGTGTTCATCTTATAGCCCAACTTGCGGACGAACTCCACGAACGTGTTGAGTTTTTCGGGGTTGGGCTCGTCGTGGACGCGATAGACAAAGGCTTTCTTGCGCTTGCCCGCCCATTCGGCCACGTAGCGGTTGGCCAGCAACATGAATTCCTCGACGAGGAAATTGGCCTCTTTCTGCTCCTTGACATAGACGCTCAACGGCTTGGCCGTAACCGAGTCGAGACGGAAGCGGACTTCCTGCGAATGGAAATTGATGGCGCCCTTGGCGTAACGCGCCTCCTTGAGTTTCCGCGAAATGGCGAACAGGGCCGTCAAGGCCTTGACTTCGGAGGCCGCGAGCGCGGGTTCGGGCGCGGACACCTTGACCGCCGAGACGGAGGGCGNGGCNAATCCTTCGGNTTCCAGCACCGCCTGCACCTGTTCGTAGGCGAAACGGCGGTTGGAACGGATAACGCCCTTGCCGAACCAAAAATCGGTGANNTCGGCCGTNTCGGGCTTCATCGTAAAGAGGGCCGAGAACGTNAANCGNTCCACATCGGCGCGNAGCGAACAGAGGTCGTTGCTCAGCCGTTCGGGCAGCATCGCGATNGTGCGGTCNACNAGATAGACCGACGTGGCGCGGTCGTAGGCCTCTTGGTCGATGGCCGAACCCGGCTTGACGAAATGCGAGACGTCGGCGATATGCACGCCCACTTCCACCTGTCCGTCGGGCAGNCTNCGGAACGANAGCGCGTCGTCGTAGTCCTTGGCATCGACNGGGTCTATCGTACANGTATATATGTTTCTGAAATCGCGCCGTTGCTTCAGGTCGGCGGCCGTCACCTCGTCTTTCATCTTGGCGGCTTCCGCTTCGGCGGCCGCCGGGTAAGAGAGCGGGAAATTGTAGTCGGCCAGNATGGACTGCATCTCCACCGTGTTGTCGCCNGGCTTGCCCAGCACGGCGATGACTTCGCCGACGGGNTTGTTGAGATGCGGCGGCCAATCGACAATCCGCACGACGACTTTTTCGCCGGGCTTGGCGTCCTTGAGTGTATCGGCCGGCAGGAAGATATCGACGGGCACGGACGGGTTGTCGGGTTCAAGGAAATAATACGCGCCGCTGCGCGTGACGATGCCCACGATGTAGTTCTTGTTGCGTTGCAGGATTTCGACGATTTGCCCCTCCAGCTTGCCCACCGAGCCGCGGCGCGGGAACAGCAGCACGCGCACGTGGTCACCGTCCATGGCGTGTTTGGTGTGATTGGCGGCGATAAAGACGTCTTCGATTTCCTTGTTATCGGGCAACAGATAGGCCTTGCCCGACGATTTCATATCGACCTTGCCCGTTACGTATTGACGCAGGCTTTCGGGAATATGGCGATGGCGGTCGTTGTGCCGGCCGCACGAATTGGATGAACGACCGCTTTTCTGTTTGCCGCGGCCCGGCTTGGTTGCATTTCTCTTTTTCCTCATATAACACCTATAAGCGACCGCACGTCGGCAATGCCCTTACGTTCCATGTAGGCGGCGATGCCGGCCGCTATCTTTTCGGCCGAAGCCGGATCTTCGAAATTGGCGGTGCCGACCTCNACGGCCGAAGCCCCCACCATTAAAAACGCGATGGCGTCGCGCGCATCGACGATGCCGCCCATGCCCACAACGGGGATTTTGACGGCCTTGGACACCTGCCATACCATGCGCAGCGCCACGGGGCGGACACAGGGGCCGGACAGACCGCCCGTTATCGTGGACAGCACCGGCTTGGCCTTTTCGATATCGACTTCCATGCCCAAGAGCGTATTGATGAGCGCAACGCCGTCGGCACCGGCCCCCTCCACGGCACGCGCCATTTCGGCGATGTCGGTAACGTTGGGCGAGAGCTTGACGAGCAGCGGCCCACGGTAGGCCTTGCGCACGGCCGACACGACCTCAGCCGCCGTATCGGGGCGCGTGCCGAACGCCATGCCGCCCTGCTTGACATTGGGACAGGATATATTGAGTTCGACGCCCGAAACGGCTTCGGCCGCATCGAGCANNTGGGCCGCCTCCACGTAGTCTTCTATCGTGGAACCCGACAGGTTGACGAGGATGCGCGTGGGCACNGCGGCGGGNNCGGCGGCCNCGGCGGCCGACAGATGNGCCTGAAGCGGCGGCAACAGGTCTTTTATCAGCGTCTTGACGCCCTTGTTTTGCAGGCCGACGGCGTTGAGCATACCGGCCGGCGTTTCGGCCATACGCGGATAGGGGTTGCCCTCGCGCGGATGCAGCGTCGTGCCCTTGAGCACCATGCCGCCCAACGCGTTCAGATGACAGAAATCGGCGTATTCCAAGCCGTAGCCGAACGTGCCGGAAGCCGTCATGACCGGATTTTTGAGCGTAAGCCGGCCTATATCGGTCTGTAAGTTGAGTGTGGTCATTGTTTTTGTCCTTTTTGGGCTACCAGCCTAGAATGTCGGCGTCGAACACCGGCCCTTCCGTGCAGACGCAACGGTGGTGTTGGTCTTTGTCGGGCGTCACGCAGCAGAGGCAGGCGCCTATGCCGCAGGCCATCTTGTTCTCCAACGAGACCTGACACGGCACGTGCTTGGCCTGCGCCACGGCGGCGACGGCCTTCATCATGGGCGTGGGGCCACAGGTATATACTTGGTCGAACGCACAGGCCTGCAATTCCGGATGAACCGTCACGAGGCCTTTCTCGCCGGCGGTACCGTCTTCGGTGCAGGCGTAAGCCTCGGCGCCGAGGGCGGCGATTTCGTCCTGCATGAGCAGGTCGGCGGCGGTTCTCGCGCCCGTCAGGAACGCGATACGGCCTGCGTGCGGCGTCGGGCCTTGTTTGAGTTGCTTGAGCAGGCCGTATAGCGGCGCCATGCCGCAACCGCCGCCGACCAGCAGCAGCGAGGCCGTGGCCGAAGCGGGCCGGCGGAAGCCGGTGCCCAACGGATAGAGCACGTCCAAGCGGTGGCCCGCCNCACGGGACGCNAGCCAGCGCGAGCCTTCGCCCACTTCCTGTATCAGCAACGCGATACGCCCCTGCGCCGCGTCTATNTCATGCAACGAAATCGGCACGCGCAACCAGCTGTGCAGNGACGAAGGCACGCGCACCTGCACGAACTGCCCGGCTTNCGCCGGCTGCAAGCCGTCCGCCGCCTGCAACGTCANGCGCACGAAGCGCGGGTGCAGCCGACGGTTTTCGACCACGGTAAANGCGACGTCCGCCCGTTTCTTTTGCGTGTTCATTATTTGTCGGTTTTCTTGGCCGCGGGCTTGGCAGCCGTCTTTTTGGCGGCGGCCGGCTTGGCGGCCTTTTCGGCGGCTTTGGCGGCCGGTTTTTCCGCCTTGGCGGCTTTGGGCGCCTTGGGTTCTTTNGGCTCCTTCGGTTGGGCCGGCGCCTTCTTGGCGGGTTTTTCTACCGGCGCTTCGGCTTGGGCGGGCTGTTCGGCCGCCTTTCCGGCCGCTTCGGCCTCGGCCTTTTCGCGTTCGGACGGTTCCAAATCCACCAAGCCCTTTTCCTGAAGGATGTTATACCACTGCACCACCTTGCGGATGTTGNAGTCGTAAACCCGCTCGCGGNCGTATTCCNNCAACACTTCCCCGAACCATTTTTTANGGTCNGCCGCGTCGNCCTTNTGGCTCAACGCCTGACCGCCGTTCTCTTTCTTGTAAATGGCACGGAACACATCCGTCAACGCCACCTCCTTCTGATACGTGTAGATGGCGATTTCCGCCAACGAACTGACCTGATTGAGGTTGAACATCGGCATACGCTTGCCGTCGGCCAACGCCTCCACAACGGCGCTGTTTTTGCCTTGGCTCACGAGTTTGAACAAGCCCGGCTTGCCCGGAATCGTAAAAATCAATGATAAATCCATGTTGCTGTATTTTTCCTTTGTGTCGCGAAGATAATCAAAAATTCGTACTTTCCACAATGTAAAGCGGTCGGTTCAGCACATTCTTGTTAATACGGTTCACGTACTCGCCTATGATGCCGAGCGAGAACAATTGGATGCCGCCGAGGAACATACTGCTCACGATGATGGACGTCCAACCCGAAACGGTCTGTTTGAAAATGAAATGCGAACAAAGCGCAT
>WFLX010254212.1_pt1 | contig 11142 bp, 6 predicted proteins | sample 4967041 | NCBI WGS metagenome assembly WFLX01 (sample SAMN12857096, study PRJNA449069) | gut metagenome | isolation source: stool from male and female vole | host: Microtus ochrogaster | place: USA:Florida | collected 2017 | reverse complement strand
GAGCCGTGCAAAATTCATACGAAACTTATTGCGTTTTTTTGTCTATTCAAAAAAAATACATATCTTTGCAATTGAATTGNTACGCATCGATTCAAGACATTGTTAACAANAGGCGTTATGCCTACTGCTTGTATGTGAAAAGCGTCGGAAACTTATCACAATGCACAAGAGATGGCAAAACGGACTCCACGTTATAAGCGTGGAGCTGATTATTCTACATCTTACGATAAAGGTACTCCTACCCCCTTCACATAAAGGCGTGGCACAGCAGTCCATGCCTCTTTTATTTATATTTTAACGGTCGATGGGCTGTAAGACCACCAAAATTACAATGGAAAAATCATTAAAGAAAGCATGGCTTCTTCCTCTTTTTATATGCGCTTTAATGTCTTGCTTTGTCTTGACTTCTTGCGGTAATGAATCAAAAGTTGAGCCGAACTTCCAAAACAATCCAACCGAAATGTCGAAGGAACATCCTTTAACATCTAAGTTGAAAGGCACGAGTTGGCATATTGATAGTAAAACGAATAACGATGGTGAGATAGATAACTCTTCAATCATTACTGATGTTTATTTTACTGATATACCATATAATAATGACGTATTACAAATTGATTATCTAAATGATAAAACCTATTATGTTGGATATGTTAACTACAAATATGACTCAGAGTGGGGATCGAATAAAATAGCGTGGCGCCTTGATGATGCATACGGAAATGGGTCCTTTTTAAGTACATGTTTGTTGACAGATAATTCTAGTTATAGGATACAATATGAATTAATTGCACCTCATTATGGTGTCAAAGGAAGTGTTTTAGATCTTTCCTCTAACTCTATGGTAGTTGGTCATGAATCGGGTTTGCTCCGCGTATATTTTTCACCTTCACAATGGAGAGACGGTAATGAATCTGGTAATGGAGGAGGTGGTTCCATCTCTTATGAGAAGCCTGAGATAGGGTTAGAATCGTATGACTGCTACACCAATTCCATAATAGCGTACTATAGAATCTATAACCAAGAAAATGCAAAGGTAACATCTGCAAAGGGTTATTATGGTGCTTCATCAGCATCTACATCTGTCAATGCTACCGTTGGTGGAACTCGAATTACTGTTAAATTCTCCGGCTTGAAAGCTAATACGACTTATTATATTAAATGTACAGCTACCGGTAAGGGAGGCTCTGGGTCTTCTGAAACCACACGTTTGTCTACAACGAGATAATCAAGGTAACGGGGTTGTGTTCAATTTTGACATACCCTCCGCGTCTCCATTTCGGTATGGCCGGCAACCTACGCTGACTTTTCTTTCTCCGCTAGCTACGAAAGCGCTTCGCGATAACCGAGCCGTGAGGACGGGCCGCCAATCTCCGTTCTCCAATCNTAGCGAGCCGCCATTCGCCANCATCCNCCCACCCATAGANGACTGATGAACGCACGGACTTTCACCGGTGGCACTNGCCATATCACGCCATTGCAGGGCAGAGAAGATTTATCGCCTCCGGGCATAATNTNTGCGGTTGTCATTATCGACNCCACCCGGAACGTGTCGGGCANTGGCATTTTACCGCCCATTTCCATTCTCCGCTCCACAGCCCCAGTCATTGCCAACTCCGAGCATCGTAGGTCATAGGTTCCGTGAACTCCACTTATGACTTACGACCGTTGCGGACTTCGGAGCGAGAGATTGCGCCCTCCGTCTCCATTATACTTTCCATCGCCATCCCTCCAAAGTCGGGGGTTGGGTCGCTCCATTGTGCCTATGGTTACAAACTCTCTTTGACGGTTACATAAGTCCAGCAACAAGCCGGTAACAAAAACTTCCTATACGGAGTAACAAAAATGAGGTCAAGCGACCTCTTTTATTATTTTGTTATTTTTGTTGGTTCTATATTGGTTCTTGATTACGCAATCTACCTTTGTACTACTTGAATATCAGTGATGTAACAAATATTCCAAACGAGCAAACATGCAGAAGCCTCACGCAGAATATGTTCGCGATTCCTTAAATGACATTCTCATGCCATATAAGAAGCATCAACACATTTCCACAAAGACATCTACCGTTTGCTTCATTCTTGACGAATCTAAGAAAGTTGCGAAGTTTCTAACTATCAAGAAAGAGCGTCGAGTAAACGCATTCAAAATTTAATTTGGAGACACGGATGTATCTCCCAACAGTCCCTCCCGCATTGCCCGAGACCGGGCTTCTGCGTAGCGGTCTGTATACGCAAAATTATAAATAGTTTTTTATTTATCCAAATTTTTAATACTATTTAAGTTTTTGTGTGATTTTTCTTTATCTAACAGTATGATGGAATAAAAATAATATAAAAAAAGAATCGCAAGTGGAGACTTACGATTCCTTTTTCAATTCTAATTTTTAATTTCTTACATGATTATTTTGATGGTCTTCTTGCCAACGTTGCCAAGAGTGTCCTTGCCCGTCATCTTGGCAATGTAAACTCCGGGTTCCATATCAATTTCCAATTGCGATGCGTAACCGGTAGCTTCCAAATCGGCATAAGAGGCTACCTTACAACCGGTGGCTGAGAAGATTTCGATCTTCAAATCTTGTGTGTTCTCAGGTGCGGAATATGTCAAATATCCGCTGCCGTAGGTCAATGTCATAGTGTCGAAAGCAATTGATGATTCAACTTCTGTCGGCAGAGAAGGCTGACCCAAAGAGAGCCACACCGGTTCTGTTGTTTTAACATTAGGAAGTTTCAGGTAAAGTTTATTGTTATTTGTGTCGTGGTAATAAGCCGGAGAATCAGAATTTAATACTTCCTGTTCGCTATTCTTTGATGTCAACGATTCACTTGATTCTTCGCGATAATCACCGGGAGCGCGACGACGAGAGGATGCTTGCGGATATTCCTCTTTCACAATTTTCACCAAATCTTCTGTCAACGCGCTGTTGCCGGCTCCTTTCACTTTGAAATCATGAATTCTGAAATGGTAATCACGGTTTTCCGGCATCCCTTCGTAGCCGTTGCCCTCTTGCGAGATGCTGATGATGAAAGATTGATTGTCGCTGTTATAACCTCTGAAACGGGTCATAAGGTAATTATTTGATTTGAGAGGATTAACCTCCTGATGGTCGTCGTCATAAAATTCGCCTACAGAACCTTCCTCATCGTCATTATCAGTAGCAAAATAGTCAATGATATATTTTGTGTTGTCAGCTTCTGCAGTGGAAGTAAACGTGTCTTGTTGATAACGAATTATAAACGAACCTCTTCTCATGAAATGAGGGATCACACTCACAGGAGCATTATAGTTGACATGCTGATGGCTTGAATATACAGTATTAAAGTTATTCATATCAAGCCAATCTCCTTCGGGGAAGGTAATTTCCTTATTTGTAGAATTGTTAAGTACCGGGGCAACAAAGAGGTCAGGACCCCACATATAAGACCCTATTTCATTTGCCAAAACCGATTTATTGCTGTCGGCATAGTTTGCCGGACGAGCAATGGGAGTGCCATTGAGGGAATAATTAAATGATTGAGTATAGGTGTAGGGGAGATAAGCGTATCTAAGGTTGATGGCATTACGTACATCATTTTGGATGGAGTTATACTCCGAATTCCATACTTCAGGCTTCACGGAAGAGTGCGTCCTCATTGAAGGATAGAATACACCCAATTGCACCCATCTGCGATATAAGTCGGGGTTAGTGCCACTTGCTGAGAAACCTCCTATATCGGAGCCCAAGTAACTCACGCCAGACATTGCGCTACTTACAAGAGCCGGAACTTGCGCTGCAAGACCTGCCCATGAGCGGGCGATATCACCGGTCCAGGGGAATGCATTATAACGTTGCATACCTGATGTTCCGGCGCGGGGCATTGTTATGAAGCGTTGTTCAGGTTTCTGTTCCTTCACAGCATCGAATGCCAATTTATTCCATCTCAAGCCATATTCGTTATGGATCTGGTCGTAACTGCTGCCGTCAATATATTGAGAATCGCGGTCATGTTTTTCCGGTTCGCCGAGATCAAGCCACCAGCTGTCGATACCTTCAGCTGTGCGATCTTTATATTTCCCTTTAAACCATTCGCAAGCGTCAGGGTTAGTAATATCAATGAGTCCTACATGGTCGCTGCTGAGCCATTCCATGCCATTAACATGGTCATCAGCGAAATAACCGTTGTTTTTAAGGAAATCATAGTTTCCGCATCTTGAAGTGAAATAAGGTTCGGTAATCGCGATGGAATGCACATTCTGANTGCGTAAATTCTGCATCATTTCCTGTGGGTTAGGATAAGATGTTGTATTCCAATNAAGTTTACCCATTCCGTGAGTGCCGCTTTCATAGTTGCCTGTCTGCCAATGGATATCAAATACAATGCCATCGATCGGGATATTTATTGCCTTTGTCTTGCTTACGGCTTCCTCTGCTTCTTGGCGAGTTGCGAAGCTGAATTTAGATGTGATGTAACCTAAAGCCCAATAGGGAGGGAGTTCCTGAAGCCCTGTCAGTCGGGTATAATTCTGCATTGCAGAAATCATGTCTCCTCCGCCGATATAATAGTATGCCACCGGAGTCACCGAACTACTTGAGAAAGAGGAGCCGTTTTTAGAAGGATAGATTTTTGCATTAAGAGTATGGTCGTCAAAATACACGCCATAACCTTCAGTGGAAACATAATAGGGTATGCAGATATTGCGTGATAGAGACTGACCTTGACCCCAGTTGCCCTGCTGATTATTATTCATTACCATCGAATTACCTTCCCAATTGGTGATGTTGCCGTTATAGCCTCCTCCATAGAATGCCTTGTCGTTTGCAGGATTGAACCTTACACTGACATTACCTACTTTATTGGTGAAATTAGTAGATTCAGAAAGTGTAGGAACTGATGAACTATTATCATTATAGAAAGAAAGTAATGATGTTGCTTTTTCGACGCCTACTTTCACTCCGCCCGGGACTGAGAAGAAAAGGGTATTATCATCTTCAGATTGGGAGAAAGAACCTTGCGGAATTCCGTAAGAATTTCTTGTCGACTCATCCACGACTGATATAGATTCTCTTTCCGTTGCGTCAAGATTGGAATTGCGGAGGGTAAATACTTTTATTATCTCCTTACTCCATGGGGTCAGGAATATTTTACCATTTTCGGAAGTAATTATTGCCTTGCCATCACTTATTTCCCAATCAGTAACCGCACCTAATTCCTCTCCTACGGGGGTTATGGGACGGAGGTTTATTATGAGGTCATCATCGTATTGCTTGGTATTTCCGCTTGCGTCGCGGAAAATTATCATCAATCTGTCGTAGGAAGTGTCTGCATCAACTCCCATCCATGATGCTATAGTCGGGTTAAATTCAAGTGTAAACAGGTCAGGGTTCGTGGCAGACTGAGTCATCTGGTATCTTCTATCAAGATTAGACCAATTATTNGGAGCGCCNTTGATTGTCTCGCTTCCTTCTACATATAATCCGGGATATAAATAGATATTGTCAACATTTNTGAGCNGACTGTTTNGAGTGNATGANNTANTGAANTAGAGGGTGGCTTTTTGTTGAGCTGTAGGATAATCCGGTTNAATCCAATATTCTTTTTCGGGCAACACATTGTTTGGGTCAAATTCGGATTTAAGTCCTCTGTCGCCACTTATAGTATAGATATGTCCGTCTTTAACTAAAAATGATTCGGTCATTTGCTCTTTAGAACTTCCGACTAAAGTATAAAATTTGCAATGCAAAGAATAATTTTCGGNAGNAANGAAACTNACATCGTAAGTAGNGCTGTTAAGGAATGATGCCATGTGGNGGTCAAGATTAGGGGTTATGCCTGTTATCTCTACATTAACATTTTCCCAACCAACATTATTATAGAAAGAGATCGTGTATTCCCTATCATCCCCAGGTTCAATCACCGGAGGTGTATATTCCTCCCAACTATGGTTGCCATCGTGATGATAAATCATTGAAGTGCCCTGAAGATGCAACCCCTCCTCATTATTACCCGGATAACGATTGTTCCGATTATCATTACTGCAGAAAATTACATAGCAATTATTCTCAAATTTACTCGGCAATGAATATATCCAATAGCCGGTTTCTTCATCAAATGTCATTGGTGCGCCGGGCCAATCGGCATTATGCGTATTATTGTCAATATAAACGTACGCATATAGATTGGTCCATGACGAAGGCACATCCGCATAAATGAAAACATCACCGGTAACGGGTTCGGGGTCGTCACCTCCGCCTCCACCTCCACCGGATATATAGTCATCTAAAGTTTTATCGGAGTTTCCGGTTTTGGTGAATACCATATTGTCATAATTTGAGCCCAAAGTCAGGTCATCAGTTTGGTTGGTTCCACCACCACTGCCATTATTGAAGATTATATTAGCCTGTCCATTGAAATTATACTCATATTCCCATATATTATCATTTGAGGTCGGGGTCATTTCTTCTCCGGGCCAATCATGATTTGTTGGTGACCAACAATAGACATAAACTTTGCTCCAACCTGTGCCGGAATTGTCAAAATAAATTTTTTCAGCAGAAGCCTGCAAGGTGAATCCTAACAGACATACGAGCATAATTAATGAAAGAAGCCTAAAAAGTTTCATAATAATTAAATTTCAAAGTAGCATTGATTATTCATCTCTGAAAAATCAATCATTTTAAAAATCAAATTAAATTATTAAATGTAAAGAATCTATTTATATTTAAAATTAAGAGTTTCTTAATTTATCGCGCTTTTTTAATGCGAAGAAGAGTAAACAGCAGATAATGAAGTCTGCGCTTACTGCAATTATTAATTGCAGAGTCTTTCCGCTTTGGATAAAATCTTTCCCAAACCATAAGGCAAAAGTCAGTCCGTATAGAAAGAGCAATATCGGAAGCCAAATATATCTGTTTTTTCTCATCATCAAGTTGCGGGTGTTTCTTTGTTTTCTATAACTTCCTGATAATATTGAGAATTTTCAGGTATAAATTTGCCTGAATTCAGATGCTCATAAATTTGAATACAACTCAGAGCATCAAAAGCGGCGTATGCTTGCTGAGGGAGAGTAAGTTGAGACGCTTCCCAGTTTGTGAGTCTTTGCCCCTTGGAAATTCTTTTTCCGAAAAGAATAGCATAAATTCTTGACAAGGAATTATCTGCTATTTTAAAGTTCTTCACGTATGGTTGGAGATCAACAAAACCTCCGGGTTCCAAAGTGTACATCTTGCGAAGATTGTGAAAATCGTCATGTAGGGATACGCCGATTTTCAATTTGGTTTCATCCTCTAAAATATCCTTGATTTTTTGGGGAAGTCCTATTTTGTTAAGCCTGATTAGAAAACAGTCTGTCTTGGTAGATAATTGGAGGAGAGCGACCTGAAAGGTTTGTCCCTTTTTGAAACTCGGGCGTGTCTCAGTGTCAAATCCTATGATTGAAGCTTCATTCAGAACATCAGCAGCATAATCTATTTTATCCTCACTGTCAATAAGATGAATGTTACCAACATATTCCGCTGCGGGAAGAGTGGCAAGTTCAGCCTTGGAGATGGATACGATATACTGTTTTTGTTCTTTTAAAGACATGAGATTCCGAATGGTTAATATGACTATACCTTTCAATTGGAGTTATAAAGGCATAATCAATGCAAATTTAACAAAAATATGTTAAAATTCCGAGGGGTTGCAAAAAAATCAATTATTAAAAATTGTGAATTATATTGTAAAAATATCTGCGGAATCCATTGAATTGATCTTACAGTTGTCATGAGACTTCATTCTCCATCTCCATCCAAAGTGTTTCAGGATAATGATTTGCCATGTAATTTTTAATATATTCCCGCGCATCTTCCGAGATGGTTTTGTCATAGTCAAAATGAGGGTTATATATGACGGAATAAATATCAATTTCTCTTGTTTTTAATGCTTCGAGGGTCAGCAGGGTGTCAGAGATTGAACCTAATTTCCCGTTTGTCACGACAATAGCCGGGAGATTATTCTCCTTTATATAATCAATTGTCAGATAATTTTCAGAAACGGGGACCATCACGCCTCCGGCGCCCTCAATTAGTAATACATCATATTTTGACGTCAAATATTTAGAGACGTTCTTAATCACATCAAGATTTATTGTGCGATTATCAATTTTTGCAGCCAGATGAGGTGATGCCGGATAAGAGAAAATGATTGGAGCAGTTAGATGTTCAATATCTTCAGGAAGTAGAGGAAGGTTCATTATTTTCCTATGCATTTCAATATCTTCACTCATATCTTTATTTCCTGTCTGAATAAATTTCTGAGTGATAACTGACTTTCCTTCTTTAATAAACTGATTTGCCAACCACCCGGTAGCCCATGATTTACCCACATCGGTTCCTATTCCGGTTATAAAATAAGTTTTGTTCATAACTATTGACTTGATTTAAAAAATTGGGGAGTCATTTCGACTCCCCATTTATGAAAAGAATTGTGTGTGTTTTAAATTACCACGCAAACATCGGGTAATCATTCATCATTTCGTTGACTTCCTGGCGAACCTCCTTGATAACGTTTTCATCATCTGCATTTGAAAGAACGCGGTCGATAAGATCAGCGATTTTCACCATCTCTTCCTCTTTGGCGCCACGAGTTGTGATGGCAGCAGTGCCGAAGCGCAATCCTGAAGTCAAGAACGGGGAGCGACTGTCGTAGGGCACCATATTTTTGTTGGCAGTTATGTCTGCTTCAACTAAAACGCGTTCAGCTTTTTTGCCAGACATGTCGGGGAATTTTAGACGAAGATCAACAAGCATGCTGTGGTTGTCGGTGCCATCAGAAATAATTTTGTAGCCTTTATCCATAAGAGCCTTGGCAAGTGCGGCTGCATTCTTCTTCACTTGCACTGCATAGTCTTTCCATTCCGGTTGCAAACATTCTCCGAAAGCGACTGCTTTAGCTGCGATCACATGTTCGAGCGGACCACCTTGAACTCCGGGGAATACGGCTGAATCAAGGAGGGCAGACATTTTTTTGATTTCCCCTTTCGGAGTCTTTTTGCCCCAAGGGTTATCAAAGTCCTTACCCATCAGGATGAGTCCTCCGCGCGGACCGCGAAGAGTCTTATGGGTTGTGGTGGTTACTATATGAGCATGTTTAACAGGATTTTCAAGTAAACCTGCAGCAATCAGACCTGCGGGGTGAGCCATATCTACCATGAAGATAGCGCCGATTTCATCAGCCAATTTTCTGATGCGGGCATAATCCCATTCGCGGCTGTAGGCGGATGCACCGGCAATGATTAATTTTGGCTTTTCAGCGCGAGCCTTTTCCTCCATCTCTTCATAGTTAACTCTACCTGTCTCGGCATCTACTGTATAGGAGATAGGCTTAAACATAAGTCCGGAGAAGTTTACGGGACTGCCATGGCTGAGGTGTCCGCCGTGGCTGAGATCCATACCCATAAATGTATCACCCGGCTCGAGGCATGCCATGAATACTGCCATGTTTGCCTGAGCGCCGCTGTGAGGCTGAACGTTAGCCCATTCGGCATCGAAAAGTTTCTTTGCGCGTTCAATAGCAAGGTTTTCTGCTTCATCCACTACTTGACAACCGCCATAGTAACGTTTTGCAGGATAACCCTCAGCATATTTGTTTGTAAGGCAAGAACCCATGGCTCTCATGACTTCGTCACTTACAAAATTTTCACTTGCGATTAATTCTATACCGCGACGTTGGCGGAGATGTTCGCGATCGATAATGTCAAAAATTTGATTATCTCTTTGCATGGTTTTATAGATGTTAGATTCAGGTTATATTTCTGAATGTAAAGTTAAATAAAAAAAATGAGTCTGCCACATAAAAATGCGACAGACTCTAATTTTATTATCAAAAAATCTTTATTTCAGACTTTCAACGAATTTGATGTATTGAGTATTGTTGGGGTCATATTTCAAATAACCGTTGAAATATCTTTTTGCAGATTCAACATCCTTCTTGTCAAGATAATTGTTGCCGACAGTGTTATACATCAATTTTGCATCTCCGGCATAGCGGGAAGTGTCTTGCATAGCTTCCAATTTGTCTATTGCCTGAATATAGTAATTGATTCCTTCTTCTGCATTGTTCTTTGCAAATGACACGTCGCCTTTAATTTTCAACGGTTTATACATTGCCGGGTATAATTCTGCAGCTTTGTCGGTATAGCCTACTGCTTCATCATAGAATTTAGCAGATTGCAGAGGGTCTTTATCTTTCAATTCCACGCCTGCATAATATGCGAATACAGCTGCTTGCACCATGTCGTTATAGCCTGGATTCTTAGTGTATTTCAAATAAGATGAGTATGCTTCAGAAGCACCGGGCATATTGTTCATGTCAACTTCGAGCATTGCCAATGATTTATAGAAAGCAGCATTTTCCGGGTTGCTCTTAATAGCATCTTTCAAGACATCTGCTGCTTTTGCAAGAAGAGCATCCTTTTCAGCTTTATCCTCTTTCTTATTGGCTTCTTTTTGGAATTNGTCGGCTATCAAAATATAGTCGATGGGNGCGAATGAGTTTTTGCTATCTTTCAANTGGGCTGCATAGAGAGCTTCNGNCATTGGATAAAGTTTGTCTGCCATTGATGGGAGTTGGGCAGCATTCATGAACTGATAACGCTTCGCTGTGAAATTATTGGGATCTTTTTGCAAAAGTTGAGTTGCATAATCATATCCATCCAAATATTTGCCACCGTAGAAAAGCAAGAAAGCATAACGGTCTTCATCTTGCTTGAAGTGATTAGGGTTCTTAACATACTTTTCATATTCTTCCGCAGCTTCCTTATACATTGATTGATCGTAATATGCATTNGCAAGAGAACGCTGACCGAGTGCTGAATTGGGATTCTTTTCCAAGAGNTTTTTCAGCATGTTAATGCCGTATTGCGGATTAACTTTACGATAAAGGTTGGCATATTTGAAATAGGCTGCAGTTGCGTTTGAATCATAGTTAAGCGCCATCTCATATTTTGCACCTGCCCTGCCTGCGCTGCTTTGATTGTCTTCGCGTGCAATTCTATCACCCTCAAAAATATAGATGTCAGGATTAGTCATATCCTTCTTGTGAGCTTTTTCGAGAAGTTTTGTGATTTCCTTTTCATATTTTTCAGGGTCAACAGAATCGTATGCGCGTGCTTCGGCAATGTAAACGC
>WFLX010035772.1_pt1 | contig 11146 bp, 11 predicted proteins | sample 4967041 | NCBI WGS metagenome assembly WFLX01 (sample SAMN12857096, study PRJNA449069) | gut metagenome | isolation source: stool from male and female vole | host: Microtus ochrogaster | place: USA:Florida | collected 2017 | reverse complement strand
TTGAAGCGATCCCGCTCCGTGTCATAAATCTCTGACCAGCGGATTCCTAATAAGTCGCTGATTCGTAACGCCGTACACGTACCAAGCACTACCAACGTATAATTCCTAAATTCCCCTTTCTTCAAAAAATAATCCGCTAAAGCGTGGAGCTGGGACTGGTCTCGTATTGGTTCAGTTGTTGCCATAATACGTTCCCTCCTAATCTGTTTTTACGATAAGTATAAAACTCATAGATTAGGATGTAACAAACTTTGAAGTCTGTTTTATTTTAGCATATTTTTCCCATTCATTCAAGGCTCATAAAGGGTACTTTGAGGCTCTTTTCAGGCATTACCTAAACACCCTGTCCACTTTCGGCAAGCGTTTTAGTGCCAATTACCCCTGTTGGGCATAAAAAATCTGCCAAAAGAAGTAATAATTTTCAAAAAATGTTACATCCGATCCGTTAGGGCGGTTTTTGACAAGTAAAATAAATACAATGGGGAGGAAAAGTGAAGAATGAAGAGAAAAATTGTTACGGTTTTGTTGGCTGTTGGCTTGGTGGCCGGATTATGCGGATGCGGAGGGAGTGGTAGTTCGAGTGCGGCTCCGCCGCCAGCGGAAGTAGAAAGCGCTTCAGTTGCAACCGTAGACGAGGTGGCGCCCGAAGAGTATGATGCGGAGNAGCTGGNGAATANGTNGNCATCGTTCGTCATCACAGAGGAGGAGATTGAAGACAAGGTCGCTGCCGGCGAGATAAACCACGAAGTCTACGAGGAGTTTTTGANCCTCGTGTCGGGTAGCTCAGAACTCGACACTGACCAGTCAGAAACAGTTCCCGAGAACAATGCAAGCAGCTCCGATATTGACACGTCATCACTCTTGACTACACATATGATAGAGTATGAAGATCAGGACGGCTACAAGATGCGCGAAACCATCCAGCTGAGTCCGATTTTCAGGGAGGATGATATGGAAACCGCGTACGCACTGTGGGGAGCGCTCGGTAATGATGTTGCGTCTTTTCCGAGTGAAGAGAAGATTTACGATAGCAGCTATTTGATACGGAGTTCCCGCGACCAGGACAGTTGCGATAAACTGGAGTATATCATTGGGACGTTTGCGATTGAGAACCTGACCGATGGGTTTTCTATTACTCCTGATAACCCACGAGAGTACTTCGGGAGGCTCCAGGGCGAGTATATTCTCTCATCGGATGAGAGATCCGACGATGACGATGGGAATGCTGCCAATTTTATCAATGTACGCTCTGTATCTATGGTGATGTATAACAACGGCCCGACCTATTATGGTGAAGGACGATTTGCTATACTGAGTAACCCTAAAATGACTTCTGATGCTTGGGGGCCAGTCTGCTTCGTGATTGCTGTACCAAATGGTGCCACCCCGAATCGTCCAAACGGTTATCGCTACGATAAGGCGTGGATAGAATTCGGCCAAAAATCTTATGGTGACGCAGGGTATGACGTATTTAGATTAGAGTATTATGAATAGGGAGGTTGATTGATATGATAGCGAAAGCAGGTTATGAAGCCAAAAGAGACATGTCAATTTTCTGGAGGGAAAAGCTCAAATGCGGGCAAATTCCAGAGCCTGAACACGTATACGTGCCGGTCGAGGAGTGCTATGATATGCATGCGCCGAAGAATAACTTACGGGAGTTTTTCGGACGACACAGATGTCCAGCCTGCGGGAAGCCATACTTCTTCTTGGAATCGGCATTTGATTGTCATCCAGAGGCATCGGCGTATGAAGTCTGGGAGAAATTTGCGCACAGTGGGCCGGTCGGTTCGGCATCACCGGCGGAAGCAATTCAGACGGCTGTCTACGGTAGTGGGCCTTTCGGCCTGTAGAAACCTAATAGGGGGTGGCGTCTAAGCGCTAAATCAGGTAATTGGCCTCGAAGTAGAAATCAGGAGTCGTATCACTATCACGGCCCAGCGCAAACTTGCGCTTTTCACTCGTCGCTTTGAGCCAAACGGAATTTCAGTTATTTCCGTCGCTCACCCCCCTCCATAAAAATATACCCCTGGTGACAGGGGTTATTTTGTCGCTTATATTTGTATTCGCGTCCGATGCAAAACATTCTCTACCCATTGCGTAAAATGAGTAAATAAAGTATAATGCGGTAAAACGAGTTGTAGCAAGTAAAACAAGGTAAATCAAGTTGAATAACGTAAAACAAGTAAAATGTCAAAACAGGCTATTTGCCTGACGTGATGACACAAGTTCCTTGATATCAGCAGACGCTTCCGCATGGGCGGGAACAAACATAGCCGCCTCCATCCCTTCCACCATGTTAAGCGTTTCCAGATAGGCTCCTACATCATAAATAAACGATACTGCATACTTCTCCAATGTTTCCCTGCTGCTTAAGCAGTCCGCGAGAAATACCACATTATCCGGCATCCGAAAACCCACCATGTCAAAGAAATGCCCCGGCAAGGATATCACTTCAATCTCTTTCGGAAAACTTTCCTCTGAGAAATCCGTCACACTGCTGTCCTGCGCCATTAAAAACTTATGTCTCAAATCCTTACAGGGATATCCGCCGTAAAGGAAAGACGGCTCCAAGACAGGGTATTTTGTGAAAGTCGCCTCTATGCCGCCAGAATAAATCTTACATCCTGTCTGCCCCTGCAGGTAACGGTTGCCGCCGATATGGTCTGCATTGGAATGGGTATTTAAAACGGCTGTCAGATGCCAGCCGTTCTTATCCAATATCTGTCTGACCTTCCTCCCTGCATCCTTATCGTTTCCACTGTCAATCAGATAGACATTATCCTTGTCCGCAACATAAACTCCTATCTTCGCTGGACAATTTATGTAGTAGCATTTCTCACTTACCTGTACTAATTCATACATTTTCGTTCCCTCCGTTCATTATTGGATACTTCTTCTTGTCCATTTCTGTAATCTTTCTTATCACTTTACAAGGATTTCCGGCAGCTATTACACCATCTGGAATATCACGGTTTACCACACTTCCGGCTCCTATCACTGTATTGTTTCCTATTGAAACACCGGGAAGTACAGAGACCTTCGCACCAATCCATACATTATCACCAACCTTAATTGGCAAAGCAATCTCCAATCCCTGATTTCTTTGTCCGCTGTCAATGGGATGTCCGGCGGTGGAAAAAACGCAGTCAGGCGCTATAAACACATTATCACCAAAGGTTACTTTTGCGCCATCCAAAATTGTTACATTGTGGTTGGTATAAAAATTTTTACCAACAGAAATATTGATTCCATAATCGCAGTAAAACGGTGCTGTAACAGTAATATTTCCTTTGATCTGCCCTAGTATTTTATGAATCAGTTCCTGCTGTTTCACCACATCGGAGGGTTTGCACATATTGAATTCATAACATAGGTCTGCGCATTTTGTGCGCATAGCTTGTAATTCCGTATCATAATTTGCATCGTACAGGTAACCAGCCTGTGCTTTTTCCCACTCTGTCATCTGCTATTTCTCCTCATTCCTCATCCGGCGCCTGACCATCATGAGCAAGCCATTTGCAATCTGTCACTTCCATATGGGTGAAGGTTGCCTTAAAAGAAGAATCCTCCGGACTGCATGCATAAATGCCAAACTGAATCTCATTATCGGNCTTCCACATATGGCAGACTCTCATCTGGGAATAATGAATACCGTCTTCAGAGCATTCGATACAGTAATCATCCTCCCTCCTGCTGAATCTGTACCACATGGATTTAATATCTGCCGAAATGGCTGTTGTTGCCCAATCGGAATATCCCATATTGGTCGCAACACTTCCCAGATGCTGGAACTCTTCATTTTCATATTCAATGGAACCTTTCAGCCAATTCTCACTGTCCAGATACATAACAACACCGCATTGGTCAAAACGATGTTTGCTCTCAAATTCTGTTTTTACAATAAATGAGAAATATTTCTCTGATGTCTTCATCTGAAGAACCGGAGCATTATCATTCCTGAAATGATAATAGGTTCTCTGCCATAAATCGGTGTGAGGGCTGGTAATGATCTCTATCTTGTCCTCACAGATCATATAATCTTTTGGCTGTCTGGTCCATGACCAATTGTCTTTATTTATTTTTATACACTCATATGTTTTACTCATAACAATTACCTCTCATAACATTTTCCCTGATTAGTATGATTATATCATTCCAGAGTATCTATTTTCAATAATGATTCATCTTTTCATAGCATACACTATCTTTCCTCAATTCCACCAGCAATCATTGATTCCACGCAAATCCTATGGTAAAATCAAAATAGTAAGCGCAATTTAGTCGGAGGCAAAAATATGAAACATAAAATAAAAATAACTGTAATTGACAAAAAAGTGTACCCTGAATTGCAACAGCAATATTGTGCTGTTCCAAATTCCGGTGCCTGCCCTTTCTATAACGTAGGGGATGAATTTGTTTTTTATCGAGATGATGAGCGGGATGACTTCTGGCACATGGGACTGAACACACTTGTCAAAACGGATGCCGACCCGGATACCGTTGCAGGGGGACCTAAAATACCTTTTTGCTCCGAAGCATGGGATGCTATTTCCCGTTATATTTATGCTGGCTTACAGGGCGGCTCCATTATGAAAGGCTGGATGAAAGATGAAAATACAATGATTGCCTGCTGTTCTGATGGAACAAGACCAGTAATTTTCAAAATCGAGCGGATTGACTATGAATAATTCTTCAGGTCTACTTTATATTTTTTTGAGCTCCGAAAGCAAAAGTTCAGCCACCGGAGTAAAAATCTGATATTTTTTCCAGATTACATACATTTTTGTATGCAGGGCAGGGGTAATCTGCCGAAAACACAAGTCACTATCTTCGGATATTTCAATCAGTTTATCAAAAGTAAGTACAACACCCAGCCCTTCTTTTGCAAATACAGCAGCATTACCAGACAGATTAAAAGTAGCCATAATATTAAGCTGGTCAACCTGTTCCCCGCACCATCTTGGAAGGTCAACCTTCGCTGACTGCTCTGAGCAAAAGACAGGGTATGGCAGAATGTCGCTGACCTCAATAAAGGATTTTTCAGCCAAAGGACAATCCTTTCGCATAAGGACTCCCCATGTATCCTGCTCAGGAACTTCAAGGTAATTGTACTTTGATAAGTCCGGTGGTTCCACAATGAATGCAAAATCTAAAAGCCCCCTGTCAAGGCTCTCAGCAACCTGCTCTGTATCACCGCTGGTAATATGATAATGGATATTTGCATATTTCTCGTTTAACCGGCGGACAGCAGATGCAAGGTACTTGATAAGATAGGATTCGGCACAACCAATATAAATATCTCCCCCTGTGATTTCATCCAATGACCGGAATTCATTCTCAATTTTATCTGCCATAGCGAGAAGATCCTCTGCCCTCTTTCTGAGCAGCATTCCTTCATCTGTCAGACTTACGCTTGTACTGCCACGCCGGAACAACTTTTTTCCAAGTTCCTGTTCCAACTCTTTCATTTGTTTGGAAAGGGTGGGCTGTGTGACATGAAGCCTCTCAGCAGCCCTTGTCATATTGCCCTCCCGTGCAATTTCCAAAAAATATCGCAAAACCCGTATTTCCATAAGCAATCTCCTTTTTAAACGCTAATACAATTATACAAAGCGCCCGATATTCCTGTCAAGAATATCATGATATGAATTATAAGTATTAGACATAATAATAAGGCATGAATATAATAATATCAGGAGGTGCGAAACAATGGCAGATGCATCCGATGTATATGGCATTCTGCATCAGAATCTTATGGATGCAGGATGCAGTGAAAAAGGAATTACGGTCTGTATGGACTATGCCCAAAAAGGTGAATGGAAAAAGCTATTGCCAATCCTTACACAGCATAAGAAAATTTTACTAGAACAGATACACGCAAGTGAGAAAAGGATAGATTGTCTTGATTTTTTAATCTACCGGCTGAATAAAGAATTTCTTTAACCTCAATTATCAAGAAAGGATAAGGCTATGAAACGGTTATTATGTGGGCTCCTTATTGCAATCTTGCTGTTTTCACTCACATCCTGTGGGACGAAGGAGAGCAATTCATCAAAAATGGACCATGACAGTGACATTCAAATGACAGGTCAAACCGAAGAAACAAGTAAAACAGAAAGAGCAAATGAAATCGAAAAAATAAATGAAATCGAAAGCTCAAATGAAGCTGAAATGCAGGGAGGTGAAAAGACATTGGAAAAAAATATATTTGATTTTGAGACCAAAACAGTTATGCTGAACAGCGGATATGAGATGCCGCTTATGGGACTTGGCACATACAGTCTGGATTATGATACCTGTGTTGCTTCTGTGACAACACTCTTGAATAACGGCGGGAGGTTGATTGACACTGCATATATGTATCACAATGAGGATGCGGTAGGTTTCGCAGTCAGAACATCAGACGTGCCAAGAGAAGAAATCTTTGTAACCACAAAGCTGTATCCAAATCAATACAGCGATGCTGCAAATGCGATTGATGATGCCTTGGAAAAAATGGGTCTGGAATATATTGACCTCATGCTCCTGCATCACCCGGGAACAAATGATGTGGAGGCATATCAAGCAATGGAACAGGCGGTGAAAGACGGTAAGATCCGTTCTATTGGATTGTCCAATTGGTATATTGAAGAACTGGAAACGTTCCTGCCACAGATAACGATCATGCCAGCCGTTGTGCAAAACGAAATCCACCCTTATTATCAGGAAATCGATGTTGTTCCCTATATTCAGGAATTGGGAATCGTCGTAGAGGGCTGGTATCCCTTTGGCGGCCGCGGATATACCAAAGAAATCTTGGGAAATGAAACCATATCCGCAATTGCCGCTGCACACGATGTGACCAGCGCACAGGTAATACTGCGATGGAATCTGCAAAGAGGCGTGGCAGTCATTCCGGGTTCCGGCAACCCCGAACATATTGCAGAAAATCTGGACATCTTTGGATTTGAGCTGACAGAGGACGAAATGGAACAGATCAAAAGCCTGAACCGTGACGAAAAGCACGATTGGTATTGATATCTATAAAACAAATTTAATCAATAAATTCATTTAGGAGGACAAATCTATGGAAGAAAAATTAGTTTTGACAACAGAATGGGATAAGACTTTTCCCAAAAGTGACAATGTAAATCATAGCAAGGTGACATTCCATAACAAATATGGAATCACTCTGGCTGCTGATATGTACGTTCCGAAGAATGCTGATGGAAAACTCCCTGCGATAGCAGTGTGCGGTCCATTCGGTGCGGTGAAGGAGCAGGCTGCCGGACTATATGCACAGACAATGGCGGAGAGAGGCTTTCTTACAATAGCTTTTGACCCGTCTTTTACAGGAGAAAGCGGCGGACAGCCCCGCTACATGGCATCCCCTGACATTAACACCGAAGATTTTATGGCTGCTGTGGATTTCCTTTCCTTACAAGACAATGTTGATTCAGAAAAAATCGGTATCATTGGTATCTGTGGCTGGGGCGGCATGGCAATCAACACAGCAGCGCTTGACACCCGTATCAAAGCTACGGTCTCATCTACCATGTACGATATGACAAGAGTGAATGCAAAGGGTTATTTCGATGCGGAAGACAATGAAGCAGCCCGTTATGAGAAACGCAAGGCTCTGAATGCACAGAGAATTACGGATTATAAAAATAACTCCTATGCACTCGGCGGCGGTGTGGTGGATCCGCTTCCGGAAGATGCTCCGTTTTTTGTAAAGGATTATTATGACTATTACAAGACAGAGCGTGGTTATCATCAGCGTTCCCTCAATTCTAACGGAGGCTGGAATGTAATCGGCTGTCAGTCTTTTATGAATATGCCCATCCTCCAATATGCAAACGAAATCCGTAATGCTGTGCTGATCATCCANGGCGAAAAGGCACANTCCTGCTATTTCAGCCGTGACGCATACGCAGCTATGGTAAAGGATAATCCTTATGCGGATAACAAAGAATTGCTGATCATTCCGGATGCTGTCCATACCGACTTGTATGACGGAGGCGGAAAAAATGCAATCCCGTTTGATAAATTGGAACAGTTTTTCGGGGAGTATCTCAAATAAGGGGGCTTGTTATGTCCCCCTTTTCCACTCCACCAGATACAGCTCATGCAGGGCGCGGGTCGCCGCCACATACAACAACTTTGCGCTCCCCTGGGATGTCAGCGCCCGCTCGACCTCCATGTGGAACAAAATAGCCACATCAAATTCCAGACCTTTGACTAGGCGCACCGGAAGCACCTGCACCGCCTCGTCAATAATCCACTTGGACAACCACTCTGCCTCCCGTTCATCCCGACAGATTACAGCAATGCTGTGATAGCCCCTTTCCCGGGATTGGCTTATAATGCGGGCCACCTCCGCGTCCGCCTTCTCCTCCGTGTCAAAGGTGAACTCCTGCACCGGAAGACCATGGCGGATCACCGGCTCAATCCTGTAGTGCCCAAAGGAGGCTTTCTTTAATATATTTCCCGCATATTCCGAAATCTCAATGGTATTACGATAGCTCTTTGACAGCAGGCAAAACACATCCTTCTCCCCTCCAAACATCCACTTTTTCAGTTCCTCCCAATCATTCATGCCCGTCTCGAAATTGATATTCTGGGACACATCTCCCATGACCGTAAAATAACATTTCGGCAGCACGGTGCGAAGGGCATAATAGGGAGTCACGCCGAAATCCTGAGCCTCGTCTATGAAGATCTGACCAAATTCCTCATCCTCCTTTTTTCTGGTAATACGATACTGAATAATAAGGAGTGCTGCCAAGTCATACACATCATAATCTCCCGCCTTATGATTCCTCTCATGCTCCTCTTGATCAATCGCCCCGGGATACATCCTCCCGTACTCCTCCAAAAAGTCGGCGTAAATCTGGTAGATGGTGGTCTTGGGGAGTCTGTTCTTGAAATAGTCCTTATACTGACCCATTTTCTTTTTCAGAAAATCCTCCCGCCCATCCGGGCATAGGAACTTGATACGTGTGCGCTTTCGCTCTTCTAAAAGCTTCAAAAGCTGTACTGCACTGAGCTGAAAGTTTTCCTCCATCAGACGGCGGTTGCTCCCGGCTGACAGGATCACGCCCAACTGTGAATCCCGCAGTTCCCCACAGTCTACATAGCGTTCCTTTAATTTCATCAGGTACATCTCCAGCTCCAGCATAAAGGGCATCTTACTGCGCAGCTTGGCGTCCTCTGTTGGCTCTATGACATGATACTTCTGGATCTTCTTTGTCCACTCCTTTCCCAAAAGATGCGTAAGCATGACATCCATACGCTTCTGTTTAATGTCTGGCACATCCAACTCAGGCAGGCTGCTTGTAATATAGCGAAGCAGCAGATCATTGCCGCCTATGATACAAAATTCATTGGACATAAAGCGTTCCTTGTAGTTGTAAAGAATATAAGAAATCCTGTGCATGGCCACGGTGGTCTTGCCGCTCCCGGCCACCCCCTGCACCAAAATATTGGCAAAGGGTGATTCTCTTATGATGCGGTCCTGCTCTTTCTGGATTGTGGCAATGATATCTCCCAGCACCACATCCTTATTCTGAGACAGATATTGCACCAGCAGCGCATCGTTGGCGGCAATGTCGCTGTCATAATAGCCCTTCAGCTCCCCCTCCTGCACGTCAAAGGTGCGCTTTTGCTTTAAATCAATCTCCACCGCTCTCCCGTCCGGCAAGCGGTATTCCCCCTCACCCAACTCATTTTCATAGTACACGCTGGAGACCGGGGCACGCCAATCCACGATCACCACCTCCGTGCGGTCTTTGAACACCCCGTGTTTTCCAATGTAGATCTGCTCCTCCCTGTTCAGTCTGCCCTCTTGGTAATCAATCCTGCCAAAATACGGCTGTCGGAGAGCCGCCTGATTATACTTAAGCTGATTGGCCGCATGCTGCTCTAAACTAGCACTGGTCATGGCCCGGTCGTACAGCTCCGGATCCCCGGACTTCATGGCCTTCATCAGCTGAGTCGTCTCCTTATGGCGCCTCTCATACTCCTCTTGGTAATGCTCCACATTTTCCCGGATCAGATGAAGGCACGCTGAAAAATGCTCCTGTTCTTTCTGCATCTCTTGCTTCTTGTCCATAGAAACCTCCTGATTTTTTGCAACATGGTTTGTTTTTAAAGATAAAAAAGCTGCATTTGACATACGCAGGAAAATTTGCTACAATAAAAGCACAAAAAGGGTACTGCCGATAGACGGTCAGCCCTTAGAATTTAGTTGCTAAAAAAGTAACCGCATCCTTTGCCGAGGGCGGTTACTTTTTTGTGTGATTTATGTATGCTATTAAAATCGATACGATAATCCCAAGAATCATCAGAACGACCGTCAGCAGTTCATAGTCACTCATAAGCAATCCCTCCTTTCCCGGATTTCCCGTAGTCAGAGGGATAGTCCCTCTGCGAAGAAGGACTGACCGCCTACCCGTTATGGCAGTACCCCATAAATGTATTTTAACAGAAACAATGGGGCGGCACAAGCCCGCCCCCCATTCCCCGTTCTGCTGGGAACCGGAGAAGTCTGTCCTCTGTGCTTTTGAATATCACCTTTTGAGCACCTGACTACGAACCAAACTTATTTTAGTAATTCCTGTAATCAATATTCCAATAAGTGTGACTGTATCTACAAGTAAAACGACTACTACACTTTTTAGCAATCCGTATACAAACAATACAGAAAATAATTCTACTGACAGCGCAATAAAACATAAATAGTTTGTCAGGTATTCTGTTATAAGCTCTCTGTAGAAATGGTTCATTGACAATCTCACATAAATAATTGGCCTTAGCAAAACGCGAATAATAACGCAGGCTAATGGATACATAAAAATAAATTTTTTATCCATAAATGAAATTGCGATTCCATTATCCCATTGAACAGGAATTTCAGATGGCAATTTCGTATAGGATAATATCCCAATTATTAAACATAGTGATGCAATAATTGCCCATGTAATAAGGCTTCCCCATATATACAAAAAACTGACTGAATCCAATTTGAAAACAGGTTTATTATCGCTCCAATAGTTTTCCAAATCTGTTACATATTTTTCAACCTGTAATTCATCAAAGCTGACATTTCCAGCTTCAAGCATTCTTTCGCACAGGGTTTTTGCTTTATTTAATCCCTCAATTT
>WFLX010056850.1_pt2 | contig 11148 bp, 13 predicted proteins | sample 4967041 | NCBI WGS metagenome assembly WFLX01 (sample SAMN12857096, study PRJNA449069) | gut metagenome | isolation source: stool from male and female vole | host: Microtus ochrogaster | place: USA:Florida | collected 2017 | reverse complement strand
TATATTATTATGATCAATTTGAGTATAACAATTTATTAATTTGTTTAAAAATATCTGCGGAGGGTTATTCTGATAAGAAACATTGTTTAAATGTATATAATTATTATTTCTGACAATATCTTCTAAATATTTGGCAGAAATTTGGGTTGCTATATCTAATGTGCCACTTTCATTAGTTATATTTGCATAGATGACTTCACTTATCCATGAAAACTGCATGGGAATTTCTTCACTAGTTATATTATATAGTAAAGGAATAACGCTAACTTTTTTTGTTTTATATAGTTCAGAAATCTTAATTAACTCAGTGACAGCACAAGGACTAACAAACAATGCTTTTGATAAAATTATTACAATATATTTTGCTTTGTAAAGTCCGTCTTCAAAATTTAGATAATCACCGTTGTCGCCAATAAAAAGTTCATCATAATCATACCATACAGTATATCCATAATTTTTTAGATGATATGTTAAAGATTGAGCTATAATAAATCTTTCTACATGTGAAAAGCAAATAAAAATCATAGTTTTCCCCTCATTTATGTATTTTTTTATAACTAGCATTATTGTAAAGTTTGCTGGTTGTATATTTCTAGATTACATAAGTTATTTTAAGGCACTTCTGACAAATAGTAATTATTTGCTATTTTGTCATCACATAGACAAACCACACCCACTTATCAACACTGAATAATCTAGTATTATCCTTTATTCACAATTACAAATTTTGCACACTTGCAATACAACTATTTATGTGCAACAGCACGGTTCCGGCCACACTAGGCTGGTCTTTCGTAAGGTTGATGTCACCCCCTGCCTTTATCATCGCCTGAAGCATCTTGCAATGGTTCTTCCTGACAGCTTTATGGGCGGCAGAAATTCCATCTTCATTCAATGCTTCCATAGATTCCACACTGAAATACGCCACCTCCTTTGCCAAATCTTCCTCATGGTCTGTCTTGTCCCAAGGTATTTTCTGCATGACATCCCTGTCTGCTACTATAAAAACAGGTGTCCTTCCCTTGGCAATAGGCTCGCTTAAGTCAACACTCAGATGGGACATTTTTTCACAATATCCTAATTTCAGTAGAACTGATGCCGTTTTCTGCAGGTATGTCCAGAACATGCACAAGATTATCAACCTCGCTTAGGGATTGCCTCAAGGACAACTCCATCGCGTCATCATCGTCCATGTCTGCTACAACAATCAGGACTTTCAAAGTTGCCTAAACCAGCTCGCCGTTCACCTTTTGCAAATAAGACATGGATATCAATCTCTACATCAGCCCCTGCCCAGCAATTTCGTTAAAGAGAGTGTTATCTCTTTCTCCAATACCTTGCCGCATTTTCCAAGATTTTGTTATCAAACATTCCTTGCTTCCCTTTGTGTACTAGCCTTATTGATTATGCCAACTACCTTTTACATCAATGTGTTGAACTATTATTTTTTATTTTATCATACTGTCCGCTATTTTTCCATTATATTTTTTGTGGATTTCTTACAATTGTGTAGGATTACAATACATATATTACAATAGAATAGTTAAAAGATGGAAATATCTGCTTTGCGTTATGTTTTAATCGCAAAATCAAAATCTAACTAGAAAGAAGGGATTTCCGCAGGGAAAGTACAACAACNAACATGAGGTTTCATCTATCNCTAATTNGGTATGCTGATAAATTCGAGNTCACTAAAACCGCCNTTTGATTTTTGAGCTAGGAAAATCTTAGTATAATACACAGGTAACAATTTACCACTTTGGAATAGCACCCCAGCGCCACCTATAGTAACTTTTTGATTTTCTTGTGGTATAGTGGATTTCTATTACAAGTACCATCAAATCCACTATTTCTATGATTTTATATATCACTGTTTGTACATCGTAGATTTGTATATCCTAGTTCCATATGTTACANNTTCANNANNAATTANAAAAANATATATAAAAATAGAAACTATATTNCCCCTTGCGGTATCTAATATTTCAGAAANACATACCAAAGTGTATTTGAGAATCACTTTTGCAAACTACACGCTTAAGGAGGTGACACGCTTTGCACTTTTTTTCCGGAAAAAAAGAAGACACTAACAAAAATCTCATAGAGCAGATTATTTTAGAAAAGTACAATCAATACTACCGTCTGGCATACAGCTATGTGCATAATGAAGCGGATGCCTGTGATATTGTGCAAAACGGAGCTTACAAAGCACTGCGAAGCAGCGATACCTTGCAGAATCCCGAATATGCCCAGACTTGGATATACCGTATTATGCTGAATGAATGCTTTCGATACTTGAAACAGCCCAAATTCCTTTCCTATGAATCCATGGAAGAAGAAAATGGGACCGCCTTGGGTTATACAGAGGATTCTTATGAAAACGTGGACCTTCGAAGGGCGCTTGACTCCCTGCCGGATAAGGAGAAGGCTGTGGTGATTTTAAAATTCTTTGAGGACAAGAAATTAGAAGAAATCGCAGACATCCTCGATGAAAATGTCAACACCATCAAGAGCAGATTGTACCGCAGTATAAAAAAGCTCCACAATGTCCTTTCATCAGATACTGATGCAAATACACATAACTTAACCAACGGAGGTGTCCTATGATTTATAACTTTTCTGAAATAAAAGCACAGAATGCCTTGGTGGAAAAAGAACTCCAGGCATTAAAAACAGAATACCAAAAACATCAGATGCCAGAAGAGCAGTTTCAAAAACTGCGCAAAACTATGGAGGAGGCAAAGAAAATGGAAAAAAATAAACGCAGACAGACCATTATGATAAGATTTGCAGCAACGGCAGCAGCATTGATTGGAGCATTTATTCTCTTACCCAATCTATCAGGCGAGGTGGCCCATGCCATGGAGCAGATACCGATTATCGGTCAACTTGTAGATGTTGTCACCTTCCGCAATTATACCTATGAAACCAACAGGCAGATGGCCGATATCAATGTCCCTGAAATCAAAGTCAACGACCTGACTGAAAACAGCGATGTGCAGGAAAAACTTGATCGCACTGCAGCAGAAATCAATGCGGAAATTCAAAGCATTACAGACAATTTAATCAAGGAGTTTGAGTCTAACTTAAAAGATGATTGGGGATATCAGGACATCATGGTAAAGAGCGAGGTCTTGGCAACCACACCTGATTACTTCACCCTAAAGCTCATCTGCTATCAGGGTGCCGGCAGCGGCTATCAGTGGAATTATTTTTATACCATTGATTTAAATACCGGGGAACGCTTGAAATTAAAAGACATTTTCAAAGAAGGGGCGGACTATATCACTCCCATCAGCGAAAATATCAAGCAGCAGATGCAGGAGCAGATGGATGCCGATGAAATGGTTTATTATTGGCTGAATGATGATATCGAGGAATGGAATTTCAAGTCCATTACTGATGAAACCTCTTTTTATCTGAATGAAAAAGACCATGTGGTTATTGGATTCAATGAAGGTGATGTAGCGCCAATGTATATGGGCACCGTGGAATTTGAAATTCCTGCAGAAGTATTGAGTGACATTCGTAAATAACAAACCATTACCAAAATTCCGAAACTTTGGAATAATCTCTATAAATACAGATAAAGGGCGGAGTCGGAAAAACCGACATCCGCCCTTTAGTAATCATTCGCATATCTTATCGTCCGACCTTTTTACTTTTTCATCATTTTAAATATAAATTGCAAAAGAGATTAAAAAATATTTTTTAATTTATATAATTCCTATTGACAAACTATGAAATAAGGTTTATGATAGCATCATCGGACTTGAGCAATCCTATTTATTATTTTTTAAGGAGGCAGATGCAATGAATAATCAGACCATCTTTTGCAAAAATTCCATCCTGTGTTGCCGAATGGTTTTCTTCCGGGCATATTACATGGTTAGGTGCTGTGATGTACATTGTTGTTGCGCCTGTGGATAACAGTTGATTCAAAGTTGTTATCATTGCCAATTGCCCGGAAGTTTGTAGGAAATGACTCCGGGATTTTTTATGCTCAAATCCGTCGGCACCCTCAAATATCTTAAGTAATTAATGTAAGTAAAGTAAAATGTATGTGAAAATGGAGGAGAAAATTATGAAAACATATAAGAAAGTATTATCATTTGTATTAGTTTTGACCTTGACCTTGAGTTTGACAGCGTGTGCCCAAAAAACAGATTCCAATCCGACAGGTTCTAACAAGTCCGATTCCGACCAAACAGAGGAACCTGTTGCAGTAGCCATTGACAAAGAAGCATTTGACAAACTGATTGCTTCCGGCGTTGTTGCCAATGATGCTGACATTGAGGCAAACAGCTGGGCGGCAGCCGTGAAAAAGGCAGGTGTGCTGAAAGTTGGCGGCACTCGGACTTCTTTTCTGTTCAGCCAGCTCGACGAGACAGACAACGGTCTCCGTGGATTTGATGCAGGTCTTTATCAGTTGCTTGCACATTACATATTTGGCGATGAGACAAAATTTGAATTGACTCAGGTAGATTCCAGCACCCGTGAATCCGTCCTTCAAAGCGGACAGGTGGATGCGGTATTTGCAACTTATTCCATTACCCCCGCTCGCCAAGAAGTGATTTCTTTTGCAGGTCCCTATTATACTTCCAAGCAGGCCGTATTAGTGAAAGTCGGAAACACAACCATCACTAGCGTGGAAAGTCTGGCAGGCAAAACAGTTGCAACACAATCCGGCTCCACCGGTCCTGATATTCTGGCTCAGTATGCGCCGAAGGCCATTGTTCAGGAATTTGCAAATGACTTGGAAGCGCGCACCGCTTTGGAGCAGGGCCGTGTGGATGCATATGTCACCGATTACACACTTTTGTTAAATGCTATTGTTAAAAATCCTGGCACTTATGAAATCGCAGGAGATGTGTTCGGTCCCGAAGATAATTATGGCATTGGTCTTCCTCTTGACTCTGACGGCGTTGAATTTGTAAATAACTTTTTGAAGGAAATTGAAGAAAACGGTACTTGGGAACAGCTGTGGAAGATTAGTCTGGGCGACCGTACAGGCATTGATACAGCACCGAAAGCTCCGGCGATTCATTAATTATGAGGGACTCTCAAGACGGAATGTCTTGAGAGCCCCCTTTACAAACGAAATTGGCGTATTTATAGAAATTTAAACCTCCAAAAACGGCATGGTGATTGGCATACACAAAAACAAAGTACAGAAATGAGGATTATTATGAGTGTTTACACGCTTCTGACCCAATTTGGAGATAAATATTTTCTGGCATTGCTGACAACGTGGAAACTTACCGTTCTGTCATTTGCATTCGCATTTTTTATTGGAATTGTTATTACCATCATGCGTATATCGCCAATCAAACCTTTGCGGTTTGCAGGTGATTTATATGTGCAGATTTTTAGGAATATTCCTGGAGCCGCACTGCTGATTTTTCTTGTCTATGCACTGCCCTACCTGAATTTAGTGTTGTCATATTATGTGTGTGTTTTAACTGCAACATCTCTGATTCCGGCTGCTTTCTGCTCAGAGTACCTGATGGCGGGAATGAATACCATAAGTATTGGGCAGATTGAAGCAGCTCGTTCTCTTGGAATGACATTTTCCCAGATGCTTAAAAATGTGGTGCTTCCACAAGCATTGCGCTCTAGTGTGCTGCCTTTGACAAATCTGTTAGTTGCAACCATGCTGACAACAGCGCTGGCATCGCAGGTTCCGCTCAATCCCACAGACCTTACTGGTATTGTTTCCTATATCAATACGCATGCAGTGGGTGGTGTTACGGCATTTTTGATTTCTGCGCTTTTATATTGTGGCACTGCCGTAGTAATTGGCCAGCTGGGCAATTTGATTGACCAGAAAGTGAGGATTCTGCGATGAATACTGCAAATACTTCCATAAGGGATGCCCTTTATGAGGCGCCTGGTCCTAAGGCACATAAGCGCATTGTCCTTGCCACAGCAATTTCGCTGGCAGCCCTTGGCGCATTATTGATTCTAGTTATCCGGCAATTTTATATTACTAGACAATTGAATCCCCAATATTGGTCATTTTTTACAAAGGCTACCACTTGGAAATTCCTCGGCCGTGGGCTTGCAGGCACATTAAAAACGGCGCTTACCGCAGGTATCATTGCCTTTGCGGCCGGTCTTTTGCTGATGCTCGGCAGAATCAGTAAAAACAAACTTGTGCGGATAATCAGCACTGCATTAATTGAATTTAGCAGAGGAGTTCCCACCCTGCTTTTTATCTATTTTTTCTTTCTGGTCGCTCCACAGTTTGGGTTGAAGATGTCGGCATTTTGGAAGATATCAGTGCCTGTTGCAATTTCTGCTGCAGGCGTGGTTGCAGAGGTACTTCGCTCTGGAGTAAATGCTGTGCCCAAGGGACAGACAGAAGCTGCGCTTTCCCTCGGAATGCGTGACAATAGCGTATTTTTTAAAATTGTATTCCCACAGGCACTCCAATATGTTATTCCGGCGCTGATATCAGAACTTGTCATTGTATTAAAAGACACCACTTTTGCCTATGTGGTGAATTATGCGGATTTGATGCAGAATGCCCGTGTTCTTATCAGCAATTATGATGCTCTTTTATCCGTGTATCTGATGACGGCTGTCATTTATATTCTTATCAATTATTTGTTAAACAAAGTGTCTGTTGCAGTAGCAAGACGAAAGGATATCTCTGGTATCATGATTCCATGATCATAGTTTTAACATAGTTCAAGCATGGTATTTATGGCCATTTGGACGTTTCATGCCGGAAATATAGTCTCATTGTACTATAAGCACAGATATCACAAGTAGCAGCAAGAGCATTATGATACAATAAAAGCAGGAAGGAACAAACAACAGTTATGGCACAAGCACAAAATAACACCAATCTTTCAGAGCAGACTCCTGTCATTGAGCTGCGGCATATTAATAAATACTTTGCAACGCTGCATGTCTTAAAAGACATCAGTCTCTCGGTGAAAAAGGGCGAAGTGGTGGTTATCATAGGACCATCAGGCTCTGGGAAATCCACGCTCTGCCGCACCATAAACCGATTGGAAACCATTGATTCCGGTGAAATCATCATTGATGGAACTGCCATGCCAAAAGAGGGAAAGCAGCTTGCACAGCTACGCTCACAAGTAGGAATGGTGTTTCAGTCGTTTAACCTGTTTGCACATAAAAGCATTTTGGACAATGTCACCATCGGTCCAATAGATGTGCTTCATAAACCCAAAAAGGAAGCCAAGGAAGAGGCAATGAGCCTTTTAAAAAGGGTTGGTGTGGACAGTCAGGCATCCAAAGTGCCTGCCCAGCTTTCCGGAGGTCAGCAGCAGCGTGTTGCTATTGCACGTGCTCTGGCGATGCATCCAAAGGCAATTTTATTTGATGAACCTACGAGCGCATTGGATCCGGAAATGATAGGTGAAGTCTTGGATGTTATGACTGAACTTGCAAAGGATGGCATGACAATGGTAATTGTCACCCATGAGATGAATTTCGCCAGACGAGTGGCTGACAGAGTTATTTTTATGGATGGTGGCAGTATTATTGAAGAAAACACACCAGAGGAGTTCTTTGCTCATCCTCAGACGCAGCGTGCGCAAGAATTTCTTAACTCCATTACTAATCATTAAAAAATCTAACAGTATAAGGCAGGGTACACAAATGTGCGAATTATTTGGCATCAGCAGTGCAAACAAAATCAAATGCAATGAAATATTACAAGAATTCTTCAGCCATGGTGTTGATAACCCTGATGGATGGGGCTTGGCTATCTTGTACAATAACGCTGTTTCTTTGGAAAAAGAACCGGAATCATCCATTACCAGCAGTTATCTGAAAAATCGTCTGACAGAAGATATTGTGGCCTCAAACCTTTTTGCGCATATCAGAAAGGCATCTGTGGGTAACATCGCATACAAAAATTCTCATCCTTTTATCTTGATGGATAACTGCGAACATTTATGGACATTGGCTCATAATGGGACCATTTTTGAGAGTGCCGAACTGTCTCCTTTCATCCAGCAGCAAAAAGGAGATACGGACAGCGAAAGAATTCTATATTATCTGGTAGACCAAATCAATGCCAAACAAAGAGAAGTTCATAGGGAACTCTCTCCAAAAGAACGCTTTGTTGTGGCAGACAAAGTGGTTCATACGATTACGCCGAAAAATAAGGTAAATCTCCTGATTTATGACGGCGATTTGTTTTATGTTCACACTAATCTTAAGGACACTCTGTATCAATGCCAAAAGAATCAAACGCTTTTTGTCGCCACCAAACCGTTAAATCGGGATTCTTGGGAAAAAGTACCTATGAATGTCTTATCTGCATACCGCAACGGAGAACTGATATATGTCGGAAAGAATCATGGAAATGAATTTATTAACAGCGAAAAGACTTAACTGTTTTCCAAACATTATAAGATGCCTTAATATTCATTCCCAAGGTTTTGTAAACCATATACCCGGCTTTCCCAACACCGATTTTTTCTCCGGCATAGTCCCATGCTTTCACAAATACCCGCTCAGTGTCAAACATTAAGCCATCCATATCAAAAATTACATCCATCACGCCTCTCCTAATCTACCAATATTTCCAACATTTCATCTTCCGAATACAGCAAAGAAGGTTCCGTGCATTTTGATGTATCAATCAGTTTATCAATATGTGCTCTGTACTCTGTCTCTGTCACTGCGCTGCCTTCCCAATAATAATCCTCATGTAGATTCCCCTGCTCATCCCCATACTCGGAATACCACCCCGTCCCGATTTCTGAAAATCCTCNNTTATCAAGCCTATAAACATTACAAGGATAAAATCCCATTGCACCATNCGCATTNTACAACAGCCCGCCATGTTCCATATATTNANTTCCGACTCTATCACGATTCATAGTTCCTATGTTTCCATCATAAAATGAGACAATAATCTCTCCGGTCGCCATGCCTCCCGTAAAAACATAAAGTTCGGGAATATCATCAGCATCCACATAAATTAATGAATATCGAAATCCACTGTTAAGCGTTGGTATTGTAATATGAATTTTTTTAATAAAATCAATATATGCTTCCTGCCACGTTGCAAAATCCTTGAATTGCCTGTCCGACCATTCCAATTCATTTCCTGCCTGCATTGCAGTATATTTTTCCCTGCATTGAACATACTGTTCCATACCTGTATTTCCAGAACCGATAAATGAATCTTCGTCGTCTATATTTCCGTTCTTATTTTTGTCGAACCAATGAAATCCTTCGCTTTCTGTGCTGCCATCAGTACTAATCTTAATAAATTCAATTTCTTCAGAGCCATATCCGCGCCAATAATTTAGAATTCCACATAGTTTATCTGTAGCAATTGGTTCATAGTTCCCCCAGCCTTCAAAAATAACCTGAGGCGTTTCCTCCTGTACCTTTACCGCATAATATATTGCACTGTCCTTGATATGTAATTCTTCACTACCATCGTCGTCTATATCAAAAAAGCAATATTCGATATCATTATCCCAAAACAATTCATTGATGTGAACCGGTTGCCCCTTCCATTCCACCGTAAGCTCACCCTTCAGAAAACTCTCATAAATCTCCATAGAACTTAAAGTTTCAGAATCATTTACGACTTCAGGCTCCTGCGTTTCAACCTCATCATATTCTTCCTTTTCACAGTTTCGGAAAGTTCTATGTATGCATCGTTTTTACAGCCGGTAAGCACTGTTATTACAAGCATAAACACTAGGATTGTGTATCCGGTCAAGTGTCTTTTAAACCTTTCAAGCATCTTGTACTCCTCCAAGTTACTATGCCCGCTCAATGCAGCTTTAACTCCACCTGAATATTCGGACATTTCTTTTTTACACTATCCTCAAATTCCTGTCCATCTGCCTTATCACCTATCACACTTCCATAATGTGTCGGAATTACTGCATTTGGTTTTAATNCTGAGATATNATCNGNTGCNTGTTTCTNATNCANNGTATAATGTCCCCCAATGGGAATCANNGCTANATCGCATTGTACTNTCTTAATANCCTCATTCACATCCGNATCGCCCGCCACATAATAGCGAATGTCATCCATCTTCACGATATATCCCTGCCATTTTTTCATTTTGGGATGGAAAGGCTTTAGCTTATTATAGGCTGGAATCGTCTCTATCATCAGGCCTTCCTGTTCATGTGTTTCTCCCNGTCCATAAAAAACACACTTATCAGGCATCATGCCTGACTCGGAAAGAGCTTTCNTTTTCATGGATTCCGGCNCTACTAGAAGGGTATCTTCTNTCTTTACCTTTGCAATGGAGTCCGGTTCAAAATGATNAAAGNGTTCATGTGTAATAAAAATAATGTCTGCATCATGGCGTGCATCTTCCACTTGAAAAGGGTCAAAATACAATATTTTAGAACCTTCTATCCGGATGCTGTTTTGTGTATTGACTGTAATGTGATTTAAATCCATATTTAGCCTCCATTCCGCCGCTCAAGCGACACATTTTATTCTTCTTCCCATCCGTTTGTCTGTCTGCCAAAACGCCTGCCTACATCTGCATAAACATAAGCCATAATATCGGGGGATATATTACAAATGGTATTCAGTGCACATACCACGGTGTTATTCGGATCATTCACATAATCTTCTGGTTCATCTCCCACAAAAAAGCGCCACCCGCTGTCAGGATAATCAGGGTGAGGTTCATCCCGATACATGTAGCTGATATTCTTTTCATCCAATGCCCTTTTGGTGATAAAACTGCCCAGACTGCCCAGATTGTTATTCAACAATCCGACCCACTCTCTCTCCTTGGGCACATACCAGCCGTTTCGGTGCCATGCTCCGCCCTCCGCTAGCAGACTATCAATGAGATTTTTGTTAATTTCAAAAAATCCCTGAAGCTCTGATTCATACCTGCCCATATCATAAAGAGCGCCGCACAGACAGCTAAGTGCAAACTCACCATAGGAATGGTAAAATACTTGCGCCTGACGGACCCATTCGTCTGTTATCTGCCAGAATTCCTCTTCTGAAATAATTCCGCAGGAGGCTGCGTTTCTGCACAATCCGATTCTCTCATTAATGTCCCATGCATAGAACCCTTTTTCCTCCACAAGAGGATAAAACCATTCTGCCAGCTCTTTGCAGTGTTCAAAGCNNTNNCNCCCATCAGGATTCAATTCCTNTAANTCA
>WFLX010004934.1_pt1 | contig 11152 bp, 10 predicted proteins | sample 4967041 | NCBI WGS metagenome assembly WFLX01 (sample SAMN12857096, study PRJNA449069) | gut metagenome | isolation source: stool from male and female vole | host: Microtus ochrogaster | place: USA:Florida | collected 2017 | reverse complement strand
CTCGAAGAGGCTTTGAAACTCTTTGAGCTTCCCCGCACCCTCGGCTCCTATGAGGGTCACGAGATTGTGGTGGCAACAGGCCGCTTCGGCCCCTATCTGCGCCACAACGGCAAGTTTGTGTCGCTTCCCGCCGAGATCAGCCCCACCGAGGTCAGCCTTTCGGAAGCAGTCAAGGTGATTGAAAACAAGAGAAGCGCCGACGCTCAGAAGGTAGTCAAGAAATTTGACGAAGATGAGGGCCTGGTGATACTCAACGGTCGCTACGGCATATATCTGTCATATAACGATAAAAACTATAAGATACCGCGCACGGCAGGTAATCCCGCCGACCTCACCTACGATGAGTGTAAGAAGATTATCGAAGAAGCTGACGCCTCTCCCAAGCCCGCNCGCCGCGCACGTTCCAAAAAATAAAAATCCATCCACCCGCTGATGAAAAAAAACAGTTTTTCAGGCCGGAAACCAGCCGGCCGCGGCTCTATGCGCAACAACGGTGGCCGTAATAAGAAGTTTTCCGGCAGCAGGAAATTTGACGACGAGGCCGAATTTCCTGACGACGACTTTGAATATCCCACTCCCGATTTTGAGGAGGATGATTTCATGGACGATGAGGAATTTGACGATTATTCCGNGCAGNTGCCNCAGCCCGNACCCGCCAAAGGCTGGCGCCCCGACTCTATCAAGACCATGAAGGTGGAGGAGAGCGGCAGGCTNATTGANTTTCTNATCGGCTCACTTCCCGATGTGAAGCGCACCCGTATCAAGCAATTTCTCGCTCACGGTCAGGTGGCTGTCAGCGGCACTCCGCAGACCTCGGCAGTCTTTCCCCTCGAACCGGGTATGGAAGTGGCTGTTAATTTCACCCGCGAGTTTAAGGTGTTCCGCCACCGTCGCCTCAAAATCGTCTATGAGGATGATGATATTATTGTGGTACACAAAGGTTACGGACTTCTCTCGATGGGAAACGAGAATTTCCGCGCCGGCAAGGATGAGCATGGTGCCATCAAGGAAACCGCCTACTCGATTTTGCGCGACTGGCTGAAGAGCGTTGACCCCCGCAACAAGGTGTTTATCGTGCATCGTCTCGACCGCGACACCTCCGGCCTGATGCTCTTTGCCAAAACCGTCGAGGCTAAGGAGGCTTTGCAGCACAACTGGAATCAGATGGTGCTCAACCGCACCTATCTCGCCGTTGTGGAGGGTGTGCCCGAGCAGGAAGTCGGAGTGGTGAGAAGCTACCTCAAGGAAAATTCAAGCTATGAGGTATTTTCGACCGACAAGCCCGAAAAAGANGCCAAGCTNGCCGTTACNCGCTANCGCACCATCGGCTCAAACGGCAGATACTCTCTCCTGGAGGTGGAACTCGACACCGGCCGCAAGAATCAGATAAGGGTTCACATGCATGACCTCGGCACCCCGATTGCCGGAGACCGCCGTTATGGCGGCAGTTCATCGCCGCTTCACCGCCTCGCCCTTCATGCCAAGACGCTGAGGTTTGTTCATCCTATCACCCGCAAGGAGATGAATTTCTCCACTCCCGTGCCCACCGGATTCTCGCGCATGGTGAGATAAAGATGCTTTCCACAAAGCTCATAACCAAATGATAGGAAATGAAAAAACACATTTTTCTGCTTTTAATCATGCTCTCCTCTATCACATCGCTCTTTGGTCGCTCACAGGCGCCTGAAATCAACCGCATCGATCCCCCTCACTGGTGGACCGGTATGGTAAACGACACCCTGCAGCTGATGGTCTACGGTAAAGATATAGCCCATGCCGAAGCTACCATTGCCAAGCCCTATGAGGGTGTGAAGATTCTCCGTCAGGTTAGTCTCGAAAGCGCTGACTATAAGTTTGTTTACCTGCAGGTGTCGCCCGAGGCAAAGCCGGGCACATTGAAGCTCAGATTTACCCGCAACGGCAAGTCAACAACCGTTGACTATCCTCTCTATGCCCGCAACAACAGGGGCGCGTTAGGCTTTACTGCCGCTGATGTGCTCTATCTTATTATGCCCGACAGATTTGCNGTTGGCGACGCTGCCAATAAGGGGCATGAGAATGACGGACTTCAATATCCTACCGAAAATGATCTTTCAGATCCCAATGCCCGTCACGGNGGCAATATCNCGGGCATAAGAAANCATCTCGGCNATCTTGACAGTCTCGGGGTGACAGCCCTNTGGGNCNATCCGGTGCNTAAAAACGACATGCCGGGCGGCTCTTACCACGGCTATGCCACTACCGATTATTACGCCATTGATCCGCGTCTGGGCACTAACGAGGAGTGGAACGAGTTTGTCGACGCGTCTCATTTGCGTGGGCTTAAGGTGGTGATGGATATGATTTTCAACCATTGCGGAAGCAATCATGTGTGGCTACACAATCCGCCGTCGAAAGATTGGTTTAACTTTCCCGATTCGTTTCAGGTGACCAATCACCGACTCTCCACCCTCTACGATCCCTATGCCTCCAGGCATGACAAAAAAGTGGCTGTCGACGGATGGTTTGTTGAAGCTATGCCTGATCTCAATCAGCGNAANCCCGANCTNATGCGCTATCTCATNCAGAACTCGATATGGTGGATAGAGCAGAGCGGCATTGACGGAATACGCATGGACACCTATCCCTATGCCGACGCCGAGGCGATGGCTCAATGGAACCGGGAGGTGCTTGCCCAATATCCTGACTTCAATATCGTGGGTGAATGTTGGTATAACCACGAGGTGCCCGAAGCTTTCTGGCAGAAAGGGTCGAAGATCAATCCTATGGGTGATCCCGGACTGCCGACCGTGATGGATTTCGCCCTTATGACCCGCTCACGCGACGCATTTACCACCACTACAATGCCGTGGAATGAAGGTGGTCTCAATGAGATTTACAATCATCTCGGTTTTGATTTTCTCCTTCCCGATCCTCAGCATATCCTCACCTTTGTGGATAATCATGACACCGACCGTTTTCTGCTTCAACCTATCGAGAAAGCCGATTCGCTCGGAAGCTGGAAGCAGGCCATGACTTTCCTGCTCACATCGAGGGGTATTCCTCAGCTCTATTATGGCACCGAGCTTCTTGAAAGCGGGTCGAAGAAGTTGAGCGACGGATATGTGAGAAGAATGCTTCCCGAATCGTGGTATGAAGGGGAGGGACTTAACGAGGCTCAGCGCGAGTCGCTCGGCTTTTTGACCAAGATACTCAACTGGCGCAATCAGCAGAGCGAATTGATGGAGAAAGGCAACCTGCTGCACTTCGCGCCGCTCAACGGAGTGTATGTCTACTGCCGCTCATTGCCGGGCGGGGAGAGTGTAATCGTGATGCTCAACGGCACCGACGAGGAGGCCACAATTCCCTCGGCACCCTTTGATGAAATCCTCAGCCGCGGCGAACGGTTTGACGATTTTATCTCGGGCAGGCCGGTTGAAATCGGTGAGTCGATTACCCTCGCTCCCAGAGGAATAATGATGCTCACACCGCTGAAACAGTAGCACGGTGAACGGTCAAATATGCATAAAGGCCGTTTTTTCGTGCAAAAACTTATTCTATGATTAGACTTTTGCTTATTTTTGCAAAATCATATACAACTACCTATCCAAAATAACAATGACTAAGGAATTAGACTGGGGTAAGCTGGGTTTCGGTTATGTCCCCACCGATTATAATGTTCGCTGCACTTACGCAGACGGTAAATGGGGTCCTGTAGAAGTGAGTGATTCAGAGTTTCTTCCGATTCACATTGCCGCTACAGCTCTTCACTATGGTCAGGAGGTGTTTGAAGGCATCAAGGCTTTCAGAGGCAAAGACGGTAAGATCAGAATTTTCCGTCTTGAGGCTAACGCCGAGCGTATCCGCAATTCGGCCGAGGGTGTGCTGATGGAACCGGTGCCCGTGGAGATATTCCGCGAAATGTGTATCAAGGCCGTTAAGCTCAACGAGCGTTTCATTCCTCCCTACGGCACAGGTGCGTCGCTCTACATCCGCCCCATTGAGCTTGGCATGTCGCCCCGCATNGGTGTTCATCCCAGCNNNGAATATATCTTTATNGTGATGGTCACCCCGGTAGGCCCNTACTTCAAGGAGGGTTTCCGCCCCACCAACGTATGCATCATGCGTGAATATGACCGCGTGGCTCCCAAAGGCACAGGCCGCTTTAAAGTGGGTGGCAACTATGCCGCCGCTATGGTTGCNGGCGANAAAGCCCANGAGCTCGGCTATTCAAGCGTGCTTTATCTCGACCCCAAAGAGAAGAAATATCTTGATGAGTGTGGCCCCGCCAACTTCTTTGCGGTTAANGACGGTGTGTATATCACCCCCGCCAGCGACTCGATTCTTCCTTCGGTCACCAACCGCAGCCTCATGCAGATTGCCGAGGATATGGGCATAAAGGTTGAGCGCCGACACATCACAGTAGANGAANTNGCCGACGTACAGGAAGCCGCTGCCTGCGGCACCGCTGCCGTGGCTTCGCCCATTGCCCGCATTGACGATCTCGACCGCAATATCCAATATCAGATTTCAAAGGATGGAGAGCCCGGCCCCGTCACCACAGCTCTCTACAACAAGCTTCGCGCCATTCAGCTCGGCGAAGAACCCGACATCCATAACTGGAACACTATTGTTGAATGACATCTCAGGAACTTATTGATAAATATTATCTCGCAGACACGGCTCTGCGAGATATTTATATGACACATTGCGGAGCNGTGACCGCTCTTGCCCTCACTATCGCCTCACAGCGCAGGCTCAAACTCTCGACCGAGGAGATATATAATGCCGCCATGCTCCACGATATAGGCATCTTTCTCACCGACGCCCCCTCGATAGGGTGTAACGGCAAGGAGCCTTATATCCGTCACGGAATCTTGGGCGCAAAGCTGTTGCGCGACAATGGCTTTGATGAGAAATATGCCCGAGTGGCCGAGCGTCACACCGGCTCGGGGCTCACAGCCAAGGAGATCGAAAAGGAGAATCTTCCCCTGCCCCACGAAAATTTCTTCCCCATTACTCAGCTTGAGAGACTTGTGTGTTATGCCGACAAGTTTTTCAGTAAGAGCGGCAAGGGGGGACTCAAACCTCTCAGNGAAGTGNGGGAGCAGATAGCCCGCTTCGGCGAGGAGCCGTTACGCCGCTTCGACTCCCTGCATAAGGAGTTTGCCGTGTTGGTAACCTGTCAGTGAGTGAACTTTTTAATGACATGAATACCGGGTCGGTTGTGTAGCGTGAAGACTACCAACTGGCCCGTTTCTTCGTTCTTATACCTGAAGTGATAATATTCCCGGCCGGCAAAATCGGTCATGACGGTGGCTTTGCCGGGTGAGTCGGCAGACATCTCGCCGTGGCCGCGGGTAATCCTCTCGGTTATCTCCACGTCAAAGCCCGACAGCTTTACGGCAAGGCTGTATGCGCCGTCGGGAGCTATCTTTCCGCTGAGGCCGTGGCGGCATATCTCAATGCTGCCGTCGTCGAGACATGTCAGCTCGAGTTCTTCCTCATGCGGGTCGGACTCAGCGGCTAAAATGCCGGGATAGAGAAATGTGCGCACCTCACCTTTAGANGCAGGTTTNACACAGAGACCGAGCACNGCGGCGGCCACNAGGGCGCATATCACATAAAATTCCACAGTGCCGAGAAATTCGCATATTATCATTTCGGGGTAGTGATTCGTTTAATATTGGGGATAGTAAGGAGGGGAGTGGCCTATAAAAAATTAGACGACCCGTTTGAAACAAGTCGTCTAAGAAATGGGTGAGTATGGGGATTCGAACCCTAGACCTTCGGAACCACAATCCGACGTTCTAACCAACTGAACTATACTCACCATTTAATATGTCAGAACGGGATGACAAACACTCTTGTTGTTCCCTTTTGTTTTGACGCTGCAAAGGTAGGCATATTTTTTAGACTGACCAAATTTTTTCGCCACTTTTTGCGATTTATTCGTCGATTGAATAATCNATGAAGTCNTTGAGCGGCTTAATCATTCTGAAACGCTCGTTGACCANCTCCACCCAATCGCCGGCAGTGAGCTGAGACAGTGATAGAGGAGAGTATTTGCCGATATCCCTGAGCCTCAGCAGGTCGATGTTCTGATGGTCGCGAGGCCACCCTTTAGGGGCTGTCTTGAGCCTGTCGCCCACCCAGCCGGGATAATATTTCTTAATGTCGGGCTGCGAAATTATCTCCTCAAACTCCTCAATGTTGTCGACCATGGCGTGGCGCAACTTGCTTATCACCGGTGAGGGAGGGCAGTAGATGCCGCCATAACAACCGTTGTCGTCCGTTAAGGGTGAGCCGATATGCAGGTAATAACCGGCATAAGGAGCATCCTTGCCGTGAACGGAAATCGAGGCGGAGAAGAATATCTTATAGGGAGCTTTATTGGGGGAGAACCGGGTGTCGCGGGCAAAACGGTGGGTCACCCTGTTGGCTGTGAGGCCGGCGAGACCCGGCTCCCACTCCGACATGAGGCTGAGCAGACGGTTGAGATCCTCAAGCCATTTTGCGCGCAGACGGTCATATTGCTCACGATTGGCCGCAAGCCAGGGGCGGGTGTTGTTTTCGCTCAAGGCGGCGGTAAAGTCATATAACTCAGGCAGCCATGTCGACTGAGGGTTTAATTGCGTATTTCTTCCCATTCCACGTCGGTTATCTGTTCTTCAACTACATAATTTACTTCGCCGGCTTCAGGGTCATCCGAGCTCACGGGCGGGAGGTCTTCATATTCCACATATTCGCCCACATTGGGGTCGATGCGCTTGCGGGAAGCACGACGCGATTGGCCGCGCCGGCTGCGGGAGCCCTGCTGATTGCCGTCAGATGAGAATCCGAAAGCTTCATAGGCTTGCTTGCGGGCGTTGCGGATAAAGGAGTACGTGGAGAAGAACATGCGAAACAGTTTCACAACGATCCATCCCACAAAGGCTATAATAATGAAAACAATTGGAGTCATCAATAACGAGAAAAATTAGATTCCGACCCGATAGCTTAACTATGAGTCTAAACTTCTAACGGCTGAAATGACAAAATGTTGTGANGNNGTCAGGCTTTTTCTTTGCGACCNACGGCTGANACGAGGATATAGAAAAGGATTGTCCATGTAAGGCCTGCCAAGCCATCGGTAATGACAAAGAGCACTGCGGCGAGAATCAGCACATAGCGGCGGAAATTCTCGCGCCAGTCGAAGTTGGCAAATTTGAGCGAGAACATCCTCAGGCTGCTCACCATTAGCAGTGATTCGCAAATGGTGATGGCGAGCAGAAGTCCCATTGCCGGGCATCCGTGAAGCCTTATCCACGCCACGGTGCCAATCCAGAATATCGCGTTTGCGGGAATGGGGAGTCCGATAAATGAGGTAGTCTGACGGGTGTCGACGTTAAACCGGGCGAGTCGCAGGGCGCCGCAAACCAGAATGAGTGCCGGCATAAGAGCCCAGAAGGAGAATCCCCCCTTGGCTTCGCAGATGGTAGAAAACAGCATCAGGGCGGGGGCGAGGCCGAAGCTCACAAGGTCGGAAAGCGAGTCGAGNTCCTTGCCNACGTCGGAATAGGCACGCAGCAGTCGGGCAGCCGCTCCGTCACAGAAATCAAACACTGCGGCACAGCCTATGGCTATGAAACTCCACTCTATTGCTGCCAGAGGGCCGAGAGGCTGGTTGCCCATCAGCGCCAGAACAGAGGCCACCGCTCCGCTCAACAAGTTGAGGCAGGTGATGGTGTTGGGTATATGNGATTTGATATTCACTTTTTCAGNGATTTATTCGCCGTCGGGATNGCTTTTCAGACGAGCCACGGGAGTGATGCCGCCGACTGTCTTGTCGTTGAGTTTTACGAGTATTTCCGCATCGAGCGGGAGGTAAAGGTCAATTCGAGAGCCGAATTTTATAAAGCCCATGTGGTCTTCGATCGAAGCGTCGATGCCCGGCTCGGCATAGGTGACGATTCTTCGCGCTATGGCNCCCGCTACCTGTCTCATCATNATCANCTGGCCGTTGGTGGCTTCGATCACCACGGTGCTNCGCTCGTTGTCGGTGCTCGATTTGGGAAGATAGGCGCCCATGAATCGNCCNGAGTGGTGNCGGGCCATGAGAACCTTGCCGTCGACAGGAAACCAGTTGGCATGAACATTGAATACCGACATGAATACCGATACCTGCATCACGTCACATTTGAGCACTTCAGGCTCGTAGACCTTTTCGAGAGCCACCACAGTGCCGTCGGCGCTCGACACGACGACATTTTTTCTGTCGCCGGTGAAATGACGGCGGGGCGAGCGGAAAAAGTTGACTGTAAGCAGATAAAATATTGCAGAGATGATAGTAAAGGCCATGGGAATTTCGGCAGGACGAATAAACATCCATGCCGAAGCGTTGATCACTACGAGCATAAGCAGGAGAATGATCAATATGTTGGTGCCTTCACGATGTATCTTTACTCTCATGATTGGGTTATTATCGGATTTCTAAGCCGGCAACGGGCATAGAACAGTCATTTGCGTGGAATTAGACGCAAATTTAGCGCATTTTTTTTATATACTCTCTACCGAAGGATGAAAAAGTGACTTTTAACCTTTTTCATCCTTCGATGGAGGGGATTATTTTTTGGCAGGTTTGGCGCGCTTTGTGCGCTTGGCTACNTTGGGGGTCTCAGAGTTCTCAGAGCTCTCAGAGTTNTCAGAGNTCTCTGACTTTTTGCTTCTCTTCTTGGCAGGCGCCTGATAATCCACCTGCCTGAACACCTGGGCGGTGCGGGCCGGGAGATAGAGCTTCAGCCAGGCGAGGTTGTGAGGGGTGTAGAGGGGGTCGGGAGTGGTGAAATGGCTCACGCTCTCATCTATATTGCCAAAACCTCCGAAGTCGGGGTTGTCGGTCGAAAGAATGCATTTATACTCACCCGGCTGAGAGAGAATCTTATAGTCGGAGTGAGATTTGTCGGGGCTGAAGTTGAACACAAACACCAGCTCGCCGCGACGGAAGGCAAGCACCTGATCCTCATCCTGATCCCACAGCTTCTCGATCGGTATGGCCTGAAAATCCTTCACTCCGGAGATGAGGCCTATCATGGCGTTGTCGAAGTTGTTGAGATACTGATATTTCAACTCCTTGCTGTCGACGAGGCTCCACTGACGGCGGGCGTATTTATAACCCCAGCCGTTGCCTTCGCGCGGGAAGTCGATCCATTCAGGGTGGCCGAACTCATTGCCCATGAAGTTGAGATAGCCGCCGTTGATGGTCGAGGCGGTGACGAGCCTTATCATTTTGTGGAGGGCTATGCCGCGCGACACCATGAAGTCATCATCATCTTTCATCATGTGCCAATACATATGATCGTCGATAAGCCTGAAAATCACTGTCTTGTCGCCCACGAGCGCCTGGTCGTGACTCTCCACATAGGAGATNGTCTTTTCGTCGGCGCGGCGGTTGGTGAGTTCCCAGAATATGCCGGTGGGGTGCCAGTCCTCATCTTTCTTCTCCTTGAGGGTCTTGATCCAGAAATCGGGTATGCCCATCGCCATGCGGTAGTCAAACCCGAGGCCACCGTCTTTGAAAGGCATTGCCAGGCCCGGCATTCCGCTCATCTCCTCGGCGATAGTTATGGCCGAAGGATTGATGTCATGAATCAGGATATTGGCGAGGGTGAGGTAGGTAATAGCGTCAAGATTCTGATTGCCGTTATAATAATCGCCGTAGCCGTTGAAATCCTGACCGAGACCATGGTTCCAGTAGAGCATCGAGGTCACGCCGTCAAACCTGAAACCGTCAAACCTATATTCCTCCAGCCAATATTTGCAGTTGGAGAGCAGGAAATGGAGCACTTCGGTCTTGCCATAGTCAAAGCAGAGTGAATCCCATGCCGGATGTTCGCGGCGGTCATCGCCATAGAAATATAAATCGGGCGAGCCGTCGAGTCGGCCAAGGCCCTCAGCCTCATTCTTAACCGCGTGGCTGTGAACAATATCCATTATCACGGCCAAACCGAGCTGGTGGGCACGGTCGATGAGGCTTTTAAGCTCCTCGGGAGTGCCGAAGCGACTTGAAGCNGCAAAGAAGTTGCTCACATGATAGCCAAACGAGCCGTAATAGGGATGTTCCTGAATCGCCATAATCTGAATGGCGTCATAGCCGTCGGCGGCAATGCGGGGCAGNACATTGTCGCGAAACTCTATATATGTGCCGACACCCTCACGCTCCTGGGCCATACCGATATGGCACTCATAGATAAGCAGGGGCTTGGTGTTGGGTTTGAATTTCTTAACCTTCCACTCATAGGGGGTGTCGGGATTCCACACCTGGGCTGAGAAAAGATATGACCTCGGATCCTGAACCACTCTTGTGGCATAAGCCGGGATGCGTTCGCCGCGGCCACCTTTCCAGTCAACTATCATCTTATAGTGCTGACCGTGGCTGATGGCATTGGCCGGGAGCTTCACCTCCCACACTCCGGAGTCGCTTATGCGCTTCAACTGATAGCGGGCCATCTCCTGCCAGTTCGAAAAATCGCCGATAAGACAAATAGCGGTGGCATTGGGAGCCCATTCGCGCATCACCCACTCGCCGTCAGCCTGACGGTGGAGACCGAAATATTCGTGTGCGTTGGCAAAATCGCTCAGCGAAGCAGCCGCTCCGGGGCCGCTCAGAAGAGCCTCCTGTCGGCGCACCACATCCTGATGTCGCCCTTCAACCGCCTCTCTGTAAGGCTCCAGCCAGGGGTCATTACGCAAAATGCGCAGCTTTGATTTTCGAGTGGCGGTGCCTCGCCGTTTGTCAGAAGCAGTGGCCTCGGTGGCGGCCTTAGGTTTTTTTGAACTTGGCATGAGTATATTATTGAAATTTGAAGTTGAATTTAAGCTGACAGCGCTTTTCCGCCGGGATTTGAGCTGCCACACTGCAAACGTAATCAAAATAAATCATATTTGCAAACCCTATGCCTCTTTATCACCCGAAGAAATCAAAAAAATCTCCTCATCATATTTGCATATCAGAAATAATCACTACCTTTGCAACCGCAAAGCCCGAATGGCGGAATCGGTAGACGCGACGGTCTCAAACACCGTTGGAGCAATCCATCCCGGTTCGATCCCGGGTTCGGGTACATAATTAGCCCCTTAACTCTCTGTAGTTAAGGGGCTTTTAGATTCTCAATAAGCAACTGATTAGCAACTT
>WFLX010214342.1_pt1 | contig 11158 bp, 12 predicted proteins | sample 4967041 | NCBI WGS metagenome assembly WFLX01 (sample SAMN12857096, study PRJNA449069) | gut metagenome | isolation source: stool from male and female vole | host: Microtus ochrogaster | place: USA:Florida | collected 2017 | reverse complement strand
TCCGCGTTTCCATCCTTTCCACACAGGAAATCCGGGGCATCAAAAATAACGGGCTTAAAAAGATGATTGTGATCTTCCTGCCACGGTCCAAAATCTCCGCCAAAAAGTTCTTCAAATGTCATAATCCCTGATGTCACTGCCCTAAACTTAGGTATTCTGACAATCATGATGTCCGGTACCTTGTTATCAAGTTTTTCGGTAACCTCTAATAAACGGTTCACCACGGAAGGATTGCCATCATAGTCTACATTTACTATTTGAGTCTTGATCTCTTTTGCCTTTTCATAAAGAAGTTTTACATCCGACTCCTTACCAAAATCGGCTGACTCGATCTGATGTATAAATTCCAAAACTATTTCTTTCAATTCATGTAAAAGGGAAATTTCTCCATCAATGTCATCAACCTTTTTGCCCAGTACCTCTAAAACAATTTCCGAACCGGAAGTATGAAATATACGCTGAATGTCTTTAATGCTTATATTCAGTTTACGCAGAATCAAAATCTGCTCCAGCCGTTTGATATTCTCCTCATCATACATCCTATAAGCATAGTCAGAACTTCGGGTGCTTTTGATCAGCCCCATATCCTCATAATAACGGAGTGTGCGTGCCGACAAGCCATATTTGACCGTCATATCTCTGATTTTAACTAATTCGTTCATACTATTTTGCTCCTCTCTTACGATTCATTTAAGCATAGTATAAACTGTTCCCCAACGACAGAGTCAATGGCAAGCGCATAAACATATTTTCTTTTGTAACGATAAGTAGTTCCGGGCAAATAGACTATCTTATATATCAATTTGCTCTCTCCCTTAATTGTTTTCTAGCTTGAGAAACACTAAGTGACACAACTCCATCAATACGCTCCTGCTCTGCCTGCATAACTTTTTTCCGAAGCTGGAGTATCTGTTCTCTTTTTTCAAAAGCATCTATACTCATAAACACTAAATCACCCTCGATATTTTTTATATTGGTTCTTAATATTAGAAATTGGTATATAATCGTTTCGCGGCACTACTGATACTTTAATTATCATCATAACATCTCCATATCCTCTTTACGATATAATTATATTTTAGTTTTTGTACATGGTAAAGTTTTTTCATAAAATAAACTGTTCCCCAAGACAGAGCCAACAGATGAAATCCCAATTTCTGCCCTTTGAGCAAAATACTTTCGCTTTTCCATGAATTCCCTCTGCTTATCTGATGTCAAACATTTGAACATATCTTCATAATCCATTTCCGCCATTGGTGTATCCTTCGTGAGCAAAAGCAATTGAGACTCAATCCATTCTTCCCATAAATCATTAAATAAAACTACACTATTATTAAAGGTAACAGCATCACAAAAACCAAATGGTTGTTTATAGTATTGCAACTTAACAAAGCCGTATCTTCCTGCCTCTACAACCAAAATTCCTTCCTTGTCAAGTTCTTCTGCATATACAGCTGCCACCTTCCTACATTTAAGACGTTCATCCTCACTGATGTAAATTCTATTTACAGATTTTTCTTCTGATTGTTTCTGACTTTCTCTTTCTAGCTGTGATATATGTTTTTCTAAAAATTGTAGCTTTATTTCTATATCAGTTTCAGAAGTAGCATTAATTGCAAACTGCAATATATCCTTTTCACTCCAGTTATTCATCTTTTTATAACGCGCTGCCAATGAACTAAATCTTTCCCACACTCCATCTTCCAATGTATATATCAGTCCACAAATCTCCATCTTAATAATCCTTCCCCTTTCAAATTTTCCACTAAATCCAACATGTCCACAATATAATTAATCCTTTACATCGTTCATCATTTCAACATACGTCTTCTTATTCTAATGTTTTAAATATATTCTTTTTTACGAAGATATTCGAGTATCAGAATATATTTTATCCTAAGGATTAGAATATGGAGAAGGAGGTGCTATCTATGATTGATTACTCCCCATTCTGGGAAACACTTGAGAAATCAAATGAAAGCTGGTATACGCTCACAAATAAACACAAATTATCAAACAGCACGCTCCATCGCTTAAAGCACAACAAAGATGTGTCAACAAAGACCTTAAATGACTTATGTAGAATTTTAAATTGCCCGATAAAAGATATTATTCAATATCTTCCTTCTAATACAGATCAAAAACTTTGATTTGTAAAGCAAATTTATATATAAATATTACAAGGTTCAATACCTTTACCACTTGTGGCAGAGATATTGAACCTTGTAATATTTTCTAATTGAATAATTCACTGCAACATTGCTACTATTGTAAATAGTACTTCTGTTCCATTTCCTATTAAATTGATGATGAAATGCGCCGTCATTGGAATATACACATTTTTTGTTTTAATGAAGGAAATACTCAATGGAAACGCCCAAATCATTGTAAGAAATATTCCCCATAAAGATAAAGCGTGTTCTGCCGCATATAAAAACATACTGAATACGAGTGTAATTGTCATAATCGTGTTGTTTTCCAACGCAATTAACCCTTTCCTGAAAAATGTTTCCTCTACAATAGGCGGCAGGATGATTGTTGACAGAGCAAATAAAACTAGTTCAAAACCATTGCTTCGTCTTAATCCTATAGTTCCTGTATATTCTTTTTCAGATAAACATTCATACCCAATACTGCCTCTCTTCAGACGCTTTATTTCCCACCTGCACTTACTTTTCCACTGATGCTCTCCTCCGTCATTTTCACAAACGGAATCTCCACCTTCTTTGCCCCGCCAATCACGGAATCCCGCCATTTCTTATACTCTTCCAGATCCATCAGCTTATCGCGGTCCTCGGCTGTTACTCTGTATAAAATTCCATCGCCATCGGTATCAAGTTCTTCCGGAAAAAGCGTGCCATCATAATCCAATGCATAATATGCCTTGTTCCATGCATCCACTTGTGCAGCGCAAAGATAAGTGTCAGTTCCCTTATCATATTGATAAAATGTGTAAGGCCAGAAATCGTCAATGTTACCGGCTAATCCATGATTATGGGACAAGAGCACTTCAACCACTCCATTATCATAAAAGGTCTGCACTGGGAACTCAATAAGTTCCGTCGTAACGCCATTGGATGCATAGTCGTAATCATAAATAATTCCCGCCATGCCTGTCATGTATGTGGTCGTCCAGATAACAATCAATTCCTCTCTTCCATCCTGATCAATATCATATATGGCAAATTGGTTCTCAGAAAGATCCGAAATCTCATTATAGCCCAGCTCCGTTCCATCGGGAAGCGTGTAGGTTTTATAAAGTCGTTCCAGCACGGAATAATATGCTTCATTTACCGGGTCAAATTCTTCCTCCTGCGGGGCTTTCAAATCCTCAGCCAAAATCGGTGCCTCTGTTTTTGATGTTTCTGCTTTATTTTTTACCACATCCGCTTGTTCTTCCGCCTCACCTGCTTCATCTTCCAAACTTTCTCTTTCCGTACCTGCCGCAGTTACTCCCTGATCTGTTTCCTCAATAGGTTCCATGATGATAGGCTGGATCACGTCCTCTTTCACTTCCCCTTTGGAACAGCCCGCAGATGTCAACATCAGAACTGCTATGATAAACGCAATAAGGTATCTCTTCTTCATTTTCCTCTCCTTTTACATCGTATCCAATTCGTCAAGCAGCTTCAAATTCTCCTTTTCACATTCATTGAAAACCTCATCGCTGAAATTCTCCGGAGCAGTTGTAGGCGTATACCAAATACAGCCCATGAAATAATTATACAAATCCTGATTCTTGAAAATATATCCATGGCGGGCATAGATCTCATTTTTTGCCAAATGAATGACCACCGGAGGATCAAGGGCCAGATCTTCCTTGGTCAAATACCGGATATCTGATTCATAAAGCGGCTCAATGCGGTTGGATACATCCCTCACTTCACGCACATTCTCCCAATAGTCTATTATTTCTGGATAATATGCGCTCTTTCTGTAATATTCCATTCTTTCATTGAGAAGCTTCTCTTCCTCTGTCAGGGTTCCGGAAGTTTCCTCAAAGGCTTCATTTACCGGATTATTTTCCGTCTCCGCACCAGCTTCTCCTTGATCTGTTTCCTCCATAGGCTCCATGGTTATAGGCTGTATCATGTCCTCTTCAGCCTCCTCTTTGGAACATCCCACAGATATCAACATCAAGACTGCTATGATAAACGCAATAAAATATTTATTCTTCATTTTCCTCTTCCTTCACATCGTACCCAATTCCCAAGCAGCTTCAGATTCTCCTTCGCATTTTTTAACTGCACCTCTTTCTATTTCCCTAATTGATCCAGCATCTCCACTTTCCCAAGGGCATTTTCCGTCAAAATCTTTTCCTTCCCCTCCACGATTCCCAGCTCATTCATCATTTGCTGGTATGCGGCCTCATCAATCTCCTGATCCATGTGATAATATTTGGTAACACCCTCTCCTGTCCAGTTCCCTTCTTCATCATAGACTGCATCATAAGTAAAGTTCAAAGTTGGCAGATCACCGTTCGCAAGCGCTTTATCCTCACTTACCTGATAATAATACCAGCCATATCCGCCTTCATCACCACCGCCATTCCATCTGGCAAACGCAGATACAATACTACTGTGCTCAAAGTAAGCCATTTCCACCGTAGTCATGGCATCCATCATGCAAAAAGCCCTGCCATCCTTTACTGTATAGATGGAATATGCTTCGTATCCCCTGTCGCAGACTGCCAGTTCCGGAATATCATCATTATTTAAATAAATCAGGGAAAAGGTAAGTGCATCACCTTCCGTTTCCATGACCAACTGCCTGTAAATTTCACGGTATGTATCCGAAGATTCATCGGAAACGGATGATTGCTTTTCCGGCTCTGCATCGGGAAGCTCAGGCTCCTCTTCAGGCTCAGTGCTTTCTTCCTTTTCATCACCAGATGAAGGTGCCGTCGCCATCTCATTTTCGTCTGTGTCAGCAGGGACAGTTATTGGCTCTATTATTTCCACCGGCACAGGCATATCTTCCTTTTCCATACTGCAGGCAGACAGCAATACCGCCATCATGCCTAATACTCCTATTAATATCTTTTTTCTCATTTATCTCCTCCATATAGCACTAATGCACCGGATATTCGGGATATGGTCCGGTCACCATGCTAATTTCTCTCAGCTTCATATCATAGACTACCTCAAACCAGACACCACTCTCCATCTGGATCGTCCACATATCTTCAAAACGCTTTTCGATACTTTTCACTTTACAGTCCCTTACCAAAGGAACCCTCTCCAAATACCATGTAATGACTTCTTCCTCTGTCATCTCATCGATCCGGTCCGGGAAAATCCGCCAAAGTACCGGTGAATACCAGACACTTCTTCCCGACGTTATATACATGGAGGAAATGCTTTTATCATATTCACTCAGATTATATGCCGTATCCGCCCCAAAGCTCCTGTCAAAAAAAGTCCTGGAGTGTTTAATGTCCTCAGGAGTCAAACCAAAGTAAACACTGCCCATATTTGTTACCTGAAAGCAGGCTGTATCCACCTTTTCCCCCGTCCACCGATAAAGCTCCGTAAGAGACTGCTTTGCCATAGCAATCACGGTGTAGTGCAATTCTCTTTCATCCACAATTGCAGGAAGTACATAGATACTTTCCGTATCTTCCACATAAGTCAGATCCAATTGTTCAAACACAGCATCGGACGATAAATCCTCCTCCACATATCTCACCATATGGAGCTGACCATACTCGTCATAACGGTAATAAGTTGTGGAGTACTGGCTGGCACTGTCTCTGGTATGCTCCGATATCCATTGCTGCTCTTCATCAACCTCCACATTGCATATCACACCACTATACTCGTACCGACTTGTTTCTGGATTCCAAAGCATACAATTATAAGGTATATTTACGCTTGTGCACTGCTCCTCAAAGCATAAGTCATTCCAACCGTCAAAGTTCAGATCAACGATCAATATACCGCCATCTCTGCTCCTTGATTGCACATCAAAAGGTTCCTGTCCTTCTGGAGTATTCCAGTAAGCCCGGCTTATTTCCTTCGTTGAGATCGTATCCACATATTGATCCGGCTTTTCGGGGTCCACCAGATTAATTGTATCTACCGTATAAAAGCTGTACTCAGCCGTATGCCCATCGCACCAAAGCTCATATTCTTTCTCACCTATCGTAACCGGAACGATCTCCCGGTAAAATTCCACCTCCTGTGTTTCATCTTCTTCTGCATATTTTTCCTCTTGCTTTTCCCTTTCTAATTGGTCATCTTTAGAGAACGCTTCCTCTGATTCTGAATTTTCTGTAAAACCGGCTGTTGAAGCAGATTCCTGATTTTCCACAGCCACATTTTTTACAGTGTCCACGCTTTCTCCATTTTCGTTCCCTGCATATAGATCTTCCCCCTCCTGTGCCCTGCTTTTCCCTGTAAAAGTAATTACAGATAAACACAACACAAGAATCATCACAAGAACCTGCCTCCAAACCTTACTGCCGGGCGCATTCACAATCATCCACAGCCGCTCTTTCATCTGCCTTGCGTTTCCCGACATGGTGGTGGATATACGCCACCCGTTTATATAAGAAACTTTTTCTGCACTCAATTCCAGTAAAGCTTTTCCATAGTCAACACGAACCTTATCACCAAGCATTTGCAGCGCTTTTTCATCGCATGCCATCTCGCCGTCCTGTCTGGATAAACCTGCTGCCAGCCACACCAGAGGATTGAACCAGTGAATACAAAGGCACAGAATCCTTACCAGCGCCCACCAGTGATCATGATGCCTGTAATGTGTATTTTCATGACAAAGCACAAAGCGGAAGGTTTGTTCCTCCTTAATCGTATCTTCCATCACATAAACAGCCGGGTCAAGCAATCCAAACAGACAGGGCGTCTGGATCATTTGCGACTCATATACCGGCATCACAGACATTACCGGAAGGTTTTCCAGTTCAATCTTTTTTCTGCTTCGCCTGAGCTTCCTTCCATAATCCAGATTTACCATTAAAAAGACGCAGCCACATATTCCTGCTCCCAACAGGTGACAAAGGCGAAGCGCCATGCCCACATCCATCGTATTCCCATTCGTGAATATTCCTTTCACGTTTGTGAATAATCTTTCCGCTGGTTCCGAAGAATCTTTTGCCGCTTCCTCATTCCCCGCTTCTGCCTTCTCTGCCTCTATGTTCCCTGTTGGTATGCTCTGTATTTCCGCCTTCTTCTCAATAATGAGATCCTCCGACACTTCCGGTGCCTTGTCTGATTCCGCCTTAACACCGACCGGTTCGCCGTTCTGCTCATAAATAATCTGTTCGTTTTTACTTCCTTTTCCTTCCCGCACCATATCCTGCTGTGGCAAAAGATTCAAAATGCTGACAGCAGTTCCCGAAATGGATATTGGAAGCAAAAGCCGCAATGCAACTACCAGCCACAAGGCATATCTCAGACAAGGGGGAATTTTTTTCTTAAAAAGAAGCCTTACCAGCAATACCAATAAAATAAGTCCGCTGGAAGACACGATCCACTCAACGCTCATTTCTTTCCTCCGCCTGATCCAAAATTTCTCTCAATTCCTTTATCTCCCCGGCCGACAGCTTCTGCTTTTTCACAAAGCTGTTTAACAGCATACTGACGCTCCCCTGATAAACTCTGTTGAGGAAGCTTTCTGTCTCCTTTTTTACCGCCTCGTCCTTGAGAACCAGAGAGGCATAGGTTTTCATTTTTCCACTGTCATCGCAGGAGATCAGCCCCTTATCTGTCATTCGCCGTAACATCGTCAAGGTCGTACTCCTGCTCCAGCCTTTCCTTCTCTCCATATCTGCCACGATCTGGCTTCCCACTTTGGGAGATTCCGCCCAAAGGCTTTCCAATACATGCCATTCCGCTTCGCTTAATTCTCTCATATACGAATAAATCCCTTCTTGTATCTTTGTTGTCTACAATGTAAACATAATACGCATACTCATTCTAGCACTGTCTGTTTACATTGTAAACATCTTTTTCCTTCTTCCAGTTACCACTCCGATCACAGCATTTTCTTCTTTACAACAAAACCTACTCATTAGGCTGATAATCCGGCTGAATCAGCTCTGATAGATAAAACGTCAATTCACCTCCGTCAACATAATAAATCACAAGCGCCTGCTCTTTATCCCCGCCGCCGTCTTCCCATATAATACTGTCAGACTTTGAAATACTTGTCTCCGGACTTGTCATTCCAATCAGATAAGTGTCCTCATCATAGACATAGATTCTCCCTTCATAATAGCTTCCCCCGTTCTCTCTGGCGTACTTTTCCCTGAAAACCTCCGCATAACGAATCATATATTTTTTTCCGGTGGTCCGGTCCGTCACTTCCTTCTCCCAAATAAAATCTTCGCGATAAGTCCCCCATATATCGGACCGTTCTATATATTCTTCACGGGAATACAGATAATCAGAAAGAATCTCTTCTCTTCCCTTCTCATAACGGGAAATCTTAACTCTCACGAATCCCTCTGTCTCTTCGTGCAGAAACTGCTTGAGTATTTCATAATTCGTCTCATTTTTCCACTGATAAACAGCTTCCCTGCCGGTAATCGCGGGACCGTAAGAATAGATACGCAGCCTTCTTGTCTCAGGCTCCACGAAATAATCCACGCAATATTCAAATTCCGAATCCAGCTCCATGAATTTTCTTTCAGAGGAATCATAAATATAGTGCCTGACCGAACCGCCAAACGTCCCCAACCAGCATACTACTGTAAGATCCAGATAACCGTCTGCATTAAAGTCCTCAAACAAAAATGGCGATTCTTCCTTCTGGATGGCGTTCACCTGTATTTCCTGCAGAAGCTCCTTTTCGTCATAAATCTTTATCTGATAAGTATTATTTTTTTCATAATCGCCGGATATATTTTTTGCAGTTTCTGTTTTCACTGCTTCTGCCTGAAATTGAATTACTTTTCCACCGCCTAAATCTCTAATGTAGAAATGAGCATCCGCAAGATAATCCGACTGGCTAATGCTCTCCTCCGCTTCCTTCTTCCAAGTTAAGAAGGGAAAAAAATCGTATCCCAAACCGGCTTTTGCCATTTGGACACTCTTATAATAAACGGGACTGTTATGGCTGAACATTTCATATGTCGTTCCATCCCAAAGGAAAAAGCCATGGATTCCCTCTAAGTCCTCCACTTCATAAAAAACATTTTCCAGCATGCCTTCTTCAAAATTCCACAAAGTGTCCTCGCCCAAAAGATACGCATTTAGACTATACATCTCCGGGTATTGATTCTGAAAATAAGAAACTGTCTCCTCCGCGCTGCCATATTTCGGATAATTCTCTGTAAGACACAAGATCGTCTCTTCCACCTCACGTTCATACTCTGTAAATCCTGTTTTTAAATAAAACCCTTCTCCCTGTCTGTGAAAAAGGAGTATATTTTTATCAATTTTTATCCAGTCTTTCCCACATTGAAGCATAGTTCGCCTTCCAGTTTTTTTATCCCCCGTATAGGTGTCCAAAACAGTTCCTTCCTCTTTCATTACCGACAATCCATTCCATTTCAAGCCAAATGTAAACAGCCACTCTTCNAAAAAATTCTGCCATTTTTCACTGTCCATCTCACCANANAAAATATAAACACTGTCCCCGGCTCTAATATATAACNGGTGTTCCCCGCNTGCANCCAGTTGAACAAACTGGTCTGCTTCTGTACTTCCATTAATGCGGTAAACCACTTCCTCTNCCGGGTATTTTTCTGTCAATTCCNGGGCCTGTCCNCTTATCAACTCAAAAAGCNTTTCCNCCGACAGCCTATTATGCCAAANCTCGATNNTTTTCCNATTCGGCAAAACNTCCATAGTTCCCCGGATTTGCTGTTTCGCTTCTTTCATCTGCTTTTTTCTGCCTTCTTTCGACACAAAGTATCCGATTTTTTCACTGTTTTCACTTTGAGGAAAATAATCCCAATGAAAACCCGATTTCCACTGTAGTTCTCCATTCATGGAAACCCTCTGCGGGTATACTTCCTTTCCTGCTGCTAACAGTTCTTCTTTTCCACAGCTTAGCAGACCTCCGGCTAAGCTTCCCCAAATCAATATTCCTGAAAATAGAAATTTCTTTAAGGCTGAATTCTTCATAATTGTACCCCGTAATATTGTATATCCTGTCAAAACGCAAAAACAGCGCAGAAAAGATTATGAATAATAACCTCATTCTACACTGTTATTGTATCTTCTTAATGCATCATAATTGCATCGTTTTTGCATCATAGTTGNATNATTTNACCTAGAAATTNATGATCNAAATTTCTATCNTGNATTNTNCATAAATCTTTGAAACCACTCCGGTATATTATGGGATATCCTTACTGGCTTTTCATTTTTAAAAATCGCAAATCGGCAAAACATTTTTCAAATTTCGAAATGTTTCTGTATAACGTCTCTCAATATCCTTATCCGGAATTCCATGACCACCTTGCTTCATCCGCTCTAACACTCTTTCCTTTGCAATTCCGACATTTTCAACACCAATATAATGCAATTCTATAAAATATCCTCTTTTCTTAGCCTTATCCATATTATTTAGAATTGATTTTCCACATAAAGTAGTTTCCTGGTTGAAGGTAATATCTTCATTAAAATATCGATTAATCGTCTTTATTGTTATTCTCCCTGCAGTCATAACGTCCGCAAGGTTTCTCCAATCTCCGAACCCTCTCAATATTTCATCTGTATTTACCCTTGGCATACCTTGCAAACTCTGTAAAGTCTGATACAAAGTCGATTTACCCGCTCCATTAACTCCAGCTATTAATATATATTTTTTCACTAAAAGAGTTTCCTTTCTATTACCTGGCGCTGTCTTTTTTGCAGGAGGAAATCACCTATCATCTCATAAAAGTTTCTTTGTTCTTCTGTTTCAGCTTCCAAAACAAGCTGCAATGTATCTTCTGGCTGCAACCGCTCTATTTCTTCATAAATTTTTTCATATTTCTTTACATCACACATATAAAATCCTCTATAATATTCTGTATACCATTTTAGATATTATTATAACCTAAATATCTTAAAATGTTAAGTTAAAGTTCCCCAGATTCTTCTGTGATTGGATTACTGTGAAGGCAAGAGATAACCTCCAGACGTTATCTGCGAACGCAAGAAGAACCTCGATTCCGCTTCGCTTCATCTCGGTCATTCTTGCGTTC
>WFLX010297522.1_pt1 | contig 11160 bp, 11 predicted proteins | sample 4967041 | NCBI WGS metagenome assembly WFLX01 (sample SAMN12857096, study PRJNA449069) | gut metagenome | isolation source: stool from male and female vole | host: Microtus ochrogaster | place: USA:Florida | collected 2017 | reverse complement strand
AAAAAATATCTAAAATATTTCGTGGCGATAGCCGAAACTCCGATTAAAATCCGTAATTTCGTAACTGAATAATACTATCTCTTTTTAAGATTCAGTTATGAATGATTACATGGAAGTGAGAGTAGACTGCTCTCCATGTTCAGAAACGTCTACCGACCTGATAGCCGCGTTTCTTGCTGATGCCGGTTTTGAAAGTTTTGTGCCCGATGAATGCGGGCTTTCGGCATATATACCCCACAAACTGTTCACCCCGGAAGTGATGGATTGTCTTAATGATTTACCCATCGATTGCCGGATAAAGTGGCACGCTGATTTCATCGAAGGCAAAGATTGGAACAGAGAGTGGGAACAAAACTATTTTCAGCCTATAGTCATTGGCGACAAATGTGTAATCCACAGCACATTTCACTCCGATTTTCCCGTTTGTGAATACGACATCGTCATTGACCCGAAAATGGCATTCGGCACCGGTCATCACGCCACCACACATCTGATGGCGTCACGTTTGCTCTCGGCTGATGTCTGCGGAAAACACATAGTGGATATGGGCACCGGCACCGGTATTCTGAGTTTACTTGCAGCGATGCGTGGAGCCGAATCAGTGGTAGGAATAGAAATTGATGAAGCAGCCTACGTCAATGCGCTCGAAAACCGCAGTCTGAACCACATTGACAATCTAACACTCATTCATGGCGATGCCGGAGCGCTTGCTGACCTTACCGATTATGCCGATATTTTCCTTGCCAACATCAACCGCAACGTCATTCTCAATGATTTTGAAGCATATTCTCAATCCGTAAAAGCCGGTGGAAAAATGTTTTTGAGTGGATTTTATGAAGCAGATGTAGAGATGATCGTAACCCGGAGCAAGGAATACGGCTTTGATTTTATCGACACCACCGTGCGCGACAAATGGGCCTGCGTGGCGTTGGTGAGGAAAAATATTTGAGTTTAGGCAAATAATGTGTAAATTTGTGACCTGTTCACAGATTTATTTAACTTTATCACTCTGATTTATATCGCCCATCATGAAAAAATTGATGCTTATTATATGGCTGATGTTCGCCACCGTAGAATTGTCAGCTCAGAATTACCCTGAAAAATCAGTCTGGAGCCACTTTGTTTGGGGTGCCGAAGTCGGGGGTTCCGTCGATATGACCAGCAACAGTTTGTCAACAGTCAATCTTGATTCCTATTTCGGATACCGTAATACCTATATCGATGCTCTCGCCATAGGCGCATCGGTCAATATGGTTTTAAGCAGCAGCGCACGCAGCTTTCCCATCTATATGTTGCTTCGCACCAATTTCTGCCGCAAACCCACATTTGCATTTATGGACTTGCGTGCAGGTGTGATAATCAACAGCTTCGGATCCTCGCACGACCAGGCCGGTGCTTACGTATCGCCCGGCGTGGGATTTCGTCTCGCTACCGGCAAGACTTTCACTTCCTATCTGACCATAAGCTATGTCTACAACGGAATGCGCCCTTATCACAAAGCCAACGTCAACTATGACATCGACGGACTTCACCTTGCCTGTCTACGCTTAGGTATCAGTTTCTAAAAGCAATCGTACCACATGGATTCTGTAAAAATAAAAATCATCAACGAATCGCATCATTCGTTACCCGAATATTCCACTCTATTTTCTGCCGGCATGGACGTCAGAGCCAATCTCGACACTTCTGTAACTTTAGCTCCGTTAGAAAGAGCTTTGATTCCCACCGGATTGCGTATAGAGCTCCCGGCCGGATATGAATGTCAGATACGTCCGCGCAGCGGCCTCGCCATCAAAAACGGCATTTCACTTGTCAATGCGCCGGGAACCGTCGACGCAGATTATCGTGGAGAAATAAAAGTCATACTCATCAATCTCTCTGCCGAACCGTTTGTGGTCAACGATGGTGAACGTATCTGTCAGATGGTGGTAGCTCCCTATTCAAGAGTTCAATGGCAAGAAGCTGAAAGCCTGTCAGATACCGAACGTGGTGAAGGTGGATTCGGCCACACTGGAGTAAAATAACCGGAAAACATCTATCGTGAAACTTAGATATAAATATATTCTCGCAGCCCTCATGGCTGCGATATCGGTGATAAACTTGTCGGCACGCTCACGAGTAAGCGAAGCCGAGCGCGAAAACCGCAAAAGTGATTACATTTTCGGTGAAAGCCTCTATTACTATCTTTCGGGAGATGATGCTACATTTTTCGACATGGCCGCATACGCTTCCGAATATCCTGAAAGCGATGATTTTCTAAACGCCCTCAGAGGGCTGAAGATGATTATGGAAAATCACACCGATTCGATTGCCGTGCAATCAGGCAAAAAACTTACAAAAAAATATTTTTCAGACAACCCCGATGATTCGTTTCTCGGTCTGCCCTATGCACGCATGCTGGCATCTATAGGCGATGCCGATGAAAGCGTGGAGGCAGTCAGAAAACTGCATGAAGCAGCTCCCGATGATGCCAATATCATGCTCTATTATATACAGGCATTGGCTGCTACAGGCAAAGAAGAAAATATCAGGCAAGCCCTTGTGATGAGCGACCGGTTTGAAAATCAGTTTGGCCGCGATATCAATTCATTTCAGCGCAAGACTCGGTTGTACTCGCTTCTTGGCGATTCTCTCGCTGTAATGAATGAAGGACGCAAGCTGCTTAAAGAATCACCCGAATCTCCATTATCTCTTACCATGGTCGGTTCGGTATATGCTTCGTATAACCGCACCGACAGTGCCGAATATTTCTATAATAAGGCTATCGAATTTGACCCTTCATTTCCATACCCCTATCTATTTCGCAATCATCTCTATCTTAATCAGGAGGACACCACCGCCTACGTGCGGTCCAATATGCAGGCTGTACGTGAAATAGAGCTGCCTGAAGACGCAAAAATATCTATTTTACAGGATTTTCTGACCAACACACTTCAATCTCCTCAATTTGCTTCACAGGCCGAAGAGGCTTTAGCATACCTGATTGAGACATATCCTCACAATGTAGTGCTTCGTCAGCTTGGTGCCCGATATTACACCACCAATTCCCAGATTGATAAAGCTGCCGACTGCGCACAATTTGCCGTTGACCTCGACCCTTCCGACCCTGAACATCGCAAACTGCTTACCGCCATCTATCAATATGCAGGCGACTATGCAAAGGCTGCCGAAGAAGCACGGAAAGCCGCCTCTGTGTTCCCTAACGAGATAGACTTTCCACTTACTGCCGTAANCAATTACACTCTGCTCAAGCAATACGACAAGGCTCTTTCACTGCTCGACACTCTCATACTCAATATAGACACGCTGGACATTGAACGCAAAGTGATGATTTTGCGCGGCAAAGGCGACGTTTATAACGCCATGGATTCTCTCGAGCTCGCTTGCAATATGTACATCGATGCATTGGCCATCTTCCCCGATGATGCTCTTACGCTCAACAACTACGCCTACGCGCTGGCTTGCGCTTCAAAAGACTTGGAAGTGGCTTATCTCATGATAAACCGCGCATTGCGTATCCGTCCAAAAGATGCTAATTCGCTCGATACACTGGCTTGGATTCTTTTCCGCATGAAGAAATATGCCGATGCCAAAGAAGCTATTGATTCTGTTTTTGAATATGATGCCGATACGGAAACCAATGCTGAAGTTCTGGAGCACGCGGGAGATATTTATTTCATGGCCGGATATCCCGAAGAAGCAGTAGAATTTTGGGAAAAAGCATTAGAAAAAGACCCCGACAACAAATTGCTCCAAAAAAAAGTAAAAAATAAAGCATACTATTACCGATGATTTACGGTACAAAAAAATATAGCCGGCTCAGTCATATAATCTTCCTTTCGATTATTGTCGCCATCACATCGCTTTCAGGGTGTAAGACTCAAAAAAGCACTATTGCCGACAATATGATTCAATCTCCTATGCCTCACAACAACGCAGAGAGGCTAAGCGAAATAGTCGGACGCTATGGCCGGTGGGAAAAACTGCGTATGCCTGTCACCGTCAAAGTCACTTCACCCTCCCACATGTCCGTATCCGGTACGGTCACGATGGAATATGGCAAGAGCATACTGCTGTCACTTAGAATGATAGGCATGGAAGTAGCGGTAATTTACATTAACGATGACTCTGTGCTGATTGCCGATAAATTTCATAAACGCTACTTCTCCGACAAGACTTCGCTACTGCTTGCCGGTTTTGATGCAAAAGTGGCAAATTTGCAAAATCTTCTTTTAGGAAGACTATTCCAATTAGGAGAAACCGAAATACCGCACAAAATTGGAAATTTCACCTCTGAAATCACAGGAAATGACCAATGGATACTGCAAGCTGAAAACAGACAACTTCAATACGGCTTCAAATTTTATCCCTGGAATATACTGATTGGAGCTGCTTTCTCTGTGGCCGGATATGACCCCGTAACAGTAGAATACGGCATGGAAAAATCCACCCCCTACGGGGTATTTGCTTCAAGCATTGAATTTTCAGCCATTGTCAAAAAGCGTCCTTTGGCTGCTTCTCTTTCTTGGAATGTCGACAAAGCACGTTGGAATGATGATGTCGAACTGCGCGTGCCATCTTTCGGGTCCAACTATCGGCCGCTCACCCTGGCTGAAGTATCCAATATGTTTTGAAAATAGAGCCTAATGAAAATGTTGCGGTTATTGATTCTGTTGATTGCGTTTTGGGGTGTAGCCGATATGGGAGCCGAACCAAAAAAGAAACGCACAGGAAATAACGTCAAGAAAGAACGCACCATCAAAGGCGTAAAAAAAGAGCAAAATGCTGCAGCATTGAAAATTAAGGAAAACGATAAAAAACTTAAGAACAACAGCATCGAGACCAATCGCAAGCTCAACGAACTTAGCGTACTCAAATCCGAAATCAAGCTGAAATCTCAAGAAATATCATTGGTAAAAGCTAATATTGACTCATTAAACGTGGGCATACGGACAGCCTCTGATTCACTTGAACGGCTCGAAATGGTATTAACCTCCGTACAGCAAAGCTATATCAAAGCTCTGCGTTCATTACAAGGAACCCAGCCTATGATGGACTATCTTGGCTACCTGTTTTCCTCGGAATCTTTCTCTAAAGCCTATGCACGTATGCGCTACATGAGCGAATTTTCACGCTGGCGCCAACGCAAAATCAATGAAATTTTACGAGCTAAGGATATGGTGGGCAAGCAGCGAAATTATCTCGACAGCCTGAATGCCGAAAAGCGTGGCTCATTGGTCGAACTCAACAAAAAAGAACAGGAACTGAAAGACAAAAAGCGTCAGACCGACAATGTGGTTAGTAATTTGCGCAAAGAACGTAAAAACCTGCAAGCCGCCATTGCCAATCAGAAAAAACAGATGCAGAAGCTTGAAAATGAGCTTAAGCGTCTGGAAAAAGAAGAGGAAGACCGCCGTAAACAAGCCGAGAAAAATAAAAATGGTAAGACTCAGGACAAAAACAAATCACAAGGTTCCTATACCGCCATGTCCGAAGCTGACCGAAAAATTTCCGGCGGATTTGAAGCCAATCGTGGCAATCTATTACTGCCAATTTCAGGCAAATACACCGTAGTCCGACCCTTTGGCTCGATTCACCACCCTGAAATTGAGAATCTCGAGACAAAAAACCTCGGTGTGGATATGCTGGTAGCTGATGGCACTAAAGTCCGTTGCATCTACGATGGAGTGGTATCGGGAATCTTACGCGACAATCAATCTATNTGTACAGTAATAATCCGCCATGGCGAATACAGATCAATATATCAGTTTGTGACTAACCCCACCATAAAAAAAGGCGACAAAGTAGTCACAAACCAGGTCATCGGTACTGTAGCTCATAATCTCGACTACAGTCGACGCCCTGTCATTCATTTCGAGATTCGCAAAGGCACCACACCGCTCAATCCGCTCCAGTGGGCTAAATAGCATCAATTTATAGCTATGATTACCGAACTTAAGCGCCAGACCACAGGACACCGGATTTTGAAATACCTCACTATATTCGGGAGCATTGAAGCCATGACAGTGGTATGTTCCGTTGTCCGCAATAAATTAGTAGCCGTATTTATCGGTGTCACAGGAGTAGGTTTGCTCGGCCTGTTTTCCAATGCGCTTGAGCTACTCTCGTCATTCACCCAGATGGGACTGCGCATGAGTGCTGTCAAAGAGATTTCCGCAACCGAAGAAAGCCGGCGCCATGCCGCAATCATCGCCGTACACCGTCTTTCAGGACTTCTGGCGATAGCTGCCCTTCTGATATCACTGATATGTGCCCCGTTGTTAAGCTATATTTCCTTCGGTTCGACTAACCGCACATGGGCTTTCATGCTGTTGTCACTCGCTGTTCTGTTTAATTTGATAACAGCCTCACGCTCAGCCATACTTCAATCCCTCACACGTCTGAAGTCTATAGCCCGAGCATCTGCCGTAAGCACAGTGCTGTCACTTGTCATTTCTGTCCCTCTGATAATATATCTTAGGATTGATGCCATAATTCCCATGATATTAGTCTATTCGGGAGTCAACATGACAGCTTTTCTTTTCATAAACGTAAGCCACACCAAATCGAATGCCCAAGAGCAATTTTCTACACAGGAAACCCACCGCGTGTGGAAACGAATCTTACATCTCGGCCTTTTTCTGATGATATCCGGTCTGGTAACATGGCTTGCAAATTATCTCGTGCTCTCCTATATGAACTATGCCGGAGGCCCCGGACTGATGGGATACTATCAATCTGGCTATACACTCACCATCAGGTACACCGGTATAATTTTCACCGCCATGAGCATGGAATATTTTCCACGCATAGCCGCCTGCGGCAACCAAAACATTTGGCGCATGAGCGTGATGGTACGCCATCAGGCCATATTCAGTATGGCAGTAGTAAGCCTGCTTGCCTGCATCATGATGCTGTGTGCACCTTTTGTAGTTACCCTCCTCTATAGCTCCGAATTCAGTTGCATCGTGCCTCTTTTGATATTAGCTGCACCCGGACTTCTGCTGCGTGTCATCTCATGGAGCATGGCCTACATGATTCTTGCCAAAGGCGACGGACGCATATTTCTTATAACAGAATCCATCAGCGCAACCTTATCATTACTGCTCAATATCGCCGGATATACACTCGCCGGAATTGCCGGAATCGGAATATCATTCACCATGTGGTACGCTCTTTATGCCCTGATTATACGCACAGTAGTAGTCCGGCGCTACGGATTCAGAAGCGGTCCGCGCATGACCGCATGGTTCTGTTCAGCCATGCTGCTGCTGCTTGCAGTCTCCGCCCTTTCTCTCTACCTCTACACCTAAAAAAATGAGACCACGCCATCAGGCGCAGTCTCAATCATAAAATATACGTAACTCCCGCTGAGAGAAGTTGCTTATTTCTTAAGCTCAGCAACTTTTGCAAGAGTCAGCTTAAGCTGTTCATAGAATCGCTCTACTGCAGGTATATTCATGCGCTCCGAAGGCGAATGCACGTCACGCAATGTCGGTCCGAACGACACCATATCCAGATGAGGATATTTCTCAAGAAACAGACCGCACTCCAAACCGGCATGAATAGCTTTGATTGCAGGAGTGATGCCATAAAGTTCCTTATAAGCATCACTTGCCATACGCATTATGGTCGACTGCATATTTGGCTTCCAGCCCGGATAACCCTCGCCATGCACCACTTCCGCGCCGGCAAGCTGGAAATGAGCCTCCACCTGATTGGCTATATCCCATTTGCTTGAGTTGACCGATGAACGCTGACTTGTAGTAACCACCACAGTATTGTCCGCACCCATCTTCACCGAAGCAAGATTTGTCGAAGTCTCAACCAATCCTTCAAGTTCACGGCTCATAGCCACCACTCCGTGAGGAGCTGAATAGATAGCTCTTACAAGATTGCCCGATGTAGCATTATCCATGCAGAATTCAGGTGCGTCTACCGATTGCATATCTATTTCAAGCGTAGTCTCTATATCGCCATATTCATCTTTCACATCTGCTATATATTGATTAAGAGCCACACGTATGGCCTCCTTCTTCGAAGTGTGGATACCAACTACAGCATGAGCAGCACGCGGAATTGCATTGCGCAGATTACCTCCGTCAAATTCCGATACCACCAGCTCATGCTCCTTAAGCATATTGAATAAGAAACGTGCCAAAATCTTATTGGCATTCACACGTCCCAGATGAATATCGCCGCCCGAGTGACCACCCAGACCTTTGCTTACCTCAATCTTGAAATAATGGAAATCCTTGGGCGCAAACGACCGGTTGTAATGAAATGTACACACCGTATCAAGACCGCCGGCACAACCCACAAACAACTCGGCATCATCTTCCGAATCAAGATTGATGAGTATATCCCCGTCGAGCATACCTTCACCGATATTAAATGCTCCGGTCATACCGGTCTCCTCGTCCATAGTAAAGAGCGCTTCAAGCGGACCATGCACCACAGTAGGATCCGTGAGAATGGCAAGCGAAGTAGCCACACCTATACCGTTGTCAGCTCCAAGAGTTGTGCCGTCGGCACGCACCCAGTCGCCATCGACTATAGTTGTGATTGGAGTTGTAGTGAAATCAAATGACTTATCGTTTGCCTCACACACCATATCCATATGACCCTGAAGTATTACCTTCGGAGCATTCTCATGGCCTGCAGTGGCAGGCAAAGTCATAGCCACATTACCTACTGCATCGGTTTTACACTCTATACCATGCTTGGCTGCAAAATCAAGAAGATAAGCACGGATTTTTTCTTCTTTCTTTGAAGGGCGCGGTATTTTCGTAATCTCATCAAAAATCGAAAATACTCGCTTCGGTTCGAGCTCTGATACTTTCATAGCGTTGATAGTTGTTAAAAAGATTTTTAGTTTTATCGTATTATTCGGACCAATGGAAAAATAATGTTAAATTCCATTATTTAGGCATTGCAAGATACAAAATAAAATTGACTTATGGAGCATAAATCTAATCCGATTTCATATATTTGCATTGGAAATCTATTGAGATGCCCATGAAATTGTTCATTCTTGCCATAGCAGCTATCGGTATAAGCATATTGCTTTTAGGCGTAAAAGTGCTTTTTGTCAAAGGAGGCAGATTCCCGTCAGCCCATGTCCACGACATCCCCGCCCTGCGAGAGAAAAACATCACTTGTGAGCATCACTCTCAGAAACAAAATTGAAAACAAAAACATCATTTATCAATAAATTCAAGAAATGAAAAAAACTTTCTTTTCCACAAAAGCTCTCATTCTGATCTCCTCTATTGTAGCCGTTTCGTGCAGTTCCGGAAATAACACTGCCGACAATGCTGTTGCCACTGCTGACAGCACTGAGAAATCCGACTCCACCGGCTCGCTTTCCATACGATATATCAACGAAGATTCCATTATCAGCCAGTACTACTTGGCCAAAGATATCAAGGAAGCATCTATCAAAGCCATGAGCAAACTCGAAAGCGCTCAGAATTCACGCGCTGCCGAGATACAGCGCTTCGGATCGCAAATCGAAGAAAAAGCACGCAGCAACGGCTATCTCTCCGAGCAAAGCTATCAAGCCGATGTAAACAAATTCCAGAAAATGCAGCAAGACGCACAGACTTATCTTGCTTCACTTCAGCGCAGCGTAGAGATGGAAATGGCTCAAGGACAGATTCAGGTCACCGACTCTATCCAGTCATTCATCAAGCGCTATAACGCTGTTCACAAATACGATGCCATACTCCTCCGCTCGTCAGGTGTATATTTCAATCCCGCACTCGACATCACAGCCGAAGTAATCGAAGGTCTCAACGCAGCCTACAACAAAGTCCAGAAATAATACCCCGACACATATTCACTTTATAAACACCGAAGTCGCTCGTGAGCAACGCTCCCAAGCGACTTCGCTGCATATCATACGGTTGCATCACAGATACCGTCTGTAGAAAGCCGCAATCTCATCAACCGGTATTTTCTCAAGATTATCATAAAGATCACAGTGACTGGCATCATTGACTGTCAGAAACTGCTTATTGTCACCACGCAACTTCGCAAAAACATCTTTACCGAAATAATACGAATGAGCCTTATCGCCATGCACTATCAGCACAGCGCTCTCCAGCTCATCGGCATACTCAAAAAACTTAAAATTCATAAACGGAAGCACCGAAGTCATATTCCAGCCGTCGGTCGAATTACCCGAACGCTGATGAAAGCCACGCGAAGTCTTATAATAAGCATAATAATCCTTCACAAACTGCGGAGCATCCTCCGGCAGCGGATCCACCACTCCACCAGCTCTACTATAATGACCTGCACGATAATCTTCCGTACGTTGACGCGCCAAAGCCGCGCGGGCAGTATTGCGCTTCTCAGCCGAATCATCACCGTCAAAATAACCATTGGCGCTCACCCGAGTCATATCATACATCGTCGAAGCCACGGTAGCCTTGATTCGAGGGTCATTGATAGCGCTCTGAATAGCTATACCGCCCCAGCCACACACTCCCAGCACACCTATGCGCCCGGCATCCACATCAGGCTGAACCGACAGAAAATCCACTGCCGCCGAAAAATCCTCCGCATTGATATCCGGCGAAGCCACCCTGCGGGGCATCCCTCCGCTCTCCCCGGTAAACGACGGATCAAATGCCAGCGTGAGAAATCCACGCTCGGCAAGCTGCTGGGCATACAGACCGCTCGACTGCTCCTTCACCGCCCCGAACGGACCGCACACAGCTATAGCAGCCATCTTACCCTCCACACCCTTAGGTATATACATATCCCCCACGAGTGTAATTCCATACCGGTTCACAAAAGTCACTTTACGATGGTCCACCTTGTCACTCTTGGCAAAAACCTTATCCCACTCCTGCGTCAAAATCNTCTGCTCGGCCGACGCTAATGCCGTGTTCGTATTCAAGTTTTGCATAATTTGAGAATTTGAAGTTAAAACTCCGGCCGCCACTGCTGCAACCGTAAAAACCAGTTTATACATCATTCCATCTTTTTTATTGACGCAAAGTTACTCACACGCCGGATATTTCCCCATACCCCGGTTACGGTTATTACTACCTTAAACACTGATATATAATATCACCGGGCTACTTATCTCAAGCAGCCCGGCAATCATGAAAAATTTTCATTTTCTTATTCTTATATTAATTTCCCATT
>WFLX010042834.1_pt1 | contig 11169 bp, 11 predicted proteins | sample 4967041 | NCBI WGS metagenome assembly WFLX01 (sample SAMN12857096, study PRJNA449069) | gut metagenome | isolation source: stool from male and female vole | host: Microtus ochrogaster | place: USA:Florida | collected 2017 | reverse complement strand
CGCGCAGTGAGAGCCGCAGAATTTGATGCGATAGTAGATAAAGACTATTCTGTCAGCGTCGACCGGATAGACACTGAAAAAGCTATGCTTTCCTTCCTGTAATTTGGATAAACGAGAAAAAAATTGTAATTTTGCAGTCCTAAAAGTGCCCTATAGGCTTCCTTGTTGGGAATGTCGCTATATCTGCACTATAATAAGGATGTTAAGGCACCCGGCTTCGGCTTGAGGTGCCTTGTTTTTCATTTTTTGGGTCGGTTTTGAGTCCCAGAGGATTTGCCTGGAGTTTCGTCAATCATCGGAAACCCTCTCCGAGGCTGATTTGTTGGTTGGGTTGGCTAACGCAATGATGAGACGGTATTGTGCTGCTCGCGGACGCACGAACCGTGCGTCCCTACCAAACGAATTAGGGTATAAGGGTGTGGTATTAATGGCAGATCGCGTTATGCTTCAATTTTGGCAATACGATGTCTTCTGGCGGCAAGCGGCTACGACTCTTTGTCGTAGCCTATTACCTTGAACCAAATTTTCTGCGGATGCTCGCCCATCACGAACTTGGTGACGTTGCAGAGCCACACGGTCCGTGTGATGTTTCACACTGCAAAATTAATATATATAGAAANGAAAAAANAGAGTAAAAACTTNTNNNAGTNTTTACTCTNTATGATTANCNNGNANTTAATGTANAATTGGGCACTCTNAAGATGATAGAANGGNAATTNATTTTTGTATNNTATCNAATGAAGGATCTACGTAGNTTATTTTCTGATTGCTTAGCGTNACTTCTGCGAAATCATGGTCTTTTGTGAANTTNTTCCATTTTATTTCTCATATTTCGNCAATGCCTCAACACTTGGGCTGCATTGCATTTCCATTTGCTGTTCTGGGCGCACGTCCCTTTCTCGGCATATATTTCTCCGGAGGCAATTAGGTGCTCGAGCCTCTTGACCCCTCCGACGATCCAGGCGGCAACATCCTTGCTGAAAGTCAGATTCTCCATGGCAATGAGTATGTTTTCAAGGAGTATTTCCTTAGGATTAACAGAACATCGATTAGTTTTATCCATAACATAGAACTATTTTGTGGATTTTGTGGTGCAAATGTGGTGCAACTTATCAAAATAAAAAACACCAACTTACTATAATCATAAATTTGATGTTTGTTTTCAAAGCGTAAAAACTTTTAATTGCTTTTACGCTTATTTTCTTTGTCTTAATCAAGCTCCGAGTTTGGCTGCGCAGTTTTGGGACGGTTGTGGCGCGCTCGGACGTACGAACTGTTCCGTGCTGAATTCAGTTTTCGAAAGAGGACATGTGGACATATCTTTCATACAATGGAAGAAGCCGGAGTTTAATGAGCTCCATGACATAAGAAAAGGGAATCTCATCTCTCCATTTTATCTTCTTGAGAAATTGTTTCCATCTTATCAGACGATTAGGGTCCTCATAAAAGCTTTCAGTAAAGAGTTGCAAATCAGGTTTTATGGGAAGGTTTCTATTATTGAAAGTTTCACGAACAGCATCATAGAGTGTTTCGTCAGAGATATTTTTTGTTTTTAAGAGGACATAACAATCAAAGAAATCTTTCATCCTGCTGTTCGCAATGTCCCTGTCGATCATGGCATGAAACTTTTCCGCAATTACTGTCTCTATCGAGTAAGCGGTAATACATACAGAAGGCAAATCTGGTATCAGTAGTGGAAAATCTATAGTCTCAGGAGACGGAACAATAACATCTCCAAAGCCGATGTCAATGCTCATATTATGAACAATCGACTCCATTCGAGCCTTGAACGAAAATCTCGTACCAGGATATTTCTTATCGATAGCAATAGGTGTTGAGACGATTGTCTCAACATCGAATATGACTCCATCTTCTTCGCACTTTAATCCTAATATTTCTCTAATAACCGATGTAAGAGCCTCTGGCTGCCTATCAATATGCGTTCCCATGAAATCAATATCAACAGTAGGTCTTGCATTGAGACCGTCGATTGCATAAAGGAGAGAGCCTCCCTTTAGTATAAAGTTGTCTTTATATTCACTTATGGAGACACGATATAGAAGTCTTTCATTAAAATATCTTGCAAGAAGATACATATATTCTTTCCCGGAATTACGCATCACGTTCAGCAATTTGTCCTTTACGGACCTTGCATAGTTAGTCTTGGGTTTCATGACAGATACAGATCTAAATAAGTAGACAAAATGCGTTTCACTCTAAGTTTTTTAGCATACTCCATCAGACGAGTAAGATTACGATTGTCTCGCTTGAGATAATTGCATAGAATCTCAGTGCACAGTTCAATTCCAATTTTATTCCTGTATCTCAATGCATCGCATACACTTTTCTCTATGTCTGTAATCTTCACCACAAACCCAGAATATTCGCACTCAGTCACTCCCAACATAAGATAGTCCTCTTTCCAATAATAAATTTCAAAAGGAATAATGTCAGGGACAACAACTTTTCTACTGGCTTTTATAGCGACACAAACTGCTGGACTAACAACGTCGGTGAGTCCATAGTAGCTCCACGCACTATGCATACAGACAATACCGCCTGGAATAATGGTTTCTATATCCGTCATGTTGCTTAGCAGGATATCAGGCCGGGCATAGACCCCATGACGAACTTTGACAATTGTTCCTTTGTCAACTGCCCGGCGGACTTTATAATAGTCGCCATCATTAAGCAGCTTACGAGACCTTACAAAGCCTTCATTCATTTTTCCTCTTATTGCACTTCTATTCATGCTGCAAAGATACAAATTTTTTTTGAAACCGCCAACATTCTACTGAGAATTTGCAAATTCTCAGTAGAATATTGGCGTTTTTTATAAAGTTTTGGATTTCTTCCCTTAATACATTGGGGTCACTTACAAGGTCTGCTTCCTGGCCAAATAAAATTTTCACCCGTCCCAATAGCGCGTAGTCTTCCGTGAACTCTGTTCCTTGCTGTAAGATCAGCACCTCCACATGTGACTGCGTAGTGCTTCCCAACCCCTTCGAGCCGTCTCCTCCTAACCACGGCCATGTGTACACTTGTGGACTGGCTTATTTGAACCGTATTGCACGAACCGTGCTTCCCAACCAAACTTATTAGGGTATAAGGGTGGAGTATTAATGGCAGATCGCGTTATGCTTCATTTTTGGTAATACAATGCCAAACCAGAAAGGTCTTCTGGCGGCAAGCGGCTACGACTCTTTGTCGTAGCCAATTACCTTAAACCAGATTTTCTGCGGATGCTCGCCCATCACGAACTTGGTGACGTTGCAGAGCCACACGGTCCGTGTGAACCCGGGTTTCACACTGCAAAATTAATTTATAGAGAAAAGAAAAAACAGAGTAAAAACTTCTTTGAGTTTTTACTCTGTTGAATTACCAGGACCTTATATCCTCACTGTCAGCTAAAGACTTCTTTTGTGCGGATATAGTGGATTGTCTGGTTGTGGCGGCTACCGTTGTAGAACTCATCAAGGACTTTGGCGAATATGTCGTTGGGACATATGTAGTCGAAGAGGGTCATGCAGGCCGCAAGTTTCAGCCAGTCTGGATGTCCCATCAGCTGGCGAACATTCCTTGTCGGTTGGTCGAGGACAGCCTGGGTAATCTCTCTGAGATGGGCATTGAGCACCTCATCTTGCAGATATGCCCTCGCCTCTTCAAGCGTCCTGATGCCATAGAAGACGTTGATCTGCGAATGTCCAAAACCTCGGGGTTGTGGGAAGATATACCACATCCAGTGCCCCATCTTGCAGCCATTCTTGATTTCCCGAAGTGCCTGCTCATAGGTTCCACGTCCTGAGCCTTGAAGGCCATTCTCATGCGCGTTTCTGAATCGCGCCAGATAAAATACATCTGCCATGTCTTCTTTTTTTTAGTTATGAGTCTTTTGATATAACATATGTCAACTCCGATTTTCGTCATTCCTCGGAGTCGACATATGTTAATACCAAAGCACCCCAAAAGGTAAACACCAATAAAACGAGAAAAGTACTGTTTATACTTTAGTCCCGAGACGCGTGATCGCTTCTTCAATCGGTATAAGTTCTTTAAAATTAGATACTATGGAGTTACATCTTGGAAGGACCTTGTCATTGAAATCTCCATTATTCCCTTTTATAAAACTCATACCCACATCCGCAAACTTGCCTATACATCCTCCCTGCGAAGCGTTTTCGACAAGATTCAGTTCTATTGGAGAAGCACCAATACCTATTGGATGACCCTCTACATAAGCAAAATACTTCTGTCCCTCCTTATAATAATAAATTTGGGGATAGAAGGTAAGCACGTTGGTGTAAGAGAGCTGGTCCACACCCGATTTGAGAATATAATTGAGGACCTGGTTAATTGCGGAGGCGTTTATTTCCCATTTCGACATTATGCCTGACCCTGATAAAGCAGTTTTAGCAAGGTCTACCAACTCATCTTTATCCGTAAAACATAGGGTTGGAATAGCAAGTGAGTTGATATCCAAGAATATGGAACATGCCATAAGATCATTATCTTTACATTCCCTAAGTTGATTCTCAGTCATAACGTTAGGCATCATTACCACCAAATCGCTCTCTTCAGAGTGGAATTGGCCTTGCAGATAGATAACGAGGCTGAAAACAGATTTGCCAAGACGAAAACACATGTGCTGGAAAGCAGGCGCATCCAATATTGGGTTGTACTGGATCCAACCAAAATCATCACTATCAAATCCCAGTCTCAAAANTTCTCCTTCCACCCAATTATGTATGGCANTGCATGCTTTGTCCATAATCTGGTTTGCCTTCACAGTATCATNTANGTGTTGCANACTAAACATAACACGCGGACGCATAAGCATCGAAGCAATTTTTGAATTGCTGAAATTTANAATAAGAATCGGAGCATCTTCCTCCGCAGTTTCAGTATTTCCATTAAGAATGACAATTTTTGAATTAGAATCTGGACCATCTGCAACAACCGGATTATAGGTTATCCCCATGTTGCGATAGGTCTCAAACTTACCTGCAAGATAATGCATATAATTATCCGCCCCATGCATAGGTTCCGATACTGCTACTGAAGTGTACGTGAAATCCTCCGACAATATCGGGCGCAAGGTCTCAGCATCAAGTTCTCCCCACGCTTTTACCACAAGAGAGGCTTCTGCCTCCGTTGTGTTTATTTCAGCTTGCTCGTCCTCATGAATGGCAGCTTTCCCATTCTTTTTGGATCTAAATCTATCAAATATTCCCATATTATTAATGTTTATGAGTTACAATCACTTTGATGGCCGTATTCAGAGGCATCCTTCAAAATATATTTTGTTTTCACCTCCACCATATAGCTAATTNATTCATCTGTTTNCGGTNAATTTNTANAAGGTAAAATTTTCGTATTTAGCTTTGCTATATCTTATTGCCTCGGGTGTATTCTGCAATTCTTCAAAGAGCCATTCAAGTTTTTTTAGTTCTTCTGAAATAGTGGATTCAGACCCAGAATCAACAGTGGATAAACTGGAATGAAGTAAATGATGAACTGCACAATGTGCGCTATCGACGTCTACACCATCCGTTCCATAAAAAATATTTGGCAGTTGAATCTTTCCGTTTTTTTCCAACATTTCTTTTCTCCACTTATCAATANCAGCGGAAAGATTATGAAGNNTATAGTAAAGAGTATTTAAGGTTTCTTGCACTAACCCATGGATATTCAGCGGCGCGGATGCGTTGGCTTGTTGACAGAGTTGATAGCTAAGATTGCTGAAAGCCTTACCTATTTCGAATAAATATGGTCGAATTGGATTATTCATATTTTATGTCTATTTATAAATTATCACATAACCCCATAGAAATTTTTCAGTATTATAATCCGAGATATTCATAATCATAGTCCCCTCTTCAAAAGGATTAAGTGAGAGATGCACACGATATTTATTCCCCTGAGAATCCCTAACTATATATGTGGCAACCCCGTTCTTCTTGGAATCAAGCGCTTCTGTGACAAACTCTATCTGTTTAGGATAACTTATTGACAATCTTCCTATTTCCATATCTATTGAGCATGGAACTTGTAATTGTTCAAAGGAGTTTCCCTTAAAGATTCTTGTGCAAAATGCAGAATATTTTTCGGCGAAAGATGTTAACGATAGGCTCATTACGAAAGAAAGAGTCACCAAAAGTTTTCTCATTATAACATGAATGTATTTCTCATCCTCCATTGAAGCGGTTTGGTTAGCATACGACAAAAGCGTGAGGACTGTATCTTGCTTATCCTACAATCAGGCTTCTCGCATTGCCTACGGATTGGATAAGCAACAGCCGCCCACGCTTGTAGGATATATCTAATCCTCGGAAGGATATATAGCCGAAGCGTGAGCGTTGTTGCAACCCACCTTAATCCGTTTTCAAATTTTGCGAGAATTTGATTGTAAGGGATGAGTATCAATAACGCTCTTGTATAACATGTCTTGACCTCCTTACGGAAATCAAGTGCAAATATAATCAAAAGTGTTGAAGTTTCAATACTGTATCAGTAAAAATCTTTTCGAATATGTTCTTAAACATATCTCAAAGTTTAAACTTGAAATAGTTTGAGAAGTTCCTGTATTCGGGGTTTATAATGAACTGTTAAAGCACTCTTGAATTTCCTTGTTATTTTAAGTAGCTCTTTATGGGTCAATTGCCTTTATCAATGTTTTTTCATATGCCAAGCGTTCCCATGTAATCTAAATCCCCTGGGTAGGAGACTTGCATAGCAGGCAGATATGTATCATTTTTTATGTCTTCCGGTGTGAAGAGGATTGCGGAGATACAGGAATCCGGTCCGCCGTATCCACCTATACCGGCAAAGGAACAGATTTTAATACCCAATCCTTTTTCCTTTAGAAGCTCGATACATTCAGGAGTCCCCTTGACATATTCCTGATAAACGAAGTATGCATAAATTTGCGACCATTTTTCCTTTAAAACATCATACACATATTCCCAACTTACCATCATAGATATCATGGGAAACGCCAATACTAAGTAGTCTTCAGCGATTTCCACATGGTATATGTCACCGATTTGGATATCAGCCTGCTGTATCAAACCCTTATTGTAGTTCTCGAAATCCTCTTTGTAAAGGTCATCGAGCAACCGCTGCACCCCAAGCTCTTCTTGCGGTTGATGCTTCAGGAAGGACTCTACCACCCTGAAGATAGAGGAACCTTTGGGAGTTTCATAATCCCTATAGCTATTTTTTGTCTCCATATAATTATGTTTTTGAACGTCTATATCTTAATACCAATAGTAGCAAAAAAGTAAACACCCGTAATTACCTTTCCGAATGATTTTGTTAGGCTACGCAGTGATGGGACGCGCAGCGGACGCACGAACCGTGCGTCCCAACCAGAGAGTTGCTTCTTTAGTTAGGGGTTGACGGTATGGCGGAGGCGAGACGCCTCCGTTCCATGGCTACGCAGTAGTTGAAGTTAGTGGTTGAGTTATTTGAAGCTGCCTTTCTTTAGGTAGCCTTTTTCGATTGACTTTACTATTAGGTCGGCTACGTTGAGAGCCCCGATTTTTGCAAACAATGCCTTGCGATGTGCTTCGATAGTGTTCTCTGTGACAAACATTGCAGCTGCTATCTCCTTTGAGGTTTTGCCTTGGGCTATCTGGTGCAACACCTCAAGCTCTCTTGATGAAGGATGAATCGAACTGTCGGAAGCAGCTTTAAGCGATCTCTCCACTTCTTCGCAATAATAGTTCTCACCTTTCATTATTACTTTGATCGCCTCCACGATGTCATTTCCATCTCCAGACTTGTAGATGATACCGTTGACATTGCGCGAAAGAAGCTTGCGAAGTGTCCAAATCTCATCATGGACCGTGCTTACGATCACCTTTGCTTCCGGATCTCTGGCCCGAATCTTTTCCATCAGAACAAATCCATCCTCGTCTGGCAATTCAAGGTCGATGACATAGAAGTCATAGCATTCGCCAGCATCAAGACTCTCTACGAGTCCTGTTGCCGTACCGAACTTATTCACTTGTGTTACACCATGATTGTGCAGTACGGCATTCAGGCCTTCCCTGATAAGGTCATGATCGTCGACAACAGCTATTTTCATCTGCGAGAGATTTGATTTGTTAGACATTGCTGTAGGAAATAATAATGCAAAAATTTTAATGCAAAATTACATCAACATGCAATGTCAATCAATTACGGATTTCCGTGATTTTTACAACTTCTATCGATTAATTAATAAAGAAACGTGGGAAAGTACAATCTCGGTCCCTCCCGAAACGGGATGATTGATATCAATCTTTCCGCCGATTGACTCTGCGCGTCTTCTAATCGAATCGAGCCCCAGACCTTTCTTATGCGAGGAGTCGAAAGCTCCATTGTCGGCTACGGTAAGAGTCATAGAATTATCTTTAAGGGTCAACGTCACTGCAATCGCTGAGGCCCCGGAATGCTTTATGGCATTGCCTGTTGCCTCCTGCGCAATACGATAGATCTCAAGCGCAACGGCATCTGGAATGTCACCCCACTCTCCTCCTTCCAGTGAAGAGGAATAATTAATTTCAATCTTTCCGAGATTAGATTCCACTTGTTTTCTGATAAAGAATCGCATTACCTCGTCGAGGGAGGCATAAGTAAATTCAGGGGGCATGAGTTCATGGGAAATACGGCGTACTGATTCGCGGCAAGTATCAAGCAGTCTTACTGTGTTTTCCTCTGCATTTCCATCTTTCATGCTCATCTGTATGGCGAGCAAGTCATTGCAGACACCGTCGTGCAACTCGCGCGCCATACGTTTGCGTTCGTTCTCGAGTCCCTCAACATATTGCTTTGTCAGCTTTTGGCCTATATCTGCGCGTAAAGATGCAAACTCTAATTCCTTCTGGATGCGGCGCCTTCGCTGACGATCGGCATAAAGGATGAAAATTATTACACCTACGAGCAGAAGTCCTAAGGAAGCGAAGAGCCACATAAGAGTTGTCGATCTTCTGGATTCACTCTGCGCAAGGGCCAGTTCTTTCTCCTGGGTCTCATATTTTATCTCCAGCTCCTTAATATCCCTTGCCCTGTCCAGAGAGAACCTTTCCTTCTCGAGAGCAGACACCTTGGATGCAAACTCAAGTGCTTCCTCATATTTGCCAGCCTGCTTCGAGATTTCAAGGAGGTTTTTATAGATTTCCACCTTGTCTAAGATTATATCATTGACTCCTTCAGTCGCATCGAGCTTCTTGACTGTATCAATTAANATATCNTTAGCCTTNGCATAATCACCCAATTTCATCCACATCTCAGCTCTCAGNGAGGCGACAGACACAAGAGCTTCATTCTTACCCGTCCCTTTACCATCAAGCTCTACCGACAAAGCTTTGTCAAGATAATATTCGATGCTGTCTACATTAATNGGGTNCATGATATCCAGAAGCAATACAGCTCGGTTATAATAGTTCCANGTAGGATCGATATTATAATTATACCAATCCTTGTAATTGTCTTCAATAAGTCTTACAGAGGCAAGTGAAATCTTGTTGAGTGTGTCTTGCACAGCCTTTCTATCTATTGCAGGATCAGTATTAAGCAAGGTGCCGTAATAGGCCTCTTGCACCGAGTATAGGTTATACAGCACGAAAGTCCTGTTCTTTTTTGAAACCTTTTTAGAATACTTCTCNAGATTNTCTATCACCTTGTGCANCCCTGGNAGATCCTGCACATTGAGATAGGCCACGGCCTGGGCATAGTAGCACCTCGTAATATATTCTTCAGCTTCAGTGCCAGACTTTTCGTAGGCCTTTATAGCTTCTTCCGACAATCTGAAACCATCGGCTACATTGCCAAAACGGGTCTCAGTATTTGCGGCATGGTCTAAAATGCGGGCTTGAAGATAGTAGTCGCTAGAAGCGCGCGCATATTCAAGTGCCTTTTCTAAAGCCTCCCTTGTCTTTGCCAATCGACTTGGCCCCAAACGATTTCGCATCATGCCCAGTTCATCATAGATGCGAGCCAAGATCTTATCGTCATATTTGTTTTTCTCTGCATATGGCAATATCTGCTGGATTATAATGTTTTCGCATTCTGCATAATGCACGGAGTCTTTGGCATCTCCTGTATGATGGTAGAGATATATAAACACGCTGTCTACCTTCTCCTGAGGCGCAAGCTTCAGTTTCAATATCTCATCCACTTTCCTGATATTCTTATCCGAAGCANATGAGTCNGCACAAAANAANAGAACAGATAGACCCAAGAGAATCATGACAATTCTCTGCATAGTTGATGCAAGTCGGCGAGTAAGGGGAATTTTAATCATGATATTATGGTTTCATTGTTTATGGATTACAAATATATAGATAATTTTCGAATTAAACAAAAATATCCACAGTAAACATTTAAAGCCCCGCATTGGATGCGAGGCTGACGTGGTTGAAAGTTTAGAAGGAGGTCAGAAACGGACTGCCTTTCCTTTCAGTTCGGAATATCCGTTTATGCCTTTGGGATTATAGATGAAGACAAAAGCGTANCCTCGAGATCCGAAGATGAGATTGCCTTGTCCATCAGGAGTCATGTAATCACTTCCTCCTGAATAGTAAAGTTCAGTGCCCCACTTGTCTTTCACACCTGAAGCAATCTTCTGCTGCATTCGGTATGGGTCTTCGATGTTTTTTCCGCCAAATCCTATACCTTCGAAATTGGTCTCCACTACAAAGTTTCCTTCATCGTCGCGGGTGATGCAGTTGGCAATGTTCATCCCGGTCTCAAAAGATGTTTGGATTCTTGTGACTCCAGCACCGGGTTGAGGCACCATCGGGGTGAAGCCAATCCCTTCGTCCATGCAATAATAGACATTTCCAGTGACGGCATCGGGATAAAGCTGATGGACGCATGTGCCTACAGCGCTTACTTTATAGCGATCTTCACCAAGGGGAGCATACCATGCTTCAGGATTTTTGATGTAAACACCACCGAGATCATTGACAGCACACCCTACACCTGGCTGAGAAACCACCTCACCCTCTGGGATGTCGATAAGGAGATCGCCGCATAACAGGTATTTACCATTGGGACTCGCAAATAGATCCTTTGGCGAGTTCCAGTCTTCTGGGACGATGCCGAAAAGGGGACCTTCAGAAGAGCCTGTTTCAGGGTCATAGCGGAAGATGCCTTCCCTATCCACATAGTAATAGCATACGT
>WFLX010028713.1_pt1 | contig 11169 bp, 5 predicted proteins | sample 4967041 | NCBI WGS metagenome assembly WFLX01 (sample SAMN12857096, study PRJNA449069) | gut metagenome | isolation source: stool from male and female vole | host: Microtus ochrogaster | place: USA:Florida | collected 2017 | reverse complement strand
TTTCTCGGCCATATCCTTGGAAGCCATCTTGTCCGACCGCAACCTTTCCAGCAGGTCGCCGCTCATGGGGCCTTCGTAGCCCTTGCCGGGGAACACCGAGCTGATGATTTTGACGTTGAGGAAGGACGGATGGTCGCGGTAGGCTTTGCGGATATAATACGGCACCAAGGACGTGAACCAGCCGTTGCAATGCACGATGTCGGGCACCCAGCTCAGTTTCTTGATGGCCTCCAACACGCCGCGCGCGAAGAAAATCAACTTTTCGTCGGTATCGGCATAAGGCGCGTTGTTCTTATCGACCAACATATTCTTCTTATGGAAATACTCCTCGTTGTCAATGAAATAAATCTGCATCCGCGCGGCCTGAATGGAGGAGACCTTGATGATGAGCGGATGGTCGGCCTCGTTGATGACGATGTTCATGCCCGATAGCCGCAATACCTCGTGCAACTGGTTGCGACGCTCGTTGATACAGCCGAAACGCGGCGTGAACATACGGATTTCAGACCCGGCCTCCTGTATGGCCTGCGGCAGGTAACGCCCTACCATGGCTTCCCGTGATTCCCGCACGTACGGGTAAACCTCTTGGTTGATGTAAAGGACTTTGGCGTTTTCCATAGTTGACACAATTCTGCGTTCTACAAATTTACGAAATTTGTGTTAAATCTCCAAATTTGACGTTATAAAACCTTTTCTTTTGCCAAAAGAACACAAAATTGCGGGGATTGCATCCCCCTCCGCTTTTTTGCAGCATTGCATGCTGCTACCGCTCTTTTGCGATGCTGCGCATCGCTACCCCGTTACCTTTTCTTTATCCGTAAAGAAAAGGTAACCGAAAAGAAATCTCCCGCTTACGGATTTAACCCTCATGTCATTACAAGTCCCTCGCTGAAAAATTTAACTCGGCCAATTGCATTGGCCTCAAACAACAATTTTTCAACGCTCGTTCTTGTATGCCATTACGGGCTAAATCCTATTGCGGCCAGGCCGTTCCGGCCTTTCGGTGCCACCGCACAGGGCCACTCGTGCGTTGGCGGTTGGCCTTGTGTGTAGGCCGCGCGTTGGCGGGCCTTGCGGGCCGGCGTGCCGACGAGCTGCCTTTAGCGAGCGAGGAGTGCCTTAGCGCCGCGGGGCCGCTTAAAGCTCCACGCAGTGGCAGTTTCTTTGGGCATAACCTTTTCTTTGCGGTCAAAGAAAAGGTTATAAATCCGTGCGATGCTGCGCATCGCGCTAAATCGAGGCGGCGTCTTGGGCATCGCGCTAACCAAGCCGGCACGCAGTGCGCAATAGGGCGGCGGGACACCGTGCCGCTAAGAACGGGGGAAAAGGGGCGAAGCCCCTAAGCAACCGGGACGACTTCGGAAAAGTCAGAACAAAGCGCCAGCAAGTCGGCCATCGTCTCGTGGCGTTCCGGGTGCACCCAGTCGGGGGCGATGTCACACAGGGGCGTGAGCGCGAAGCGGCGCTGCGGGAGGCGGGGGTGCGGCACCGTGAGCAAGGGNGTGTGGNGCNCCAACGGGCCGAAAAACAGAATGTCNATGTCGATGGNNCGGGAANCGTAGNTTTTTTCGCCATCGCCGGACGGTGCCGCNGGGNCGGCCGCCGCCACAGCGGCCATTNCGNNCNNATCGCCGGCCACTGCCGCCATCCGGTCGGTTCCGGTCCCCGCGCCGGCGGAATCGGCGGCCGCCGCGGCTTGCCCGCAAGCCGCCCCCCGCCTCCGCCCGAGCTCGTACTCGATTTGCAACAGCGTGCGCATCGTGTCCTCCGGCGAAAGCGCGGTCTCCACGGCCAAGGCCACGTTGTAAAACGGGTCGGGGCTTTCGAAGCCCCAGGCCGGCGACTTATATACACGCGACACGCGCGTCACGCGCCCCACCCTTTCGTCGATGAGCGCCTGCGCGCGTTGCAGGTTCTGACGCACCGGCCCTATGTTGCCGCCCAAAAGCAGATATATCTCCATAAGCCACCCGCTATTTGCGTTTGCGGTTCGACCGCTTTTTGTCAGACTTTTTGTCGGACGTGCCCTCCAGGTCGCGCCGGATGAGTTTCTCCGTCCACTCCGTCACCTGCTTGCCGAGATAGAGACGGTAGTTCTCCCGCAGCGTCTCTTCCGGCGTAAGCCCCGGCCGCGCCACCGTGGAATCCGACAGATGCTCCTTGCCCATCTTCTCCTGCTTACGCTCCTGTGAGCGCGTCAACGCCCCCGCCGGCAGCTCCTCGTTCCAGCCGCCGCCCAAAGCCTTGTAGAGCCTTACGAGCGCAATCCGTTCCTCGTTCTTGTTCCGCGCCAAATCGAGCTGCGCCGAAAAATACTTACGCTGGGCGTCGAGAACGTCCATATAGCTGATAACGCCGTTGAGATACTGCAAGTCGGCCAGCTCCACGTATTTGAGCGCGGCATCCTGCAGGTTTTCGAGCAACATCATCTCCTCGCGCGTCTTGCGATAGACGACCATGGCGTCGTTGACCTCGCGGAAGGCCGTCAGCACCGTTTTTTCGTACAGTGCCTTCTGCTGCATATACTGCTGCACCGCCGCCCGATAGCGCGCCTGATTGGTGCCGAACGCGAACAGCGGGCTGGTCAGCGCGGCGATGGGATACAGGTAAGGTGCATGCAACAGATGCTGCCAGTCGTTGTTTTCGAAGCCGCCCGAAAAGCTGAGGCGGATGGTGGGAAAGCGGTTGGCGAAATGATAGCCGGCGTTGGCCATGGCCGCGTCCAGTTCCACCCGCGCGCGCCGCACGTCGGGCCGCCGCAACAGCAAGTCGGACGGGATGCCCGCCGACAGGTCAAGCGTGCGCCGCTTGCCGCCCGTAAGCCGGGAACGTTCTATGGCCGCGGGAAACTCGCCCGCCAGCCAAGCCAGCTGGTGTTCCTTCAACGCGATGCGTTTCTCCATATCAGGCACCATGGCCGCCGCCGAAGCGTATTCGACGATGGACTGCCGGTAAGCCGTTTCGGACGTGAGCCCGCCCAAGAACCTCAGCCGNGTCTTNTCGGTNGTTTCGCGGCGCACGTCCACCGTCTGTTCGATGATGGCCATCTGCTGGTCGAGCGATATCAGTTCGAAATAAGCCGTCACCACCTCCGCGATCAGGCTCATCTGCAAGGCNCGCTGCCCCTCCACCGANGCNANATAGCGGTCGGACTCGCGTTGCGACTTCCAGACCGAAGCGCCCAACAGGTTGAACTCCCACGTGACGATGCCTTTCAGGTGCATTTCCGGGTCGGGCGAAAGGTCTTTGCCGTAGTAGTGCATGATTTCGTTCTCGTAGGCCGCCCGCGCCGACACNTTCGGCAGCTGGTCCATAATGGCGCCGCGCCCCGTATAGCGCAACTCCCGTATCTTGGCGATGGCCACCCGCATATCGCGGTTGTTCTCCAANGTTTTGCGTATGAGCCGGTTCANCANNGAGTCGGCATACAGCGTCCACCATTCCATATCGGAGAACGCCANCGTGTCGGCCGGTATATCGCCCAAGGCCGCGCCACCGCTCATCAAGTCCGCACGCAACACCTGTTCCGGCAACGTGCCGTCGGGCGCGGGGCACTGCTTCTGCATCGTGCAGCCCGAAACGGCGGCAAGCGCGAATAATATATACAGTATATATTTAAANCGCATCACGCTTTCCTCCTTTCAAAACGGGCTTTCAGCCGATAAATCCATACGAAGAAAAACGGCACCGTCACGATGCAGGTAAACAACGCGACCAGCATACCGAACAATACGCCCGTGCCGATGTCGCGGCGGCTCTCCGAGCCCGGCCCCGTGGCGAANACGAGCGGCAGCAGCCCCAAGATGAACGCCATGGAGGTCATGAGGATGGGACGGAAACGCAATTGCGCCGCCTTGAGCGCGGCCGATACGGCATCCATGCCCTTTTCGACCTCATCCTTGGCGAATTCCACGATGAGAATCGCGTTTTTGGCCACCAAGCCGATGAGCATGACCAAACCGATTTGGAAATAGACGTTGTTTTCCATGCCGCAAATCCACACGCCGAGATAGGCGCCGAAAACGCCCACGGGCAACGACAATATGACGGCCAAGGGCACCGACCAACTTTCGTACTGCGCCGCGAGGAACAGGAACACGAACAGGAAGGCCAACGCCAGCACCATGCCCGTTTTGCCACCCGCATGCTTTTCTTGATACGACAGGCCTTTCCATTCCACGCCCACGTCGGCCGGCAGATGCCGCCGCGCCAAACTTTCCAGCACGGCCATGGCGCGGCCCGTGCTGTAGCCTTGCGCCACCTCGGCCTGTATCGTGGCCGCATTGAACATATTGAAACGCTGGATGGCGCCGGGGCCCGCCGTATATTCGGCCGTGCCCAGCGTGGTAATCGGTATCATGGCGCCCGACGAACCCCGCACGAAAAACAGGTTCAGGTTGTCTTTATGGACGCGGTAAGGCGCCTCGGCCTGCATCTCCACGCGATAGACGCGGTTGAAGAGGTTGAAGTCGTTGACGTAGAGCGAGCCGGTAAACGTCTTGATGGTGGAGAAGATGTCGGCCATGGGCACGCCCAACAGCTGGGCGCGGTCGCGGTCCACGTCGAAATACAGCTGCGGGATNTCCTGTTGCAGGGAGGCCGACACGCTGACGAGTTCCTTGCGCTGGTTGGCCAACAGCACCAACGTATCGACGGCCTGTTGCAGCTGTTCGTAGGAAAGGCCGTTGCGGGCCTCCAGCACCATTTCCACCCCGCCCGACGAGCCCAAGCCCGGAATGACGGGCGGCGACGAGAGGAAGACCTTGCATTCGGGGTACTTGGTAAATTCCTTGCGCACCTCGGCCATCGTGCGGTTGATGTCGCGGTGCACGCGCTCGCCCCACGGCTTGAGGATGACCGTGAGCGTGCTGCGNCCCTGGCTGGTGCCGATGCGCGGGCTTGACCCNGTGACGTTGAGCACGTATTCCACGTCCTTGTGTTGCATGAGGTAGGCGATGGCGCGGTCGGTGACGCGGCGCGTGCGTTCGAGCGTGGCGCCCTCCGGCAGTTCCAGTTCCACGGTGAAATAGCCTTGGTTTTCGCGCGACATGAAGCTGGTGGGCACGATATAGGCCAAGAGCAGCNTNAGGNCGAGCATNAGGGCGAACAGCCCCGCGAAGCGGCGCGAATGGCTGAGCGCGTAGCGGATGCCCTTTTGNTAGAGGGCCGAACCGCCGTCTATCCACGCGTTGATTTTACGGAAAAGCCAGCCCTTGGGGCGGTTAAGGTCTTCGGCGCGGAGCAGGCGCGAACACATGACCGGACTGAGCGTCAAGGCCACGACCGTTGACAGGATGACCGACACGGCGATGGTAATCGTAAACTGGCGGTAGAGTTGCCCCGTGATGCCGCTCAGAAAGCTGACGGGCACGAACACGGCGCACAGGACGAGCGACATGGCGATGAGCGCGCTGCCCAAACCGCGCATGGCCTTTTTGGTGGCCTCGTAGGCCGAAAGNCCCTCGGTGCGCATGAGNCNGTCCACGTTTTCGACCACGACGATGGCGTCATCGACGACGATGCCGATGGCGAGGATAAGCCCCAAGAGCGTCATGAGGTTGACCGAGAAGCCGAACGCGAGCATGACGCCGAACGTACCGATGAGCGAAATGGGTACGGCCACGACGGGCACCAGCGTGGAACGCCAGTTTTGCAANGCTAGGAACACGACGAGGATGACGAGCANCAGGGCTTCCAGCAACGCGCGGAACACGTGGTGAATCGAATCGGATATATACTCCGTGACNTCGAACGGGATTTCGTAGCCGATGCCCTCCGGAAAATTCTGACTGATTTCCNGCATGGCCGCCCGCACCGACTTGGCCACCTCCATGGCGTTGGCGCCCGGCAGCAGGCTGATGTTGAGCACCGCCGCGTTGCCGCCGTTGATGCCGCTCTCGGTGTTGTAGGACGAGGCTTCGAGCGACACGCGCGCCACGTCGCGCAGACGGATGATGCTGCCGTCGCCATAGGCGCGCACGACGATGTCTTCGAACTGCGACGCGGTGGAAAGCCGGCCCTGCGCCGCAATGGGTATCGTGAGGTCGATGCCCTCGGCGGGCGCCTGCCCCAACACGCCGGCCGCCGACTCGCGGTTTTGGTCGCGGATGGCCGTCTGGATGTCCTTGACCGTGAGNCCGTAGTTGGCCAGCTTGTCGGGTTCGACCCATATCTTCATGGCATAGTAGCGGCTGCCCACGTTGCTGACGCGCCCCACGCCCGGCACGCGCCGCAACATATCCAGCACGTTGAGCGTGGCGTAATTGCTGAGATAGACTTCGTCGAACTTGGGCGTATTGGACAGCAGTGTAATCGTCATCAGGCGGCCCGACGCCTCTTTCTCGACCGAAAGGCCGTTGGTGACCACCTCGGCCGGCAGACGCGACTCGGCCAGTTTGACGCGGTTTTGGATTTCGACGGCGGCCAAGTCGGGATTGGTATGGATGTCGAACGTGACGATGCCCGTAAAGCCGCCCGAATTGCTGCACGTGGACTCCATATAGAGCATACCCGGCGTGCCGTTGAGCTGCTGTTCGATGGGCGTGGCCACGGCCTGCGTCACCGTTTGCGCGTCCGCCCCCGGATAGGAGGCCGATATGCGCACCGTGGGCGGCACGATTTTGGGGTATTGGTCAACCGGCAGCAGGCTGAGGCCGATGAGGCCCACCATGACCACCACAACGGACAATACCGTGGAGAAGACCGGCCGGTCTATAAAGAAATCGGATTTCATCGGGCGGTGTCGGTTTGATAGACGTCGGTGGGACAAACCTTTTGCCCGTGCGTCAGCTTATGGTAGCCTTCCGTAATGACGTGTTCGTTGGGCGCGATGCCGCGTTCCACGATAACCGAATTGCCTATTTCGGGCCCGAGTTCGATAAAGCGTTTTTCGCAGATGCTGTCGGGACGCACGACAAATATATACGCGCCGCCCTTTTCGATGATGAGCGCGCGCACGGGCACCACCATCGCGTCCTCGCGCACGTCCATCAACAGCCTTACGCGCGTGATCTGCCCCGGCAACAGCACATAGTNNGGATTGGGCACGGCCGCACGCACCGTAAACGTGCCGGTTTTNGGGTCAACCTGCGGGTCGGCGAAATCGACGAGCCCTTCGTAGGGATAGACCGTGTTGTCGGGCAGGGTGACGGTGATGGACGGGTTCCAGTTACGTTCGGCCACCGTGCGGCCGAGCTGTACGTTGCGCTCCTTGCTGCGCAGGTAATCCAAGCCCGTCATGCTGAACTCCACGCGCACCGTGTCGCTTTTGACGACCGTGGTCAACAGCGACTTGCCACCGGGCCCCACGAGCGTGCCCACATCCACGTTGCGGCTGCCCACATGGCCCGAAATGGGCGAACGCACCGACGTGTAACCCAAGGCCATTTCGGCCTGAATCAAGTCGGCCTCGCTCATTTCCACGCCCGCTTTCGCGCTCTCGGCGGCGGCCACGGCATTGTCGTAGTCCAAACGGCTGGCCGCGTTCTGCTCGTAGAGCGGACGGATGCGTTCCAAGTCGCGCTCGGCCTTTTGCGCCAAGGCCTTGTCTTTGTTGAGCTGCGCCTTGGCCTTTTCGACGCGCGCGCGGTAAAGCTTGGGGTCGATGAGGAACAGCTGCTGGCCCTGCCGCACATACGTGCCCTCTTCGAAATACATACTCTCAAGGTAGCCCTCCACGCGCGCGCGGACTTCGACCGACTGTTGCGCGCGGATGCGGCCTACGTAGTCGCCGTAGACCTCCATGTTCTTGATTTGGATGGGTTCGGCGGCCACCACCGGCAGTTGCGGCGGTTCGGGACGCGCGCGCAACAGGAGCCACAGCCCCGCCACGAGCACGACCACGCCTGCCCCTAACCAAACGCGCTGCTTGTACGTGAGGCGGCGGAACCAACGCCCCAGCGAAAGGCCGAGCGCCTTGACCCGCAGAACGAACGCCATGCCCCACGCCTTTAAATCAGACCAATTGCAATGTCGCATATTTTGTTTTTAGAGCCGATAGGCCAAGCCTATGGCGAAAATATTCGTGAACGCGCTACCCGTGCCGAGGTTGAAATCGCACTGGATATTGAGCGTGAAACTGTCGATATCGACCGAGAGAATGGGCGAAAAGACGTTGGCCTGCGAAAGCGTGCGGTAAGCCAAGCCCGCACCCACCGAAAAGTCACCGCAGAGATAGAGACGGTACATGGCCGCTATTTCCAGCATATTGTACAAGTCCTGATTCATGTAGGTGACCGTGCCGCTGACCTCGTGCGCCGCCTGCTCGAAGTCTATCTCGAAACTGCCGCCGTGCTTGACCGAAGCCGCCGGCACCTCGCGGTTCTGCCAGGCCGCGCCGCCATAGACCGCGAAACGCACCGGCGTGCGCGACGTGACGAAGCCCATGCCCATCTGCCCACGGTTGAGGTGATAGGCCGAAGCCCCGGCCTGCACGTTGAGCGTAGGTTTGAGCCAACCCGTATAATGCACGCCCACCTGCACGTCGAACACCGTGCGCGAGAGTTCTTCGAAATCGTAAATCGGCGCCATGGCCGGATTGATGCCGCCCGAATAGGCCGGGTCGTACATACTGCCCGTTTCCAGACGGTCAAGGTTGATGGCCCAACGCCGCAAACCCGCCTGCAAGCCGAAACTGAGCCGGTGCGGCGCGTTCTCCTGCTTGTCCTTGCCGATAAGCCAATGGTAGGCATAGGTAAGGTGCGTGGAGAAATCGGACGTGGCGGCGTTGTTGAGCGTATTGGTATATATTTCAACGCCCGCCGACATCGTGCGGTTGAGCAACAGCACGTTGTAGGACGCACTCAGCACGCGGATGGCGTGGCTGGCGAACATCCCGTTCATTTGGGTCTTGTAGTTGAGATTGGCNGTATGGATGGAGGCGTAATCGTGCAACGCCTCGCCGCTGAGACCGCAACGCGCCGGATTGATGAGCACGGGCAGGTCGAAATTGGCGGACAGCGGGCTGTCTTGCTGGGCATAGGCCGGCACAGCCGACCGAATGACAACCCCTAAGAGGAGCGCCATCCGGACGACCGTTCCGAACCGATTTCTATTTATGCCTTTCAATTTCATATCGCCTTTCGCTTATTCCAATACGGAAATCCAACCGCTCCGATTGATGACCTTGCCGTTTTGCAATGTGATGGCCACACGGTAGGTGAAATTACCGGGCATGACGTCGGCGGTTTTCCAAACCGGGTCGGGCGCGGTCTTTTCGAAGACCAAATCGCCGTTGTTGTTGAATATCCGCATATGAACCGACTCTATATTCTCGCCATACACCTTGAACACGCGGTCGGCAGGCCGTGCAGAATGCCGCAACACCGCGTTGGGGATGTAGATGAGCGAGGAATCCAATACCGATATTTCGGCCGGACTTACCAGCACGCTGTCGAAAGCGCGGCACGTAAACTCGTTGTAGGCATCGGCCGCGGGCGCGGGCGTCTGACCGCCGGCCAAACTGTCGCGGTTAAACGCGGGTTCGTAGCCCATNGTATATACCNNNACCGTATCACCGTGGCCCACGAGCGTAAACGTGCCCATGGTGCCGGCAATGCCGTCTTCAAGGTCGGTCCACCATACATAGGCCGAAGCGCCCGTGCCCTCCAACAGGAGGTCGTAGCCCGTCAGTACCGACGTATCGCGCGGCGTGATGCGCACTTCGGGCCGTTCGCGGCGATAGACCGAAACCACGTTGGTGGTTTGCTCGGCGCGGTCGGCACAGATTTTAGAACGCCGCACGGCCACCGCATACACGCTGTCAACGCCTTCCTCAGCCGGACGCGGCGCACGTTGCCACGTGGCCGTCCGAACCGTGGGCACAGCCTTGACCTCGGTATCCAACAGGTCGGTAATGGCCGCCAACTGCCCGTTGGCATACCAATACACACTGTCGAAGCCGCGACCGGAAACCATATATATAGGTTCGCCGGCTCCGCAGACCGAGTCGGCCGAAGCCGTCATAGCCGCGATGACCGGGCCGGCCGATATGGCGCCCGACATAACCTCAACGCCAATGTCTTCGGAGCGCAGGCCGTTGTTATAGACGCACATTCCGCTCGTGTTGTAGGCCACTACATACACGCGGTCGCCCAAAGCCGGCCGATACGTGTAGGTGGCCGCCTGACGGATGGGGCCGGCCAAAACGACCCCGTCGTTCAGATACCAGATTATCGAATCGACGTTAGCCTGACGGACGATACCGTAACGCACTTCCTCGCCCTCGCAAACCGAGGTGGCGGAAGNNGCCACTTCAAGCAGCAGCGTATCGTAGGGGTGACCCACGATCTGCAGGCTGTCTTCCATGACGCAACCCGCGTTGACGGCGCCCAAATACAGCATGGCTTCAGCCGCCGGATAAGTGGCCGACAGCCGGTAAGTCTTGCCCGCTTCGTCGGCCTCCGTTTCCGTGAACGTTATCTTGGTTTGGGTACCGTCCTGTTGCCATACGGCGGAGAAATCCCCCGCCCCCGCCACGTGCAGCCGCAACGACAGCGCGTCGCCGGCACAGGCCTCCATGCGGCGAACCGCCTCATCGGCGGCCTCCCCGGCCGGCTCTATCCACGTAAAGACGGGCGTAACGCTACGTTCTACCGTGATGGTGTCGGACATGACCGTCGAGGTGCGGACACAGCGCGAATTGGTGCTGCCCTCCGCCCAAATGCGGTCGCCGGCCTTGAACGGGCCGCTGAAAGCGCTCAGCGTGCCGAGCAGGAAGTCGGACATCACGGCCTCCGATTCAAAATCCTCATAGGTCATATACCGGCCGTTGAGCCGCCACTGCCACGAATCCACGAAACGGCGGTCGGCCACTTCTATCGTGACGGGCACGCCGTCGCAAACCACCTGCGGGTCGGAGAGCGCGATGAACAACGTGTCGAGCGTGGGCGCCACCGCCACCATCACACTGTCGACGGCGGCACAGGCCGGATGGTCGTAGGCCGTGGCACGGGCCGTAAAGTCTTTGTAGGTGCGTACACGTGCCCAAGCCGTCTTTTCATCGGCGGGGCCGCGTTCCAGCACTTCGTAGCCCTTGTCGGGCGCATCCACGCGCAGCCATTCCACAAAGGCCGCATCGGCCGTGGCACGCAGTTCAAGCGTGGAGTCGGCGCAGGCCGCCGTTTCCACCTGAGAGAGCGTCAAAAGCGGGCGCGTGTAACGTTTTACGGC
>WFLX010287723.1_pt1 | contig 11177 bp, 6 predicted proteins | sample 4967041 | NCBI WGS metagenome assembly WFLX01 (sample SAMN12857096, study PRJNA449069) | gut metagenome | isolation source: stool from male and female vole | host: Microtus ochrogaster | place: USA:Florida | collected 2017 | reverse complement strand
CCGAGCAGTCTGTCGAAGTGACAATGACAGATGTCCTCAACAAGCGCTACTACAAGCTCGCTCCCATGACATTCGATGCCAACGGCAAGAATCTTGAGCTCCGTGTAGGCTGCAACGGCGCACAGCTCAACCTCATGCACGTGAGAATCGAAGGCGAGAAGGGCACTCACGTAGGTATCGCCGACATCATCGCCGAGGAGACCGTGGAGACCCCCGCCTACAACATCATGGGCGTGCAGGTAGACAGCAACTACAAGGGCCTCGTGATCAAGAACGGCAAAAAATACTATCAGCGCTAATCACACGTTGATTAATCAACAGGCGCCCTGCCCGCCGGTGCAAGCCGACCGGCAGGGCGTTTTTATCCATGAAAACAATTTTTATGAAAAAATCAATCAGACATCTATTTCTTGCTGCGGCNATGACACTGCTGTCACTGCCCGCACAGGCTCAGCTGCCGGCATTCCCGGGAGCCGAGGGCTTTGGAAAATACACCACGGGCGGCCGTGGCGGTGAGATCTATCATGTGACCTCGCTCGACGACAGCGGCCCCGGCACCCTGCGCGATGCCGTCAGCAAATCGGGCCGTATCATCATCTTCGATGTAGCCGGTGACATCGTGCTGTCCTCTCCGCTCGTATTCAAGGGCAACCTCACGGTGCTCGGCCAGACAGCTCCCGGCGAGGGTGTCAATGTCTACGGCAACCGCGTCAGCTTCTCGGGTGCCAACAATATCATCGTGCGTTACATGAGATTCCGCGAGGGCGACAAGGGCCCGAGCAACACCGATGCCTGCGGCGTGGCCAACGGCGAAAACATGATCTTCGACCATCTGTCGGTATTCTGGGGCAAAGACGAGAATTTCTCGGTGAGCTGGGACAACAAGAACATACGCCCGCGCAACATCACCATCCAGAACACCATCATCGCCCAGGGTCTGCAATCCCACTCATGCGGCGGCCTGATCCAGACTATCGGAGGCGTCACTCTCTACCGTAATCTGTATATCGAGAACAAGACCCGCAATCCCAAGGTCAAGGGCCTGAATCAATATGTCAACAATGTCGTGTACAACTGGGGCAACGGCGGTTGTTATATCCAGAGCGACTCCGAGGGCGACTCATGGGCCGATATCGAGAACAATTACTTCATGCGCGGCCCCTGGAACAACCCAACAGCCCCCTTCACCCGTGGCATAAAGACATTCCGTCTCTACGGAAACGGCAACTACTATGATGACAACAAGGACGGCATCCTCAACGGCCACCTCATGACAGACGAGGAGCAGATAGGCAAGAACGAGGGCACAGCCCCCTACTCCACCCTGTTCGGGAGCCTCGAAGATCTCAATGCCAATATCGACACCTACAACGCATCCATGGGCTATACCGCCGATAATGACAATTATATCAAGCACATCACTCCTGTGTCACAANTGATGTCGGCTGAGNAGGNTTATNCCTGGATTATCGGCAATTGCGGTGCATCGCTGCCTGTGCGCGATTGCATCGACCAGTACGTAATCGACGAGATGGCCTCTTACGGCACCGCCGGCACTAAAAACGGTATCACCACCGAGCTGCAGCTGCCACACAAGGGTAATGCCAACCTCAGCGGCGGCGTAAAACCCCTCGACACTGACGGCGACGGTATCCCTGACGAGTGGGAGACTGCCAACGGCCTCAATCCCGATGATGCCTCGGACGCAGCTGCCATCGCTGCCAACGGCTACGCCAACATCGAGAATTACGCCAACTCTATCGATGCCGCACTTCCTTACATCAAGAAGCCGCTCAACCTTTCGGCCTCGGCAATCGGCAAGAACAGCGTCACACTCACATGGGATGCCAACGGCAACACTACAGCCGGATATGAAATCACCGCCACCGCCGCGGATGGCGCGGTGGTCAGCGTCACAGCTCCCGCCGGTGCTACATCAGCTACCGTCGAGGGTCTGGCACCGCGCACGGCCTACACTATCTCGCTGCGTGCCGCCGACGGAGCCGGTCTCTACTCTGATGCCGCCACTGTCTCGGTATCTACCATTGACGATCCCACGCTGCCAGGCGTGTGCACCGATCCCTCGCCGGCTGTCGGCGAGAAAGTGGGCGTGGCTTCGGGTATCACATTCACATGGGAATCGCCTGTCACCTATGGCGGCGATGTGGTATATACCCTCATGCTCGGCACCGGTGCGGAGTCGATGTCGCCTGTCGCAACTGGCCTGAAGACCACATCATATACATACGCCGATCTGCAGCCCAACGCCACTTACTACTGGCGCGTGGATGCCACCAACGACCTCGGCACCNCCGAAGGCGCGGTGTGGAGCTNCTCCACCACTGCNGGCGGCGTGCTCTTCTACACCGACTTCCACACACAACCTGACGAATGGGTGGAGAAATACGGCCATATCACCGAGAATACCAATATCATCAACGCCGCCAACACCACTGTCGAGGTGGCCGGCATGACTATCGGCACAGGCGACAACGCCATACGTATCCTCAACATGCCGGGCCTCTATTCCGATAATCCCGACAGCGATTACGGCCCGGCCACCGATGACGACCGCGGCGCCACTCCATACGCCATCCAGTTCAACACCACCAAAGACGGCGGCTATCTCACCCTCCCCGCTGTCGAGGGCCCCTGTGTGCTCACTCTCTGGCTCGGCAACCCAGACAAGAGCCAGAAGACCGTCAAGCTCAATACCACCAATGCGGCCGGCGAGACCTCCGTGCAGGATCTCGTGCTCGGCGCCAGCAAGCGTGTATACAAGCACACCGTCACCTACACCCGCTCGGGTCTGGTGACATTCAAGATCGATGCCAACGCCAAGAAATTCGATGTCAACGACGTGCTCATCGAGCGCTGGATTCCCAACGAGGGCGAGCAGCCACTTGAGCTCACCGACGGCTCGCTGGTCAACAAGGATGTACCATATGCCGACGGCACCCTCACGCTCACCTTCAACCAGGAGGTGAAATACAATGGCGGAGCCACTATCTCAGGCTCTCACCAGTGGGAGGACATCACAATCGGCACATCGGGCACCAAGCTCAATATCGGATATGACAACCTTGACGTACTTTCCGACTATGTGATTTCTCTGCCGGCCGGTGCGCTCACCGATGTCTCGGGTGAGAAGAGCTTTGAGGGCGACATCACCATCTCTACCATCGATTTCCCGCGTGCCAAGGCCGATGGCGATACACACTGGGGCAAAGCCGCTGCCGGACTNCCTCTNAATTTCGCTCCATTTGATGNCGTGGCTCCGTTTGCCACAGTNGGTGGCCTGNTGCAGGATAAGTCCAACGATTANCCCCACTGGGTGCAGNTATCGCCCGGAGCCNATATCCNCGGCGAANCCNNNGCCGNCCACNCCAAGATCANCACCAAGAATGACAAGCTCATGGCCTACTTCGCTCCGCAGTCACAGGCTCTCGCCCTCTCCATCGAGCCCGACGGCAATGTGGCCGCAGTGATCAAGATCCAGGAGTCGCGCAACTGTGACATCACACCCGGCGGATGGCGCACGATACGCACCCTCACCGACGCCGACCTGCCTTTCACCGGCGAGATTCCCCTCCACGCCGAGACACGCATGATCAAGGTATATGCCCCGACTATCTCCGGCGGCGGCATACTGATCAGGACAATGCGCATCTCGGATGCCGACGGATACTTCGGCGAAGGCTATGACGGCATAAGCGATGTCTCGGTCGATGCCCTCGACCCCGATGCCCCGGCCTATAACCTGCTGGGCCTCCCCGTCGGCCCGGATTACCGCGGCATCGTCATCCAGAACGGCCGCAAATACCTCCGCCGCTGATCCCCCTACCCCTGATACCACGGGAGGCTGCCTCACAGCAGCCTCCCGTANCTTCTTTCTCAATNACAAAAACNCGCAAAGGCTCACAAACCTTTGCGCGTTTTATCTTCATTATCGTATGGTACAGAATCAACATATACTTCCATAAATCCTCCTCTTTGATGGCGTCCTTTCAGTTTTGCGCCCATTGTCGTAGACATTAAGCGGATATCCCAATATTAAACTTCTGCCATCTCTCTTTGTCACATTTATAAAATTTTGATTATGCGTTACCTTATCACATTTTTATGCTCCGTTGTATTTTGCATAAGCGTCTCAGCAAAGATGGGTGTGGCCTATCACACTGACGAAGTAGCCGANGGCTATAACNTCATTCNATNCNCGCCGNCCTCCNTTGACNTGGCAAAACCTCTGATAATAACTCTGCATAGTCGCGGCTCGTCAGGTAATGACCTGCAGGATGTGGAAAATTTCGGCACGATTGACGCAATAGAATCAGGTATGAAAATGGATGCCTACGTGGTTGCACCTCAAGCCACCGGCCCAGACTGGAATGTGGACAGGATTATGAGGGTGATTGATCATGTGTTGGCCAATAACAATATTGACACAAACCGCATATATGCGATAGGCATNAGTATGGGANNCAANGGCGTGGCAGATTTAGTAGCAGCCAATNCCGGNAAAATAGNGGCGCCGATTATTTTNGCAGGGTCTTTGACAAAAGGGAGCGCAACAGACTTAAGCGAAGTGCCGCTATGGGTAATCAGAGGGACGAATGACCGCGAGGAAGCAATCCGTCGCACCGATAATATGGTGCAAGACATACGGAAGCAAGACACCTCACGGATTGTTTACAGCAAGATAAAGGGTTTAGACCATCGTCAACATGAGCGCATCCTCTATATGCCATACTTCTATGAATGGTTGATGTCGCATAATCTCTCCGATCTTAACAGACCGATAAATACCCCTGTTGAAGTAACGACAAAAATGTTGAATAACTCCTACAATGGCCTCAAATTGCGCAAAGAGTCTGCTGTAAATAGAACGGGTCAAGGACATCGGCCGAGAGGCCCAAAACGCTGGTAAATCCGTTGCCTAAATGGGTAGATGGATAGCCGAAATTTCACTTCATAAAAATCATAATTTGTTTTACCCTTAATCTTTTTATACTTTTGCACCAATCAAATACACTACGATTATGAAAACGAAATTTATTTTTATGATTTGTGTGGCGGCCTGCCTGGGCTTCTGCGCATGCTCCGGCAATTCCAAGGGCGGCACACCCGAGAATGATGGACAGACCACCGCAGCTGCTCCTGAAGAAGAGGCTATCATTACCGATGCCATTTGTATGGATGCCAAAGGTAACATCTCGAAGATTGAGGAAACTATCGAGGAAGGTTTGTTTGGAAGTACAACTATATACACTTTCGATGAGCAAGGTCATCTCATATCCAGAGAGCAACTTGACTGTGATGACTGTAACCCTGACTTCGAATTAAAGAGAGACTCTCTTTCCCGCCCTATACTTCTCACACTCAAAGAGACCGATGACATGGGTGAAGAACAAAATTATTGCATTTCCTTCACTTATGACAGCGNCAATCTGCTCATAAAAGAGGAGCATGGAAATGAGTACGCCGACTGGACAACCAATTACACCCGCGATAATGAAGGAAAGATTATTGAAATGAAGGTTGAGGATAGCTTAAATGAAACTNCGACCCAATCCGTGACATATCCGGAAGACTNCTTTGNTATCAATGGAAACTGGATAAAAAGGATTTTTGACGGTGNTGGTTCCANGACAACCGTCACCCGCAAAATCACCTACCGCCAGTAAGCATATCTGATCCACCATTCTTCAAGTAGGGATATTCAAAATTTATCAATTCCTTTTTGAATATCCCTATTTGTTATTCATAGTCAGGCATCCTTACATCAGCACAGTAGGATGTATCTTTATATCACAATCATTTAATATTGATTGCGTCCAAATCATTATCTGAAATGATCTGTTTGATTTTGGCTGACGATATATTGGGCATATCGCTTTTGTCATATACATAGAGAAAAGTAACCTTCGATTTATCTTCGTCAATTACTACTGTTAANGTTATNACCCTTGCGCCTCCACTTTTGCCTTTNCCTTTTGANTTGATAGCCNTCCGCAATTTTCTTATACCATTACCTAAATCATCACCTGCNTTAGGATTNTCTNATATAATATCGATCAATGNGTTTAAATCATCTGCAAATGAGCGGTATCTTTTAGATAGAATTTTTGCNGATTTAAGAAATTCGGGTGTATAGTCAAATNNTANAGTTGATCCCATAGCGTATCTATAGGGCGTGTATNNCCCATCTTGGCTTCTTTAACAGACNTTGCAATAGCGGAAAGTACCTCATCTTCNTTTTTGGTTTTCGATTCCGACAANGATAAGAGGATTTTGTCCGCAAGCCATTTCTTATTTTTTTGTGATAAAGAATCTACAATAGCCCAAAGGCCATCCATTGATATAGTAACATTCATATTCCGGTAATTTTATTAAATTTGGTCACTGGTTTTTGATTTCGGCGAGGGCGCGGGCCAGCTGATCGGGGCACGAGGTGGACTTGGCGCCGCAGGTGATGCCGCGCAGGGTGGCGGCCACAGCCTCCGGTGTCTTTCCTGTGCATAATGCCGCAATGCCCTTGAGGTTGCCGTTGCAGCCGCCGGTAAACTCCACTTTTTCAATGAGTCCATTGTCGTCTACAGTGATGTCTATCGCCTTGGAACAGGTGCCCGAGGTCTCGTGATGATAAGTCTTGCCCATAGTGATTGTGTTATGTTATTTCTCGCAAAGTTAGCGATTGATTTGCAACACTGCAAATCAATCGCTAACTTTGCAGCTGAAAAATGTAATCCAAAAATCACCCACAAACTCACATGAAATCCAAACTTTCAAAGGTACTCGTGTTAGGCTCGGGAGCCCTCAAGATAGGGCAGGCCGGCGAGTTTGACTATTCGGGGTCGCAGGCCCTGAAGGCCCTGCGAGAAGAGGGCATCAGCTCTGTGCTCGTCAACCCCAACGTCGCTACAATACAGACAAGCGAAGGTATCGCCGACAAGGTTTACTTCCAGCCCGTCACCACTGATTACGTGACCGAAATCATCAAGAAGGAGCGTCCCGACGGCATCCTGCTGGCATTCGGCGGACAGACAGCCCTCAACTGCGGCACCGAGCTGTACAGCAACGGCACCCTTGAAAAATATGGCGTGGAGGTGCTCGGCACATCCGTCGAGGCCATCATGGACACCGAAGACCGCGACCGATTCGTAAAAAAACTCGATCAGGCCGGTCTCAAGAGCCCCGTTTCACACGCCGTCACCAATATGGACGACGCTCTGAAGGCCGCACGCGAAATCGGCTTCCCAGTGATGATACGCTCGGCCTACGCCCTCGGCGGTCTCGGCTCGGGTATCTGCCCTGACGAGGCCACCTTTATGGAAATCGCCGAGAGCGCCTTCACCTTCGCCCCCCAGATTCTTGTGGAGGAAAGNCTCAAGGGATGGAAGGAGATCGAGTTTGAGGTGATACGTGATGCCAACGACCACTGCTTTACCGTAGCCTCGATGGAGAACTTCGACCCGCTGGGCATACATACCGGCGAATCCATCGTCGTGGCCCCCACATGCTCGCTTACCGCCGACCAGGTGAAATTCCTGCAGGNGATCAGTGTCAAGGCAGTGCGTCATCTCGGTATCGTGGGCGAGTGCAACATCCAGTTTGCCTACAACGCNGNGACCAACGACTACCGCATAATCGAGGTCAACGCNCGTCTNNGCCGCTCGTCGGCCCTCGCATCCAAGGCCACAGGCTATCCACTTGCCTTCGTCGCCGCCAAGATCGCTTTAGGCTATACCCTCGACCAGATCGGCGAGATGGGCACACCCAACTCGGCATACACCGCTCCGCAGCTCGATTACATGATATGCAAGATACCGCGCTGGGACCTCACAAAATTTGCCGGTGTTAGCCGCAATATCGGCTCTTCGATGAAATCAGTGGGCGAAATCATGTCGATCGGCCGCTCTTTTGAAGAAATGATACAGAAGGGCCTGCGCATGATAGGCCAGGGCATGCACGGATTCGTGGGCAACGACCACGTGAAATTCCCCGACCTCGACAAAGAGCTCGCCAATCCTACCGACCTGCGTATCTTCGCGATAGCTCAGGCCCTGGAGGAGGGCTACACCGTAGAGCGTATCGAAGAGCTCACCAAGATCGACAAATGGTTCCTTACCCGCATGAAAAATATCGTCGACCTCAAGAACGAGCTTCTCACCTACAACAGCCTCGACGAGATCAGCGACGAGAAGATGCGCGAAGTCAAGGCCGCCGGATTCAGCGACTTCCAGATCGCCCGATTCGTGCTCAAGCCCGAAGGCTCGATGGAGAAAGCCAACCTCGAGGTGCGACGCAACCGCAAGAGCCGCGGCATACTCCCCACCGTGCGACGCATCGAGACCGTGGGCGGCGACCATCCCGAACTCACCAACTATCTCTATTTCACATATCTCGGAGAGGTTGAGCCCACAAACGCCGACACCCTCACCACCGATGAGTGGAAGAAGACCTGCCTGAAACCGCAGCCCAACAGCATCGATTTCTACAAAAACGAGAAATCAGTAATCGTGCTCGGCTCAGGTGCCTACCGCATCGGCTCGTCGGTAGAGTTTGACTGGTGCTCGGTCAACGCCATCAACACAGCCCGCAAGCTCGGCTACAAATCCATAATGATCAACTACAACCCCGAGACCGTNTCNACCGACTACGACATGTGNGACCGCCTCTATTTCGANGAGCTGTCGCTNGAGCGCGTGCTCGANGTGATCGATCTCGAGCANCCCGGCGGNGTGATCGTATCAGTGGGCGGTCAGATCCCCAACAACCTGGCAATGAAGCTCTATCGTCAGGGGGTACCCGTGCTCGGCACATCGCCCGTAGATATCGACCGCGCCGAAAACCGCGACAAATTCTCGGCCATGCTCGACAAGCTCGGCATCGACCAGCCGGCATGGCGCGCGCTCACCAGCCACGACGACATCAAGGAGTTTATCAAGGAAGTAGGCTACCCTGTGCTGGTGCGTCCGAGCTATGTGCTCTCAGGCGCCGCCATGAACGTATGCTACAACGACGAGCAACTCGACCGCTTCCTCTCCATGGCCGCCGAGGTGAGCAAGGATTATCCGGTAGTGGTGAGCCAGTTTATGCAGGACACCAAGGAGATCGAGTTTGATGCCGTGGCCGACAAAGGCAAGATCGTGGAATATGCCATCTCCGAGCACATCGAATACGCCGGTGTACACTCGGGCGACGCCACAATGATATTCCCGGCTCAGAATATCTACTTCTCCACCGTGCGCCAGATCAAGAAGATCGCACGCCGCATAGCTGCCGAGCTCAATATTTCGGGCCCGTTCAACATCCAGTTCCTGGCCAAGAACCGCGAGGTGAAGGTAATCGAATGCAACCTCCGTGCCTCACGCTCCTTCCCGTTCGTCAGCAAGATCCTGAAGACCAACTTCATCGAGACCGCGACAAAAATCATGTTAGGTGTGCCCTACGAAAAGCCCGACAAGAGCGAGTTTGACATCGACCGCATCGGTGTCAAGGCATCACAATTCTCATTCAACCGTCTGTCCAACGCCGACCCGGTATNNGGTGTNGACATGAGCTCGACCGGCGAGGTAGGCTGTCTGGGCGACGACCTCAACGAGGCCGTGCTCAACGCCATGATCGCCACAGGATACACCGTACCNAAGAAAAACATCCTGCTCTCNTCNGGCGGNGCCAAAGGCAAGGTGCAGCTGCTGGAGCCCGCACGCGAGCTCGTGAAAAACGGCTACCACATCTATGCCACAGCCGGCACAGCCAAATTCCTGCGTGACAACGATGTGGAGTGTACCACAGTGAGCTGGCCCGATGAAGAGGGCNACAACAACATCATCGACATGATAGCCGACCACAAGTTTGACCTCATCATCAATATTCCCAAGGATCAGACCAAGCGCGAGCTCACCAACGGCTACCGCATACGCCGCGATGCCATCGACCACAACATACCTCTGATCACCAACGTCCGTCTGGCACGTGTCTTCATCGAGGCATTCTGCGCCCTCAAAGACACCGACATCAAGATAAAGAGCTGGCAGGAATACAACGCCTGACACAGGTAGCAGAGCCCACGGCCCCCCGAGGGTAAGGGGAAATATGATAAAATATCTTTCCTCACCCTCGGGGCCCGAAGGCCGGCTTGCAGAGATGTTATGAGGTAATGCGATCGCTTAAGCGCGAGGCTATACCTCCCCCTCCGCCCTCATATTTTGCAGGGCTTTTCATAATCCTTAAATCAATTCCTGATGAAAAAATTACATTTACTGCTGATATTGATGCTCACGCCCCTGTTAGCGCTCGCACAGTGGGACGACGCGGCCTATCAGTCGATAGAGCGGAGCATCAACCCTCCGGTATTTAAAAACAAGACCTACAACATCCGTAAATACGGAGCCGATCCCGCAGCCACTCCCGCTCAAAACCAGGCTGCGATCAACAAGGCCATAGCCGACTGCAACCGTAAGGGCGGAGGCCGCGTGGTGGTGCCTGCCGGCGAATTCACCACCGGAGCCATCACCCTGCTCAGCAACGTCAACCTCGTGGTGGAGAAAGGCGCACGCCTGCTCTTCGCTTTCGATCCATCGCTGTATCCCATCGTGCGCACACGCTGGGAAGGTGTCGACTGCTACAATCTGTCGCCCTGTATATACGCCTACAAGGCCGCCAACATCGCCATCACAGGTGAGGGAGAGATTGACGGCGGTGGCACCAACGACACATGGTGGAAATGGTGCGGGGCGTCCCACTTCGGCTGGAGCGAAGGCACCGTGAGCCAGCGCAACGGCGGACGCGCGCGTCTGCTCAAGTATTGCCAGGATGACGTGCCCGTAGAGCAGCGCCGCTTCGGCCCCGAAGACGGTATGCGACCGCAGCTCGTGAACATATTTGAATGTGAGCGCGTGCTCATCGAGGGTGTATCCATGCTGCGCTCGCCATTCTGGGTGATCCATCCCTGTCTCTCCAAGAACCTCACCGTAAGAAACGTGCGTGTCGACAATGACGGACCCAACGGCGACGGTTGCGACCCCGAATCATGCGACGGCGTGCTCATCGAGGGATGTACCTTCAACACCGGCGACGACTGCATCGCCGTCAAGAGCGGACGTAACAACGACGGCCGCAAATATGACCTGCCCACCCAGAATATCATCATACGCCACTGCACCATGGCCAAC
>WFLX010061214.1_pt1 | contig 11177 bp, 4 predicted proteins | sample 4967041 | NCBI WGS metagenome assembly WFLX01 (sample SAMN12857096, study PRJNA449069) | gut metagenome | isolation source: stool from male and female vole | host: Microtus ochrogaster | place: USA:Florida | collected 2017 | reverse complement strand
CGATCCAGGTGGCGTCTTTGCCACCGAGGAAGTAGTCGTCTGCATCGTTCTGCTTCTGCTTCATCACCCATACGATGATGCCGATGAGAGCAAGTGCGAATATGGCGACCACAATCCAGTCTAATAATGCCATGTTTTTTATGTTTTTTGTTGTTAGTTGCCAGTGAATTATAAGTCATCTATGACTTATATATTTTATAATTATTTCACGGTGGAGAACTTAAACACGCAGTGGCTGTTGTAGGTCTCTCCGGGCTTCAGGTATGCGCTCGGCCATTCAGCCTTGTTGGGGCTGTCGGGATATTTCTGGGTCTCGAGGCAGATACCGGTGCGCTGCTTGTAGACGATACCTTTCTTGCCGGTCACGGTGCCGTCGAGGAAGTTGCCGGAATAAACCTGAATGCCGGGTTCGTTGGTGTAGACGTCGAGCTTGATGCCTGTGACGGGAGAATAGAGTGAAGCGGCCACCTGAGTGTCATCGCCTGCTGTGTCGAGAACCCAGTTGTGGTCGTAGCCGTTGCCGTTTTTCAGCTGCACGAAGTCGAACTTGTCGATGTCTTCGCCCACAACTTTAGCCACTGTAAAGTCCATCGGAGTGTCTTTCACTTCGAGAATCTCGCCGGTGGTCATGTAGGTGGAGTCTACCGGAGTGTAGCGCGATGCGTTGATCGTCAGCACGTTGTTGGTGATGGGCTCTTCAGGATTTCCGTTGAGGTTGAAATATGAGTGGTTGGTCATGTTGATGACGGTGGTCTTGTCGGTAGTTGCCTCGTAAGCAATGTCGATGGCATTGTCGGCGAGCAGTGTGTAAGTCACCTTAGCCTTGACATTTCCGGGGAAATTGTTGTCGCCGTCGGGGCTGTCGATAGTCAGCACGAGGGTGGAGTCGTTGAGCTGTTCGGCATCATACACCTTATATTGCCATCCGCACGGTCCGCCATGCAGGCAGTGTCCGAAATTGTTTGTCGGCAACTGGATTGTGTCTCCGTCAACCACGATACGTCCCTTGTTGAGGCGGTTGGCATAGCGGCCGATGGCAGCGCCGAAATCCGTCTGATTGTTTGTGGGGAAATAAGCCTGCACGCTGTCGAGGCCGAGCACCACGTCCTTGAAGTCGCCGTTTTTGTCGGGCACCATCACTGAGACAATGCGGGCGCCGAAGTTGGTGACGCACACTTCCATACCTTTTTCATTCTTGAGGGTGTAGAGCGCGGTGGCCTTCCCTTCATACTCCGATTTGAAGTTCTCAGGATCCAGACCTGACAGAGTAGTGGTGGGCGCCTCTTTCTGGCTGCACGATGCAAGAGCCAGCATGGTGGCGCCTGTCGCCATTAAAATTTTGATATTCTTCATGATATATAATGTTGGTTGTGATCTCTTAGCAGGTTCCCTAAGGGGAAGTTTTTGATAAGTGTGATTTTTACACTTAATCACGCCCCAAAATTAACAAAATTTCACGGTGTCTGCAAATTTCAAAATATGTTTTACAGCATGTTTTCGTCAGGCCGGCAAGTTTCGGAGCCTGCAGGATGCCCGTTTNGCAGTNCGNCGCATAATCTGCAGCAATCTACTTTTGTNGTTGTGCAACTTTTCCAAACGTGGATTGTTCACACAATATACTATATCTTCGCCATATCATGCAAGAAACCGATACCACTCCCAAGGCTGCCGGGGAAGCACCCTCTTCCGAGGCCTCGCCCAAGCCGAAAAAACGACATAGGTGGCTCCGGCGTATACTAATAGCCGTCGGCGCCCTTATACTCTTCATAATACTCCTGCCAGTACTGCTCTATCTGCCGCCGGTGCAGGATTTTGCCGTGAAGACAGCCACCCGGATTGTGGCGGAAAAGACCGGCATGAAGATAGGTATAGAAAAACTGCGGTTGAAATTCCCGCTCGAACTGTCGCTTCAGGGAGTAAGCGTGATCGAAGCGTCCGGCGACACTATGGTGATGGGGAAAGGGGGGCTGGCCGACGTGAAAATGCGTCCTCTGATAAATCTTGACGTTCAGATCAATCGTCTCCGGCTCATCGATGGATACTACAGGATGCTGTCGCCTGACTCTTCGATGCTTATGAAAATCAGGGCCGGGCTGCTTGATGTGGATTCCAAATCTTCGGCCGATCTGCGCACAAATACCATTAATCTGAACGAGGCTACTCTCAAAAACGGCGACATTACACTTTCGATGGATGTATGGAAACAGACCCCTACACCGAAAGACACCACTTCCGCTCCTTTTTATATCACTGCCGAGCGTCTTAATATTGAAGGGCTCAACTTCACCATGATGATGCTCCCCACCATCGACACCCTCAATTTCCAAACGAGAAATCTTGTGCTTGACAAGGGCATCATCGACCTGCGCACCAATAACATATCGATCGGAAGCGTTGCGGCCTCCGACGGCTCCGCCCTGATGCTCGCCCCGTCGCTCGAATATGTGAAGGAGCATCCAGCTCCCGCTCCCGACACCACGTCTACATCTGAACCCACCACCGTCAAGGCCGGTAAGATTTCGCTGAAGGGATTCAGCGCCCGCTACGCCGTGAAGGATGCTCCTCCGGTAGAGGGGTTTGATGCAAGCAATATTCGGGTCAGTGCTCTTGACCTCTCGCTGGAAAATTTCTTCAACCGCGCCACCGACCTGACGCTCCCGATCACATCGATGCGGGGCATGGAGCAGTGTGGCCTCACCATCACGGAGGGCAGCGGTGTCTTCTCTATGGACTCGACCGGAATGATGCTGAAAGATTTCCGCATCCTCACTCCATATTCTTCGATAGCGGCCACCGCCGCCATTCCCAACGCGCTTCTCGAGATGAAGCCCTCCGCACTTCTCGATGTTGACATCGACGCGCAGCTCGGCATTGCCGATATCAACAGTTTCATGCCGGCAGTGAGCACATTCACTTCGGCTCTTCCCAAAGGCACGTCGCTCAATGCGAAGGTGATTGCCGCCGGCGAACTTGGAGATGCCGAGATAAGCCGGCTTGATGCGGCGTTGCCCGGTGTGATATCGCTCAGGGCCACTGGTAAGGTCAGGAACGCGCTCGACATGAAGAACATGGTGGCCAATGTCACTTTCGACGGTGAACTTTCCAATCCCGGTGTCATCACGAGCATAGTGCCGGTGCAGGGTGTGAGGATTCCTAAGCTCAGCATATCCGGCCATGCCTCGGCCGACAGGGAGAACTATGCCGCTGATTTCAAGCTACTAACTCCGAAAGGCCAGGTTGCCGCCAATGGAAAAGTCGGGCTCAATTCTGAACGCTACGATGCTTCNGTAGCCGTCAGAANCCTTAATGTGGGGTATTTCATANATAATCCTGAGATAGGCCNGGTATCGNNCAACCTCACGGNTTCNGNTGCGGGATTCAATCCCGAAANACACACCACGCACACCGATGTGAAGCTCGATCTGGCGAGCGCCATCTATAACAAGCATGAATTGAAAGACATAAAGGTGCTGGCCACCCTTAGCGACGGAGGCTTCACCTTCAAAGCCAATTCGCCGTCTCCGCTGCTGAGTTTTGACGTCTCAGGCTCCGGAAATATCTCTGAAAACGACTATAAGGGAGACATCACTGCCATATTGCGTAATGTAGACCTTCAGGCTCTCGGCATGTCGGAGACGCCCAATGCCGGAAGCGCCACTATCCATCTTGCCGGATCTGCTGCCCCACACACGTGGATTTATGACGTAGGACTCGACCTCTCGAAGATAGACTGGGTGATGGGTGCCGACCGCTATGTGGTGCCCGACTCTCTCTCGCTGAAACTCAATTCAGGAGCATCTGAAACGAGTGTGCTTCTTAACGCAAGAGGCGCTGATGCCGAACTTCACGCCAATTCCGGACTTCAGAATCTTATCGAGCGGTTCAGTTCGCTTGGTGCGCTATTGCCTCAGATGATAGCCGCAAGGCGACTTGATGTGCCGGCTCTTGAGAAGAATCTTCCGGAGTTTACACTCACGGCAGATGCCTCCGGCTCAGGAATAGCCTCTGATTTTCTCGGCCCCACAGGGATGTCATTTCAGGATTTCTCATTGCGACTTGAGAAGGATTCCCTTATCTCGGGCGACATGATGCTGCAGCGGCTCAGCACCGGATCGATGAATCTCGACACCATAACGCTCGGCCTGAAATCGCGCGGTAATCTCCTCGATTACAAGATTCACCTCGGCAACCGGCCCGGCACTCTCGACGAATTTGCTCAGGTCAGCATGAGCGGATATGCCGGCGAGAATCGTCTCTCCGCTTTCCTGAACCAGCACAATATCAAGGGGAAAAACGGATATCGCCTCGGTTTCACGGCTTCGCTCGCCGATTCCATAATGTCGGTGCGCTTCACTCCCCTCAAAGCTACGATAGCATATTTGCCCTGGAATTTCAACATGGACAACTATGTGGATGTAAATATGAACAACTTCCACCTCAATGCCAACCTGCTCGCTCAAAGCGACAACAGCAGCATCCTGCTGAAGACCGAGCCCGGCACCGACGGGAAGGAGAGTCTGCACATGAATCTCAAGAATATCCATGTGGAAGACTTCCTACAGATGGCCCTGAATGCACCTCCGGTGAAGGCCAATATCAATTCAGACATGATGGTGCGCTATACCGGCAGGGCACTCGTGGGCAAGGGAAATCTCGATATTGCCGATCTTTACTACGACAGGCAGCGCGTGGGCGACTTCAACTTCACGCTTCAGGCCGGAATGGGCAAGTCGGGCAAGAGTGCGGGCAAGGTAGGCTTGCTTGTAGATAATAAGGAAGCGGCAGCCGTGCAGTTTGTGCTCGCTCCCGATTCTGTGGCTCCCGATAAGGGATTGATAGCCGAGCGGCTTAAACTTGTGCTAACGGAATTCCCGCTGTCTATAGCGAATCCATTCTTCCCACCGCGCACGATGAAACTCTCCGGTGCCCTCAATGGCGACATGAGCCTCTCGGGAAGTTTCACTAATCCGAAACTGAACGGAAATCTCGCCTGCCACGACGTGGGCCTCTTCTTCAACATGCTCGGCACAAACTTCAAGTTTGGCGGCGAACCTATCACCGTTGTTGACAATGTGCTTGACTTCAACAACTTCGATATAAAGGCTGTAAACGACAATCCTCTCACCATAAGGGGCACTGTCGACGCCCGGAAACTCTCCGACATCAAGTTCGACCTTTCTGCCGGAGCGCGCAATATGCAGCTTGTGGGCGGTAAGAACACAAACAGCGATATGACCGGCAAACTCTTCGTGGACCTCGATGCCTCGGTCAAGGGCCCGATGTCGATGATGGATGTGAACGCCTATGTGAATGTGCTTCCGACCACTGATGTGACTTACACCATGGAGATGGCGTCTGATGCTCTCTCTGCTCAGAAGAGGGCCGACGGCATGGTGGAATTCGTGAATTTCAACGACACCACACAGGTGGTGAAGGCCGACACTGTGAGCTCGACGCTTGCCATGAGAATCGTGGCCAAAGCCGTCATATCGCAGGGTGCGCAGGTATGCGTCAATCTCGGCGACGATGGCAAAGTCGAGTGCAACCCGTCGGGCACGCTCAATTATTTCCAGAACTTCCTGGGCGACATGAAGCTCAACGGAACTCTATACACCGGCAGCGGATTGGTGAACTACACAATCCCATACGTGCAGAAGAAATTCACGTTTGATTTCGACCGCAACAGCCATATCACGTGGAGCGGCGACATCATGAATCCTCTCCTCGATGTGGATGCCTCGAACACGGTCAAGGCAAATATTCAGATGGGTGGCAATACGCGTCTTGTAAATTTCCTCGTGAGCCTTGCCATCACCAATACTCTTTCCGCACCATCGGTAGTGTTCAACCTCTCCACCGACGATGACGTGAGCATCAGCAACGAACTCCAGGCCATGACCGCCGACCAGCGTCAGCAGCAGGCCATCAGTCTGCTGCTCACAGGAATGTATTCCGGCCCGAGCGCGAAGACAGTGGGCGGCAATCTTGTCAGCAACAGCCTCTACGGAGTGCTGACCTCGACACTCAACACTTTGGCCGCCAACGCCATAAAGGGTGTGGATATCAACTTCGGAGTAGACCAGTATCAGACCGGAAGCAACGGCAACACTTCAACCGCGACATCTTATTCCTATCAGGTGTCGAAATCGCTTATCAACAACCGCTTCAAGATTGTGGTTGGCGGTAACTATACCACCGGGTCGGCCGACGAGAACTTTGAGCAGANCCTCATAAGCGANATCGNTTTCGAGTATATCCTGNAGCAGACAAACAATATGAGCCTCAACGCCCGCCTCTACCGCCACACCGGTTTTGAAAGCGTTCTCGAGGGAGAAATAACCGAGACGGGTGTAGGTCTTTCACTGAGGCGGCGTCTGGCCTACTTCACCGAGATCACTCACTTCGGCCTAAGCAAACTCTGGAAAAAGAAGAAACCCGTCGTGCCCGATTCAGTGCAGCCCGCAGGTAATGAAATCTCGATTCCTGCCGACAGCCTAAAGTCCACAATGAGAAAGGATGATGAAAATGAACAGTAATACCCTCCGCGTATGGCAGCGCCTGGCGCTTGCCTCCCTTATAGTGATTGCCGTGTCAATATGTTCTTGCAATGTAAGCAAATATATCGAAGATGGCGAGACGCTCTATACCGGAGTGAAGAAAATCACGTTCAACCCTACAGGCGACGAAAAACTCCCCGACGAACTTGTGTCGGAACTTCAGTCGGCAGTAGACGTGAAGCCGAACGGCCCTGTGCCTTTTCTCAGGCCATACCGCCAGATGCCGGTGCAGCCCGGCCTATGGCTCTACTATAACTGGCCCGACACCGTGAAGGGCATCAAGGGCTGGATTTATAAGAAGGTGGCTTCCCGCCCCGTCTACCTTTACGATGTTCGCCCCGAAATGCGATCAAAACTGGCTGAGGAAATTCTTTCGAACAACGGTTATTTCGGAAGCACTGTCTCATTTGAGGAGGTGCCCGACAAGAAAGATGCAAAGAAAGCAGGGCTGGCATACACTTTTGATGTGTCGGCACCTTACCGGATAGACAGCATCATCTATCTTGAAGCGAAAAAAAAGAACGGCATCGACAACTTCATAGACTCAGTGGCAAAAAAGAGCCGCTGGTTTCAGACGGGATCTGTCTTCAATATCGACTCCCTGTCAAAACTGCGTGTGGATCTCACCAACAGTCTCCGCAACAGAGGATATTACTATTTCCGCCCGGAATATATAGAGTTTAAGGCTGACACGTTTATCACTCCCCATGCCGTGGCTATGAAACTCGGATATGCCGACAATGTGCCTTCGCTGGCACGTCTGCAATACAGAACACGCAATATCGTGACCCTGCTCGAGCGTAACGAGACTTTTGGCCCGGGCACCCCCGACACTCTCCACACCGACAGGGGGGAACTCATCATCATGCGCCCGCAGCGGGTGAGGAAGAATCTGATTCCCGGCTGCATCACTTTCCGCAAGGGAAAGATTTTCTCTGTCAGGGATATGGACAGGACGCAGACAAGGCTCTCCCGTTTGGGCATCTTCTCCAATATCCAGATTCAGCCGATGCTCGTGGACACAGCGGCTGCCGACCCGCTCATGGATGTCTTCATCACATGCCGCTACGACAGGCCGATGGAGGCCACGATAGAACTCAACGGCAGTTCAAAGTCAAATTCGTATATAGGGCCCGGACTCGGGGCTTCGTTCACCCACCATAACATTTTCGGAGGTGCTGAAAAACTCTCTGTCTCCCTCACGGCCGACTATGAATGGCAGACAGGTCACGACCGGTCGAGCCTCTTCAATTCATACGAGTTCGGCCTTCAGACCTCGCTTGCATTTCCGAGGTTGCTGGCTCCGAAATTTATTCCGCGCTCGAAGCGCGACCTTAACTGGACCACCATCTCTCTCGGCGGGTCTGTGCTCAATCGTCCCCGCTATTTCATGATGGCGGAATACAATATGGGAATCACCTACGACTGGCGAGCCAACAGATATGCCACAAACTCGCTGACTCTGTTTAAATTATCTTACAATAAACTGATACGCACCACTGAGGCGTTCGACTCCGTGATGGCCCAGAACCCGGCGGTGGCGCTGAGTTTCGAGAGCCGCTTCATCCCGCAGCTGAGCTATACATACACTTACGACAGATGGCTTGAGCGGGAACAGAACAACGAATTCAACTTCACAGGCACATTCATCGAGGCCGGCAATCTTTTCGATGTCATCTACGATCTGGCTAAGGTTAAGGGAAAGAAGATGCTCTTCAAGACGCCTTTCTCGCAGTTTGTGAAAGGTCAGGTGCAACTTGTATGGAACCATCGCCTCGTTCCGAAAGGGCGGCAGTGGCTTGTATCGAGAATTCTCGTGGGCGCAGCGCATGCTTACGGCAATGCGCGTGAGGTGCCGTATTCCGAGCAGTTCTATATCGGAGGTGCGAATTCAATCCGCGCTTTCACAGTGCGCAGCATAGGCCCCGGAAGCTACCGCGCTCCTAAAGATTTGATCAACGGATATTTTGACCAGACCGGTACTTTCAAGTTTGAGTTCAATACGGAGTATCGCTTCCCCATCATCGGCGATCTGCATGGAGCGGCATTTATCGACACCGGTAATATTTGGCTTCTGAAAAATGACCCGCTCCGTCCGGGTGGAAAACTTACGGGGCGCACATTCTTCCGCGATCTGGCGCTGGGCACAGGTGCCGGTCTGCGATACGACCTCGGTATGCTCGTGGTGCGTGTGGATGTGGGCTATGGTCTTCACACACCTTACTCCAACGGGACGCCGCACTATTTCAACGTGGCTTTCAAAGATGCCTTTGCAGTGCATCTCGCACTCGGCTATCCGTTCTGAGCATCGCTCGCCTAAGTCCGGAGATAGACAACGAGGGCCTGAATCGAAAGATTCAGGCCCTCGGCATACATCGGATATTTTTATCGTAATTGAGGTTTTCTTGTGCCCCATCTGCTGACAGGCATCGCACCTGTGGAGATGGCGGCCTCCGGAAAGTNTCCTTCTTCTTGTCTTTATAACGCCTANANTGTTGTTTTTGTTGCCTGTTATGTNTATTTTTCATTGCATTGTGAATNGTGGGTTTGCGTTTTTCGTTTTTTTTAACTAATTTTGCGCCGTTATTGGCGAATTCTCCCTTCGACGTCAATATTTTTTCTTCTCGTCCGCAAGACAACTCTTCCGGCTCCGGCCGGAAAGATGTCAGATANAATANTGAACTAAATGAAAATAGCCCTCTTNGACAATCAGGAAGACCATCTCGACCTCNTTCCCCTCTCCTTTACGCGTCCGATATGCGACTTCCGCGTGGGAATCACCACAATCCGCGAGAAATGGCAGACATTCCTTCCGGATGCCGAGATCAGCGCTGTTCCGGTGGAGTTCCTGAGAGATCGCTTCGGAAAAGTTGATGACCCGGATGAGGAGATTCTGTATATATCGGGCACATTGGTTCCGGATGCTGAAATGGCGGCAGTCATTGTCGCCCTCAAGCCGGGAGCCGCAATAGTCTGCGATGACCGCCCGCTCGCCTTCAGGGGCTCATGGAGCAATATGCAGGCCCGAAAGTTTGACGATGTCTTTCCCCGCGAACTGCGCAGGCTCAAATATGTCTACGACGTATTCTTGCTCAATCCGGCGCTGATTGTGGAAGATTATCTGCGCATCACAACCGGACGCACCTCGGCGCCGCTCCCGGAAAGCAACAGGGTAATCGGCCCGCTGCTCGATGCCGACGGTGGCCCCATGCTCTTCATAGAAGAGGGAGCGGAAGTGGAGGGGGCCACATTCAATCTCACCGGTGGCCCTATATATATAGGTAAGGATGCCGCAGTGATGGAGGGTTGCTGTCTGCGTGGCCCTATCGCGCTTTGCGATCATTCAAAGGCCCGGATGGGAAGCAAGCTCTATGGCGGCTCCACTTTCGGCCCATACGTGAAGGTGGGTGGAGAAATCGACAATTCGGTGATTTTCGGTTACTCCAACAAGGCGCACGACGGATATCTCGGCAACGCCGTGGTAGGGGAGTGGTGCAATATCGGGGCAGGCGTGAACTGCTCCAACCTCAAGAATGACTATTCAAAGATAAGGCTCTGGAACTACAGGCTCCATTCCTTCGCCCGCACCGAACTGCAGTTTTGCGGCCCGATCATAGGCGACCATACAAAACTCGGAGTGAACGTGATGCTTAACACTGCTACGGTGATCGGGGTGGGGGTTAACATCTACGGATCGGGATTCCCGAGAGTCTTCGTGCCCAGTTTTCTCGAAGGAAGCCCCAACAGCGGCTTTGCCGATGTGCCGGTGAAGCGGTTTCTCACCATCGCCGAGCGTGTTATGGCACGCCGGGGCATAGCGCTCACCGAGCGCGACAGAATCATCTTCGACAAGATCTTCGAATACGCTTCTCATCTTAAATAAGACATATTCAGCCTGTCCGGGCGGTGACCCTGCCGGGACGGGTGTGCTAACATTTTCTACAGGTAAACTATGAACTTATTGTCTACTATCGATTTCCACCCGAAATCTTTTTCGATGTGGAAAGGTTATGATTTTGCTCGCTTCAAGAATGATCTCGTANNCGGNCTTGTGNTCGGCATCNTNGNGCTTCCGCTCGCCATCGCGTTTGCCATCGCGTCCGGAGTGTCGCCGGCCGTAGGCCTTGTCACGGCGATAATCGGCGGTTTCCTCGTGTCTGCTCTCGGTGGTAATTCTGTGCAGATAGGTGGCCCGACGGGTGCATTCATCGTGATCGTCTACAACATCATCCAGCAGTTCGGCATCTCGGGCCTCTGCATAGCCACGATAATGGCCGGGCTCATTCTGGTGCTGATGGGCCTCTTCAGGCTTGGCACCATAATCAAATTCATACCATACCCTATTGTGGTGGGTTTCACGGCCGGTATCGCCGTCACGATCTTCTCCACGCAGATCAATGATTTCTTCGGGCTGGGACTGAAAAACCTCCCCGGCGATTTCATTACCAAATGGGGTCTCTATATCCGGAACCTCGCTCACACTCACTGGCTGACTCTCGCTGTGGGTCTGGTGTCGCTGCTGATCATCACCCTCACACCGAAAATATCGAAGAAATTGCCGGGAGCGTTGATTGCGATTGTACTGGTGACGCTCGGCTGCTGGCTGATAGACTGTTTTGT